>OFDB01000095.1_pt1 | contig 6158 bp, 7 predicted proteins | sample 1521001 | NCBI WGS metagenome assembly OFDB01 (sample SAMEA2532531, study PRJEB24079) | metagenome | biome: bacteria; feature: seaside; material: soil | place: India | collected 2012-02-01 | depth 0.1 m | reverse complement strand
GCGATGCGGTCGCGACTGACGTCGCTCCCACAAGGAGGCCTTGTGCGCGAGCCCGCCACCGCTCCGAAGCCCGGGCGGTTGCACGGTAACCACCACCGAATCCGCCGGAATCTCCCTGTGGGAGCGACGTGAGTCGCGATGGGGCTTTCCCGCAGCGTCTGTCGCGACTGACGTCGCTCCTACAAGGGGAAGCCGCCTCACCGCGGCCGCCGGCGCTCATCCAGCGCCAGCGTCCGGTCGGCCATATCCGGCAGCGTGCGCAGCGCCTGCCGGCTGACTCGCTCGAAGAACTGCACGAACCGCGCAACCCCCGCGTCGTCCATTGCCGCCGCGTCCGGACGCGCGCGCGCCAACTGCCGCTCCTGCTCCGCGCGCCAACCCGCCACCACCTCGAAGCCCGGCGGTTGCAGGAACCACAGGCGGTCGAACCGCCGCCACAGCGCCGGATAGTCGCGGCGCAGCGCGTCGTTGCAATACCGCCGCCAGCGGCCGTCCGTATCCTGCTCGCGCTCCAGCGCGTTCAGCGGCTCGCGCAGCGCATCGTCCTGCTCGGCCGGCGTGCCGAGAAACCAGCCCTCGAAGATCACCAGATCCGCGGCCTCCAGCCGTTCCCACGCCGGCTCGGGCAGGCGATCGTCGGCCAGCTTGTCGAAGCGCGGCAGCGTCGCCGGCCGTCCCGCGCGCAGCGCGTCCAGCAGATCGCAGGCCAGTCCCACGTCGTGCGTGCCGGGCGGACCGCGGGTGGCGAGCAGCGGATGCACCTCGCGCGCCCGTTGCTGGCGTTCGGCGCGGGTCAGGTAGACATCGTCGATGGACAGCACCGCCGGCCGTCGGCCGCGCGCCCGCGCCAGCGCGGCGATCTGCGCCGCGAAGGTGGACTTGCCGGAACCCTGCAAGCCGCTGATCGCCAGCACCGGCACCGCCGCGCGCACCGACAGCGCCGCCGCCAGCGCGGCCTCGACCCATTCGGGCGCGAAGCCTTCGCCGTCGCCGGGATGCGTGGATGCGGACATCGCGCGACAATAGCGCATGACCGCCGCGCCCCGCGCGGCACCCTCGACCTGCCGGGTGCGCAATGACCGATCTGTACGCCGAAGCCCTGTCCACGTTCGCCGGACTCTACGAGGAAGCCCAGGCTTCCCCGCGCGAAGTGGAAGCCAATGCCATGACCGTGGCCACCGCCACCCCCGACGGCCACCCGTCCGCGCGCACCGTGCTGCTGAAAGCCTTCGACGAACGCGGTTTCGTGTTCTACACCCACCTGCACAGCCACAAGGGACGCGAACTGGAGAGCAATCCGCGCGCGGCCCTGCTGTTCCTGTGGCGCGCCCTGCGCGAGGCCGGCATCCAGGTGCGCATCGAAGGCGCGGTGGAGCAGGTCGATGCGGCCGAGGCCGACGCCTACTTCGCCTCGCGCCCGCGCATGAGCCAGATCGGCGCCTGGGCTTCCCACCAGTCCGAGACGCTGGCATCGGCGGAAGCCTTCGAACAGCGCATCGCCGAAACCGAAGCGCGCTTCGCCGGCCAGGACGTGCCGCGCCCGAGCGGCTGGAGCGGCTACCGGGTGGTGCCGGAGGCGTTCGAGTTCTGGTACGGCGCGCAGTTCCGCCTGCACGAACGCTGGCGCTACGAGCGCGACGCCGCCGGCCAGTGGACCAAGCGGATGTTGTTCCCGTGAGTGATGGCTGGAGCATCCGCCAGGCGCAGCCGCGCGACACCGCCGGCTGGGCGCGCCTGCGCCAGGACCTGTGGCCGATGGACGAGCCCGGCCAGCAGGCCGCCGACATCCAGGACTTCCTCGCTGGCGATGCGGCCGGCTTCCTCGCCACCAATGCGGACGGGCAGGTCATCGCCTTCGCCGAGGCCAGCCTGCGGCATGACTACGTCAACGGCACCGAGGCCTCGCCGGTCGGCTTTCTGGAAGGCTGGTACGTGGATCCGGACTGGCGCGGACACGGCATCGGCCGCGCGCTGGTGCAGGCGGTGGAAGCGTGGACGCGCGAACAGGGATGCAGCGAACTGGCGTCCGACGCGCTGCTCCACAACCGCGACAGCCAGGCCGCGCACGCCGCCTGCGGCTTCGAGGAAACCGAGCGCGTGGTGTATTTCCGCAAGCGCCTGGACGACTGACGCATGGGCCCGCAACGCATCGTCTGCCTGACCGAGGAACCCACCGAAACGCTGTACGCGCTCGGCGAGCAGCACCGCATCGTCGGCATCAGCGGCTTTACCGTGCGGCCGCCGCAGGCGCGCCGCGAGAAACCCAAGGTCAGCGCGTTCACCAGCGCCAAGATCGGCGAGATCATGGCGCTCAAGCCGGATCTGGCGATTGGCTTCTCCGACATCCAGTCCGAAATCGCCGCCGAGCTGATCAAGCAGGGCGTGGAAGTGTGGATCGCCAATCACCGCAGCGTGGAGGGCATTCTCGATTACATCCGCCGGCTGGGCGCGCTGGTCGGCGTGACGGACAAGGCGAATGCCTACGCCGATGGCATCGAGGCGGGGTTGCGCGCCATCGAGCAGGCTGCCGCCACGCTGCCGCGCCGCCCGCGCGTGTATTTCGAGGAATGGGACGAGCCGATCATCACCGGCATCCGCTGGGTCGCCGAGATCGTGCGCATCGCCGGTGGCGACGACGTGTTTCCGGAATTGTCGGCCGAACCGCTGGCGAAGCAGCGCATCCTCGCCAATGGTGACGAAGTGGTGCGGCGCGCGCCCGACATCATCCTGGGATCGTGGTGCGGCAAGAAATTCCGTCCCGAGCGGGTCGCCGCGCGGCCCGGCTGGGACACGATGCCGGCGGTGCGCGACGGCGAGCTGCACGAGATCAAATCGCCGCTGATCCTCCAGCCCGGCCCGGCCGCGCTCACCGACGGCGTGCGCGCGATCGCCGACATCGTGCAAGCCTGGGCCGCGCGCCACGCCTGAGTCGCGGGCGAACCGGCACGCCTCAATCACGCGTCAATTACGCCTCAATCGGCCGGACGCACGCGTCCGGCCAGCAGCGCGCCGATGACCGCCAGCACGACGGTCATCCCGAAACTCAGTCCGAACGCCAGCGTCGGCGCGCGATCCAGCAGCGCCGCCACCAGCGAACCGGCCAGCGCCAGCACCGTCGCGATCGCCAGCGCGTCCATCAGCTGCAAGGCGGAACTGTTGCGGCCCTGCGCCTGCGGCGGCGACAGCGAGAGCGTCAGCACCGACAGGCTGGGGTAGGTCAGGCCCATGCCGACGCCGGTGATCGCCCAACCCGCCAGCGCCAGCCCCAGTCCGCCCGGCAGGAACACCGCCAGCGGCAACGGCAGGATGCCGATGGCCATCATCGTCAGGCCAATCCGCAGCAGCGTCGCGCGCGACCACGCGCGCCGCGTGTTGCCCTGGTACCAGGAACCCATCGACCAGCCCAGCGCGCCGACGCTCAGCGCCACGCCCGCCCACAGCGGCGAGAGTTTGAACTGCTGCGCCAGCATCAATGGAATGAACACCTCGGCGCCGAAGAAGGTCGCGCTTGCCAATCCACGCAGCGCGATCACGCTGGGCAGGCCGCGCCGCAGGCTCAGGCTGCCTTCCGGCAACAGCTTGCGCGTCGCCGCGATCAACGCGATCAGCGCCACCGCCAGCAGCAGCGCGCCGCGCGCGTCGTGCCGTTGTCCGGCCAGATGCAGCAGGCAGGCCGCCGCCGCCGCGAGCCCGGCCCACGGCAACAGCGAGCGCCCGCCCGTGCTTTCGGCGATCGTCGGCGGCAGCGCCTTCAGGCCGGGACGCAATGCCCAGGCGGCCGGCACCGCCAGCAGCGGCACCGCCAGGAACACCCAGCGCCAGCCGACGTGCTCCACGATCAATCCGCTGATGCTCGGCCCGACCAGTGACGGCACCACCCACCCGGCGGAAAACGCGGCGAATACGCGCGGGCGCAACGCTTCCGGATACGCGCGCGCCACCACCACATACAGCGCCACCGACATCGCGCCGCCGCCGAAGCCCTGCACGATGCGCCCCAGCAGCAGCACCGGCATGTTCGGCGCCAGTCCCGCCACGATCAGGCCGGCGACAAACCACGCCACCCCCCACCAGACCACGCGCGCGGGGCCATGCCGATCGCTGGCGCGTCCGGCCGCCACCATGCCGACCACGCTGGCGGCCAGCGTGCCGGCGAACGCCAGCGCATAAAGAGACAGGCCATTCAGGGCGCGCGCGACCGTGGGCATGGCGGTGGCGACGGCCAGCGCCTCGAACGCGCCAAGCGACACCAGCGCCACCATGCCCAGGGTCATCGCGCGGCGGCGTGGCGACAACAGGCCTTCGTCAGAGCTTGAGGGAGAGGTTGGAGCGGGACAGGCCGCCACGTCGGCGGCGGCGGATGAAGACAGGGACGACGATTCCATGGAAAGGGAAGGTGGAGCGGGGGAGCGCGAGAATGCGCCTCAAGCGCGGTTGAGGTCAACCGGCGCGTTCATGCGCGCTTCCGGTGTCGGCGATGCCCGCGCCACGCGCCAAGGGAAGGAAGGCGCTGGCCCGAACGAACCGCCGCATCCTCAGAAATTGCGCTGGAACTGCAGCTTCTCGCTGCGCCCATCCGCGCGCACGGTCAGATCGAAACGATAGGTATCGCGTGGTCCTACCTTGAGCGTGCCGATGTGATCGACATAGTCGCCGGTGCGCACCGCGCGGAACGCCAGCGGCTGCCGCTTGCCGGACAGATCGCGCGCCTCGCCCTCGACCTCGCCCTCGGTGACGCTTTCCTCGCCGCCGGCCACCCGACGCAGGGCGATCACCACCAGCGCGGTGCCCGCCTCGCGTTGCACCTGGTATTCGCGCGCCACCGCCTCGCTCAGCGACAGCGTCGGCAGCGCGTTGAAATGCACGCGCAGGGAACCGAAATCCTGCTGCGCCTGCATGGGTTGCACGAACTCGGCGGCGCGCGGCGCTTCGCCGGCCGAACACGCGGCCAGGGCGAGGGACAGGGCGCAGGCAATCCAGATGGTCTTGATCGTCTTCATGGCAGTCATTGGCTTCAGTCGTTGGCGGCGGACAGCTGACGTCCGCGTTCGGTGGCGGCGTGGATGGCTTTTCCGACCAGCGCCTCGAAGCCGCCGGCCTGGAAGGTCTCGATGGCCGCCTGGGTGGTGCCGTTGGGCGAGGTCACCCGCGCGCGCAGCACACCGGCTGGCTCGCCGGATTCGACCAGCATGCGCGCCGCGCCCAGCAGGGTCTGCGTCGCCAGCTCGCGCGCCGCGTCCGCGGACAGACCCTCGGCTTCGCCGGCCGCCTGCATCGCCTCGGCCAGCAGGAACACATAGGCCGGCCCGCTGCCGGATACCGCGGTGACCGCATCCATCAACGGCTCCTCGCCAATCGCCACGGTCGGTCCCACGGCGGCCAGCAGCGCCGCCGCGGCATCACGCTGCGCGGCGTCGGCGCGATCGTTCGCATACAGACCGGTGATGCCCGCGCCCAGCAGCGCCGGCGTGTTCGGCATCGCCCGCACCACCGCCACATCGCCGCCCAGCCAGCGCTCCAGTTGCGCGGCGGTGATGCCGGCGGCAATCGAAATCGCCAGCGGTCGTCGCGCCTGTGCCAGCGCGGACAGATCGCCGCAGACCGTGCGCATCACCTGCGGCTTGACCGCCAGCAGCCAGATATCGGCATCGGCGGCCGCATCGGCGGCGCTCGCGTGCACCCGCACGCCGAAGTCCCGCACCAGCGCATCGCGCAGCGCCTCCACCGGCTCGGCCACATGGATGGCCTCCGGCGCATGTCCGCGCGCGATCAGCCCGCCAATCAGGCTGCGCGCCATGTTGCCGCCACCGATGAAGGCGAGCGTGTTGGACGGAGACGAGAAGGGCGAAGGCATGGACGCGGTCCGTTGGAAAACCGCGTTAATTCTAGCGCAGCCACCGCATCGGGAAGGGCCGCCGCACCCGCGCGCCTTTCACCGGGCGGAACACGCGCATGGCTGCTGCGGAAAGCAATCACGCACGGAAACGGGCCCTCCCCCGCAAGCGGGGGAAGGGCCGTGCACAGGCGCGACGATTTTTCCTTGGCAGGACACGAACCGCATACGCATACAGCTCCCTCCCCCGGCATGCGGGGGAGGGCTGGGGTGGGGGCACGCGTCAACGCACACGCCGCATCACCTTCCCTTCGCGATGACAGGC
>OFDB01000093.1_pt1 | contig 6338 bp, 11 predicted proteins | sample 1521001 | NCBI WGS metagenome assembly OFDB01 (sample SAMEA2532531, study PRJEB24079) | metagenome | biome: bacteria; feature: seaside; material: soil | place: India | collected 2012-02-01 | depth 0.1 m | reverse complement strand
GGCAAGGCCGAGGTCGAGCCCAAGGCGAAGGTGGTCGAGTTCCGCGTCGCCGAGGATGCTCTCCTCGACGTCGGCGCGACGATTTCGGCCGACCATTTCGTCGCCGGGCAGTACGTCGACATTTCGGGCGTGACCCAGGGCAAGGGCTTCGCCGGCGCGATGAAGCGCTGGGGCTTCGGCGGCCTGCGCGCCACCCACGGCGTCTCGGTCTCTCACCGTTCGCACGGTTCGACCGGTAACCGCCAGGATCCGGGTCGCGTCTTCAAGAACAAGAAGATGGCCGGCCACATGGGCGCCCGCAATCGCACCCAGCAGAACCTCGAGATCGTCCGCACCGACGGCGCTCGCGGCCTGCTGTTCGTCAAGGGCTCGGTTCCGGGCCACAAGGGCGCCTGGCTGACTGTCTCCGACGCGATCAAGCTGCCGCGCGACGAGCGCGCGCCGTATCCGGCGGGCCTGGTTGAACTGGCTGCGGAGCTCGAGGTCGAGCACGCTCCGGCGGGCTTCGTCGATGACGCGGCGGTGCATGAAATTCCGGCGCTTCCCAGCGATGAGGAAGTGAAGGCGATCGCCGCCGAGCAGGAAGCCGGCGCTCGCGAGGCAGAGGCTGCGGCCGAGGCCGAGGCGGAAGCGACTGAAACTCAGACCTCTGACGCCGCCGAGGGCGAGACCCCGGCCGCCGACGAGAGCAAGGAAGGCTAAGCGATGAAGGTCAAGGTTCAGACCCTCGACGCCAAGGCTGGCGGCGACATCCAGCTCGACGAGGCCGTGTTCGGCGTCGAGCCGCGCGCCGACATCCTGCACCGCGTTGTGACGTGGCAGCTCATCAACCGCCGCGCCCCGGCGCGTGCCGCCCGTGAGCGCTCGGACGTCGCCCGCACCGGCAAGAAGTTCGGTCGCCAGAAGGGCGGCGGCACCGCCCGTCACGGCGATCGCCGCGCCCCGATCTTCATCGGCGGCGGCAAGGCGCACGGCCCCCGGGCCCGCGTCTTCACCTCGAGCCTCAACAAGAAGGTTCGGGCGCTCGGCCTTAAGATGGCGCTGTCGGCCAAGGCTAAGGGCGGCCAGCTGATCGTGCTCGACAACCTCGACATGGGCGAGGAGGCCAAGACCAAGGCGCTGCAGGCGAAGCTCGCCAAGCTCGGCTTCGGCAAGACGGCGCTGGTGATCGACGGCGATGCGCTCAACGTTGGTTTCGCCCGCGCTTCGTCGAACCTGGAGGGGCTCAACCTCCTGCCGGCGGTCGGCGCCAATGTTTACGACATCATGCGCCACGAGACGCTGGTCCTGACCCGCGCCGCGGTCGAGAAGCTGGAGGCCCGGTTCAATGGCTAAGAAGCCTGCCATCAAGGCGGTCGAGAACCGTCACTACGACGTCATCCTGGCGCCGCACATCACCGAGAAGTCGACCCTGCTTTCGGAAGCGAATGCGGTCGTCTTCAAGGTAGCGAAGGACGCGTCGAAGCCGGAAATCAAGGCTGCGGTCGAGGCGCTCTTCGGGGTCAAGGTGACGGGCGTCAACACGATCGTCAGCAAGGGCAAGACCAAGCGCTGGAAGGGACAGCCCTATCAGCGCTCCGACAGCAAGAAGGCGATCGTGACCCTCGCCGAGGGCTCGTCGATCGACATCACGGAAGGGGCTAAGGCGTAATGGCTCTGAAGCAATATAAGCCGACGTCGCCCGCGCGCCGCGGCCTGATCCTCGTCGACAAGTCGGCGCTGTGGAAGGGCAAGCCGGTCAAGGCTTTGACCGAAGGCAAGCGCAAGACCGGTGGCCGCAACAACAAGGGCCATGTCACCTCGCGCGGAATCGCCGGCGGTCACAAGCAGAAGTACCGGATCGTCGACTTCAAGCGTCGCACCTGGGACGTGGCCGCGACGGTTGAGCGGCTGGAATATGACCCGAACCGCTCGGCGTTCATCGCGCTCATCACTTATGAGGGCGGCGAGCAGGCCTACATCCTCGCGCCGCAGCGTCTCGCGCCCGGCGACAAGGTCGTGGCCGGCAAGAAGGTCGACGTGAAACCCGGCAATGCGATGGAGATCGGCCAGATGCCGGTCGGCACCATCGTCCACAATGTCGAGCTGAAGCCCGGCAAGGGCGGCCAGATCGCCCGCGCGGCAGGCACCTATGTGCAGGTGGTCGGCCGCGACAAGGGCATGGTCATCGTCCGCTTGAACTCGGGCGAGCAGCGCTATGTCCGCTCGGACTGCATGGCGACGGTCGGCGCGGTGTCGAACCCCGACAACGCCAACCAGAACTTTGCCAAGGCCGGCCGCAGCCGCTGGATGGGCAAGCGTCCGCTGACCCGCGGCGTCGCCAAGAACCCGGTCGACCACCCGCACGGCGGTGGTGAAGGCCGGACCTCGGGCGGCCGTCATCCGGTTACCCCGTGGGGCAAGCCGACCAAGGGTGCCCGCACCCGTCACAACAAGGCGACCGACAAGTTCATCATCCGGTCGCGTCACGCGAAGAAGAAGGGCTAATCGAAAATGGCTCGTTCCATCTGGAAAGGTCCGTTCGTCGAGCTGTCGCTCCTGAAGAAGGCGGAAGCCGCTCAGGAGAAGGGCGGTCGTGCGCCGATCAAGACCTGGTCGCGCCGCTCGACCATCCTGCCGCAGTTCGTTGGCCTGACCTTCAATGTCTACAACGGCCGCAAGTTCGTGCCGGTGTCGGTCAATGAGGACATGGTCGGCATGAAGCTCGGTGAGTTCGCGCCCACGCGCTTCTTCCCGGGCCACGCCGCCGACAAGAAGGGTAAGCGCTAATGTCGAAGCCCGCAGCACCCCGTAAGGTCGGCGAGAAGGAAGCGCTGGCGGTCGGAACCATGATCCGTGGTTCGGCCCGCAAGCTCAACCTGGTTGCCGGACTCATCCGCGGCCGCAAGGTCGAGGAAGCCCTCAACATCCTGAAGTTCTCGCCCAAGGCGATGAGCGAGGATGTCTACAAGGTGCTCGCCTCGGCGGTGGCCAATGCCGAGAACAACCACAACCTCGACGTCGACGCGCTCGTCGTCAAAGGAAGCGAGCGTCGGCAAGTCGCTCTCGATGAAGCGCTGGGCACGCGCGTGGCCGCGGCAAGTCGACCCGGATCGTCAAGCCGTTCAGCCGCATCCGCATCGTCGTGCGCGAACAGGAAGAAGAGGCGTAAGATGGGCCAGAAGAGCAATCCGATCGGCCTGCGCCTGCAGGTCAACCGCACCTGGGACAGCCGCTGGTTCGCCGAGGGCCAGGACTATGGCCGCATGCTTGTCGAGGATCTGAAGATCCGCAAATATGTGTTCAAGACCCTGCCGCAGGCCGCGATCTCGAAGGTCGTGATCGAGCGTCCGGCGAAGCTGTGCCGCGTGTCGATCTATGCCGCCCGTCCGGGCGTCATCATCGGCAAGAAGGGATCGGACATCGAGAAGCTGAAGAAGCAGCTGTCGAAGATGACCGGCTCCGAGGTCAGCCTGAACATCGTCGAAATCCGCAAGCCGGAGATCGATGCGCGCCTCGTGGCGCAGGGCGTTGCCGACCAGCTCGAGCGCCGCGTGGCTTTCCGCCGTGCGATGAAGCGCGCCGTGCAGTCGGCCCTCCGCCTGGGCGCGGAAGGCATTCGTATCACCTGCTCGGGCCGTCTCGGCGGCGCGGAAATCGCGCGCACCGAATGGTACCGTGAGGGTCGCGTTCCGCTGCACACGCTGCGCGGCAACGTCGACTATGCCGAGGCGCAGGCGCACACCGCTTACGGTGTCTGCGGCGTCAAGGTGTGGGTCTTCAAGGGCGAGATCCTCGGCCATGACCCGCTCTCGCAGGATCGTCTCATGATGGAAGCGCAGACCTCGGGCGTCCGCCCGGCGCGCGAAGATCGCCGCTAAGGGACTAAGGACATGCTGCAACCGAAACGCACCAAGTTCCGCAAGGCCTTCAAGGGCCGCATCCACGGCAACGCCAAGGGCGGTACCGAGCTGAACTTCGGCGCCTTTGGCCTCAAGGCCATGGAGCCGGAGCGGATCACCGCGCGCCAGATCGAGGCGGCCCGCCGCGCGATCACGCGTCACATCCGTCGTCAGGGCCGCTTGTGGATCCGCATCTTCCCGGACGTCCCCGTGTCGTCGAAGCCGGCCGAAGTCCGCATGGGCTCGGGCAAGGGTTCGCCGGAGTTCTGGGTCGCCCGCGTGAAGCCGGGCCGGATCCTGTTCGAGCTGGACGGTGTCCCCGGCCATCTCGCCAAGACCGCCTTCGAGCGCGCGGCCGAGAAGCTGCCGATCAAGGTCAAGGTCGTCGCCCGCCTGGGTGAAACGCTGCTTGAGGAAGAGAAGTAATGGCCAAGAAGGAAAACCTGACGGTCAAGACCGACGATCAGCTGGCGACCCAGCTGTCGGACCTGAAGCGCGAGCAGTTCAACCTGCGCTTCCAGGCCGCCACCAACCAGCTCGAGAAGCCGAGCCGGGTGCGCGAGGTTCGCCGCACCATCGCCCGGATCAAGACGCTGCAGTCCGACCGCGCTCGCGCGGCGGCCAAGGCGTAAGGAGTATTTGAGATGCCGAAGCGCGTCCTCACTGGCACCGTGGTGTCGGACAAGGGTGACAAGACGGTGGTGGTCCGTGTCGAGCGGCGGGTGAAGCACCCGCTGTACGGCAAGATCATCAAGCTGTCGAAGAAGTATCATGCCCATGACGAAGGCAATGCCTTCAAGGCGGGCGAGCAGGTGCGCATCCAGGAATGCGCGCCGATTTCGAAGCTGAAGAGCTGGACCGTTCTCGAGCGCGTCGGCGCCGCCCCCGTGGAGGTTGCCGAGATCGTCGAGACGGACACTTCGAAGCCGGCCGTCGAGCCGAAGGCTGAGAAGCCGGCCAAGGAAACCAAGGCAGCCAAGGGCAAGGCCAAGAAGGCCGAGCCCGAAGCGGCCGAAGCATAAGGAAGGACTGAACCAATGATCCAGATGCAGTCCAACCTTGAGGTTGCGGACAACAGCGGCGCCAAGCGCGTCCAGTGCATCAAGGTGCTGGGCGGCTCGAAGCGCCGCACCGCCGGCGTCGGCGACATCATCGTCGTCTCCGTCAAGGAAGCCGCGCCGCGCGGCCGCGTGAAGAAGGGCGACGTTCACCGCGCGGTGATCGTCCGCACCGCCAAGGACATCCGCCGTCCCGACGGCTCGGTGATCCGCTTCGATTCCAACGCGGCGGTGCTGGTCAACAAGAACGAGGAGCCGATCGGCACCCGTATCTTCGGGCCGGTGGTTCGTGAGCTGCGCGCGAAGAAGCATATGAAGATCATTTCGCTCGCGCCGGAGGTGCTGTGATGTCGGCCGCGAAGATCCGCAAGGGTGACAAGGTCGTGGTCCTGTCGGGCCGCGACAAGGGCAAGACCGGCGAAGTGATTTCGTCGTCGCCCAAGGAGAGCAAGGTCGTCGTCGCCGGCGTCAACGTCGCGACGCGCCACCGCAAGCCGACCCAGCTGAACCCGCAGGGCGGCCTCGAGCGCAAGGAAGCGCCGCTGCACGTGTCGAAGGTCGCGGTTGTCGACCCGAAGACCGGCAAGGCGACCCGCGTCCGTTTCGAAACTCGTGGGGACAAGAAGGTCCGTGTGGCCGCCAAGTCCGGGGAGCTGATCGATGGCTGAGAAGGCTTACACCCCTCGCCTGAAGAAGGATTATGACGAGCGCATCGCCAAGGCGATGACCGAGAAGTTCGGCTACAAGAACAAGTTCGAGGTGCCGAAGCTCGAGAAGATCGTCATCAACATGGGCGTCGGCGAGGCGACCCAGGACAAGAAGAAGGTCGAGCAGGCCGCTGCCGAGATGGAGAAGATCTCGGGCCAGAAGCCTGTCATCACCAAGGCGAGGAAGTCGATCGCGCAGTTCAAGCTGCGCGAGGGCATGCCGATCGGCTGCAAGGTGACCCTGCGCCGCGACCGCATGTTCGAGTTCCTCGACCGGCTGGTGACCATCGCCCTGCCGCGCGTCCGCGACTTCCGTGGCCTGAACCCGAAGTCGTTCGACGGCCGTGGCAACTATGCGATGGGCCTCAAGGAGCAGATCGTGTTCCCCGAGATCAACTACGACCAGATCGACAAGGTCCGGGGCATGGACATCATCGTCACCACCACCGCCAGGACGGACGAGGAGGCGCGCGAGCTGCTGCGCCTGTTCAACTTCCCGTTCCCGGCCGAAGCAGAAAAAGGTGGCCGCGTAAAGCGGCGCTTGGAGAACTTAAGTCATGGCGAAACTGAGTCGTGAACAAGAATCGAGCGTCGCAAGAAACGCTACGTCGCGAAGACCGCGGCGAAACGCGGGCGAAGCTCAAGGCGATTGCGAATGACCAGTCGGTCGACGAGACCGAGCGGCTGATCGC
>OFDB01000092.1_pt1 | contig 6390 bp, 5 predicted proteins | sample 1521001 | NCBI WGS metagenome assembly OFDB01 (sample SAMEA2532531, study PRJEB24079) | metagenome | biome: bacteria; feature: seaside; material: soil | place: India | collected 2012-02-01 | depth 0.1 m | reverse complement strand
AGGATGCCCGCTTGCTGGTGCACATCGAAGAGTCTTACGTGGCTTCCGGTGGCGTATATGGCAGCGGCAATGTGCACCGCGATCTGACCGAAGCTGGAGAACGCATCGGCCGCAAGCGAGTGGAGCGTTTGATGCGGCAGAAGGGGCTGCGCTCGGTGCGCTCGCCATTGCGTCGTCGTTACAAGGGCGGCAAGCCCGCGGTGGTAGCGCCAAATCGCCTGCAGCGGCAATTCACGGTCAAGCAACCCGATCTTGCTTGGGTCACCGACATCACCTACCTGCGCACCGCCGAAGGTTGGCTGTATCTGGCGGTGGTGATCGATCCTTATTCGCGCGCGGTCATTGGCTGGTCGATGAAATCCAGCTTGGCGCGCGAACTGGCGATGGATGCTTTACTGATGGCCATTTGGCGCCGTCGCCCCACATCGGAGGTCGTCATCCACTCCGACCAGGGCGTGCAATACGGCAGTGACGACTGGCGTCGCTTCTGTCGCGAGCACGGCTTGGAAGTCAGCATGAGTCGCCGTGGCAACTGCTGGGAGCGCGTAGCCTACCCTTGGGGTACAACTCAGTAGCCGAGTCGTTCTTCAGCAGCCTGAAGAAGGAACGCGTGCGTGGCAGAGTGTACAGCAGTCGCGAAGAAGCACGCAGCGACGTGTTCGATTACATCGAGGTTTTCTACAATCGACAGCGCCGCCATGGACATCTGGGAGGCCTTGCGCCAATGATGTTTGAGGCGGCTAACTCAAAACAAAGCCCCCAACCGTCTACGAAAGCGGGGGCGTACCACGGGGTAGAACCCCGTTCGTGCTTCGGAATGAAAAGTAGCCCCAACTTCCATTTCCATTCCACCTTAGACCATCTTGACGGAGTACAAGCAACGCCATGAAAGCAAAGAACATCGCCATGTTCCTGGTCATGCTGTGGTCGATCCTGCCCACAATGGCATGGGGCGCCAAGCCGCAGACGTCCGGAGATATCGAAGAGTTCAGCCGATGGCTGGCACAACGCCAGCAAGACAGCGGGGTAGTCGGCGTGGCGGCCGCGGTGGTTGTGGACGGAAAGGTGGTGTGGAAACAGGGATTCGGCTATGCGGACAAGAACCTCGGCATCGCCATGACCCCCAGCACACAGATCGGTATCGGCTCGGTGACCAAGACGTTCACCGCATTGGCGGCCATGCAGTTGCAGGAGCAAGGCGTGCTCGATATCGACCAGCCGTTGTCCCGCTACTTGCCCAAGTTCCGCATCCGCACGCATGGCGAAGACCGCGACCAGGTCACGCTCAGGCGCTTGATCACCCATACCTCCGGCGTGCCGACAGATGTCTTCCGCGACATGCAGAGCGATCGGGCCCGCTACACCGATGTGGTGACGCTACTTAACCGGACCGCATTGGCCCATTCGCCGGGCACGGTGGGACTGTATTCCAACGCCGGCTACAACCTGTTGGGGCATGCGCTGGCTAAGGCCAGCGGGGTCGATTACCCGAATTACCTCAAACAACGGATCTTCGCGCCATTGAACATGAAGAACACCGGATTCGCCGGCGACCCGCATGCGCCGGCCGCAGCAAAGCCTATGGGCCAGACGGCGCCGAGGCGGCGGTCTTCGAATTGCGCGACATCGCCTCCGGCGGCATCTACTCCACAGCAGAAGACTTGGCCGCTTACGCAGCGGCCTTGATGGACGCATATCACGGTGAGCCGTCCCCTCTGGTCAAAGAGGAGACGATCCGGTCGATGTTCACCCTGCGGACCGATATCCCGATCGATACCAACAAGAAGGGACTGGGGTGGTTCTTGTTCCGCAATGACGGCCGCTTCGCCGCCTACCATGCCGGTAGCACGTTCTATTCCAATGCCGCAGTGCTACTGATTCCGGAACAGAAGGTGGCCGCGGTCATCCTGGCCAACACCGTGGGTGGCGATGCAATCTGCGAGCAATTCGCGTTCCGCTGGCTGGAAACCCATGGCCTTTCGGTGAAGGATATCGTCCCCGAACCAGCGCCGCTGCCTGTATCTTCCGAAACACCCCGTTCTCGGCATCTGGGTTACTACGCGCAGAAAAACGGCTACGCCAAAGTGGAAGAAACCGAAGCGGGTCTGTCCATCCAGCATGACGCAGAAACCTACCCGGTGACCGAGACGTCACCTGGTGTGTTCGCCGCGCAGGCCATCGGCGAGGCGGATGGCGATCTCTACTACTTCCGCGATATCGGGCCGTATCACGTGCTGTTCTGGCGCCGAGGTCAGCGTGAGCGCCAACTGGGCTACCACGTCGCAGACGAAGCACTAGGTTTGGTGTGGAAGCAGCGGCTGGGGCGCTACCGGCCGTTTGGCTACACGATGCCGGGGTTCGAGAAGATCGCCGAGGCCGAGGTGCGTCTGCAGGAGGACGGCTTGCCAGTGCTACGGGTCAGCTACAACACCGGCACGTTCACCTATCCGATGGTGCCGGTTGCCTCAGACGAGGCGCGAACCGGCGGGCTGGGCCCGAGCATGACCGGCGATACGGTGTCCTTCAGCACGGATGCGGGGAGCGAGGTGATGACCTATTTGGGATTGACCTTTCGAAAGGACTAAGACGTGGACCGATCCAGCTGGCAAGCTAGGATTCCTAGTGTTGAGCGGCCCATCGGTGAAGCTGCCAAGCCGACGCCGACCAGCGCACCGGTGACCTGAACCATCGACTTGTGCGTGGCCTCCAGCGGAGACAAGCCCTCCTCGGACATGATGCGCTCGACGTTCTCCACCACCACGATGGTATCGTCGACCAAAAGGGCCGATCGCCAGCACCATCGCGAACATCGTCAGCATGTTGATCGAGAAGCCCAGCGTCGCCAGCATGCCGAACGTGCCCAGCAGCAGCACAGGCACAGCGAGCGTCAGGATCAAGGTGGCGCGGAAGTTCTGCAGAAAAAGGTACATCACCAAGAACACCAGCGATCGCTTCCATCAGGGTCTTGATCACGCCCTTGATCGAGACCTGCACAAACGGCGTGGTGTCTTACGGCACCACCGCCTCCAGGCCAGTCGGGAAGTTGGCCTTCAGGTCGTCCAGCGTCGCGCGCACCGTCGTCCACCCTAGGTCGGCAAGCAAACGAATGTACAACGGGATCCGATCGGAGGCGGGGAGCACTGTGATGTCCGCTTCGGGTCGAAAGCATACATTAGCATCCGTCAATACCGCGCACCCAGCCGGACATCTTCCGCGGGGTCACCCCGCGCATGCGGATGAGTGAAAACGCATGCCCTACTCCACGTTCACCTCGCCTCGGCCGCCCACTGTTCTGCATCTGCGCCAGCGGGAATGTACAAGGGTGCTGAGGGATCGGTCGCCGCATGCCACACCGCCTGCGCGACGTCCTGCGACTTCGTTCCGGGGCCGACCGACTCGACCATGCGGGCGATGGCCTGTTGCATAAACTCGCCGTACACCTCGTCTTCGAGGCCGCGCAGGCCGGCTCGAGCGGTTTCGCGGAATCGTGTTTCGCCCGACGAACCGGGAAGAACGATGTGTACGCGCACGCCAAACGGCGCGACTTCGCCAGCCAGCGATTCGGTGATCGCGTTCACCGCCGCCTTGGCCGCGCGATAGGCGCCGATCAAAGGCAGCGGCCTATACGTCGCGCTCGAGGTTACGTTGACGATGACGCCGGACTTGCTCTCGCGCATCTGCGGCAGAACCGCCTGGGTGACCGAGATAGTTCCGAACGTGTTGGTCTCGAATAGATCGCGAACTGTCTCCATGCGCGTGAGTTCGAAGGGCGCGGGAGCACCGAACCCCGCGTTGTTGACGAGCACGTCGACGGGACCCGCAGCACCGACCGCCCGATGGATGCTTCCTGCATCGGTGACGTCGAGCTGCAGCACCTGCAGACGCGGCGACGCCGGAAGCACATCGCCGCGCGGCGTGCGCATGGTAGCGACCACGCGCCAGTCGCGTTCGAGGAAATAGCGCGCGGTCTCCAAGCCGAAGCCGGAGGAGCAGCCGGTAATCAGTACGGTCTTCATCGGGATCTCATGGGTTGGATGAGGAGTGGCCACGATATGCCGCGTCATCCGTACTGACTACAATCGGACGTCCAAATCTCATTCGCGAGAGTCCGGCCATGATTGATCCACTGGCAGAGGTCGTGATGTTGCTCCGGCCCGCCGCGCGCTTCTCGAAGCAGGTGGTCGGCGCCGGGTCGTGGCAGATACGGCGCTCGGATGCGGGCGAGCCCTTCTATTGCGTCGTCATCGAGGGCGGCTGCCGGCTGACACTCGAGGATTGCGACGAGATCGTCCTGCAGGCTGGAGATTTCGTGCTGGTTCCTGCCGCCTACGGGGTTGCCATGTCAAGCCTGCAGGCGCCTGCCCACGCGGCGGCCTCCGCCCCGGTCGCGTTGGGTGACGGGACGTTCCGTATCGGTGCGCAACAAGGACCGACGGATCTGCGCATCCTGGCGGGCCATTGCAGTTTTGGCTCGCCGGACTCGGCCCTGCTGGTCTCGTTGCTGCCCCAACTCATCCATATCCGCGGCGATCCTCGGCTGGCAACTCTCGTGCGACTGCTTGGCGATGAATCGCACGAGAATAGACCCGCGCGGGAAGTCGTGCTGGCGCGCCTGCTGGAGGTGCTGTTCATCGAAGCGTTGCGATCCACCACGGGAACGGGCGCGGCGCCAGGACTGGTGCGGGCGTTGTCCGATGCGCGCCTCGCCGCGGCCGTCCGCGCGATGCATGGACAGCCCGCACGCGGTTGGACTGTCAATGAGTTGGCGAAGGAAGCCGCGCTCTCACGTTCGGCCTTCTTCGAACGCTTCAACCGCGTGATGGGCGTGCCACCAATGGAGTACCTGCTCGCTTGGCGCATGGCCCTGGCGAAGGATCTACTCAGGCGCGAGGATGCCGGTCTCGCCGAGATCGCCCATCGCGTCGGGTACAGTTCCGCGAGCACCTTCAGCGTTGCCTTCACGCGCCACGTCGGATGCCCTCCGACGCAGTACGCGCGTAAGCATGCGATGGCGCGCGTCGTCGAAGGAAACAGGCCAACGGGAGCGAGATGCTCGTCCCTTTGGGTCCATGAAAGCCACCACGGCCTATGGGCTAGCTTCGCCGACGTCCGCTAACGACCCAAAGCGGACACAAAATGGATGCCCGCCACAGCACACATCGAGTTGACCCGATGGGCTGACGGTTTTGCGAACCGCTGACTGTTGATCACGGTGGCGTTGGTCCAAGTCAAGCTTCAGGCACGATATACATCAATGGTTTGCGAGCGATCGCGAGCCTTTTTTATCTGCTGGGAAATGAGCTGGGAAAATTCTGGCGTTCCACGCCAAGCTGAGCGGCAGCCACGCAGTCCCCGGTGTCCCGAGTTCGCGATCCACCGGCCGGTGGGTTGCGGTAGTACTTCGAGCCATCGACCCATTGCCAAGTTCGGTGCCGTTGAACCTGTTACAAGCGAGTGAAAGCTGTGCGTTGCCCCAGCGCTACACTGCGCACCAAGCAGGAGCACATGATGCGTATAGCCGACTACATCAAAAACAATGCCGAGACCATTCTTGAGGAAGCGCACGATTTTGCTGTGACGCTGCTACCCAAGCAAGTGCATCTTGATTCTGAGGCTCTACGGGACCACCTGCCACAGATCCTCGAAATAATCGTTGCGGATCTACGGACCCACCAAACTGAAGAAGAAGAACTGCTCAAGAGTAACGGCGGCAGCGACACAATTACGCAGGCCCGGTCGCCGGCTCAGTGGCACGGACATCTGCGTGCGCAAGCGGGCTTCAGTATCCAACATTTGGTTGCTGAGTTTCGTGCGTTGCGCGCGTCGGTTCTTCGGTTATGGTCGGCCAAGCAGACTTCGTCGGAAGTCGCGTTCAGCGACATGATTCGATTTAACGAGGCTATCGATCAGGCTGTTGCCGAGTCAGTGAGCCACTACGCAGCGGAGCAGGAAACTTGGCGCCAAGTATTCCTGGGCGTGCTTGGCCACGACCTCCGCGGCCCCCTGAATGCGATTCTGCTTACAACAGAAATGATGTCGACGATGGCGCTTGACGCACCGCTGTCCAAGCAAGCGTCTCGGTTGATGAAAAGTGGAAAGCGCATGAATGCGCTTTTGAACGATTTGCTGGACTACAGTCGCACCTCTTTGGGGATGGGTATCCGCATTGAGCGAAAGCAAGTGGATTTGCTGGCTGAAATTGCTGATGAAGTTGACGTGCTGCGAGCCAGTTGGCCGAACGTCCCAATCACCCTCAAGGCAGGCTGTCCCACCGAAGTTTCAGTGGATGCGTCACGGGTGCGGGAAGCTTTGGCAAATCTAGTGAACAATGCTGTTAAGTACGGCGATGCGAATGCGGGCGTAGAGATCTACTTAGATGTTGACGAAACC
>OFDB01000091.1_pt1 | contig 6619 bp, 3 predicted proteins | sample 1521001 | NCBI WGS metagenome assembly OFDB01 (sample SAMEA2532531, study PRJEB24079) | metagenome | biome: bacteria; feature: seaside; material: soil | place: India | collected 2012-02-01 | depth 0.1 m | reverse complement strand
CCGCCGCCTCGCAGGAACAATCCGCCGGCATCGAACAGGTCAACCAGACCATCACCCAGATGGACGAGACCACCCAGCAGAACGCCGCCCTGGTCGAGGAAGCCTCCGCCGCCGCCCGCAGCATGGAAGACCAAGCGCGCCTGCTCTCCGAAGCGGTGGATGTGTTCGTCATCGACGACAGCGCCTCAGCGCCGGGAATGTCACCCGCGCCGGTAGGAGCGCCGTCCCCGGCGCGAGCTCCTCGCACGAACGCCCCGCAAGCGAAAAGCTCGCGGCCAGAGGCCGCTCCCACCATCGCCCCGCACGCCAGGAGCTCGCGGCCGGAGGCCGCTCCTACCCGGGGGGGAGCCACCCGCATGGCCTCCCCTCGCAAGCCCATGCCGCGTCGCGAACCCGCCGCACCCGCGTTCGCGGACGCGGAGTGGCAGACGTTCTGAGCCGCCACGAGCCGTCCGTGACCGCGTCCGCCCCGCCATTGGTCCGACCACCGGGCATCTCGGCCTCAAGCGGGCGCGTCGGTGGCCGATATCTGATCCCGCCTGGAACCAACGGACGGCGCATGAGCCCCGACTTTCCTCCCCACCGCCGCCATCCCCGCCCGCCCGCATCGGTGCGGGGGCCATCACGCGGTGACAGGGCATGAAGGCATCGGTGTTCGCCCCCGCCTCGATCGACACCGCGTTCGATCTGCTGTTCCAGACCCTGGAACAGTCGAATGACGCGGTGCTCGTGCTCGACGAGCGCCATCGCGTGCTGCTGTTCAATCCCGCCGCCGAGAAGCTGTGGGGCGTGCCGCGGACGCAGGCGCTGGGGCAGCCGCTGCACCGCTTCCTGCCCTGCCCGGTCGAGGTCGGCGCCGATCTGCCCGAGCACGCCTGCGCCGCGCACTGGATCGGCGGGCATCGCGAGGTGATGCTGGAGCGCGGCGACGGCCGCCGTATCACCGCCTCGCTGACGATGTCGCCGATCAAGGCCGGCGGCCGCGAATTCCACACCGCCGTGCTGCGCGACTTCACCGATGTGCGCCTGCAACGCGAGCGCATGCGCCAGCTGTCGCTGGTGGTGGATCGCAGCGACAACGCCATCTTCGTCAGCGCGCCCAACCGGCAGGTGCTGTACGTCAACAGCGGCTTCACCCGCATGCTGGGCTACGAACTGGAAGACCTGCGCGGCCGCAAGCCCAGCGAGGTGCTGTCCGGTCCGCACACCGAACCGCAGCTGGGCGATCTCATCGAACGCTCGCTCGCGCTTTCGGAAGGCATGCAGACCGAAGTGCTGCTGTATACCAAGACGGGACGGCCGCTGTGGGTATCGGCCGCGATCAATCCGGTCCTGGACGACGATGGCCGCACCATCGGCCTGGTCAGCGTGCTCACCGACATCACCCAGACCAAGGCCCACCAGGTCCTGCATCACAAGGTGCTGGACGCGATGGTGCGCGAGCAGCCGGTGACCGACGTGATGACCCTGATGTGCCGGGAAGTCGAGCGCATCGCCCCGGAAGTCGCGGTGTCGGTGCTGGCGGTGGACGGCGACGGTCGCCTGCGCTCGCTGGCCGCGCCCAGCCTGCCGGCGGCGCTGGTGAGCGCCAGCGACGGCCTGGCGGTCGGCCCGCGCGTGGGCGCCTGCGGCACCGCCGCCTGGCGCGGCCGTCCGGTGCATGTGCCGGACATCGCCACCGATCCGCTGATGCTGGGCTTCCGCGATCTGCTGCTCGGCAACGGCCTGCACGCCTGCTTCTCCAGCCCGATCAAGTCCAGCAGCGGGCGCGTGCTCGGCACCCTCTGCTTCTACTACCGGGAACGCGGCGAACCCAATGACCTGCATCGCCGCATCGCCGATACCTGCCTGCACCTGTGCGCGCTGGCGATGGAACGCGAGCAGACCAACGAGCGGGTCCACCAGTTGGCGTTCTACGACACCCTGACCGGCTTGCCCAACCGGATCATGTTCAGCGCCAAGGCCGAACAGGTGCTGGCCAACTCCGCCCAGTTGAGCAGCCAGGCGGCGGTGCTGTTCATCGACGTGGATCGCTTCAAGCGCGTCAACGAGGCGCAGGGCCACGCGGCCGGCGACGGCCTGCTGCGCGACATCGCCGCGCGCCTGGCCGAGGAACTGCCCGGCCCCAACCTGATCGGCCGCCAGGCCGGCGACGAATTCGTCGCGGTGTTGCCGCAGTGCTCGACCGAACAGGCCGCCAGCGTCGCCGAGCGCCTGCTGGGCGCCATCGCGCGCCCGGCCACCGCCGGTGTGATGACCCTGCATCCCAGCGCCAGCATCGGCGTGGCGATCTACCCCGACGACGGCCGCGACATCGATCTGCTGCTGCGCCACGCCGACATGGCGATGTACCGCGCCAAGTCCGACGGCGGCGGCAGCGTGCGCTTCTTCAGCGGCGACATGAACCGGGTCGCGCAGGAGCGCGTCTCGCTGGAAACCGCGATGCGCGAGGCGTTGCTGGCCGACCAGTTCAGCCTGCACTACCAGCCGCAGATCAGCGGCGGCGGCGAACCCACCCTGTATGGCGTGGAAGCGCTGCTGCGCTGGGAGCATCCGGAGCTGGGCACCGTGCCGCCCTCGCGCTTCGTGCCGGTGGCCGAGGAATGCGGCCTGATCGCCGACCTCAGCCTGTGGGTGCTGGAACACGCGTGCGCGCAGATGGCCGACTGGCGCCGCCGCGGACTGCGGGTGCCGCGGGTGGCGGTGAACGTCTCGGCGATCAATTTCCGCGATCCGGATCTGTCGCTGCAGATCGCCAGTTGCCTGGATGCCCACGGCCTGCACCCGGATGATCTGATCCTGGAAATCACCGAGAGCGTGATGCTGGATCCCAATCCGGACGTGCTGGAGAACATCGAGGCGATCTACGTGATGGGCGTGCGCCTGTCGCTGGACGACTTCGGCACCGGCTACTCCAGTCTCAGCCATCTTCACCGCCTGCCGATCTACGAGCTCAAGCTCGACCAGAGCTTCGTCCGCGACATCGACAGCAGCGCCATCGCCCGCACCCTGACCACCTCGGTGCTGCGCATCGGCGAAAGCCTGAGCATGAAGGTGGTGGCCGAGGGCGTGGAAACCGGCGCGCAGCACGCGTTCCTCGCCGAACAGGGCTTCCCGGTGCTGCAGGGCTATCTGTTCTCCGCGCCGCTGCCCGCGCCGGCACTGGAACACTGGCTGGGCAACAACGACTACGTGACGATGCCGGCGTCCGGGGACGAGGCCGCGCACGCGCCATGAGCGCTGTCCCGCGCACGCCGCCGGTGCAGCGGTTGCCGGCGGCGTACTCGCTCACACCGCACCTCATCTACCCGCATCGGCTGTACCTGCTGCATGTCGCTGCCAGCGTGCTGGCGCTGGCGGCGATGGTGCCGGCGATGTGGACACTGCAGGTGTCTCCCGGACACTGGATCAGCACCCTGCTGATCGGCCTGGGCTGGCCGCACCTGGCGCGCTGGCGCTATCGCCGCAGCCGCCACCCCAACCGTGCGGAGATGCAGAACGTCCTGGTCGATGGCGTGCTCGCCGGGATGGCGCTGCCGCTGATCGCGTTCAACCTGCCGATCAGCGCGGCGCTGCTCGCGGTGACCTGCTTTGCCGCGATGTTCGGCGGCGGTCCGCGCCTGCTCGCCGGCAACCTGCTGGCGTTCGGGCTGGGCGTGCTGGTGGGCATTCCCATCTACGGCCTGCACTGGCTGCCGGGACTGGACGGACTCTCGTTCCTGGCCAGCCTGCCGCTGGCGCTGCTGGCGCCACTGGCCCTGCTGCATGTCGGCTACGATGTCACCCGCGGCCTGCACCACCGCCGCAACGAACTGGAACTGCGCGGCTGGCACGACGGACTGTCCGGGCTGTTCAACCGCAGCCACTGGGAAGACACCGTGCGCGCGGAATTCTCCCGCAGCCGCCGCACCGGCCAGCCCGCCACGCTGGTGCTGGCGGATCTGGATCACTTCAAGCAGATCAACGACCTCTACGGCCATGCCGAGGGCGATTCGGTGATCCGCCGGTTCGCGGATCTGCTGCGCACGAACCTGCGCGACATCGATGTGCCCGGACGCTACGGCGGCGAGGAATTCGGCATCCTGCTGCCGCTTACCCCGCTGCCCGAGGCGATGGAAGTGGTGCGTCGGCTGCACCGCCGGCTGCACGAGGCGCCGCTTTCGCGCCATCGCACCATCACCGCGAGCTTCGGCGTGGCCGAGCTGTCCGCCGACATCGACAGTCCGGAGAGCTGGATCCGCCAAGCCGACCTGACCCTGTACCGCGCCAAGTACGACGGCCGCGATCGCATCGCCGAACGCAGCACCGCGCCCGCCGCTTCCTCCGCGACCGACGGCACCTCGCCGCGTTCGCCGCTGCGCCCGGCGCTGTCGCCTCGCGACCCCGCCGTGCTGGCGCAGCTGCTGCAGGGCATCGACATCGCCGACACCCCGGTGGCGATGTACAACCCGGACGATCAGCTGGTGATGGCCAACGACGCCTACATCCGCCTGCACGGGATTCCGCCGGGCGTGGTGCGCTTCGCCGACGTCATCCGCCACGCCCACGGCCTGCGGCAGGGCGTGGTGCTGGACAGCGATCCCGACACCTGGCTCGCGGACGTGCAGCGGCAACGCCGTCGCGCGCCGCGCCGACTGTTCCCGGTGACCACCCTGGACGGCGCCCGCTTCCAGGGCATCGAAGTGTGTTTCAACGACGGCTGGGTGCTGACCACGCTGGTGGCCGCGGTACCGGCCAAGCCGTGCGGCCCGGACAGCCTGGCCTGTCCGGCCTGAGGTCGAAAGTGTGACGCCGTCCGCGAACACGCGGCCCGGTCGCCTCATCGGCTCAAGTTCGCCCCGGAAACGCCGATGAGTGCCTTCAAGACGCCTTGCGCGTCATCGATTGTCCTTCCCCGGAGAGCACCCATGAAGATCGCCACCCTCGTTACCCTGTCGGCCGCCGTCGTGGGCGCCGCCCTGCTGCTGCCGGCCGAACGCGCCAACGGCCAGGCCCAGATCACCGACGCCATTCCGGCCGACAAGGCGGTGCGTTTCGCCGGCCGCGACGGCACGGTCTGCGGCAAGGTCGGCAAGGCCCGCTTCGCCGAGAACTCCGAAGGCACCCCGACCTTCCTGTACATGGGTGGCGACTTCCCGCGCCACACCTTCACCGCGCGCATCCCGGGTTCGGATCGCGGCAAGTTCAAGCCGGCCCCGGAAACCCTGGAAGGCAAGGACGTGTGCGTGATCGGCAGCATCCAGCGCGACAGCTCGCGCGCCGAGATCGTGGTGACCTCGCCGAGCAACCTCAAGCTGGCGTCGATGCGCTGATCGCCCGTTCCCGCCGGCGCCGCCGCGTTGCGGTGCGCCGGTGATCCCTTCCTTCGCCAGCCACTCCGCCCGCGACGTCGTCCGCCCCGGACCGAGGAAACCTTTCATGCAGTGGATCCAGAACCTCCGCCTGACCCAGAAGATGATGCTGGCCTTCGGCATCGTGCTCGTGCTGATGCTGGTGCAGGGCGTCTCCTCCTTCGTCGGCCTGAAGTCGCTCAACGGCGTCACCCGCGAGATGGCCGACAACACCCTGCCCAGCGTGCGCACCGCCGGTGCGCTGCGCGGCCTGATCGGCGAGTACCGCGCCACCTCCTTCACCACCCTGGTACGTGCCAGCGACGCGGTGAAGAACGATGCCCGCGACCGCGCCAAGCGCCTCCACGCCGAGATCGACAAGGCCATCGCGACCTACAAGCCGCTGATTTCCACCGCCGCCGAGCGCAAGGCGTACGAGGCGTTCGTGGCCGACTGGGGCAAGGCGTACAAGTCCTACCAGGACGTCAACGAGATGCTGGAACTGGATCTGCAGGACGACGCCATCGATACCTTCATCGGCGGCACCTGGACCGCGCACGCCAAGGCGGCCGCCTCGCTGGATGCCCTGCTGAAGGAAGTCAATCGCCAGACCACCGCGACTGCCAAGGACTCCGCCAGCACCTACACCGCCTCCAGCTCGATGCTGCTGATCATGCTGGTGGCCGGCATCGTCGGCGGCCTGGCCCTGGCCTGGTTCTTCGCCCGCGCCATCGCCCGCGCGGTCGGCGAAGCCGTGCGCGTGGCCAACGACGTTTCGCGCGGCAAGCTGGACGGCACCATCGACACCTCGCGCAAGGACGAGGTCGGCGAACTGCTGACCTCGATGCAGCGCATGCAGCACCAGGTGCAATCGGTCATCGCCGCGCAGTCGGAGATGGCGCAGCGCCACGAGGAAGGCTCGATCAGCTACCGCATGGACGACAGCGCGTTCCCCGGCGAGTACGGCCGGATGGTGCGCGACACCAACGCGCTGGTCGCCTCGCATCTGGAAGCGATCGGCAGCGCGCAGCGGATCATGCAGCGTTACGCCATCGGCGATCTGAGCCCGGACATGGACCGCCTGCCGGGCGAAAAGGCCACGCTGACCGAAACCATGGACGCCACCAAGGCGAGCCTGTCGGCCATCAACGCTGAAATCAAGCGGCTGGCCAGTGCGGCGGCGGCCGGCGACTTCAGCCAGCGCGGCGAAGTCGACCGCTACCAGTACGACTTCCGCGACATGGTCGCCGGCCTGAACCAGCTGATGGAAACCACCGACGGCAACCTGG
>OFDB01000090.1_pt1 | contig 6725 bp, 1 predicted proteins | sample 1521001 | NCBI WGS metagenome assembly OFDB01 (sample SAMEA2532531, study PRJEB24079) | metagenome | biome: bacteria; feature: seaside; material: soil | place: India | collected 2012-02-01 | depth 0.1 m | reverse complement strand
GTGGATACGTGTGCGGCGGAGTTCGAGAGCTTCACTCCGTATCTCTATTCCAGCTATGAATCGGAAGACGAAGCCGATGTGACGGATCGCAGGAAGGTCATGATACTCGGCAGCGGGCCGAACCGGATCGGGCAGGGGATTGAGTTCGACTATTGCTGCTGTCACGCTTCGTTCGCGCTGCAGGACTTCGGCGTCGAGTCGATCATGGATCGTGTCTGCAAGCTCACCAGTGGTAGCCTGAACGAGCTGAACTAACGTTGGAGGATCGCGCCATTCTTCCACGCTACAGCGAAGGCTGAGATTAGGCCCTGGGTGATTTACATCCGACCACAGTTTGTCAAGGGCACTCCGCCAACGATCGGAATCGCGAAAGAAAAGGGTAAGAGTCTGAGCGTGCGCGCAAAGGCGCGCTATCGCAGGCAGGAGCCGTGATGCATCGGCGGCATCCACATCACAATAGAAGTGCACTTTCGCTCCGTTGGCCCAAGCAAGATTTACCTCTGTCGGCGCGATGTCGCCTGCCCACGCGACCTGATTGGGCGAGGCAACGCAAATCGATACTGAGTGGGACGCGGCGCGATCTGGCAGCGCTGGCGTTTCAGGAGCGACGGCGGCTGCCGAAGCTACGCGAAAAGGTTCAAACCGAGCGCTTGCGCTTGCAGTAAGTCGTGGCGAAACCGGGCGAGTAGTTGTTCTCGGTGGACGGTACGCTGCGAGCAACTCAGCGAACGGCGCTAGATTGGATTCAGCGTCTGGCCCCAAACGTAAGACTCGCTTGAAAGGCACGAAGGGGGGCTCGCCAACTAACGCCACTTCCCCCACCTCTGGCGGTGAGCCGTCGAAATCCATCCCTACTTTAACCGTGATTGCCTTGCGTCCCATCACATCATCCGCGTCCGCCTCTAGTACTAGAAACGTCGTAAACCGGTTGTGTAGGGAGGTAGTTCGCCGCAGTAGCCTTGACTCTTTAGTGTGAAGACAGATGCGAACATTCTGCCGCAGGCGGCCATTGATCTCTGCCCACACAGCAGGCGGAATCAGATCTCGCACCCGCGCTCGATACTGAGCGAGCAAATCAAGCTCATCGGAGGCCCAAGCTTCTTTCTCTATGGCCTCGAGTTCGGCCAGGGCTGGGCCAAGCTCACTCTCCATATTGATCAACAGCTGACAGATTGCGTCGTGCTCATGGCTGTCAAAGGCTGCCGTCAGAAAATCGACTAACCCGCCATCACCATTTCCGGATACGAAGATTAGTGGTTCATTGACGTTCGCAAGGATGGGCGCTGCTAGCTCCGAAGGCGTCCAATATGAGCTTGTTTCCCGACCTAGGTACCGCTCGATCCCGAACCCGATCGCGAGCACTACAGCGTCGTAGACCCGATTGGCTGCGGTACCGCTACGCGTTAAGACTCGGACGGGGCCAAGAGGGGCGGATCTGAGCCCAACTACCTCACCTTCATCACCGGTATGATCCCTCAGCCTTGAAGTACTAGCCACTTGCTCGAACTCGCCAATGAGGGCCCTCGCAACGTCGCCCGCTGGACCAGCATGCCAGTTCATGATCGGCAAGTTGGCGTCGGATTGCCGCGCGCCCGGCGCCGGCCAATCGTAGAAATGCGGGTGAAGGAAGCGTCGGCTGTTTCGCTGAAGCTGTAAGACCCCCGACCTGCTTTCGAACACATCCAGCCGCGCCAACTCCGGAGCAACTTTTGCGAATGCAACAGCGGCCGTCATACCTGCGACCCCTCCACCAACAATCGCAACCTTGCCTCCGTTGGTCCTCACAACCCCCCGCGAGATCATCGCATCCACAAGATTGAGCGCACGTACCTGCTGAGAGTAGACGGTAACACGTTGCTCAAAAGACCCGAGGACGAAGACGCCCTTCGTGTCTGGAATACGCGCGCTATCTATGATTTCTTGCGGCGTCATACACTAATTCCGATATGAATGCGCACATACGGGGGGAGTTTGTAGATCCATCCCCTCGATCATGAGACCCGAACTCGCGGCGCTCCTGTTCACGCCCAGTCACTCCGACGGTAAAAGGGCGCTCCCATGATGAATTCGCCGCCCACATCATGAGTCTTGTACATACACCCATGCACGTTAAGCGACTTGATGCGCTCGGTCATCTGCTGGAGCGAGGACTGCTCACTGAGTCCCAGGGCACTGAGCTCCTGTGGCTTGAGATTGGGGACTTTGTGTAAGAACCAAGTCAAAAGGGGCTCCCTATAATCCGTAGCTCCGGTCTTGAAATGATTCAGGTATTGCGAGGCGAGGATGACTCCGACGCCAAACTCGCGTCCCTGCAACAGGAGCTTACGCAGAACATCAAACTCGAATTTCATGATGTTGTCAGCTTCGTCGACGAGCAGCATAGAGTCGACTACGCGCATGTTCCGATCCTTCCCGAGGAACGGTCGTTTTGGGATTTTCAACATGTGCTCGTAGAACACGTTTAACAGTATCGCCACGAGCATGTTCTTGGTCCGGTCGTCTTGCCCAAGCTCATTGAGCGCAACGACTACCACTCCCTTGAGGAACTCGCCAGAATTCACGATCGAACTGGGTTCCCTTGCGAACAACTCCATGTCGACCATGTCGCCCAGGATCCCGGTAATGGAGTCTGATCCCCCCTTCAGTGCGTCTTGGTAATTGCGATGGACGTCGTAAATCGTTGGGTAAGTCTCGCTGCTTCTTCCAGCGTAAGCATCCCTAATCGCATTCTTAAGCCTTTCGCGCTGAACAGCCCCAACGCCAGAATAGATCTTCTCGATTGCGTCAGCGAAGAAGCGGTAACGATCAAGCCACGGGCTAATCGACTGCGACGAGTTCGACAAATCGAAGAGGTTGAGCGGAATGTGCTGGGGACGTATAACTCTGGCTCCCGTCGCCTTGACGAACTCCTCTGAGCAATAGTCCTTTTTGTAGTCGAAGATCAGGATATTGGGAGATATGCCTCTGTTCCCCGCTGCGCCTGTGGCGATCTGGAAAACAAGCGACTGAAGCAATTGGGTTTTGCCAGTACCTAGGTCACCAACCACACCCATGTTCAGTTGGTTGAGCGAAGTCTGTCCCAAATTTAGATGACGCACTTGAGGTTTGAATCCGTCGATCGTTTCTCCGACCCGCAAGATGAGGCCGGCTTGGACGACATCATCGTCAAACGACGCGGCATCTGGTTGCCTCTCCGGACTTCCAGACTCACTGCTGTAGTCCACGTCGACGCTATCGGTGGTCTCTGGACCCCGATCATCGGCCGAAAGCTCTTCAACCGGAGGCTCCGATCTTGGCATGGGCGATCCCGAAGTCGCGCTTGATTGCAGCGTTGCTTCGCCGTCTTCAAGAGGAAGAAGCTTCCAATCTCGGAGTACGGCGATCATAGATTGATAGAACCCTTCAGCGTCGCCCCTGACAATCAGGCTGGCATCCGACTGGGAAAGCTCGATTGTTTCCTTGAATCCATCACCATCCGTGTCTCGCGGACCGCTAACAGTGGATCCATCGATGACTATGAGTCGGCCGCTTGTATCGACTACCAGCTCGATTTCCGACGATAGGATCGCCTCCATGACACGAGAGTGGAGGCTTGCCCAGGTGCTCGCTTTCCCGCCCTCTGCCAAATGCTGGCTATAGACACGGAATCCATAGCCCATCATCGACCCGAGCAGGTTTTGGTAAGCCAGGCGCCAGATCAACATCTCCCGATCTTCGGAGTATGTTTCACGCACGGCTTGGAGTAATGATGAAAGCGATTTGGCTTGGTCTAGCGCAGCGAGACGATCCTTATGCGGCATTGCACCGTTGCCGCTTCGGTTCTTGACCTCGACCGGTGTCAGTTTGCAGCGCACAGCCGAGTCTGTAACGGACAAGCCCACCACGATCAGGTCGGGGCGATGCAGTGTTTGTTTCCTGACGGCCTTCGCCAGGTCGTCGAGATAGCGTTGGAAAGGGTCGACCGGGATGATCAAGGAAATGCGGTGTTCCCCCTCCGCTCCTCCCAGGGAGTGAGGAGGCCATGCTGTCCGCCTGACGACCGAAAGCTATCCTGCAGAAGTCGCGTTGCAACGAACAGGCCTAGGTCGCCGGTTGCGCCAGAGTTGCCGGCGGACAGTCCGCGTACCGTCGGAATTCCCCTGCGTGCGACTTCCTGCACGATAGCCGCCAGCTCTTCATGAGCAAGGCTCTCGCATCCGGGCAAACGCTGCAGGACGATCTTCATCGTCTCCAGGTCGAGGGGCTTGATGCGCGATAGCAAATAGTAGCCATTGCTGTCGCCAGACCTACCTGAGTATGAGGGGAGCTCGTAATCCCAAAGATAGGTTCCTTCAAGCCAGTTGCCGAGGAAGCAGGCTGGGTCCACTGCCGACGATGAGACTGCGGCGAACTCTGCTTTTTCAAGGGACTTCTTCACTGCATTGATGCTCGGAGCGAAAACATAACCCATCGGGCTTTCGGACATGCTTTCGAGGGTCGCAATGGCTTTCGCCGTGTTGTCCGCCAGGCCATCTCCCGTGACGCGTGCAGGACTAGCCGCACGCGACTCCCGCAGGAACTGGCCATTTCCCGCAACCTGTTGCTCGCGGATGCGCGTGCGAACCAAGCCACCCACGCCAAGCGGCGACGTCAGTTTCGTAGGCCGGGCATCAGCATTGGATGTTTCAAGCTGCGCAATAATGGCCAAGTCGTGTGAGCCTGCCGCATCTGCATCCGCATACCACTGGATTGCATTGTTGGTGTCTTCAGCCAGATTAGATATCTCAGCATCCCCGGGACGAGCGTCCTCATTACGCTCATCAAACACGTGGATCTCGGTGGCACCGTAAACCGAGGCACCATTGCCTTGATTTGCACCTGATGAAAAGTGTTCGCGGCCCCACGAGAGGATCCCGTCGTTGCACGCGTTGTTTTGGCCAGCAGCACTGGACACCAGCACGCCGATGACTGGCTTCGCCACCAGCATTTCACAAACGTCGTCCATCGCGCGATGGACCTGCGAAACGCTGAAGCCGCTGGAAATGCCACCCACCAAAAGGCCCATCTCGCGATCTAGCGGCGGAGATACTCCTAGCTTCGCCAGGCGATCCAGTCGCTGGGTGTTCCAGAGGATGCCCCAATAATCGGAACTGCACTCGACCGAGAAGTAGACGACTTCATTGATTCCCCCGGTAGCATCTCGCAGTGGAAGCGCGATGGAGTCGGGGATGCAATCTGGATCCATGATGCTCGCCGCGGGGCACGGGAGCTTGCGGGATGCTAGGTACATCGCGCGCTGGGCGAGGCATTGCCAGGCGAGCCGGATGGGGTGGAGTGGAGAGACGATGATTGCGTTCGGGACTTGTTCGAGCGTGGCACCGTCCGATTCCAAGCCAATCACCAGCCCGACGTCGCACCAGCATGCTTCCTTTGGCGCTGCGGAGAGCCATTCCAAGTAGGTGCGAACGTAGGCGTCTACTGCTTCCTCGAAGTCCTTGTCGGTCACCAGCAACTCGCCGAGGTCAGCGGCCTCGATGAGATCACTTCCGTCTTTTCCCCTGACCTTCGCCGCGATCAACTGCCGGGACATGATGAAGGCGTCCGGAGGCTGCATTTCCTCCATGCTGGGCCTTGGATCGCTAAGGAATCTCGCCGCCGAGAAGATCGTGTCCTCGGGCGAGGACCAGTCCCGACGACGCCATGCAGACGCATAGTCTGGAGCTAGCACAAACGGGTAGTACGTGCGACCAACCCTTGACTCTTCGAGCATCCACGCCTGCAGCTGGGCGCTGCGTGCCTGACCATTCGCGTGCACGGCACGTGGGAGCTTTCCTCCCTCACGCCGTGAATTACGCGCGAGGTGGAACTCGAAGTAGCTCGTGCATTCCTCAGTCGCCACCTCATCGGCGACCAGAGACACACGGAACGTCTCTTTCTTGTCGAAGCCGGGGCGCTTAAGCTCGAACTGGTAGAAGCGCTCACCACCGGCCTCGATTTCGATTCCATATTCGCCATCGGCGACCCGCCCGATCTTCACGGGTTCCAATTGCTCGTCGTCACTGTGGCCCGTGGCTTCGGTGGAAAGGATTTCCACCCCAGGCCTCGCATAGATGTCGAGGTAGTGGCGTCCCGCTCCCGACATCTCCAATGTCGTTTCAATGGGCTTACCAGCTGCGAGCTTCGGGACCTTGCCCTTTGTCGCGGTTCTGGAACAAACGATCAGGCCCGGCTCCCATGCCGAAAGCGAGATCAGCTTTACGCTTGCCTTCTTGATTCCAGCGTAGCCGATCGCCTCTGCTACATACTTGATCGGCGCCTTGTGGAGAGGGATGTCGTCGTCGGTGATTGGTTCCATTGGCGGCTCGTCGCCGCTCGCAGACGCAGGTTGATGTGATGCGGCGCGGTCCATGCCGCCGCCACGGCCACCACCCCCGCCGAGCAGGGTAATGCGGTCCGCCTTGATCTCGGTGGTATACCGCTTGTTGCCGTCCTTGTCGTCCCATTGACGCGTCTGAAGGCGCCCCTCGACGTAGATCTGTTTCCCTTTGGTCAGATACTCCTGCAGCGACTCGGCCTGCTTCCCCCAGAGCACGACCCGATGCCATTCGGTTTTTTCCTGGCGCTGCTGGTTCTTGTCGTTCCACACTTCGGTCGTTGCCAGATTCAGCGTCGCCACGGCGGCGCCACCGGGTGTGTATCGCAGCTCCGCGTCCCGTCCCAGATTCCCGACAAGAATTACTTTGTTC
>OFDB01000088.1_pt1 | contig 7197 bp, 6 predicted proteins | sample 1521001 | NCBI WGS metagenome assembly OFDB01 (sample SAMEA2532531, study PRJEB24079) | metagenome | biome: bacteria; feature: seaside; material: soil | place: India | collected 2012-02-01 | depth 0.1 m | reverse complement strand
ATTTGCTTCTGGCGACTAAAAACAAACTCCCCCTCAAATGCTTCTCAACCGCCGAATGGCGGATCATCCCCCTTCTTCGAAGGGGGAGGCGGAAGCAAAAAGCTTTCCAACCCCTCAGCCCTCCGGCGACAGCTCGATGCAATCGAACTTCACATCCGGATCCACGTCGGCGTCGTAATCCACGTCGCTGCGCTCGAAGCCGAACAGCTTGAGGAACTCGTGCTTGTAGTTGGCGTAGTCGGTCAGCGTGAACAGGTTCTCGCTGGTGATCTGCGGCCACAGCGCCTTGGCCTTGGCCTGCACTTCCGGACGCAGTTCCCAGTCGTCCAGGCGCAGGCGGTTCTCGTCGTCGGTCTGTGCCGGCTGGCCATCCGCGCGATACATGCGATCGCGGAACAGGCGGTCGAGCTGCTCGATGGTGCCTTCGTGCAGGCCCAGTTCCTTCATCACCTTGAACACGATGCTGATGTACAGCGGCATCACCGGAATCGCGGAACTGGCCTGGGTCACCACCGACTTCAGCACGGCGACATTGGCGCCGCCGCCGGTTGCTTCCAGCCGCTTGTCCAGGCGGTGCGCGGTCTGGTCCAGATCGACCTTGGCCCGGCCCAGCGCGCCATGCCAATAGATCGGCCAGGTGATGTCGGTGCCGATGTAGCTGAAGGCGACCGTGCGCGCGCCGTCGGCCAGCACGCCGGCCTTGTCCAGCGCGTCGATCCACAGTTCCCAGTCCTGGCCGCCCATCACGGTGACCGTGTCCTCGATCTCCTGCTCGGTCGCCGGCTCGATGGTCGCCTGGATGATGGCGTCCTTGTTGGTGTCGATGGCGGTGGAGGTATAGGCCGCACCGATCGGCTTGAGCGCCGAGCGCTTCAGCTCGCCGGTCGAAGGCAGTTTGCGCACCGGCGAGGCCAGCGAGTAGATCACCAGATCGACCTGGCCGCCCATCTCGTTCCTGATCAGCTCGATGACCTGGGCGCGGGCTTCGTCGGAGAATGCGTCGCCGTTGATGGAGCGGCTGTAGAGCCCGGCTTCCTTGGCGAACTTGTCGAATGCGGCGGCGTTGTACCAGCCGGCGGTGCCGGATTTCTTCTCGCTGCCGGGCTTCTCGAAGAACACGCCCAGGGTGTCCGCGCCGAAACCGAACGCCGCCGAGATGCGTGCCGCCAGCCCGTAGCCGCTGGACGCACCGATCACCAGCACCTTTTTTGGACCGTCCGTGCGCACGCCCTGCGCGCGCGTGGCGGCGATCTGGTCACGGACGTTGAGCTCGCAACCGAGCGGATGGGTGGTGGTGCAGATGAAGCCGCGGACTTTGGGATGGATGATCAACGTCGGGTACCAGGCGGTGTTTGTCTGCGCGGCATCTTACCCGTCCGCGCCCCGGGGAATGAAGCGCGCTGGCGCCGAGGACATTCCGTTCGCTTGCGTACAGTCGCCATCCGGCATGAAAAAAGCGGGCCAGGGCCCGCTTCTTCCCGGCGCGTTGCCAGCCACAGGGCTCAGGCGTCGCTGCCCTTGGCCAGCAGGCTGCTGCGCCGGCTGTACAGCAGATAGACCACCACACCGATGGCGTTCCAGGCCAGGAACCACAGCTGGGTCGTGCGCGGCAGGCTCCAGAACAGGTACAGGCAGCCACCGATCGCCAGCGGACCAACCAGCCAGGCGGCCGGAGTGCGGAACACGCGCGGACGATCCGGATCGCGCTTGCGCAGCACCAGCAGGCATACCGCCACCGCGATGAACGCCGCCAGCGTGCCGGCGTTGGCGAGCGCCGCGATTTCGTCCAGCCGCGCCACGCCGGCCAGCGCCGCCACCAGGACCGCGGTGAACACCGTGATCGCCACCGGCGTGCCGGTGCGCGGATTGACCTTGGACAGCCCGCGCGGCAGCAGGCCGTCGCGCGACATCACGAAGAAGATGCGGCTCTGCCCGTACAGGAACGCCAGCAGCACGGTCGGCAGCGCGACCACCGCGGCGCCGGCGATGATCTTGGCGGCGGTGCCCTGGCCGAGTTCGCGCAGGATCAGCGCCAGCGGCTCCGGGCTCTGGCCGAACACGGTGTAGCTCATCGCGCCGACCGCAGCCGCGGCCACCACGATGTAGATCAGGGTGCAGCCGATCATCGAGCCGACGATGCCGATCGAAAGGTCGCGGCCGGGATTCTTGGTTTCTTCCGCGGCGGTGGAGATCGCATCGAATCCGTAGAAGGCGAAGAAGATGATTGCCGCCGCGGCCATCACCCCGCGTTCGACGCCGTCGGCGCCCATCGACTTGACGAAGCCGTAGGGCATGAAGGGTTCCAGGTGGGATGCGTCGAACTGCGGCAGCGCGATGGCGACGAATACCGCCAGCGCAATCACCTTCACCACCACCAGGATCGCGTTGAGGGTGGCGCTCTCGCGGGTGCCCGCGATCAGCAGGCCGGCCACCACGAAGGTGATCAGCACCGCCGGCAGGTTGATCAGGCCGCCGGCGTGCGGACCGACGGTCAGCATCGTCGGCAAATCCACGCCCATGCCTTTCAGGAAGCCGACCGCGTAGCCCGACCAGCCCACCGCGACCGTGCTGACCACCAGCGAGTACTCCAGGATCAGGCTCCAGCCGACCACCCAGGCGATGGATTCGCCCAGCACGGTGTAGCTGTAGGTGTAGGCGCTGCCGGCGGCCGGCATCAGCGTCGCCATCTCGGCATAGGCCAGCGCCGCGCAGGCGCAGACCACGCCGGCGACCACGAACGACAGCAGCACGGCAGGCCCGGCCAGGTTCGCGCCCACGCCGATCAGGGTGTAGATGCCGGTGCCGACGATGGCGCCGATGCCCAGCGCCACCAGATGGGGCCAGCTCAGCGTGGGTACCAGCCGGCGCCCCTCTTCGTGCACGGTGACGCGATCGATGGACTTGCGCCGAAGCCAGGTCTGCATGGAGTGTCCTTGAATACGGAAGGGACCCGGCAGGCCGGGCGGGTCTCGACGCCGATGCGGGTCGAGGCGCGTGCAGGCTAAAGGCCGGCCGCCCGGCTGGCAATCGGCAGCGCACCACCGGGATGTCCGGCCTTGCGGTTGTTGGGAAGCGCTGGATGTTTGGCGCGAGAAGCAAGCGCTTCTCAACCGCCGAATGGCGGTTCAATCCCCCGTCACCCGCTGACGCGGCCGCCCGCCCCCTTTCTACAAGCGCCTTTCAACCGCCGCATGGCGGGTCAAGGGGGCACGCAGACTTTCACAGTCAGGAACCCGCTTCTCCTCCCCCTGCGAAGGAGAAGCAGACCATACCCAGAGCGGTGAACCCGCTTTTTTCCTCCCCCTTCGAAGAAGGGGGACCGAGGGGGATTTGCTCCTGCCTTCGGCACCGAAACCCTACCGCCCGTGATGCTTCTTCAGATACTCCACCAGCGCCACGGCCTGGTTGTGTTCGGGATCGCGCGCGCCGTAGACCAGGGTGACCCGACCCTGCCGCAGGGCTTCGCGAAGAGGCGCCAGCACTTCGGGCTGGGCGTCCAGTTCGGCGAAGTAGCGCTCCCGAAATCCATCCCAGCGCGACGGCTCATGCCCGTACCAGGTACGCAGCCCGGCGCTGGGCGCCGCCGCCTTCAGCCATTCCGCGTCCAGCTTCTCCTTCGACACCCCGCGCGGCCACAGGCGGTCGACCAGGATCCGCTTGCCGTCCGACCGCGCGGCGGGTTCATAGGCGCGCTTGATCCGCAGGTCCATGGCGTGTCCTCAACCGGTGCCCAGGCGCACGCCGAAGCCGACCAGGAAAACGCCCGCCAGCGATTGCAGCCAGCGCCGCAGGCGCGGTTGCTGGCGGACCCGTTGGCTCATCGCGTGGCCGGTCAGGATCAGCAGCGAGCAGTACAGCAGGGTGATCACCGCGATCAGCGCCGCCATCGTGGCGAAGGTCGCCAAGCCCTGGTGGTGGGCCGGATCGATGAACAGCGGGAAGAACGCCATGTAGAAGATGATGGCCTTCGGATTCAGCAGGGTGACCAGGATGCCCTGACGGAAATAGCGCCCGGCCTCCATCCGCACGGGACCGCCCGCGCCTTCGCCGCGCTGCCACAGCAACTGGATGCCAATCCAGATCAGATAGGCGGCGCCGGCATACTTCACCAGCCCGAACAGCACCGGATTGGCCTTCAGCAGCGCGGCCACGCCGATCACCGCCAGCCACATCAGGATCTGATCGCCCAGCGCCAGCCCGGCCAGCGTCGCGTAACCGGCGCGCAGGCCGCCCTTGCCGGTGGCGGTCAGCAGCGAAAACGTGCCGGGACCGGGAATGGCGAGGAAGACGATCACGGCGGCCACGAAGGTGCCGAGATCCTGGATGCCCATCCACTGCATGGCGATTCGTTTCGATGAGGGGAATTCCGGATTCTGCGCCCGAAAATCCGGCCTGTCATGCGCGTGCACCGGCGGTTTGCCGCGACTTTGGTATCAAGGCCTGAGACGCGCCCGGCTACACTGTCCGCATGGATACCCAGACCCTGCTCGTCCTGCTCCTGATCCTCGCCGCCGCGGCCGTCGTGTTGCTGGTCGTGTTGCTGCTGCGCCGACCGGAGGACCGCCTGGGCGGCGTGCTGGAGCGCGCGCTGCGCGACGAGCAGCGCGACGGTCGCGGCGAGCTGCGCGAGCAGCTGGAAGGATTGTCGCGCCAGCAGGAAGTCCGCATCGAGGGCTTCGGCCGCAGCCTGGCCGATCTGAGCACGCGCACCGACCAGCGCCTGGACGTCCTGCGCGAAGCGTTGGGCGAGGATGCCCGCAAGGGGCGACTGGAAGCGGCCGAGTCGCAGCAGCGCTTCGCCGACACCCTGGGCCAGCGGCTGGCCGAGCTGACCCAGCGCAACGAGCAGCGCATCGGCGAGATGCGCACCACCCTGGAGGCGCGGCTGAAGGAATTGCAGGCCGACAACACCGCCAAGCTGGAGCAGATGCGGCAGACGGTGGACGAGAAGTTGCAGACCACCCTGGAAGCGCGCTTGGGCGCCTCGTTCAAGCTGGTGTCCGAGCGGCTGGAACAGGTGCAGCGTGGCCTGGGCGAAATGCAGCAGCTGGCCACCGGCGTGGGCGATCTCAAGCGCGTGCTGAACAACGTCAAGGATCGTGGCGGCTGGGGCGAAGTGCAGCTGGAGAGCCTGCTCGAACAGGTGCTGACCGGCGAGCAGTTCGCGCGCGGCGTGCGCGTGCGCCCGGACAGCGGCGAAGCGGTCGATTTCGCCATCCGCCTGCCCGGTCGCGGCGAGGACCAGGTGCCGGTGTGGCTGCCGATCGACGCCAAGTTCCCGCGCGAGGATTTCGAGCGCCTGCTGGACGCGCAGGAGCGCGGCGACACCGAGGCGATGCGCGGCGCGGGCGCGCAGCTCGAACGCGCCATCAAGGTGCAGGCCAAATCAATCAACGAAAAGTACGTGGTGCCGCCGCACACCACCGATTTCGCGGTGATGTTCCTCGCCACCGAAGGCCTCTATGCGGAAGCCATCCGCCGGCCTGGCCTGGTCGATACCTTGCAGCGCGAACACCGCATCGTGGTTGCCGGCCCGACCACGCTCGCGGCGCTGCTCAACAGCCTGCAGATGGGTTTCCGCACCCTGGCCATCGAACAGCGCTCCAGCGAGGTCCGCCACCTGCTGGGCGCGGTGAAGACCGAATTCGGCAAGTTCGCCACCGTGCTGGAGAAGGCCCACAGCCAGCTCGACACCGTGCAGAACAGCATCAAGGCCGCCGGCGTGCGCACCCGCGCCATCGAACGCCAACTGCGCAACGTCGAAGCCCTGCCCGGCGAGGACAGCCAGAAGCTGCTGGGCGCCGACGAAGCGGAATAGCGCCACTCTGAACCCCACGCTGTGGGAGCGACGTAAGTCGCGATTCTTCCACCGGTTGAAGGCCAAAAGCTCGCGACTCACGTCGCTCCCACAAAGGGCAGCGCGACCCCGGTCGGGTCCGTCGAGCAGAAAACATCCACATCAATCCCACCCCAAAATCCACCCCTGTGGGAGCGACGTCAGTCGCGATTGCTCCACCGCTCGGAAGCCAAGAGCTCGCGACTCACGTCGCTCCCACAGGAAGCCGTCCGGAACCGGATGGACAAGAAAAAACCGACGCATTGCGCCGGTTTTTTCCTGGGTCTTTCGATTCGGATTCGCGACGGACGCCGCTCCCGCATTCCAGAGGAAGCGGATCAGTTCCCCGGAGTGAGTTGCGGCATCGGCATGGCGTTGGCGGGAACGGTCGGATCCGGGTCCTCGTCGTTGAGGTAGTCCGGCAGCGATTGATCCTGTTCCTGCCGCTTGCCTTCGATCTGGTAGGCGCGACGCTGCATCCACGAATCGCGGACCAGCGTGTAGTCGTCGACCGCGCCTTCGCGCAGGCTGTCCAGCGACAGCAGCTGGGCGCGGGTGTCGACCAGGTTCAGGCCCTGCAGGAAGATGCGGGTCTTGTCGTCCTCGATGTAGCGCACCGGGCTGAGCGGAATGTCGCCGGCCAGGCCGAACACGTCACGCACCGTGCGCGGGCCGAAGAACGGCAGTTCCACGTAGCGCGACTTCTTCCAGCCCCAGACGCCCAGGGTCTGGCCGAAATCCTCGCTGCGGCGGGGCAGCTTCGCGTCGGAAGCCGGATCGAAGATGCCGCCGACGCCCAGCGTGGAGTTCAGCAGGAACCGGCCCAGCGCCTGGCCGGCGTACTTGGGACGGCCTTGCAGCAGGTGGTTGATGGCGGCCAGCGGCTGGGTCAGGTTGTCGAAGAAATTGCTCACGCCCAGTCGCATCGGTCGCGGCACCACGTTGGAATAGGCGCGGGCCAGCGGGCGCGCGACCGCGCGGTCCACCGCGTTGTTGAAGCGGTGCACCTTGCGGTTGAACTTCTCCCACGGGTCGTACGTCGCCGGCGAGGACACCGCGGCGGGCAGGGTGGGATCGGCCACCGCACCGCCGTAGATGGCGGCGAAGTCGTCTTCGGCACTGGTGGCGGGCGCACCGGCATCGGTGGTCGCGGCGGTGACCGGCACTTCCTACCGGCGGAACCGCGGCGCCGGGATCCGGTGCGATTGCGGTTGTGGAGGAAGGCGCGGTTTCGGCCGTGGCCACCGGGGCGCTGCCGTCGATCACGGTGGCGTCGGCGGCGGGATCCGGAGCGGAGGCCGTCTTCGGCGCCGACGCGCAGGCGGTGGCCAGCGCGGCGAACAGGAGCACGGAGCAAAGTC
>OFDB01000087.1_pt1 | contig 7329 bp, 2 predicted proteins | sample 1521001 | NCBI WGS metagenome assembly OFDB01 (sample SAMEA2532531, study PRJEB24079) | metagenome | biome: bacteria; feature: seaside; material: soil | place: India | collected 2012-02-01 | depth 0.1 m | reverse complement strand
TCGGACAGGGTGAAACCGGTGTTCCAGCCGCGCGCCGGATAGAAATCCATGCCGAAGGTATGCGCCAGGCCGGACTCGTTGCGCTCCTTCAGGAACTGGCTTTCGTTGAACACGTTGACCTGGCTGGACAGGCGCCAGCGCTGGCCCAAGGTCCAGCCCGTCTGCCGGTTGGGGTTGAACAGCGGGTCGTACTCGGTGGTATCAGTACTGTAGGTGTAGCTGCCGTAGATCGTGTGTTCGGGATCGAGCCGGTATTCGGCGTTGACCGTGGCCGCGTCACCGCGGTCACCGCTGCTGACTTCCGCGCCCACGCTGGACAGGCCGTTGAACAGGTATTTGGCGCCCAGCGTGTACAGATCGTTGTCGGCATAGCGGCCACCATCGTCGTCCACGGTGAGCTGGGCCTGCCCGTACAGGTCCAGGCGGGTGCCGAGGCGCTGTGCGTACTTGAGGGCGGCCAGCGTGCCGGCGGCATCGCCGCCCACGCGCTGCTCCTCGACGCGACGCAACTCGCCGCTGAGCGTGCTGGCTTCGTCGATGCGCCACTCGCCGCTCAGCTGGGCCTGGGTCAGGCTTTCATCGCCGCGCTCGGCCTTGGTGAATCGCGCGTACACGCCGACGTCCGGCGTGAACTGCCCCAGCACTTCGGCCCCGTACTCGGTAATCTCCTCACCGCTGCCGTAGCGGCCGGTCGAGTAGCCGGCACCGACCTTGCGCCACCAGGTGCCCGCGCTCCAGTCCTGTTCGACCCAGCCCAGTTCCTTGAAATTGGCCCGCGCTTCGATCGCCCTGGCGTCGCCTTCGCGGCGGCCAGCGGCGTCATTGATCTGACTGAAGCTGAGGCCACCGTTGTCGGAGAAGAATATCGGCGCGGCGGACGATTCGGTCTGCGTGTATTCCGCCTTGAGGTAGGTGCCCTTGCCCGCCTGCAGGGTCAGATCGCCGCCGGCGATGGTGTAGTCCTCGCCGGCGCGGTTCTCGTCCACGTAGGTGGCGCCGACGGCGACATGATCGCCGAACCATTGCTTGCCGCGCAGGCCGGCGGCGATGTCGTCGGGATCGAACCCGGACGGGATGAATTCGTAGTCCACCAGCAGGCGCTGCTCGAACCCGTCCAGCGGGGTGTCGCGCGTCAGCGTGGACACGTTGTCGCGGGTGATCTGCGACAGCGGCCGGGTCAGCATGACGCGGCCCTGCAGTTCGTCGATCTCATAATCGGCGCCACGGGTCAGCGTGGCGCGGTGCTCGACGCGGCCGGTGGTCGGGTCCCGCACCTCCAGCACGACCACGTCCGATCCCGGCAGGATGTCGGTGTGGCGCAGGTAGTACAGGCTGCCGCCGGTGCCGATGAACTCGTTGTGCCCCGGCGCGCTCTGCGCCTCGGAGCCGAACAGTCGCAACTCGCTCTTCGGGTCACCCCAGGGATTGGTGCCGCGCGAGCGCCAGTTGAAGGCCGCGCCATACAGCGAGCGCACGTATTGCGCGTACTCGGTCCCGGTGATGCCGGTCTGGTAGTTGCCCCACAGTGCCTGGTTCTTGTCCCAGTCCACACGCAGGTAGAAGCGGCCCATGGTGTCCACATCGCGATACACCGTAGAGTCGTCGCCGTATACCGGGTAGTACAGGTCTGGATCGAGGCGGCGGAAGATGTCCTGCGGATATGCCTGGCCGAAGCCATCGAACAGATGCTCGAGATCCTTCTCGGTGGTGTCCGCCTGCGCGGTGACCAAGTACTTCCCTCCCCACTTGGCCTTGCCGTAGAACGCCAGGCGGCCGTCGCTGATCACGTCGTCGTCGTAGCGCACGTCGGTGACGGACAACGCCGGTGAACCGCTGACCTTGTTCTTCTCGACAGTCACGTCGGCCAGACCGACGCCAAAGAAGTACTTCCCGGTGACGTCCACGTTCAGCGTATGCGATGCGACGCCATTCCTGGCATCGCGTGTCGCTCCTTCGGCGGTGGACCCTTCGCCAACCACGATATCGAAGCGGTGGCTGCCCACCGGCACCAGGTACTCGGCGACGAACTTGCGCTCCATGTCGACCGGATAGCTTTCACCGTTGATCCGCAGCTGCGTCTGGCCGGGCAGATTGCGGCCCTGGATGCGGATGCGCGAACCGTACAACGGGATGTTCTGCTGACGCAGGCCGTTCTGCGCGAACGCCGCGTCGATCAGGCTCCGGGCCTTCGCCTGTTCGACGCTCATCGATGTGCCCAGGGTTCTCTGGCTGCTGTCGCGCAGCAGCCTGGCGCCGCGCTCGAACTCCTCCGGTTTGACCAGTTGGAACCTGTTCGGGAACGTCTCGTCGAAGTTGCCTTGCGCGTCGTAGGCGCGCAGCACGTAGACCAGCTCGTCTCCCTGGCGGAATGGATACTTCGCCGGCAGTTTTCCGTCCCATTCGGAGTTGGCGACGTTGCCGACCTTCAGCGGCAGCGTGGCGATCGGCTCGATCAGGTCCGCGTCTGCCGCACGGTACACATACAGCTCGTAGCGCTGCACGAATGCCGAGTAGTTGCTGCGCACATAGAACTGCACCGGCTGGACGATCGCCTGGCCATCGAACGGCACCAGTGACGGCGCCGAAACGGTCAACGATGCGTCACCCAGCGTCGGGTCTTCGGTCGCCCAGATCGCGCCGCCGCCGGGCAGCGGGATCGAGAATTTCCCCAGCGCGACCGCCTTGCCCGGCTGCTCGATCGCCACGGTCACGCGGCGATCCGGCTGCAGTTCCGCCGATGAGGATTGCTTGCCCGTGCCCTGGGTGACCGGCTTGTCGTAGCTGCGGGTACGCAGGCGAAACAGCAGGCCCTCCTGCGAAGCGCAGGATTCATCGGTGCATTCGAGCAGTTGGGCCGTGCCCTCCGCCTTGTCCTGCGGCGTCTGCGTCCGCGCGTCCGCTTCCTGCGCACCGGCCAGCGGCGTCATGCCCGCCAGGACGCCAATCAGCGTGTAATCCAACAGCTTCATTTTCATCTGCATGATCCGCGTCCCCCTCACTTCCGCTTCGCGCCGACAGCGGCGGTCGGATCGTCATTCACTTCCACACGGACCTTGGCTCGCACCTCCGGGCTCAGGCGTTTGGTCAATGCCTCGTACACCGCGTTGGACCGGCGCAGGCCCAGGGCGATGTTGTATTCGCGCGAGGCGCGCACGTCGGTATGGCCGACGATGCCAATCTGGCCGCCGCCCATCTTTTCCAGCGCCGCCGCGACCTTGTCCAACAACGGCTCGAACTCGGGCCGGACCACTGACTTGTCGGTGTCGAACAGCACGGTGCCCAGAAGGGCGCCACCGTCTTCCACACCGACCAGCAGCGAGTCCGGATCATCGACATGGGTGCGCGCGCTTATCTTCAATGCCTTGGCCGACTCGGCGCCGAGCTTGCCCATCAAGGCGACCTTCACCGCCATGGCCCGGTCGAACGCCAGCGCGTCGGTCTCGCCGTTGGCGGCAATGACCACCTCGCCGCCCTGGTACTGCTCGACCTTGTTCGCCATCCTGTCGATGGCGGGCAGGAACTCGATACGCACGTCGGCGCTGCCCGGGGCAAAGAACACCTGACCCATCTCTAGCTCGATCTGCTCGCTGCCGCCCGGGATCTGCTCAACCGGCAGCTTCACGCCGAAGTCGAAGCGCACCGGCAAGCCCGGCACCAGGCGACGCAGCAACGGATTGTCAGTGGTGAACCCGGTACCGGCCGGCAAGGTGGTCGGATCCACCTTCAGGATGAAGTTACGGCCGCGATCGGCACCACCGAACGTATCCGGCAGGTGATAACGCCCGAACTGATCGGTCTCGATCAACAGGCCTTCCACCGACGCGATGCGCGCCCCCGGAATGCCGCGCTCGTCGACGCCGACGTTGGAGAGAATGTAATCCACCACGTAGCCGTGCGCGCTCCGCGCAATCCTGCGCTCGACCTTCGGCGCCGCCGCATTCAGTCCCTTGGCTGCTTCACCGGACTTCTCGACCGTCGTGTTGCCCGCCTTGTCCATGCGTACGGTCACGCCCTGCGCGCTGGTCAGCACGAAGTCGTCGGTGAAATCTGGCGAGCTGAGTGTCTGTCGGATCACCGCTTGGTGCGCGCTCTCCGGATCGGCCACCGACTGGCGGCCATCGATCGTGCCTACGGTAATGCCGTGCAGCATCGGCGCGCTCGCATCGGACTCGGGCTGCGGGCCCGTGCCGCGATCGATCGTGGTCGAGTTGAGCACGTAGGCGGACGGGTTGAAGCCGCCCTGCACGCGGACCCCACTCAGCGCCGCGCTGTCCTGCCAGCCATCACCATCGCGGTCGTCGAACACGGTGCCGAGTATCAGGCTGTTGTCCACCAAGGGGTCCGCGACCAAGGTGACTTCGGCGGTCGCCACGTTGGAGATGGGTCGATCCGTCAGCGAGTAACCCTGAGCCTGGTTGACATGAGTCCCAGGGCGGACGCCCGCGCCAACGCGCATCAGGTAGACCAGCGTCGCGGTTTCGCCGACGCCGATATCCAGGCCGCCGAACCGGACCGGGCTCTGACCGGACACGGTGGCCGCGTTGTCACCATCGACCACCGACAACGTACCTTCCACGTAAGTGAAGCCCGCCGGCGCCGTATCAACGAGATAGCCGTTGACCAGATCGGCGTCGCCCACGTTCTCAGCCGTGATGGTGAAACGGATCAAATCGCCGATCCTGGCTTCGCGGACCCCGGCGGTCTTAACCAGGCGCAGTTGTGCCTGACCCACGACGGTCAGCGTGGCCACCGCCGTATCGCAGTTGGTCGGGTTGACCCTGTCGCAGATCGTGTACGGATAGGTGTAGGTGCCCCATCGGCGTACCGGGCGCCACCGTGATGGTGCCGTCCGGGTTCATCGTCAGACCCGGGTGCGGACGAGCGCCCGGAACCAGGGTGACGGCGATGGACGCGACCGGACTTCCATTCAGCGTGTCGTTGACCAACACGCTGGGCGTGACGCCACCTGCCCCGGTGCTGATCGGTTCCGGCGTATCGTCCAATGCATTGATGACCGGTGCGACCACCGTCACCGTGATGATGGCGGTGTCGCAGTTGGTCGCGTTCAACCTCTCGCAGATCTGATACGTAATCGCGTAGGCGCCCGCCGGCGTCCCCGGCGACACGCCTACCACACCTGTGATCGTATCCAGCGCAGGCACCGGGCCACCGTTGATCGGCGTCGCCGGCGTCGTCACCGTACCCGTGATCAGGGACACATCCGTGATCGGCTGACCGTTCAACGTATCGTTGGTGTACGCGTTGCCCGCGTTGGCATTGCCGGTCGCGCCATTGATGCCGGAGTACGTGTCATCGTTGGCCACGATGGGAGCCGCCCCACCACCACGGTGGCGTTGGCGCTATCGCAGTTGGCCGGGTTCAGCACTTCGCAGATCTGGTAGGGATACGTGTACGTACCCGCTGGCGTTCCCGGCGCCACCGTGATGGTGCCGTCCGGATTCATCGTCAAGCCCGGATTCGGGCTGGTTCCTGGCGTCAGCATCACGTCAGACGGATTCACCGGCTGGCCGTTCAGTGTGTCGTTGATCAACACCGACGGCGTCGTGCCACCCGTGCTGCCGTTTATCGACGGCGAACTGTCGTCCACCGCATCGATCGTCGCCGCGATCACGGTCACTGTGATGATTGCCGTATCGCAGTTCGTCGGATCCACTCTCTCGCAGATCCGGTACGTGATCGAATAGGTACCCGCCGATGTACCCGCCGGCACACTCACCACGCCCGTGGCCGGATCAAGCACCGGTACCGGACTACCGTTGATTGGCGTCGCCGGCGTCGTCACCGCGCCGACGATGTCAGCCGGATTCACCGGCTGGTTGTTCAACGTGTCGTTCTCGGTGTAGGCGTTGCCCGCATTGGAATTGCCTGTCGCACCGCTGATGTCCGTATAGGTGTCTCCCGTGGCATCGATGACCCGATGCGCGGTCGGCGTATCGGTGGTCGTTGTGCACCCCGGACCGGTGCTGCCCACCGTGCAGACCGGGCTGGTCGCGGTCGCGATATTGCGGATGTTGCCCGCGGTCACGTCCGCCACTGTCACCGTATAGGTGCCCACCAGCACGCAGGTCGCCGCCGGCGCTACGCGTGGCGCAGGTAGTCGTGCCCGGCGTGATCGTTGCTAGTCGGCTCGACCACCACGTTGGTCAGGTTGCCGGTAGCGCTGGTGTTGGTCATGGTGATCGTATAGGTCAGCACGTCGCCCAGGCTGACCGTGCCGCTGTTGTCGCCATCGGCATTGCCGGTCAGCGCCTTCGTCAGTGTCTGGCTCATCGCGGTCGTCGAGGTCACCACGGTCGTGCTGCACGCCGGGCCCGTGCTGCCCAGCGGGCAGGCCGGGCTGGTCGCGGTCGCGGTGTTGCTGATGCTGCCCGCCGTCACGTCCGCCGCGGTCACCGTATAGGTGCCCGCCAGCACGCAGGTCGCCCCCGGTGCCACGCTGGTGCAGGTGATCGTGCCGGGCGTGATCTTGCTGTCGCTCACCACCACGTTGGCCAGGTTGCCGGTGGCGCTGGTGTTGGTTACGGTGACCGTATAGGTCAGCACGTCACCCAAACTCACCGTTCCGCTGTTGTCGCCGTCGGCGTTGTTGGTCATCGCCTTCGTCAGCGCCTGGCTCAGCGCGGTATTCGTGTATTCGCAGGCGACCGCGCCGGTGGCTGGGGTGGTGAAAGTCGCCGTTGCGGCATTGGCGCCGGTATTGACCGTCACCGGTACGGACGTGCCGTTGCACACCAACGTGACCACATGAGCGGCCACGTTGCCGGTGGAAAAGGCCTCCGTGAGGGTGATCGAGGTGCCGCCGGGCGCATTGGCGGTCGCCAGTGTGGTCGTGCCGGGCGCGGTGGAACTGCCTGCCGTCGCGTTGATGACACCCGCGCCACCTATGGTCAGGGCCACCGTGTTGCCGGCAACCCCGCCTGACCATTGCTTGCCCAGCGTGATCCCGTACAGGACCGTGTCGGTATCCGTCGCGCTGTTGCAAAGCGGATTCCCAACGTCGCATACGGGATCGATCACCCCCGTTGGCGGGGCCAACGTAACCGTATTGCTTGCCGTCTGGGCGAACGCCGACGCGACGGCAAGCATGAGCCAGCCCGCGAACGCACACGATGAAATTCGGCGCGACCACAGCATGAATTTGGAATTAGGCGACACGCAGAACGACCCCCAGGCTTGGCGTCCAGTCCGTTACACACCTGCGATGCGCCATGCAGGCGTCGCACAAGAAAAGTAGAAAATCGGGTACGGGGCCCCTCCCCTTGACCCAGGAGCCGGCAACACTGATAAATCGCATCGCCCCAAGCACAT
>OFDB01000085.1_pt1 | contig 7520 bp, 8 predicted proteins | sample 1521001 | NCBI WGS metagenome assembly OFDB01 (sample SAMEA2532531, study PRJEB24079) | metagenome | biome: bacteria; feature: seaside; material: soil | place: India | collected 2012-02-01 | depth 0.1 m | reverse complement strand
GTGCTGATGAGTTACAAAGTGGGGACTGCTGCTGGCGATTAGCGGCTACAGCATCTCGCTCGCACACAAGTTGATGGTCTACTGTAGCGCCATGAGTGTGGGGGCTGGCGCTGCCAAGCACCGTCGGCGCCGACGGCATTCGCGTCATCCTCGTGCGGCGTTTCGGTGTGCGCGTCGACGACACGCTCGCGACCATTCTGGTCGAACGCGGCATCGGCTTCACCGTCGCGCTGCTGACCGCCGTTGCCAGCTTGATCCTGCTGCGAGCGATGCTGCCGCATGACGCGGTTTATGACTATGCGATCGCGCTCGGCGTGGCCGGCCTGCTGGGCGCAATCACCATCCTGGTGTTCTCGTTTACCGACCATGCGCTGAACTCGGTGCTTCGGCTCGTGCCCGCACGATTCAGGGACAGCAAAGCGGTGCGCCTGGTCGAACGGCTGCACGAAGCCTACGTTTCGCTGGCCTCGGATCGGCCCCGGATCGCCGCGTTCTCGGGGCTCACCCTGGTCGAGCACATCGCGGTGATTGTTTGTTTTGGGCGAGGGAGTACAGTCTTTACCTTTAAAATTTTCTACTTTCTGATTCCTTTATTCACAAGGAGGAGGGGCTGTTGTCCTGTCTTTTGTTTTGTGTGTTTTTATATGGTTCCCTGGAATTGTTTCAGGAAGCGGAGGCGTTTTCGGAGAACAGGCGCAGGTCTTTGATCTGGTACTTGAGCATGGTGAGGCGTTCTATGCCGATGCCGAAGGCATAGCCGGTGTATTTTTTTGAATCGATGCCGCAGTTCTCCAGGATCTGGGGATGCACCATGCCGCAGCCGAGGATCTCTACCCATCCGGTGTGTTTGCACACATTGCAGCCCTCGCCGCCGCAGATGAGGCAGGAGATGTCCATCTCCGCGCTTGGTTCCGTGAAGGGGAAATAGGAGGGGCGGAAACGTACCCTGAAGTCTTTTCCGAACATCTCCTGTACAAAGTAGTAGAGGGTTTGTTTCAGGTCGGCGAAAGATACGTTCTCGGCGATGTACAGGCCTTCTATCTGGTGGAAGAAACAATGCGCGCGGGCGCTGATGGTCTCGTTCCGGTATACCCTGCCGGGGCAGATGATGCGGATGGGCAGCTTGCCTTCTTCCATGGCCCTTACCTGCACGGAGGACGTGTGGGTGCGCAGCAGCCAGTCGGGATTGTTATGCACGTAAAACGTATCCTGCATGTCGCGCGCGGGATGGTTTTCGGCCAGGTTCAGCGCGGTAAAGTTGTGCCAGTCGTTTTCAATTTCGGGGCCTTCGGCGATGGTAAAGCCGAGGCGCTCGAAAATACGGATGGCCTTGTTGCGCACCAGGCTGATGGGGTGGCGGGTACCGAGGCGGTGCGGTTCGCCGGGCAGCGTCAGGTCGAGCCGGTCGCGCTCACGCTGGGCGCGCGTCTCCCGGACCACCGCCATGGCCAGCCGGGAGTCGAGCGCGGCCTCGAGCGCGCGCTTGGCGGCGTTGGCGGCGGCGCCGACGATCGGACGCTCCTCGGCCGGCAGGGCGCCAAGCGAGCGGAGGAGCTGGGTCAACACGCCCTGGCGCCCGAGGTAGCGGACACGCAGGGCCTCGAGGTCGTCCGACGACTCGGCGGCCTCGATCGCGGCCTGCGCCTCGATGACGATGGCGTCGACACGCGGGTGACTCGGGTTCACGGGCTCGCCTCACCCACGGCTGCGGCCAGGCCCCGCCGCGCGATCAGCGCGCCTGCGCCTTGGCGGTTCGATGCGATGCGGCTGGTGCCGATGGCACGGTGTCGCCGGCCCGCTACGAGGTGGCGATTGCCGCTCCGGGCGGCTCGCGGTTCCAGCCGGCATTGACGCTGGGAACCGACGCCATGGAAGAACCCCTGCGCGACGTCGACCTGATCGACATCGATCAGGACGGCTTCTTCGAAGTGGAAGCACGCGGCATGTGTGGAGCCGGCCCGAACTGCCTGGGCGATCTCTATCGCCAGGATCCGGCGACCGGCAAACTCTTCCATTTCTTCAGCGGCGGCTACGCGGACCTGCGCGTACTCGACGGCCACCTGGTCGAATCCGGGCGCGCCAGCTGCTGCGCCTGGGAATACCACGCCTGGCCGCTGGGCGGTCCGCCGCGCCTGCGCGACTACGACAACATGGCGCTGATGATCACCATTGGCGCCGATATCGCGAGCGAGGACGGGGATGCGCCCGCCCGCTGCACCTTCAGCCGCAGGAACGGCGATAATTGGCGGGTTGTCGCGCCCCCGGGCGCGGCGTGGCTGGCGCTGTGCGAGGTGTACGGCGACGACTACCACCTGGTCACCCCCGAAGAAGCGCGCGCCGCGGAAGCCGCGACCGCGCAGGAGCCCTGAGATGGAAGAACTTCTGATCGTCACCACCGGCGGCACGATCGACAAGATCTATTTCGACGACAAGTCCGATTACCAGATCGGCGATCCGCAGATCGGCCAGATCCTGAAGGAACTCGGGGTGGCGTTCCGCTTCACCGTCATCCCGATCATCCGCAAGGACTCGCTGCACATCACCGACGAGGACCGCGAACTGATCCGCGCCACCGTCGCCGCGCAGCCGGCCCGCCACGTGCTGATCACCCACGGCACCGACTCGATGGTGCAGACCGGCCATGTGCTCAAGTCCATTCCGGACAAGACCATCGTGATGACCGGCGCGCTCAATCCGGCCCGCTTCCGCGGCTCGGACGCGGAGTTCAACATCGGCTGCGCGGTCGGCGCGGTGCAGTCGCTGCCGCCGGGCGTTTACATCGCCATGAACGGCCGCATCTGGGATCCGGCCAAAGTCCGCAAGAACGTCGCCGCCAACCGTTTCGAAGCGGCCTGATCCGGGCCGCGTGGCAACGCACCGCTAGCCTGCCAGCGCGCGCTTCAGCGCGGCATGGATCCGCGGGTCCAGCGACTGCGCGGCGTTGAAGCGCATGAAGCGCCCCGCCTCCGGCGACTGGCTGAAGGCATTGCCGGGCGCCAGCACCATGCCGTCCTTCAGGCAGTCGCGGGCCAGTTGCGCCGCATCGACGCCGGCCGGCAGCCGGCACCACAGGAACATGCCGGCCTGCGGGGTCAGCCACGGCGTGATGCCGACCGTTCCCAGCTTCGCGAGAGTCCGCTCGCGCGCATCGGCCAGGCGCAACCGCACGCCCTCCATGTGCCGGCGATAGCCGCTGTCGGTCAGTGCCGCCAGCAGGACGTCGGCGGCCAGCCGGCTGCCGCCGAAACCGGTGGCGAGCTTGAGATCGGCCAGCGCGTCGAGCCAATCCGGGCGCGCGGCGATGAAGCCGCAGCGCAGCGACGCGGAAAGGGTCTTGGAGAAGCTGCCGATCTGGATCACCCGCGACAGGCCGTCGAACGCGGTCAGCCGCGGCGCGGGAGCGGTTTCGAAGTCGGCGAAGATATCGTCCTCGACGATCACCAGGTTCGAGGTTTCCGCCAGCTTCAGCAGCCGGTGCGCGATCACCGGCGACAGCACCGCGCCGGTCGGGTTGTGCAGTCCCGAATTGGTGATGTAGAGCCGGGGCGCCTGCGTCTGCAACGCGGCCGCGAACGCCTCCAGATCCGGCCCGGCCGGCGTGTACGGCACGCCGACCACCTTGACCCGGTGCGCCTTCAGCAGCGCGTGGAAATTGAAGTAGCAGGGATCGTCGACCAGCACGGTGTCGCCGGGTTCGAGCAGGAAGCGCGCGATCAGATCGATGGCGTGGGTGCCCGAATCGGTCAGCATGATCTGGTCCGGCGATGCCTCCACGCCGTTGCCCGCCAACCGCCGTGCCAGCAGTTGCCGCAACGCCGGGGCGCCGAGCGGAGTGGCGTAGTCGGCCAGCGACACCGTATCGGTCCGCGCCACCGCGCGCAGCGCACGGCGCATGCCCGATTCGTACATCCACGCCGCCGGCAGCCAGCCACAGCCGGGCTTGAGCATCGCCGCGTCGGTCTCCAGCGACTGCCGCGAGATCCACATCGGATCCACTTCCCGGTCGAGCCGCGGCCCCATCCGTGCCAGCGCCAGCGGCGCGATCGGTCCGGCGACATAGAAGCCCGAACCCGGCCGCGAACCGATGACGCCCTCCGCGACCAGCCGTTCATAGGCTTCCACCACGGTGGACACCGAGACCTGCATCGCCTTCGCCTGCGCGCGCACCGAGGGCAATCGCGTGCCGGGTCCATAGGCGCGCGCGGCGATCCGTGCCCGGATGGCCGTCATCACCTGATCGATGCGGGTACTGCCCGATTGCCGGCCCATCGCTCTCCCTCCTTCCGACTGTACGGCTCAACAAGGCATAACAGTTACTTGCAACTGTACTGGATTGTATCTGGGGATGACGGTACGAGCGTGGTCCACTGGCCGCATTCTCCGAGAGGCAGGCAATGGACAAGGCGAGCAGCGGCTGGATCAACGGTTTCATCGGCGTGGTGATCTTCGCCGGCTCGCTGCCGGCTACCCGGGTGGCGGTGCTGGATCTGGATCCGGTGTTCCTGACCGCCGCTCGCGCCGCGATCGCCGGCCTGCTCGCGCTGCTGCTGCTGTGGGCGTTCCGCCAGCCGCGCCCGGATCGGGCCGACCTGCCCGCGCTGGCGGTGGTGGTGCTGGGCGTGGTGGTCGGCTATCCGCTGCTGAGCGCGCTTGCCCTGCAACACGTCTCCTCGGCGCACACGATCGTGTTCGTCGGGCTGTTGCCGTTGAGCACCGCGATTTTCGGGGTGATCCGCGGGGGCGAACGCCCGCGGCCGGTGTTCTGGCTGTTCTCGGTGCTGGGCAGCCTGTGCGTGGCCGGCTATGCGCTCATGCACGATGCGGAAGCCTCCTGGGCCGGCGATCTGCTGATGGTGGCCGCGATCCTGGTCTGCGGCCTGGGCTATGCCGAGGGCGCGCGGCTGTCCCGCCGGCTCGGCGGCTGGCAGGTGATCTGCTGGGCGCTGGCGTTGTCGCTGCCGGTGGTGTTGCCGATCACGTTCGCGTCGCGGCCGGATTCCTTTGCCCCGGTGGGAACACCGGCCTGGCTCGGGCTGGCCTACGTCTCGCTCTTCAGCATGCTGATCGGCTTCGTGTTCTGGTATCGCGGGTTGGTGCAGGGCGGCATCGCCGCGGTCGGCCAGTTGCAGCTGCTGCAACCGTTCTTCGGGCTCGCCCTGGCGGCGCTGCTGCTCGGCGAAACGGTGAGCTGGACGATGCTCGCGGTGACCCTGGGCGTGGTCGCCTGCGTGGCGGGCGCGAAGAAGTTCGCGGCCTGACAATCGTGGTGATGCCGATAAATGAAAAAGGCCGGGCAATGCCCGGCCTTTTCGTCATGGCGCTGGCGTCGCGCTTCAGTCGCGCAGTTTGACCAGCCAACCGTGGCGATCCGGAATCTTGCCGTACTGGATGTCGGTCAGTTCCTTGCGGATGGCCATGGTCACTTCACCGGCCGGCGCGCTCGCGTCGCCGACCGAGAAATCGCGGCCCTTCAGCTCGCCGATCGGGGTGATCACCGCGGCGGTGCCGCAGGCGAACACTTCGGCGATGTCGCCCGAGGCCACGCCCTGCTTCCACTCGTCGATGGTGACCTTGCGCTCCTCGATCTTGTGGCCGCGATCGCGGGCCAGTTGCAGGATGCTGGAGCGGGTCACGCCTTCCAGGATGCTGCCGGACAGTTCCGGGGTCACGATCGTGCCGTCCTTGTAAACCAGGAACACGTTCATGCCACCCAGTTCTTCCAGGTATTTGCCCTCGACCGGATCCAGGAACAGCACCTGCGAGCAGCCCTGCGCCTGCGCTTCCTGCTGCGGCAGCAGCGAGGCGGCGTAGTTGCCGCCGCACTTGGCCGCGCCGGTGCCGCCCTTGGCGGCGCGCGCGTAGTCGGTGGACAGCCAGATCGACACCGGCGCCACGCCCTTGGCGAAATACGCGCCGGCCGGGCTGGCGATGACGTAGTAGCCGGCCTTCTGCGCGGCACGCACGCCGAGGAAGGCTTCGGTGCCGATCATGAAGGGACGGAAGTACAGGCTGGTTTCCGGTGCACCCGGCACCCAGTCGGCGTCCACGGCGATCAACTGGCGCAGCGATTCGGTGAACTCGGCGACCGGCAGTTCCGGCATCGCCAGGCGGCGGGCAGAACGTTGCAGGCGCGCGCCGTTGGCATCGGGACGGAAGGTCCAGATCGAGCCGTCGGCGTGGCGATAGGCCTTGATGCCCTCGAAGATTTCCTGACCGTAGTGCAGCACGGACGCCGCCGGATCCAGCGCCAGCGGACCGTAGGGACGCACCTGCGCGTCGTGCCAGCCCTGCGCCTTGTCCCACTCGATGGCGACCATGTGGTCGGTGAAATGCAGGCCGAAACCCGGTGCGGCGAGGATCTTCTCGCGCTCGGCGGCGCTACGCGCCTGGGTGGAGCGGTCGACCCGATAGACCAGGGGGGCGGCGTTGGCGACGTTCATCACTTGCTTCCTGTATTCCACTGCGAAAAAAGAGAAAAGCGCGCGCGGGCGCTCAGAGCATGCCGGTTTCCAGCTTGGCGGCTTCCGACATCATGTGGCGGCCCCACGGCGGATCGAACACCAGTTCCACGTCCGCTTCGGCGACGGTGGGAATCATCTCCAGCTTGCTGCGCACGTCGTCGACCAGGATCTCGCCCATGCCGCAGCCTGGCGCGGTCAGGGTCATCTTCACCTCGACCTCGCGCTGGCCATCGTCGCGATGGTTGAGCCGGGCCTCGTAGACCAGTCCAAGATCGACGATGTTGAACGGGATTTCCGGATCGAAGCAGGTGCGCAGCTGTTGCCACACCATCTGCTCGACCTCGTCGTCGCTGGCGTTGTCCGGCAGGCTGAGCGGCTCGGTCGGCTCCTTGCCGATCGCATCGGCATCCTTGCCGGCGATGCGGAACAGGTTGCCTTCCACGAAGACCGTGTAGCTGCCACCCAGCGCCTGGGTGATGTAGCCGTAGGTGCCTGCCGGCAGGGTCACGCTCTCGCCCTGCGGCACCAGCACCGCGGGGCAATCACGCTCGAATTGGACGGGTTCGCTGCTGCGGGAATACATGCGATTCACATGGGGGCGCGTGGGGGCCGCGCAAGGCCGATATTGTATCGCGGTGGCCCGGGCGGGGCCGGCAGGCCTTATCCTTGGCGGCCCCCTGCCGGAGCCTTCATGCCGCCCGCCTCCCCTTCCGCGCCATCCGCCCGTTGGCTGGCCCCGATCATCCTGCTGCTGGGTGGCCTGTGCTTCAGCCTGATCTGGGTGCTGCTGGCGCTCTATCTGGGACGGCAATCCGGTTGGATGGCGCTGCTGGCCGCCGTGGACGCCGCACTGCTGCTGCGCTTCGCCGGGGTGCGTCCGGGTGGCCGCCGCGCCCTGGTGGCCGCGCTGGCGACGGTGGCGATGGTGCTGCTGGTGAACTGGTTCATCATCGCCAGCCAGCTCGGCTTCGTGCTCGGCCTGCTGCCCTGGGAATCGGCGCTGCGGCTGGGGTTCTCCCATGCCTGGACCCTGGCCCGGCTCGCCAACGGCACGCTGGA
>OFDB01000084.1_pt1 | contig 7853 bp, 7 predicted proteins | sample 1521001 | NCBI WGS metagenome assembly OFDB01 (sample SAMEA2532531, study PRJEB24079) | metagenome | biome: bacteria; feature: seaside; material: soil | place: India | collected 2012-02-01 | depth 0.1 m | reverse complement strand
CGTTATCCGAATGCTTCCAATCAGCCTCCAACAGTTTGGAGATATTGGGATGGAAGTGGCAACGGGCCCTCAGTTGCTCACACGTACATGGCGTAGTGGAACGTATGATGTGGATATTCTCCCCACCTCTGCATTCTACCCAGCACATCACAGCGAAGTCCCCTACGGTTCATCATCACATGAGCATGTCATCGACAAAGCTATTGAGCTGGATTCTTATGCAGCCCATCTCTGGGGGCACCGAACCCAGGAAGGGCGACTGTACGAATGAGTTTTGAGACTGACGTAACTATCGTCATTCCGACACATCCGGCACGACTCAAGAACGGGATGACCAAGCGGGCAATCGGTTCAGCCTTTGGTCAGACACATCAGCCGGACGCGGTAATTGTAGAGGTGGATAAAACCCGAGCGGGTGCACCGTTTACACGCAATCGGGGTCTACAAAAGGTTGACACAACATGGGTGGCCTTCCTGGATTCTGACGATCAGTTGAAAGCCAACCACCTAGCCGTTCTGATAGCCAAGGCCATTGAGCTAGAGGGGGCTGGTACACCCGCCGATTACCTCTACACGTGGTTTGATCCCATCGGTTTCTATGCAGACCCTCTAGGCCATTTCGGCAAGGAGTTCGATCCTGACAACCCTACTCAGACCACTATTACTACTCTGGTACGCACGGAGCTTGCTCAAAGTGTTGGATTCCGAGAACCACCACCAGGCGCCCTTGTAGATGGACAGCGTTACGGCGAAGACTAGTCAAATTCACAATTGAATGTGTAGCCGCCGGAGCTAGTATCGTTCACATTCCACAAGGACGTGGCTCTGGAATCTCCATGGGGGTAATACCTCTGGACAACCCACAGACCGGTGACGCCAAATGAGAAAGCCCCCGCATTTGCGGGGCTTTTTCTTATGTTGTTTCGTAGGTAAGGGTCATGTTGATGTAGTCAGTTGTCGCGGCGGTCCAAGTAACCGGAATGGAGTTGGACCAGTCACCACCACTGGTGTGGTGGTGAATACGAGCGGTGTTCTGACCTTGCTGGACTGACACAGTACCAGAAAACCACGTGGTTGAGTTGTGACCCTCAGCCTGACCAATGTGCCTGTAGTTCGTTGCACCCGTGTTGGCGGTGAATGGCAGGCTGAACATGTAGGCGTTGGTGCCGAAGGTGGTTGTGGTTCCGAAGTTGACACTAATGGTCACGGTACAGGTCTTACCGATAACCATGTACCTTCCGGTAATGCTTCCGTTACCGATGGCGGGCTGAGTACCGGAACTTGACCAAGTCGGTGTATAGGAGGTCCACGCACCTGTGGTGATGTTACCAGCGGTCAGGTTTCCAGATGTGCTCAGGCTGGTACCGGTAACCGCGCCTGACGAGTTGATAGCCCCAGCGGTAGTGGTACCTGAAATGGACGCACCGCCAGTGATGGTCGCACCGTTGGCGATGGTGGCGCCACCAGAGGCCGTCAGAAGCTGGTCAACGATCAGATTGTCAGCGGTCCTCAATGTGTCGGCGGCCGACCTGTAGAGAACCGTATCGACGGCTGTACCGCCACCTGCACCCCACTCCAGGGCTCCGGTACCTCGGATCTGGAGTTTGTTGTTAGCGTCGGAGCCTACACGAATCCTGATGCCTGTAGAGGCGGTTCCCGCTACAGAGATGTTCAGAATGCTGCTGTAGGTGTTTACACTGTGGATCTTATCCCAGGATGCTGAGATAGGCGGGGTACCGTTGGAGATATAGAGATCTCCCGTATCGGTTTCCCGGACTATTTAAACCTTCCCAAAAAGGGCTGATCGCATTTCGTGCAGTAGCGTTTGCAGCTACACGGAAATTGAGATTTTGATCAATCTTGTCCAGGTTGTTGTTAAGGTCAGTGGTGACATTGATATTTTCACCACCGGCTGGCTTGTAAAGAGCAAGCCGTGATGTTAAGGTACTCACTTTGGCCTCCTCAGCCAGTTACTTGGTGTAGGTGAATTTTAGGACCGGCTTATTTGAGCTGTCCTGTCCTGCCCAATAACCATAGTCCTCGAACTCATAGGTATTAGACGGGCCGATGGCAATACCGGTAGAAGTACCGGTCTTGAATTCGTTGGCGATGGTAGAAGACAATGTGATGGTCTTCTTTGCGTACCGCGCCCACGGGACGGGTGTCACGAACCCAGTTGACACGATCGTCGTTCCAAGTACTTGGAAGAGTCGTGTAGTCGTGAGTTCCCAGAATGAGATTTCCACCATCGTCATAGTAGAAGTGGTCATTCTTGAGGGTGAGTTCCGCTTTGGTAATGGTCGCGCCTGCCAAATCGGATTGAATTGTGGCAGAGTCGAACTGGACCAATGACCTCTGGTTTCCGTACGTGTCATCGAAGTACCCCTGGTACATACGACCATTTGTGATACGTGTGGTAAGCCAGTCGTAGTAGGAGCGTGTTGCAGTAGAAGAGTAGGTCTTGGTGTAGGTAGTAACCACTGAACCGGTGGGACCTGTACCAATGTTGCTGATACCTGTATTGGTGATCAGCGGACCACAGTCCTCTACATAGCACTGCACAAGGTTGCCGAAGTCTCCACTTGTGGTGGCGGTACCCGAACCGTTTACATACAAGCTCACCAGAAGTCGGTGCATACCCGGGGTTAGTTCATATCCCGTACCACACCGGACGATTGTCTCCATTCCCTGCATCATCTCTGACTGAACAGACAGAGAATAACCTAGAACATTTGAACTCAGGTTAGGGGTGTTTGCCCCACCATCTCGAAGATACAGTCCGGCGTATGCGCTAGCTGTGATGGTGGTCCACATCGGAGGTACAGAGATCTTGTAGGTACGGTTTTCTTCGGCAGTGAAGGCAAGCTCTACAATACCCTTTTCAGTAGTGGTACTGATACCCGAGCCACCTACACTAGCGTAGCCGTAAGCGACAATACCCTTGGGCCTCATGTTAAGGGTGTCTGTAAGTGCGACACCCCCAATGTAAACCTCAGAGTCTGCCCACACGTTGTTGAATGTACCGTCACCGGTACTCTGAATACCTGCGACGATTTCACCGCTAGTACCTCGTAGAGAGAAGAACTCTCCGGTGGCGCTAGGGCTGGCAGAGATATTGATCGTCTGGTCTCCGTCGCCATTGAAGGCTTGGATACCCTCGAAATTCATTTCAACGCGCTGACCCTCTTCGGCAGTCTTAATGCTGCCTGAGAGAATAACAGCCGCGCTTAGTTCACCGGCTGTCAGCTTGGACACGGTGAGAGATGAAATGTGCTCGTCGTCCACGAGTCCAGGCACGGCCTGAACCGCCACAGACGGCTGTGAGCGGTTTCCACCTGTGTCTACAGCAATGACACGTACCCAAATGTCTGTGGTCTCTGGGACGGTGAAAGTGGCCACGGCAGCGTTGTTGGACGACATCATGCCCTTGTCCGCCCGGATACGTCCGGCTAGGGATGTCTCAGACGGGAAGAAGTTGTTGTCCTGGCTGTAGTGAACCTCAAGGAACGCTAGGTCATTCTCCAGGTTGTATGTGCCACCTGATGCCTTACCCAGTGTGTGAATCACTTGAATGGCAATAGTTGAACTGAATACGGCAGGTGCCTCCGGGGTTGACGGAGGAATGTTGTCCTCAGAGGTAATCCAGGTTTCCTCGGATGACCAGGCACCCTGATTGTTACTCTTGTCTACAGCACGAATACGTGAGTCGAAACCTGTACCTACAGGAAGCTCATGGATAACCGTAGAGGTTTCACCCCACGGCACCAGAATTGTTTGCCATTGTACGTCGTCAGGTTCTACCGGCTGATTCCAGGTAGCGTCGGATACATCATTCCAGGTAAGCGTACTTGCCGCTGCCCATGTCTGTGAATACAGGGAAGCAGTGTCTAGCTTGTACTGAATCTCGTAGTGGTCACCATCGGTGATGTTGGTCAGATCCGTATTAGTCGGAACTGTCCATACGAGCTTCTGACGAGCTTTCGCATTACCTTGTGAGTCGATGTAGTTGACAGTCTGGAAGTTGGCTGGAACCCACTGAGGCGCTAGCGGAATGCTAGAGTCAGGTGCGATGATCTGGCCAAGACGGTCTTCTACATTCTGGAAATCAGACTGTAGTACTCGCTCAAGATCACCAATGGTGACCTTGGTGGCTAGCTGAGTGTCCCATTCGACATAGTCAGTTAAGTCAAACCAAGTACCATTAGCATCTCGATAAGCAACTGAGTAGTCCTCAGTTACTGGCCATTCAACCTCGGTGACCCGCAACTTGATCGGGTTGTATCGGGCACCACGGACATATACCTCATTGTCGTTGTCATAGAGGTTAGTGTCCGGGTCGTAGACATAGATGTAGTCACCCACGTTGAATGCACCGTAGATGTCGTATTCGTCGGTTGACAGAACGACATCCCTGTGCGGGTTAAGGGTTTCACGCAGCGCGAGATGAGCCCTAGGGTCGGCGTTGTCATCTACAGTGTTTGATTCACTTACCATACGGGTCATGGCAAGAGGGTTACCAAATAGGTCTTTGTAGACGTTAGTGCCCGGGGCTACAGTACCGATATCGGCTGTACCTACGGAGAATTGTTCTCCGTCAGATTGAGCCAAAAATCACTACGCGGGTGGCGAAGCTCTCGTAGTCCTGTGTGAGGTCTAGATTGCCGGGGATGGCCCTGTTGGACATATCCTCACCCGGAGTGCTGCCACGCTTGACGACAACGCATGTGGGGTTGGTGACGAACAGGTTTGACTCTGGTCCGGCATCCAAAGAACCGTCGTTGTTTACACGGAACGATACCGGGATAGGATCAATGACAAGGTTGGTTGACACGTTGTCAATGAAGAACTTGTCACCTGTGTTGACCTGATTCATCTCGCAGATGAATGCAATCTGAGCCACGTTGGTGCCGGTGGGCACGGTGATCTTACGAGAGATCTGGTTCCACGAATTAGGGGTAAGCGCAAGGTACTCGTCATCCGCCGCAGACGACACAAAGGCATCGGCTGCGGTTCGGAAGTTGACGGCAATTCGCGCACTACACCCCGATTGGTTAGGCAGAATCCAATAGGAGAGGGTGTACTCCTCTCCTTCGGTTACATCCGGATTGTGAGCGGATGTGGCTGTATATACCTGGCAAGTGGTGGTGTCAAGAGCTGTCACCATCAGGGACTTTGTGCCCAGATATGATGCTGCGCCGGTTACGGCCATGTTGCAGTTGCTTGCAACCCACCCGGTAGAGTCAACTTCGAAACTACCATTGACAATCAGGTTAGGTGTAGTAGGCGCCTGTGACATGGTGTCACAGATGTACTGAATAGCCTTACGAGGAGTCTGCCACTGGTGAATACCTGAATAGGTACCAGAAACGCCACCGATGTTACCTACTGTAACGCTCGGCGGCATGACTCCTGTAATGGCTGCTGTGAAGTTACTGTTAATGAACTGGATCTCGGTTTCGATGACGCGACCCTTGTCCTCGTCATCACCAAGCCAGAAGTTCATACCCACGCCTGAGATATCCAGACGGTCTTGCTCCATCTCCTCTTGGAGATCGTTCGGTACCTTGAGCTTACGCACAACACCAACGTAGCGTGCAGCGTCAAGGATGCCATCACCGTATACACGTGCGTCTACACGTCCGGGGATAACGGCAACGTGGCCGAAGTACTGGATACCATCCAATACTTCGCGAGGAATGTTTCCACGCAGTTTGAGTTCAAAAGAACCCAGCTTCTGGTGGATCTCTGTTACTGCCATTGCTACCTCCTTACGATGTACGTAGCTTCGGGTAATGTACCGATGTATTGATTCTGTAGATCTGTTGCAGCATCTCCAGACAGAGGTGAGGTGGCGTCAATTACTGCTCCGATGTAGAAATCCATAGCAGTGGTAGACGCCTTTGAAATACCCCCGTTGGTCAGATCATAGATCGGAGTACGGGAGGTACCTGCGATAGGACGGTTGCCGTCCGCATCGTTTGAAGTCTTCACGATGTAACCGGAACCCGAAGATGAGGCAGTGACGTTGTTCATGACTACCTTGAGGGTGGTGCTTGAACTACTCTGGAAGTAACCCTCTACGAACCTGCTGCCTCGGTGTAGACCTAGATCTACGGTCACACGGCCGGGAGCGTTCACGATGTTAGCTGTGAGACGCAGAATACAGTGTTCGAAAGTGTTCTTGATCACAGAGGCAGAAGACCACGCCTGGACGTTTACACCGTTCCTTTGCAGCTTCCAAAGGGTGCTCTTGTACCCACCGTCATATGACTGTACGTCAATTACACCCGCAGACGCGGTGGCTGTGACATTGATCAGACCATTTGAAAGAGTCCAACCGGTAGGTGAGAGCTGGTGGTTTACACCTTCGATCTCATTCTCAAGAGTGGTTTCTAGAGTATCGGTGATACGTACACGACCACCGTAGTAATTGGTGGGGGTGCATCCCCAACGGGGGTGGACGCCGCTGGGGATATTCAAGTATGTGCGGATAGTGCCATCAACGCCTACCCTGTCCACCCATGACGTAACGTCAGTGCTGCCGGTGAAGTAGGAGTAGTGGCCGATGGCCGGGGCGTGCCAACGCTGCCCAGACTGGGCAAAATCGTTTTGACGTACCGCCCCGGTTAGCCGGGACTGGATATCGACCTCGGTGTGAGAACCAAGCCTCTTTAGATCGATAGTCCAGTCCGCAGTGGCTACCTCTTCCTGATGGTTTTTCAGTTCTGAGTTAGCTAGCTGGACAGAGTAGTAGCCGTCGCGCTCGTCCTTGTCCCGGAAGGTCACCGGTACACAGCAACCCTTTGACAGAGACTGAATCTGACCGTGCAGGAAAGTAACCAGATCCACCGTAGTGGGTGGGCTACTTTCCTGACCGGTGAGGGTTACCTTGTCATCGGAACCCTCTTTGATCGATTCTTGTTCTACCAGGTACATACGTCCGAGGTGGACTTCACCGAACCCTGATGAAGAGTGTGGCATTAGTTCCTCCTCTTATCGTGCTCACGAAGCACATCGACAATCTCTTTACGTAGGGCAAGTGCAAGTGCGCGACGATCTGTGGACTTGGTAAGGTCCCAATTTGCACCGTTGATATTTACCTCAAGGTGCTCAATAACCACCTTGTTGTGTCCGTGCGCATTACCCCTCATTGTATCAGATTGAGCACTTGGAGTTGTGCCGCCTGATACGGTCGGAAGGTCTACCTTCTTGCCTGCAATTCCGCCTGTAAGCTGCTCTGCCAGTGCTAGTCCGGTTGCCCCGACCTGGCTGAATAGAGACCTTACACCGTTGTTTAGACCCTGGGCGGTGTTTACACCGTAACCGTGCATAACGGTTGACGGGGACTTAATTCCCATTGCCTGACGGATAGCGGTCTTCATTGCCTCAGCAACGATCTTGATTGCATTTTCGATCTGAGTCTTCTGGCTCACGAAACCGTCTACAAGACCTTGAGCTGTAGCCAGACCTGCACCGTACATGGCATTAGCTGCCAGAGTTCCTGTGTCAGTTCCTGCCTTGACGATCTGTGCCTGTAGGGCATTGACCTGGGCAAGCTGTGCGGGAGTCATCTGGAGCATAGCCTTAGCAGTACGGCCACCGTCTACGGTGCCTGCCTCAGCAATCTGCTTCAATGTCTCTGAGTTCAGACCTCGTGCCCTAAGGGCGCTTAGGTTGGTCTGGAATTCAGTAGACTTTCCAGCATCTTCCTGGAACTTCTTGAGCATGGCGTCAGGGCCTGAACCAAGCTTTCCAGTCTTTGTGATGCTGGCAAACTGGAGCATTGTGCCCTGACAGAGTCCCTGAGCGAATCGAACTGACCCTTCAATTCGTCAAGACTCTTCTTCGCCTCT
>OFDB01000083.1_pt1:0-2500 | contig 8475 bp, 3 predicted proteins | sample 1521001 | NCBI WGS metagenome assembly OFDB01 (sample SAMEA2532531, study PRJEB24079) | metagenome | biome: bacteria; feature: seaside; material: soil | place: India | collected 2012-02-01 | depth 0.1 m | reverse complement strand
TGTGTACAAAGGGCAGGGACGTAATCAACGCAAGCTGATGACTTGCGCTTACTAGGGATTCCTCGTTGAAGAGCAATAATTGCAATGCTCTATCCCCAGCACGACAGAGTTTAACAAGATTACCCGGGCCTTCCGGCCAAGGAAATACTCGCTGGCTCTGTCAGTGTAACGCGCGTGCGGCCCAGAACATCTAAGGGCATCACAGACCTGTTATTGCCTCAAACTTCCATCGGCTTGAGCCGATAGTCCCTCTAAGAAGCCGGCGAACTGCCAAAGCAGTACGGGCTATTTAGCAGGTTAAGGTCTCGTTCGTTATCGCAATTAAGCAGACAAATCACTCCACCAACTAAGAACGGCCATGCACCACCACCCACAGAATCAAGAAAGAGCTCTCAATCTGTCAATCCTCACTGTGTCTGGACCTGGTGAGTTTCCCCGTGTTGAGTCAAATTAAGCCGCAGGTTCCACCCCTGGTGGTGCCCTTCCGTCAATTCCTTTAAGTTTCAGCCTTGCGACCATACTCCCCCTGGAGCCCAAGCACTTTGATTTCTCGAAAGGTGCCGAACGCGTCAAGAAATAACATCGTCCGATCCCTAGTCGGCATAGTTTATAGTTAAGACTACGACGGTATCTGATCGTCTTCGATCCCCTAACTTTCGTTCCTTATCAATGAAAACATCCTTGGCAAATGCTTTCGCAGTAGTTAGTCTTCAATAAATCCAAGAATTTCACCTCTGACAATTGAATACTGATGCCCCCGACTGTCCCTATTAATCATTACGGCGGTCCTAGAAACCAACAAAATAGAACCACACGTCCTATTCTATTATTCCATGCTAATGTATTCGAGCATAGGCCTTCTTTAAGCGATCTAATTTATTCAGAGTAAAAGTCCTGGTTCCCCGACACGCCCAGTGAAGGGCATGCGGTTCTCCAGAAGGAAAGACCCAGCCGAGCCAGTGCTCGCGGTGAGGCGGACCGGCCGGCTAGGCCCAAGGTTCAACTACGAGCTTTTTAACCTCAACAACTTTAATATACGCTATTGGAGCTGGAATTACCGCGGCTGCTGGCACCAGACTTGCCCTCCAATTGTTCCTCGTTAAGGGATTTAAATTGTACTCATTCCGATTACAAGACCCAAAAGAGCCCTGTATCAGTATTTATTGTCACTACCTCCCCGTGTCGGGATTGGGTAATTTGCGCGCCTGCTGCCTTCCTTGGATGTAGTAGCCGTTTCTCAGGCTCCTTCTCCGGGGTCGAGCCCTAACCCTCCGTTACCCGTTGCAACCATGCGAAGACAAGACCTTCGCATCGAAAGTTGATAGGGAAGAAATTTGAATGAACCATCGCCGGCGCAAGGCCATGCGATTCGAAAAGTTATCATGAATCACCACGAAGCCCCGAAGGGCGTTGGCTTTTAATCTAATAAATACATCCCTTCCGAAGTCGGGATTTTTAGCATGTATTAGCTCTAGAATTACCACAGTTATCCATGTAGTAATGTGCTATCAAATAAACGATAACTTATATAATGAGCCATTCGCAGTTTCGCGGTATAATTGCTTATACTTAGACATGCATGGCTTAATCTTTGAGACAAGCATATGACTACTGGCAGAATCAACCAGGTAACTATCGTCAGTCCCCTGAAGAGGAGGCCGTCCAGCGGCGCGCGGGGCGCCGCCGGAGAGATTTGGTTACTGTAAGGCTGCCCGGGGTTGCGACGGACGGCCTGAGCCGACCCGCCGCGACCGCTGATCGGGATCTGCTTCCCACTTCCAAATTTCCCAGGGGACGCCGCAGCCGCACGCCGCGCAGCAGTTACGCTGCGGGGTGTGACCGCGGGTGCCCCCAGGGGGAGGACGGGCTCGCGAGGCCCTGTAACCCGAAGATTACAGCGCTCTCGTTCGCCGTTACCTCCCGTTGCTGAGCGAGAAGTTTAGCCAGAGGCCAACTACCCACAGAGCCCATCCGACGTCGCCCGAGGCCGCTGAAAAGGAGCCTCGTCGAACCGCCGGGCAGCCACCCGTGAACGGGGGACCGGGACCCCGAGCGCATGCTGGCGTCGCAGCCGACCCGCCGCGGGCAGGAGGCCACCCAGTGAATTCCCCCATTGCGAGGCGCTCGAGGGCCTACTAGCTGCACGGGGGACCACGGTGAAGCGGCCTGAAAGATATGGAACATGGTAAACCCTCCACTGAAGGAGGGCCACCGCAGCGTTAACACGCCCGCCCATCGGGCGGGAAGTGCGCCACTTGCGGCGACAGCGAAGCTCAACTGAGTCGAGTTCAACAGCCGCCACCAATTTGTTCGAGGGGGTTCCCGACGCCGGGTGCGGGCGTCTCGCCTTTTTCCTTTTGTTGTTTCCCCCTCCATATATCCTGGGAGGTCCAAAGTAGTGGGTCCCCCCGGCCCACATGCAGCTCCACCCCACCCTAAATACATTTTCGTCACCCCACCTTTTGTTATGGGGTTTTCGTAAAAAATAGGCGTCCCTCCG
>OFDB01000079.1_pt1 | contig 9433 bp, 21 predicted proteins | sample 1521001 | NCBI WGS metagenome assembly OFDB01 (sample SAMEA2532531, study PRJEB24079) | metagenome | biome: bacteria; feature: seaside; material: soil | place: India | collected 2012-02-01 | depth 0.1 m | reverse complement strand
TACGGGTTCGATCGTTGGTGACCCGAAGGATGCGGAGCTTCGTCGCGTTGCGGAGTTGTCCCCCTTGCATGGGGACGCTGCGAAGATCAACGGCGAGATTGTTGAGTCCCTTCGTGAAGGGGACAAGGAATCTGCGGTGACGTCTGCCCGCAAGTTGGACAGGTCTGCCCGTGGCGTGAAGGATCGTGCCCCCCGGGCCGATCGGACACCCATCGGCAACCGTGACCATGGCAGGCTTGATGGCGTAGCCATGGTGCAAGGGCCGAACATGCCCCCGGTCCAGCGCACGTGGCGGAACCCGGTCACGGGTGATGTTGAGCCCGCAGCTGCGAGGCTTGACGGATCGCTGCGTGAGCGGTTCGACCGGGAAATTGTTGAGCGCGTAGACCGTGACGGCATGCGCTTGGACACTGCCAAGCGCTCTAAGTCGTCACAGCGTCGGTACCGGGCCCGTAAGACGGCAGAGCGGGCGATCCGTGAGCGCGTGACGGGCCGTGGGGAGAAGTTTGTCCCCAAGGGCCGCACGGTCGCCTCGGTCAAGCGAGAGGTCAAGCGGCTGGCCAACAAGGGTGAGCAACTCCCCTTGCGTGGTTGGTAGTCCGGGCAGTGGTCGGGCCGTAGGGAGCGGGGACGCTCCGTGACCCTACGGTCCCTCAGGCCGCCCGGCCTGGTCAGTGGAAGGTGACAGTCATGGCGTTTGGTGACATGCCCGTTCGTTCCGTCGGGTCGGTGTCGGGTCCGGAAACGGACGAGATCTTGACGGATGCTCGTGCTTGGGTGGCCGATTGCTTGGGTCGTACGGGATTGGCGTCCGCTCGTCTGGCATTGGTGTTCGTGGCGAAGCACTACCCCGGTGGTTGGGCGGGGTACAACGCTGAAGCGTCCGCGTACGTCGTCGTCAAGTAAGGGGTTGGTCATGGGGATCATCAGGGCGGTTGTAGACGTGACCCTGTCAACGGGTCGGGTCGTGGCATACAAGGCTGGTTGGGGTGTCCGGTACGCCTCGGTTGTGGTGGCGTTCGTAGTCGCGGTGCGGGTGTCGGCGTAGGGGGTGATCCGATCTCCGGGGCACACGGTTTGAGATGCCCGTGTGTCTCCGGTCTTGGCTCACCCTAGGGTCAAGTGTCAGTGAGAGACAGGTGATTGGCGTGATCGAGTTGACCGCTCGCACGGTGGCTCCGACGGAGTTGTCACAGGGTCAGGTCCTGATGGATGGCGACGGCAAGCCGTTCGCGGTGGTGTCGTCGAACCCGGACGTCTCCGCCGATGGCTCGGTCGTGGTGTCCACGGCGGAGATTCCGGTGGGCCCGTTCGACGTGCGCACGTTCAGCAACGACCACAGGTACATGCGCACGCAGGGGTGCGCGGGCATCGTGACGTGGCAGACGTACCCTCAGGCGACGGCGTACGGTGCACGTTTGATGCGCAACCGTACCGACGAAGAGTGCATCGTGTGGCGCCAGTACTCGGCGCTGTACCACGGCGAGACGGGCCGCCTGGTGCGCATCGTGGACATGGTTCCGTTCCTGCCGGTGCACTTCCCGGTGGGCACGACGGCGGACATCGCATGGATGGGGGAGTGATGCAGATCCTTCACGTGATCGCGGACGGGGTGCACCCGCGCAATCAGTGGACGCGTCGACCGGATGGGTTGCTGGACCACAACGGTTCGGCGTACGCGTTCGATGACGCGCAGCTGCGCACGTGCACGGCGCAGTCGTGGAGTGAGGCGTGCACGTGCACGCTGCCGGAGTACACGCCGCGTCACGCACGGTCCTGATGTGTCCGGCGCGCATGTTTCACGTGGAACATGCGCGTCGGTCCCGACTCAGGAAGGTGACGATTCATGATCATCGAGTATGCGGGTCCGGCTGACCGTTCGGCGGGGCCCGGCTGGATTCACAAGGCGCGCGTGTGGTGGGACGTCAACACCGACGGCCAGGCGGAGGTGAAGCGCGCGTTGATCCGCGCGGTCAAGGCGGAGGTCCCCAAGGGCAGCAAGGTGACGTTCGTGGACTGGCACATGGACACGTCCACGCACCCGGTGATCAACGCGTGGCCGAGCGTTCGGGTGGTGCCGCCGAAGACCGACTGACCGTGTGGGTTCGGGGCGCAGTGTTCCACGTGAAACATCGTGCGGGCGCTGCGCCCAGTGTCCACATGGAAGGTGACAGTTGACATGGTGACAGTGAGTGTCGAGCGCAGGGGTGGGGCGTTGTGGGTCACGGTGATGTGCACCACGGCGAAAAGCAAGCGCGCATCGGCGGAGGCTGACAAGGCTGCGCGTCAGTGGGCGCGGACCAACAACTACCGGCACGCGTTCCGCCGTTCGTCCAGTCAAGCGCGCACGGCGCACGGTGTCTGGTACAAGGCGGTGTTCGCCCTGCACTGACCTGTCGGTGCGGGTCGCGGGCTCAATGTTTCACGTGGAACATTGGGCCCCCTGTCCGCATACGAGAAGGGACTGATCATGTACGTAATGCACAAGCGCGAGCGTGTCGTGCGCCTGCCCGACGGGGGCACGCGCACGGAGCCGGGCGAGACGCGCACGTTCAGTACGGCCATGGGCCTGCTGCGGCACTGCCTGCGGGAGAGGGTGTTCGCGCACCGCACCGGGGGCGTGCCGTACCCGACCGCGCCGGACGCCGTGTGGCTCGGTCGTGCGGGCAAGCGGTCGTACGGCTTGGTCGACACGTTCACGCGCTGGGAGGTGACGTACGAGCACATCGAGGCGATGCGCCGTGCGCAGTCCGCCTACGCGGAGCGGCTGCACTACCGGCGGGAGATCGCACCGCAGTGGCGACCGGACACGAGTGTCAGCCCGACGGGAGAGATCCGCTACGCGGACAACTCGGTCGAGCTGCACGAGGTCGACAAGGACGGCAATCGACGGCACCGCATGATCGTTGCGCCGTCCGGCGACGCTTGCTTCTAGGGAGGGGCGCCCGTGTACGGGTACCGCATGGCGAACGACAGGGATGAGCTGTACCTGTGGTTCATGTTCAGATCAGCCATCGAGCACCGCTGTCCGGTGCGCGTGTCGTTCTTCAAGCGCAAGAAGGATGCGCGTCGGCGGCCGATGGCTGATCAGTACGGTAACCCGGTGTATGTGAAGGTGACGCGCACCGTCGAGCCGTTCTCTCTGCGCACCACGGCCAGCGGTGCGCACATCGTGAAGGTGGTGGACCGGACCCCGGAGAGTGAGGATTCGGGGCCGGAGTACCGCACGATTCGGCTGGACAGCGTGGCGGTGCGCTATGCGGACGGAAGGCCGTTGCTCACGCGCATGATGACGCACGGCTTCCTGTGTCCGTCCCCTCTGGACGGGGACGAGCTGCACCCGCGCAAGGGTGCGCTGAGGGATGACGACAAGGTCAAGGTCGGCATCCTGCTGGCCGAGTGATCGACAGGCGACAGGAGACATGGACATGATGAATCACCGAGTGCGCAAGACGCGCACTGGACTGGTGTTCGGTTCGCTGACGGCGCTGCTCCTTGGTGCGGCAGCGCTGCTCACCGCTCCCTCGGCGCAGGGATCGGACAACGTGTGCGAGACCGGGTTCACCAGCGACCCGGCGTACGTGCGCGAGTGCATGGCGCACGGCACCCGTGAGGATGCCGCCGTGGCGTGGTTCGTCGGGTACACCGACGCCCAGCGCACGGCCGACTGCCGCACGGCGTGGCGCACCGGCGACATGGTGTCGGTGGTGCGGGAGACGCGCGGTGACGTGATCACCGACAACTTCCGCAACGGCGAGCAGGTGATCGAGTGGACGGCGCGCATGGGTGTGGCCGACTGCCAGGCCCGTGGGTTCGGCGACGTCCGCTGACAGGAGACAGGCGATGCGCACAATCTGGCGCAAGTGGAGGCGACGCAAGATGACAACGACAACCATCACCCCGGCCACCGTGGACGACGCGGAGATCATGTTCCGCACGGCCATGCTCGTCCGTGAGAAGGACGGCGCCGAACTGTCTGCCGCTCTCGACCGGCTGAAGATGCGCGACCCGGCGACCGGGCGCAGCGTGATCCGGCTCGGCACCCTGGGAGCCGTGGTTTCCTACGGGCGGGCCGTTGACACGCTGCGCACGTACGCCGAGACCAGCGTGATCATGTACCCCCAGTTCCTGTAGCCGTTCGCCCGGCTTCGGGGTGGCTCCCTCGGCACCACGCTATGTTTCACGTGGAACCGTGGGGGTCCACCCCGTGGCACGGACGAGAGGTGACCCGTGGGCAAGTCGGTGCGCATCCCGGACGGTTGGGAGTACTGGACGACCGAGCTGGGATGGGAGGCAGCGTGGTCAACCGCCATGCGCTTGAAGCTGCGGCGCGAGAAGCTGCGGCACGACTTGTTCGTCCGTGTCCGGGTGGTCCCGTCGGGACAGCCCAACACGTGGTGGATTCTGCGACGAGAGGAGAGCAGGCCATGAGCGAGACGCGCGTTTCTGTGTGGACGCACAACCACGACCAGGCATGGCTGGACAGCAACTCACAGATCTCCGACATGGTGATCATGGACGCCATGCCGTACGACCGGGCCGTGTTCGCAGCGCAGCGCATGCACATGCTGCGACCGGACCTGGTGTTCGAGCTGCGGGACGTGCACGACACCGTGGTGCACACGGTCGGCGGACAGGCGAAGCCGAAGCGGCGCACCCTCGGCACCCGCTGAGAAACAAGCACGCGTGCTTGTTCCACGTGAAACATCGACAGGAGACAACATGACCGACACCAGCACCACGCACCCGGACGACTGCCGCATGTGCGAGGCGGGCGAACCGATGGCGCACAACTACGAACCGCCGGTCGACGGACCGGAGTACCCGTTCATCCCCCTGACCGGCCTGGTGCACGACAACTCCGAGACCGTGACCGACTACGCGTTCATGCGGCACCGGTCCCCGGGCCGGGGCGTGACCTCCGTGACCGACCGGGACAACACGATTGCACTCGGCGACGTGTACCCCAACCTCGGCTACACGCACCACCAGTGGCACGACGTGAACCCCGACGGCCAACGCAGCCGCTTCGACATGATCGTCAACCGCACCGGCCACGTGGTGTACCTGTTCCACACCGAGTACTTCACGCGTGTGGCCTGCCGCACCGGCGGCTGGTGCCACTCGTACGCCTCGTACTACGTGCTGGTCACAAAGAACGGCGAGCCCACCACCGACGACCCGCTGCCGTTCTGCGACGAGCACACGGACACTGTCGTGAAGGCGGCGGCCCGGCACGACAACGTGCACGTGCACAAGTCCGAGCGGCTGTTCGTCGGCCAGCACGACTGACCCCGTCGCATCAGGCCGAGCGCCCCGCCCCCGCCTGCCCCACGTAGGCAGGGTCGGGGCGTTCCCCCGATCTGACGGAGCAATGTTCCACGTGAAACATCGAGAGACAGGAGACGACGTGCCCAAGATCAAGGGCTGGGTCGTGCAGGGCAAGTACACGCAGGGACGCGGGTCCGTGTGGGAGGACTTGGACGAGGTGTACCCGACCGACACCGGCGGACCGGGTGACTCTCTGATCGGACGGGACTACGCCTACTGGCTGTGCCAGGAGTACTCGGTCGCCACCCCCGACGCACAGCACAAGGTGATCTCGCGCGAGCTGGACGCCTGACCAAGATCATTCTTGGTTCCACGTGAAACATCGAGAGACAGGAGACAGGGGCATGACCCTGGCCGAACTGATCAAGCGCGACAGCATCACCGCGCACTGGTTCTGGACACACGAGGTGAGCACCGGGCCGTACACCGAGCACGAGGTGTGGGACGTCGTGTTCGTCCGCGACACCCACGAGCCCCAGCGCTGGGTCACCGACGGCGACACCCGACGCACCGCCTACCTCCAGGGGTACCACGGAGCGCATGCCGACAGCCGACGGGCCACCGGCGGTGAGCGGCGGGAGCCGGACACGGTGGAGGCGCTGAGCAACCTGCTGGCCGACGCCGCACAGGTCGACGAGCACCCGACCCTGCGCGACTGGATCCAGGAGTCGTTCGCCTCCGGCAACTACGACCCGGCGTGCATCGATGCCTACGAGAGCGCCGTCCGCATCCATAAGGCGCTGCGCGCCTGGCTCGGCGACCAGTACGACGAGTACGTGAACGCCGACCGGGACTGAATGTTCCACGTGAAACATCGACGAGAGGGGACAGGATGATGGACCGAGTCGAACGCATGGCGCACGGCACCCGCACCCTGCGGGTGATCGTGGCCGGTGTCGGACAGGTGGACATCGAGCGGCTGACCAACGCCAAGGGGCAGCCGGTGATCCGGGTCGACGTGATCTCCGACTTCGACCGCTACGGACCCGCCCCGGACGGGCTGCGGTACGTGGTCAACAACGGCGACCCCGGACCGGGCGTCGTGTTCGTGACCGGGGAGCAGCCCGAGCCCGAGCCGGACCGCGAGGCCATCGAGCGGGAGGCGCAGTACCTGCACGAGACGGGGCAGCTGTGAGCTACCGCTGGTGCCGACGCTGCGCACAGGGCAAGTGCAGCCGACTGCGGCACTGGCACATCAAGTGCCGGACCTGCCGACGACTGCGCATCTTCCGAGGACCGAGCTGCAAGCCGTGCCACATCGAGGCCAAGGCACTGGTCGCCGACATGCTCTCGACCCCCTGAATGTTCCACGTGAAACATCGACAGGAAGGACAACACATGCCCACCTACGGCGGCACGCCCGTACTGACCCCCGACCAGGCCGAAGCAGCGGCGCACACGGTGGACCAGTGGTTCGCCATCCATGGGTACGAGGAGAGCGAGCACCCCACCATGTACAAGCCGGGGCACGAGGGCCCCATGTGGGTGCTCTCCCTGGAAGGCGGGGGAGACGACGTCCCCTGGCCCATCCAGGTGTGCGACGACCTGAGGGACAAGTGGCCCGACGGTGTGTTCGCCGAGCCGGTCAACCACTGGTGCCTCGGCCTGTACCCCGCCTGAATGTTCCACGTGAAACATCGCCGGGCCACACACCGTGGCCCGGCACCCGACGAGAGAGGACAACACATGGCACGAGGCGAGATCATCCAGCGCTCTGCGGAGAACGGCTTCCGCCCCTGGCCGACCGACGCCCGCCACATGATCGGGGTCATGGGTATCCGGGGTTTGAACACCGCCAACCACCACCGTGGATTCGAGACGCCGTCCGGCCAGTGGTTGGAGATCCACTTCACCACCGACATCACGACCGGTGCCGTGGTCGACATCTTCGAGGACACGAGGGGATTGAACCGCAAGTGAGCCTGCTCCGGGTCGAATCCCACGAGATCAGCGGCGGACTGGACGAGCCGCGCAAGGTGCGCATCGTCCTCAGCGACGGGCGCAGCGGCACGTACGACTACCCCGAGTACCTGTCGGGGCTCGACGCACACGAGCACTGCATCACCCGACTCATGGACCGGGCCACATGGGAGCGGATCGACTCCTTCTACAAGGTGGGGGAAACGTCGACCGGTCACAGGTGGACGATCTTCCTGCGGGCGGAGGCCACCGGCTGAATGTTCCACGTGAAACATCGGCCGGGAGAGGGGGTGGTGCTGGCCCGTAACTGACGCACACACCCGACAGTTGACAGCCTGGAAGGAGACACGATGGCACAGGAGAGGACACGGCGGCCGAAGCTGACCGCCGTGGTCTACCGGCGGATGGCCGCCAACCCTGCACGACGGATCCCGTTCGTGCTGGCCGAGCGCATCTAGTCCGGAGTCGGCGTGCCCTTGGGGATCTGCTTGATCAACGGGGGCACGCCGGGGCCACGCTTGATCTCGATCCATCCGAACGTGTGCGCCTTGATCGGCCTCGTTGCGTGGCCCTTCCACTCTGCGCCTGCGTGCGGATCGTCCTCTAGCCAAATGATCTTCAGCTTTAGGTTGCGTGCGCTGTTGCGCCACGCCTTGACCACGACGGCCCGGACCCACGGGTCGATGGGCGTACGCCTGGCCAAGATCACCTCTCCCAGATCTGGTGAGTAGGTGGCCGGGATACCGGCATACCCCCTGATGATCATGAACTCATCCCCTATATAGATCCGGTGGAACCACCGCCCATCGCCCGCCTATCCCTAAGGATCGCCGCTTCCCTCACCCCAGTCCATGATCCTTTTACACATGGTCTTGAGAAACTAGCACTGCTAATTACGAACCGTAACGTACGGGATCATATGTGGTCATAGGTACCGCTTTGTTCCGGCGCTAAACAAAAGGAGATGTCGTGTTTGTCCTGTCTTACGTCCTCCCGCCCGCCAACGGTGCCACCTTCGGCAAGGCCGAGGTGTGCGAGATGGTGTCCGAAAAGCAGCAGGCCGCCGACGTGGCGGGGAACCTGCTCATCCTGCGGGACGTGCCCACGCTGGCCGCCCGTCGGTTCTGCAACGACAACCTGGCGCACGCCGACACCGGCACGGACGTGAAGCACGCCGCCACGGGGATTACCTTCCGCATCGACCACGTGGACAGGGCACCGAATGCCTGCCCCTGCTGCGGTCGGCTGGTCAAGTGGCCGGACAACCCCTTCGCTGGTAGTGACGACGCCTACTGCGACGGTTGCTACACGTGGGATCGCAACACCCCGCAGTGCCTGCCCGAGAACTCGTGCCACACCTGGGCCGAGATCCACTACGAGGTGGACGGCGAGACGGTGAAGGGCGGCGAGGAGGGCGAGACGTGGTACGCCACCTACCGGGTGCCGGACATCTACGCCGACAAGAACACCACCGAGGACGTGGCCGAGACGTACGGCGCGCCCCGGTACGAACGCAAGGAGAACTGATCATGACCCTGATCCCTGGTGCCTACGTCACCGCCGAAGACGCGGAGCCCTACCCCTACCGGCACACCCTGCGCAGTGACGGGCCGGGCCGGGTGATCCTGCTGGTCGCACCTCCGACCGACGACAACGCCGCGCACACCTACGCCATCGTGTCCCGAGTGGTCACCGGGTGGCGGTGCCTGGCCGTGGGCGGTGCCGTTGCGGAGAGCTTCGCCGCCGTGTCCGAGGCGATCGGGCAGCACTACGGCACCGGCCACGACTACCTGCCCCGCGAGCAGTTCGCCCTGACGGAACCGGACAAGCTGGACATCCACGTGCAACGCACGGTCGGTGAGCCCGCCACCTACTGCAACACGAACGCCCCCAACCCGTACGTGTACAAGCGGGGCAAGTACTTCCAGCACTGCATCCCGTGCGGCACCAACTACCAGGCTGAGAACTTCGGCCGTCACCCCTTCGAGGAGCACTGATCATGCTGATCCGCAAGGAACACCAGGGCACATGCATCGTGACCAGCGATCTGCACGACGCCCCGACGCTGCGCGTCCTCTCCGTCTACCGGGAGGGGTACAACCCGTCGATCACGGTCGAGTCGAGCGATGGGCACTCCGACATCCTGATCTCCAACATGTGGGCCAGCCTCGATGAGCAGACG
>OFDB01000078.1_pt1 | contig 9530 bp, 8 predicted proteins | sample 1521001 | NCBI WGS metagenome assembly OFDB01 (sample SAMEA2532531, study PRJEB24079) | metagenome | biome: bacteria; feature: seaside; material: soil | place: India | collected 2012-02-01 | depth 0.1 m | reverse complement strand
TGATGGGGGATTTGCGTGGTGCTGGAAGAAAGAGCAAATCCCCCTCAATCCCCCTTTTGAAAAGGGGAGGTAAAAGCCCACGTGGTTTCAGTTTTACTAGCCCCCTTTTTCAAAGGGGGAGGCAAAAGCAGGTCGTGAACGCTTTTCAACAGCCGAATGGCTGGTCAAGGGGCGGTAAAGCTCAGTCCTTGCCCGCCCAGCCGCTGATCTCGCCTTCCACGAACGGCCCGATCTTCTGCTTGAGAATGCGCCCATCCGCGCTCACCAGCACGGTGTAGGGCAGTACGCCCTTGGCGTTGCCGAGCCAGACGCTGCTGTCGGCCGGGCCGGGCGTGTCCAGCAGGATCGGATACTGCACCGGCACCTTGGCGAGGAAGTCGTTCACGCCTTCCACGGTGTCCAGCGCCAGGCCGATCACCTGCACGCCGTCGGCGCCCTGTTCGCGGGCGAAGCGATCCAGTTCCGGCATTTCCTTGATGCATGGGCCGCACCAGCTGGCCCACACGTTGATCAGCAGCGGACGGCCGCGATAGCTCGCCAGGTCCACCGTCTTTCCGTCGGGACCGGGCAGGGCGATCTTCGGCATGGGATCGCCCACCTTCGCCGGCGTCACGCCGGGCGGCGGTGTGGGCGCGGTCGCGTTGACGACGGTCTGCAACGCCTGCTGTCCCGGTCCGGTGCGCCACAGCCAGCCGCTGTCGAAGGCTTGGCTGGCCAGCAGGCCGAGCGCGCCGGCGGCCACCGCCACCCACAGCACGCGCGCGGTCGTGAGCTTCATCGCGCGGCCCTCGCCAGCGCGTTCTCGATCATGGACTGGGTCAGCACGGTCGGCAGCACTTCACCTTCGCCGCCGTTGCGCGGATACACCACGTACAGCGGCACGCCGACCGCGCCGTGCTGTTCCAGGTAGGCGGTGATGGTGGCGTCGACATTGGTCCAGTCGCCGCGCATCAGCACGCCGTTGGCATCTGCCAGCGCCTTGCGGAAGGGTTCGCGATCCAGCACGGTTTTTTCATTGGCCTTGCAGGTCACGCACCAGTCGGCGGTGATGTCGACGAACACCACCTTGCCCTCGGCGCGCAGCGCGGCCAGCCGCTCCGGCGAAAAAGCCACGCTGTCCTGCGTCTCGGCGGGCGCGGCGCGTTCCGGCGGCGGCAGGCGATGCGCCATCGCCAGCGGCACGATGGCCGAAGCCAGTACCAGCACCGCCAGCACGCGCTGCACCGGCGCGGCGCGCCAGCGCAGGCGTTGCAGCCACCATGCGGCCACCGCCAGCAGCACCAGCCCGACCAGCACCAGCGCGACCGCGTCGATGCCGCGCTGGCGGCCCAGCACCCACAGCAGCCAGACCGCGGTCAGGTACATCGGGAAGGCCAGCGCCTTCTTCAGCGTTTCCATCCACGCGCCCGGGCGCGGCAGGCGATTGGCCAGCGCCGGCACGAAGCCGATCAGCAGGAACGGCAGCGCCAGGCCCACGCCCAGCATCAGGAACACCAGCAACGCCAGCGGTACCGGCGCGGCGAACGCGAACGCCAGCGCGGCGCCCATGAACGGCGCGGTGCACGGGCTGGCCACCACCACCGCCAGCACGCCGGTGAAGAAATCGCCGGCCGGGCCGTGCCGGCGGGCCAGTCCGTCGCCGGCGCCGGCCAGGCCGTAACCCACGGCGAACACGCCCGACAGGCTCAGGCCGACCGCGAACACCACGTACACCAGCACGCCGATCACCAGCGGTTGCTGCAACTGGAAGCCCCAGCCCAGCGCCTGGCCGGCCGCGCGCAGCGCGATGGCCGCGCCGCCCACCGCCAGGAAACTCAGCAGCACGCCGGCGGTGTACCAGAGCGCGCGCGCCTTCGGCCGATCGCCGCCGGCGAGCGACAGTGCCTTCAGCGACAGCACCGGCAACACGCAGGGCATCAGGTTGAGGATCAGGCCGCCGCCCAGCGCCAGCAGCAACGCCAGCCACAGGCTGGTCGGGGTGCCCGAGGCGCGACGCAGCGCGTCTGCCGGCGGCAGCGTGCGCGGCACGTCGGTGGCGGCGGTGCCGGTGGAAGCGGCCGCGTCGGACGCGGCCGGCGTTTCGGCGGCGGATGCGCCTGCGCCGGCGTTATCCGCCACCGCCGCGCCATTCGCCGCAGGCAGCGCTGCCGGCGCTTCCGTGCTGGCGGCGGCTTCGGCCGGCGGGGTCACCTTGCCGGCCGGAATCGACAGCGCGATCCGGCGGGTCATCGGCGGGTAGCAGATGCCGCCGGTCTGGCAGCCCTGGAAGGTCACCCGCAGGGTGGCCTTGGCGGCGTTGGCGTGGTCGCGCTTCAACGGCACCGGCACTTCGGCCTGATCGAAATAGACGATGACATCGCCGAAGTGTTCGTCGTGGTACGCCTGTCCCTTCGGCCAGCGCGGCTTCTGCAGGCCGATGCCGGATGCGCCTTCCAGCGCCATCGAGGTGCGGTCGCGATACACGTAATAGCCACGCGCCGGGGTGAAGCGCAGCAGCAGCTGGTTGCCGTCGAAGGCGATGGCTTCCACCGCGAAGGCGCGATCCTGCGGCAGCGGCGCGGCATCGACCGCGCCCTTGCCGCCGCCCAGCAGCGACGAGCCGCCTCCGGTCAGCGAACCCAGCGGCACGAAGCCGCCGGCGTCGTTCGCCGCCGTCGCGGGCGCGCCGCCGGGCAGGTTCACGGTAAGGCTGCGCACCTGCGGCGGATAGCAGACGCCGGCGTCGGCGCAGCCCTGGTACTTGATCTTGAGGGTGACCGAATCGGCGTCCGCGCCGGCCTGACCGGGCAGCACCGCGGTCAGGCTGCCGCGATAGGTTTCCACGTCGCCGAAGAACTCGTCGCGGTAGGCCTTGCCCTTGGGCAGTTGCAGCGGTTTTGCGGAGAAGCCGCCGGCGCTCACCTCGACCCCGGTGCGATGCCGGTACAGGTAATAGCCGTCGGCGATTTTCCAGTGCACCTCGATGCGGTCGCGGCTGGGCGCGGTCATGCTGGGGACGAACACCTCGTCGACCGGCGGCAGGTCCTGCGGACGGATCTGGGCCTGCGCGGCGCAGGCGAAGGACAGCAGGCCCAGGGCCAGCAGGCGGGACAACCACGTCATCGGTCAGGATTCCTCTCGGGGCTCGCTCGTCTCCGCCGTCACCCAGGCCAGATAGGCGGGCAGGCCAGCGGCGGCTTGGACCGCCAGCAGCTCGGGGAGTTCGTAGGGATGCAGCTCGGCCAGCCGGGCCGCCAGCGCCGGCAGGCGCGCGGCGGTGGTCTTGATGATCAGCTGGACCTCGTCGGTGGTCTCCACCGCGTCCCGCCAGCGGTAGACCGAGGTCATGCCGGGCAGGATGTTCACGCACGCCGCCAGCCGCTCTTCCACCAGCGTCCCGGCCAGGCGACGGGCGCTGCCGGCATCGGGGCAGGTGCAGAAGGCGATCAGGACGGACATAGGCAGGCGATTATCGCAGACGCTCCCCTGATCCCCGGTCCAAACTTTATTTGCCGGGCACCCTTGAAAGGCCCGGGCCGGGCCCCATCTCCGGGCAATCCCGGTTCGCCGGGGTTTGTTTGTCCGCGTTGCTGGCACTCTCGGGTACCGAGTGCTAACATCGCCAACCTTTCCCTGTCCAATCAATCACTTAAAGAGGATTGAAATGAGCAATATCAAGCCGCTGTACGACCGCGTGGTCATCAAGCGTATGGAAGAAGAGAAGCTGTCCGCGGGCGGCATCGTGATTCCGGACTCGGCCACCGAGAAGCCGATCAAGGGTGAAGTCGTCGCCGTCGGCGAAGGCAAGGTCCTGGACAACGGCAACGTGCGCGCCCCGAAGGTGAAGGTCGGCGACAAGGTCCTGTTCGGCAAGTACAGCGGCACCGAAGTGAAGCTGGACGGCACCGACTACCTGGTCGTGAAGGAAGACGACATCTTCGCCATTCTGGGCTGAGCCCAGAACGCGGGAATCGGGAATGGGGAATAGGGAATCGAAAGTGCCGGCGAATGCCTTGCGCTCGATTTCATCCCCACCGGTTCTCCGCTCCTGCTTTTGACGATTCTCCATTCCCGATTCCCCATTCCCGGAGTTAATACCCATGGCTGCAAAGGACATCCGTTTCGGTGAAGACGCTCGTTCGCGCATGGTGCGCGGCGTCAACGTGCTCGCCAACGCCGTCAAGGCCACCCTCGGCCCGAAGGGCCGCAACGTCGTGCTCGAGAAGAGCTTCGGCGCCCCGACCATCACCAAGGACGGCGTTTCCGTCGCCAAGGAAATCGAACTGGCCGACAAGTTCGAGAACATGGGCGCGCAGATGGTCAAGGAAGTCGCTTCCAAGACCTCCGACAACGCCGGTGACGGCACCACCACCGCCACCGTGCTGGCGCAGGCGCTGATCCGCGAAGGTTCCAAGGCGGTCGCCGCCGGCATGAACCCGATGGACCTCAAGCGCGGCATCGACAAGGCCGTGGTCGCCGCCGTGGCCGAGCTGAAGAAGATCAGCAAGCCCACCGCCGACGACAAGGCCATCGCCCAGGTCGGCACCATCTCCGCCAACTCCGACGAGTCGATCGGCAACATCATCGCCGACGCGATGAAGAAGGTCGGCAAGGAAGGCGTGATCACCGTTGAGGAAGGCTCGGGCCTGGACAACGAGCTGGACGTCGTCGAAGGCATGCAGTTCGACCGCGGCTACCTGTCGCCGTACTTCGTCAACAACCAGCAGTCGATGACCGCCGACCTGGATGACCCGTTCATCCTGCTGCACGACAAGAAGATCTCCAACGTGCGTGACCTGCTGCCCGTGCTGGAAGGCGTGGCCAAGGCCGGCAAGCCGCTGCTGATCGTCGCCGAGGAAGTGGAAGGCGAAGCGCTGGCGACCCTTGTCGTCAACACCATCCGCGGCATCGTCAAGGTCGTGGCCGTGAAGGCCCCGGGCTTCGGCGACCGTCGCAAGGCGATGCTGGAAGACATGGCCGTGCTGACCGGCGGCACCGTGATCTCCGAGGAAGTGGGCCTGTCGCTGGAGAAGGCCACCATCAAGGATCTGGGCCGCGCCAAGAAGGTGCAGGTCTCGAAGGAAAACAGCACCATCATCGACGGCGCCGGCGACACCTCCGCCATCGAAGCGCGCATCAAGCAGATCAAGGCGCAGATCGAAGAGACCTCTTCGGACTACGACCGCGAGAAGCTGCAGGAGCGCGTGGCCAAGCTGGCCGGCGGCGTGGCCGTCATCAAGGTCGGTGCCGCCACCGAAGTCGAGATGAAGGAAAAGAAGGCGCGCGTTGAAGACGCCCTGCACGCCACCCGTGCGGCCGTCGAGGAAGGCGTGGTCCCGGGCGGCGGCGTCGCCCTGATCCGTGCCAAGGCCGCCATCGAAGGCCTGAAGGGCATCAACGAAGACCAGACCCACGGCATCCAGATCGCCCTGCGCGCGATGGAAGCCCCGCTGCGCGAAATCGTCACCAACGCCGGCGAAGAGCCCTCCGTGATCGTCAACAAGGTCAAGGACGGTTCGGGCAACTTCGGCTACAACGCCGCCAACGGCGAGTTCGGCGACATGGTCGAGTTCGGCATCCTGGATCCGACCAAGGTCACCCGCACCGCGCTGCAGAACGCCGCGTCCATCGCGGGCCTGATGATCACCACCGAAGCGATGGTGGCCGAGGCCCCGAAGAAGGACGAGCCGGCGATGCCGCCGGGCGGTGGCATGGGCGGCATGGGCGGCATGGATTTCTGATCCGGCTTTCCACGCAGTACCGCGACACCGGAAAACCCCGCCGCAAGGCGGGGTTTTTCTTTGGGTCGATCCCTGTACATACCCTGTGGGAGCGACGTGAGTCGCGAGCTTTTTGCCACCAGAGCCGATGCCCTTCCCGAATGATGAACGGAAGGCTCGCGACTCACGTCGCTCCCACAAGGGAAGGGCGGTGCTTGCAAATGAAACATTTTGCATCGCGGCAAAGCTGTGTTATCAATGCACTCCAATGAACGCAGCCCGCGCCAGCTTTTACTTTTGGTACTACTTTCCGATGCCGCTGGCGGAGGAAGGACTGCGCTCACCCTGAAGAAACATTCAGACGCATTCCCGAAAGCCGCCAGCGAACCTGGCGGCTTTTTTGCTTCCAGGGCTGGCGACATCGAACACAGACAACGAACTGGAGATTTACCGATGGCGCCCCACACCGACGATCTGCGCATCCGCAAGCTGGAACCGCTCACGCCTCCCGCCGAGGTCATCGCGGAACTGCCCTGCGACGAGGCCGTGTCCGAAACCGTCAGCCGCAGCCGCGAAGCGCTGCATGCGATCCTGCATGGCCGCGACGATCGCCTGGCGGTGGTGATCGGGCCCTGTTCCATCCACGACCCGATCGCCGCGATGGAATACGCGCAGCGCCTGCGTCCGCTGCGCGACGCATTGGGCGGGGAACTGGAAATCGTCATGCGCGTGTATTTCGAGAAGCCGCGCACCACGGTGGGCTGGAAGGGCCTGATCAACGATCCCGGCCTGGACGGCAGCTTCCGCATCAACGAGGGCCTGCGGCTGGCGCGCGGCCTGCTGCGCAACATCAACCGCCTCGGTCTGCCGGCCGGCTGCGAATACCTGGATACCACCTCGCCGCAGTACATCGCCGATCTGGTTGCCTGGGGCGCCATCGGCGCGCGCACCACCGAGAGCCAGATCCATCGCGAGCTCGCCTCGGGCCTGTCGTGTCCGGTCGGCTTCAAGAACGGCACCGACGGCAACGTGAAGATTGCCGCCGACGCGGTCAACGCGGCTTCGCATCCGCACCATTTCCTGGCCGTCACCAAGGAAGGCCGCTCGGCCATCGCCGCCACCACCGGCAATCCGGATTGCCACGTGATCCTGCGCGGCGGCAAGGCGCCGAACTACGACGCCGACAGCGTGGAAGCGGCCAGCCAGGTGCTGGCGAAGGCCGGCCTGGCGCCGCGCCTGATGATCGACGCCAGCCACGCCAACAGCCTGAAGGATCCGGAGAACCAGCCGCGCGTGATCGAGGACATCGCCGCGCAGATCGAGGCCGGCGAGACCCGCATCATCGGCGCGATGATCGAAAGTCATCTGGTCGCCGGCCGCCAGGATCTGGTGCCGGGCCAGGCGCTGGCCTACGGACAGAGCATCACCGACGGCTGCATCGGCTGGGACGCGTCGGTGGCCGTGCTGGAACGCCTGGCCGCCGCCGTGCGCCGCCGCCGCGAGCGCAACGTGTCGCAGGCGGCCTGATCGGGGCAGCAGGGGCCGCGGGAGCGGCCCGGGCGCGACGGCGATCCGTTCCCCTCTCTCCGGATCGCCGGCGCAATCCCCGGGCCGCTCCTGCGCGGAGCGGCATTCCCCGGCAGGAACGCCGAATTCAAGGTAGGAGCGCCGTCCCGGCGCGAGCGCTTTGCTTCAGGACATCCTGATTTCGAAGCCTCCTCGATCCGGACGCGCCGCGAGGAGCTCGCGGCCGGAGGCCGCTCCTACCGAAGTGTTGGGATTCGGACGGAGTTGCGAAGCCCGGCGCGTAGTGACGTTTCGCGTGGAGCGGAACGAGCGCAAAGGACAGGAATGCCATGCCCCAGGTAGGAGCGCCGTCCCGGCGCGAGCTCTTTGCTTCAGGACATCCTGATTTCGAAGCCTCCTCGATCCGGACGCACCGCGAAGGGATCGCGGCCGGAGGCCGCTCCTACCGGGAGGTTGGGGTTCGGACGGATTGCGAAGCCCGGCGCGTAGTGACGTTTCGCGTGGAGCGGAACGAAGCGCAAAAGACAGGAATGCCATGCCCCAGGTAGGAGCGCCGTCCCGGCGCGAGCGCTTTGCTTCAGGACATCCTGATTTCGAAGCCTCCTCGATCCGGACGCACCGCGAAGGGCTCGCGGCCGGAGGCCGCTCCTACGGGGGGACGGTTCCGGCTTCAGGTGTTCGTTGACGAGATCGCAGCGGAGAAGTCTGGAGCGCTGCGCGATGCGATCAGTGCGTTTCGCCGCGATAGACGAACTTCGGTACTTCCCAGTTGTAGCGGATCGCCAGCAGCCGCAGCAGGAAGCCGCCGCCCAGGCAGCCCAGGGTGGCGGTGGATTCATTCACCCCCGCGTGCAGCAGGAGCAGATAGGCCGCGCCGGTGAGCAGCGACACGCCGGCATAGAGTTCCTTCTGGAATACCAGCGGAATCTCGTTGCACAGCACATCGCGCAGCACGCCGCCGAAGGTGCCGGTGAGCATGCCGGCGATCACCACGATGGCCGGTGCATGCCCGGCCTCGCGCGCGATCGCGCAGCCGATCAGGGTGAAGGCAACCAGGCCCAGCGCGTCCAGCCACAGGAACGCCTGGCGAAGATGGTGCATCCAGCGGGCGACGAAGGTGGCGACGATGGCCGCGCCAATCGTGTAGCCCAGGTATTCCGGATGCTTCACCCAGCCCAGCGGGTAGTGGCCGAGCACGATGTCGCGCAGCGAGCCGCCGCCGAGCGCGGTGACCGAGGCGATGATGACGACGCCGAACAGATCCATCCGCCGGCGGCCGGCGGACAGCGCGCCGGTCATGGCTTCGGCGGTGATGGCGACGAGATAGATCAGGGACAGCAGCATGGAGAGGGTTCCGGCAGGAGGTGGCCGGCGCCGGCGGGACTTGCGCGCACGCCGGCCGCGCGCGGAGGCGCGCGGGACGGAACGCTCAATTCATGACCGGAATCCGGTGCCGCTCCCGCTGTCCTTTTGCCTGAGAGTTCGGCGGCATGGGCCGCTTGCCCCTTCGGCGGGTCATCGAAGACCTCTCTCCAGATCGGCGTGGGTGGATGCAGTGGATGGTTGCGTCCGGGCAACCGGGCCTGAGCGATTATGGGAGCCTGCGCCTTCGGCGGGAGCCGTGTGGCTCCGCTCTCCTGCATCCGTCGCGCACTTTAGCAGAGACGGATGTGAAAATACCGGCTCCGCTTGCCTGCCTGCCCCCAATGATCGCCTACGAACTGCGCTCCGAAATCCCCACCGACCTGCCCGCCATCCGCGCCCTGATCACGGAAGCCTTCGCCGGCGCCGAACACAGCAGCGGCACCGAGGCGGCGATCGTCGATGCGTTGCGCGCGCGCGATGAGCTGACCCTGTCGCTGCTGGCGGAACAGGAGGGGCAGGTGATCGGGCACGTGGCGTTTTCGCCGGTGGCCATCGGCGACGGCGCGGTCGGCTGGTACGGGCTGGGACCGGTGGCGGTGGCGCCGGACTGCCAGGGCGCCGGTGTCGGCGCCGCGCTGATCGAAGCTGGCCTGGCCCGGTTGCGCCAGGCCGGTGCGGGCGGCTGCGTGGTGCTGGGCGATCCCGGCTACTACGCGCGCTTCGGTTTCGCGCACGATGCTGACCTGCGTTACGAGGGCGCGCCGGCCGAGTACTTCATGGCGTTGACCATGGACGGCAGCCGGCCACAGGGGACGGTGGCGTACAGCGTGGCGTTCGAGGCGACGGAAACCGCGCGGGACTGATTCCCTGGGCATCCGCGTTTGCCTCCCCCTTCGAAGAAGGGGGACCGAGGGGGATTGCTGTTGGCGCGAAAAGCAA
>OFDB01000076.1_pt1 | contig 11126 bp, 9 predicted proteins | sample 1521001 | NCBI WGS metagenome assembly OFDB01 (sample SAMEA2532531, study PRJEB24079) | metagenome | biome: bacteria; feature: seaside; material: soil | place: India | collected 2012-02-01 | depth 0.1 m | reverse complement strand
ACACCAAGCGGCTCGACGCGATCGTCAATCTGGTCGGCGAACTGGTGCTGTCGCGCAACCGCCTGAAGACCCTGCGTGCGCGCCTGCGCGACGAGGAACTGGATCGCGCGGTCAGTGGCCTGGACATCGCCACCGCGCGCCTGCAGAACGCGGTCATGCGCACCCGCATGCAACCGGTGGGCAAGGTGTTCTCGCGCTTCCCCAAGGTCGCCCGCGACGTCGCCCGCTCGCTGAAGAAGGAAGTCGATCTGGATCTGGTCGGCGCCGACACCGAGCTGGATCGCAACCTGGTCGAGGCGCTGTCCGATCCGCTGGTGCATCTGGTCCGCAACGCCATCGACCACGGCATCGAGCTGCCGGATCTGCGCGAGGCCACCGGCAAGCCGCGCAGCGGCCAGGTGCGGCTGGCGGCGCAGCAGGAAGGCGACTACGTCACCATCGAGATCCGCGACGACGGCGCCGGCATCGATCCGGAGCGTCTGCGCGACAAGGCGCTGGAAAAGGGCCTGATCGAACCGGAAGCCGCCGCCCGCCTGTCGCACGACGAATGCCTGCAGCTGATCTTCCTGCCGGGCTTCTCGACCAAGACCGAGATCACCGACATCTCCGGCCGCGGGGTCGGCATGGACGTGGTGCAATCGCGCATCCGCGAACTCAGCGGACAGATCCAGATCCACTCGCAGCTGGGCCGCGGCAGCCGCTTCCTGATCCGGGTGCCGTTGACCCTGGCAATCCTGCCGACCCTGCTGGTGCAGGCCGGCGATCCGGTCTACGCGCTGCCGCTGGCGCGGGTGATGGAAGTGCTGCACGCGCCGGCCTCCAGCCTGCGCTGGTTCGACGGCCAGGCCGTGCTGGATCGGCAGTCCACCACCCTGCCGCTGGTGGATCTGCGGCGCTGGCTGGGCGTGGACGCGATCAAGGCGCCGCTGCTGACCATCGTGGTGTTGCAGATGGGCGACCAGCGTTTCGGGCTGGTGGTCGATCAGGTGCGCGGACGCGAGGAAGTGGTGATCAAGCCGCTGCCGCGCGCGGTGCGCGGCCTGCGCGGCTATGCCGGCGCGACCCTGATCGGCGACGGCCGCATGGCGCTGATCCTGGATGTCGACGGCCTGCGCGAAGCAGCCGCGTGAATCCGCGCCACCCGCTCCCTTCCCCCGCTCGCGGGGGAAGGTGCCCGAAGGGCGGATGGGGGCAACACGACCCCGTAAAGCGGAACCACGCTTCGCAGCTTTTTACACACGCGAACGGCGCCCCGAAGGAACAGGCCGGTCACGGACTCGCGAATTCATTGCGATGCGGGAGCTCGCGGCCGGAGGCCGCTCCCACCTGATGCCGACATGGCCGCATACCTGAAACAAACCGGTAGGAGCGGCCTCCGGCCGCGAGCCCTCCCGACACCCCCAACGTAGGAGCGTCCTCCCGGCCGCGAGCCCTCCCGACACCCCCCAAACGTAGGAGCGGCCTCCCGGCCGCGAGCCCTGCCGATACCCCCCGACCCAAGGCCGAACACAACCCGCCCGCGCGCCCTTCCCCCCAAGCCCCAACTCAAGTCCGGACCACCAGCGCCGATACCACTGCATATGGACATCTTCAGCCTCATCGGTCTCATCCTCGCCCTGGTCGCGCTGGTCGGCGGCAGCATCCTCAAGGGTGCCGGCGTGTCGTCGCTGTGGTCCTCGGCGGCTTTCGTCATCGTCATCCTCGGCACCGTCGCGGCCATCCTGGTGCACACGCCGCCGGCGGTGTTCAAGCGCGCGGTGTCGATTGCGCGCTGGGTGATCCGCCCGCCGGGCGCCGATCACGACGGGCTGGTCGCTCAGATCGTCGAGTGGAGCAATATCGCCCGCAAGCAGGGCCTGCTGGGGCTGGAGCCGCTGGTCAACGAACAGAGCGATCCGTTCCTGAAGAAGGGCCTTCAGATGCTGGTCGACGGGCTGGAGCCGGAGGCCATCCGGCACATGCTGGAAATCGACCTCAACAGCCAGGAGCACCAGGACCTGGCTGCGGCCAAGGTGTTCGAGGCGATGGGCGTGTATGCGCCGACGCTCGGCATCATCGGCGCGGTGTTCGGCCTGATCGCGGTGATGAAGAACCTGGCCGATCCGAGCAAGCTCGGCCACGGCATCGCCGCGGCGTTCACCGCCACCATCTACGGCATCGCCTCGGCCAACCTGTTCTTCCTGCCGGTCGCCAGCAAACTCAAGAGCGTGATCGGCGGGCAGAGCCGCGAGCGCGAGATGATCATCGAAGGCCTGATCGCGATTGCCCAGGGCGAGAACCCGCGCAACATCGAATCCAAGCTGGCCGGCTTCCTGCACTGATCGGACACCCGCATGGCACGCCGGAAATCCCACGAGGAACACGTCAACCACGAGGCTTGGGCCATTCCCTACGCCGATCTGATGACGTTGCTGCTCGCCTTCTTCGTGGTCATGTACGCCATCTCCACCCTCAACGAGGGCAAGTACCGGGTGATGGCCGACGCGCTCACCGCCGCGTTCGGCGGCGCGCCGCGCACGATCAATCCGGTCCAGGTGGGCAACCACCAGTTGCAAGGCGCCGACTTCGATCGGCCCTCGCCGATCAAGTCCGGCGCCAAGCAGGGTCCGTCCGCGCCTTCGCCCGCGCCCAACGTCACCCTGCTGGCGGCGATGGCCTCGCAGATGAACATGAGCGTGGACGCCAAGGGCCTGCAGAACGCCCAGCAGCAACTGGACGCCATCGCCGACAACATCGAGAAGGCGCTGGCGCCGCTGGTCGACCAGAAGCTGGTGGTGGTGCGCCGCGCCGAGCTGTGGCTGGAAGTGCAGATCAACAGCGACATCCTGTTCGCCACCGGCTCGGCCGCGCTGGAACCGGCCGCGCAGAGCACCGTGTCCAGCCTGGCCGACGTGCTGGCCGGCGTGCCCAACGGTGTGCGCGTGGAGGGCTACACCGACGACCGCCCCATCCGCACCTACCAGTTTCCGTCCAACTGGGAACTGTCGGCGGCGCGCGCGGCCAGCGTGGTGCACCTGTTCGTGCGCGACGGCATTCCGCCGGAACGGTTGGCGATGATCGGCTACGGCGAATTCCGTCCGATTGGCGACAACGCCACCGTGGAAGGCCGCAACAGCAACCGCCGGGTGCTGCTGGTGATCCTGGCCAGCGAGGGCGAGCACGTCCCGGGCGGTTCGCTGCCGGCGATCGCGGCCTCGCCCGCCTCGCCGGCACTGCCGGCGATCGCGCCGGCGCAATCCGAAGTCCTGACGCCCGCGACGGCCGCCGATGCCGACGCGCTGGCGCCCACTCTTGAAGGAGGATCCAACTGATGCGCGTGTGGGCAATCGCCAACCAGAAAGGCGGCGTGGGCAAGACCACCACCACCCTGGCGCTGGGCCGCGGCCTGGCGATGCGCGGCCAGCGCGTCTTGATGATGGATCTGGATCCGCATTCCTCGCTCACCCGCGCCTTCGGCCTGCCCGCCGAACCGGCGCCGGCCGGCGTGCTGGATCTGTTCGACCAGCCGACCGCGGAGCTGGGGCCGCTGGTGCGTGAAACCGGCATCGACAACCTGTCCTTCGTCGCCGCGCAGACCGCGCTGGCCACGCTGGAACGTCGCAGCGCCACCCAGCCCGGCCTCGGCATGGCGCTGGCGAACGCGCTGGCGCGCGGTGGTCAGGACTACGACTACGTGCTGTTCGACTGCCCGCCCACGCTGGGCCTGCTGATGGTCAACGCGCTGGCCGCGGCCGATCGCGTGATCATCCCGACCCAGACCGAACCGCTGGCGCTGCATGGCCTCAACGGCATGTGCCGGACCGTGGACATGATCGAACGCTCGCGCCGGCGTCCGTTGCCGGCCTCGGTCCTGCCGACGCTGCACGACAAGCGCACCCGCACCGGCAACGACACCCTGCGGCAGATGCAGGAAACCCACGGCGATCGCGTGTGGGACGACGCCATTCCCAACGACACCCGCATCTGCAGCGTCGACGAGCTGGTCAAGCCGCTGTCGGCCGGCCAGTATCCCGGCCGCGGCCTGTCCGCGTACCGTCGCGCGCTCGACTGGCTGCTGGGCAGCGATCGCGTGCAGATGGAGCAGGCCGCGTGAACGCGCAACCGGCGCTGGACGACTACCTGAGGGATCTGCTGGGCGGCGACGTCGCGCCCGCGATCGCCCCGGCCGTCGCCGCGCCGGCTCAGCCGCAGCCGTTCCTGGCGGTGGTGAATCCGCCGGAGGCCGCGCAAGCGGATGCCGAGGCTTTCGATCCGATGCACGAGGAAGTCCTGGAACGCCTGCTGGCGACCACCCGCGGCATCGCGGTGGCCGACGATCCCGATGCCATCCTCGCCCTCCAGCAGGTCGAAGCCGCGCCGGCGATGATTGCACCGGCGACTGCCACCGAGCGCGCGCCCATGACCGTTGAAACCGTGCCTGTCGAGACCGCGGCCATCGAACCTGTCTCCATCGAATCCGAACCGCTCGAAACCCGTCCGTGGACAGCACACCGGCGGCAGCACCGCCCGCGATGGCGCCGATGGCCGCGGCGGATCTGATTACCGACGACGAATTCGAGGCGCTGCTGGACCAGTTGCACGGCGGCGCGGCGCCCGGCGCACAGGCGCCCGCCGGTGCCGCGACGGCGCAGGCCGAGCCGACTCCGCCCGCGCCAATGTCCGTCGCCGCGGCACCCGCGCCGGCCACGGTTCCGTCCCGACCGGCGCCACCGCCTCCCGCGCGTCCCGCATCTTCGTCGCCCGCCATCCCCGCCTACGCCAAGCCGGTGTTCGACATGCTGCAGAGACAACGCGACGACGAGGACAACGCCCCGGCCAGTTCGCCGCACGGCGAGCGCCGGCGCGCCAGCGACCGCACCACCCGCTGGCTGCGGATGCGCTGCGACGACCAGCACTACGCACTGGAACTGCTGAAGGTGCAGGAAGTCGTCCTGCCGGCCACCCTGCTGCCGCTGCGCGGCGCCGCCCCGCACATGCTGGGGGTGATGAACCTGCGCGGCCAGGTCGTGCCGGTGATCGATCTGGGCCTGTACCTGGGCCGCGCCGAAATCGCCCCCGACAGCCATGTGCGCATCGTGGTGCTGGAGGAAAACGGCGAAATCCTCGGCCTGCGCGTGTCCGCGGTGGAGGACGTCACCCGCCTCACCGAGCAGCAGATCGAACCCCCGGACAACACCCGCATGTGCCGTATCACGCATCCGTTGTTTCGCGGTGTGGCCCGGCTTTCCGGGCGCACGGTGATTTTGCTGGATGCTTCGGAGTTGTTGGGCTGAGAAGCCGGGATTGGGGATTCGGGATTCGGGATTCGGGATTCGGGATTCGGGATTCGGGATTCGGGATTCGGGATTCGCAAGAGCTTTTGCTTCGCCTCCCCCTTTGTAAAAGGGGGACCGAGGGGGATTTGCTTTTGGACACCCCCAAGCCGCGACGTGGTTCCCATTTCTTCACGGCCCGGCTCAAGACCCGCCTGGCGCGGCCGATACCACGCAGGAACCGACCCATCGGAGCGAAGATGAGCGCAGTACCCCTGGCCGCGGACCTCGGCATCGAGGCCGCCAGCGATCTCAAGCAGCAACTGGCGCCGCACCTGGCCCAGCCGCAGCCCCTGCTGCTGGATGCCGGGACCGTGCAGCGCGTGCACACCGCCAGCCTGCAGGTGCTGTGCACCTTCTTCCGCGAACGCGAACTGGCCGGCCACGCCACCGCCTTCGCCGGCAGCAGCGCCGCCTTCCGCGACGCCGCCCGCCTGCTGGGCCTGGCCGGGCGGCTGGGTCTTTCCTCTTCCGACAACAACGATTCGAAAACTGTGGAGAACGCCGCATGAGCGCACGTATTTTGGTGGTGGACGATTCGGCCTCGATGCGCCAGATGGTCGCCTTCGCCCTGACTTCCGCCGGATACGCCGTGGACGAGGCCGAGGACGGCCAGGTCGCGCTGGGCCGCGCGCAGGGCCAGCGCTTCAATGCCGTGGTCACCGACGTCAACATGCCGAACATGGACGGCATCGCGCTGATTCGCGCCCTGCGCGGACTGCCCGACTACAAGTTCACCCCGCTGCTGATGCTCACCACCGAATCGGCCGCCGACAAGAAGGCCGAAGGCAAGGCCGCCGGCGCGACCGGCTGGCTGGTCAAGCCGTTCAATCCGGAACAGCTGGTCGCCACCATCCAGAAAGTCCTGGGCTGATCCGCCCCCTCCGACGACTTCCGCCCTTTCCTGACGCCGCCCGGGTTCCGCACCGATGAACATGGACATGCAACGCTTCCACGCCACCTTCTTCGAGGAAAGCCGCGAAGGGCTGGAAGCGATGGAAGCGGGCCTGCTGCAACTGGAACAGGGCAACCGCGACGGCGAGCTGATCAATTCGATCTTCCGCGCCGCGCATTCCATCAAGGGCGGCGCGGCCACCTTCGGCTTCGACGCGGTCGCCGGCCTGACCCACGTGCTGGAAACGCTGCTGGACGAACTGCGCGCCGGCAAGCGCGCCGTCGCCACCCCGGCGATCGACGCGATGCTGGCGTCGGTGGACGTGCTGCGCAGCCTGCTGGCCGAAGCCGAACACGGCCAACCCGCGGATCCGGCGGCGGTCAAGGACGTGCACGCGCGCCTGACCGCGGTGCTGTCCGGCGACGCCGCGCCCGCCGCCAGCGCCGCGCCGGTGGCGAAGGACGCCGCGCCGGAAGGCTGGCGCATCGGTTTCACCCCGGCGCCTTCGCTGTTCATGACCGGCAACGATCCGCTGCGGATCCTGCGCGAGCTGGAACACCTGGCACCGCTGGAAGTCGCCTGCCGGATCGATCGCCTGCCCGGCTTCGCGCAGATGGATCCGCTGGAAGCCTATCTGGCCTGGGATCTCGGCCTGCTCGGCCCGGTGCCGCGCACCGCCGTCGAGGAAGCCTTCGCCTGGGTCGTCGACGACTGCGAACTGGACATCCAGCCGATTCCCGCCGCGATCGCCGCGCCGGCCGCGCCGGTCGAGGCCATCACCCTCGCCGCTGCCGGCAACGCCGGTGCCGCCGCGCCCGCGCCGGCCGGCAACGACACCGCCGAGAGCTCGATCCGCGTCAGCGTCGACAAGATCGACGGCCTGATCAATCTGGTCGGCGAACTGGTGATCACCCAGGCGATGCTCAAGCAGGTGTCCGGCCTGCTGGATCCCGGCCAGTGCGAGCGCCTGTTCGCCGGCCTGGACCTGCTGGAACGCAACACCCGCGATCTGCAGGAAGCGGTGATCGGCGTGCGCATGCTGCCGGTGGACGCGGTGTTCCGCCGCTTTCCGCGCCTGGTCCGCGATCTCTCCTCGCGGCTGGGCAAGCAGGTGCGCCTGCGCACGATTGGCGAGGGCACCGAACTGGACAAGGGCCTGATCGAACGCATCGCCGATCCGCTGGTGCACCTGGTCCGCAACGCGATCGATCACGGCCTGGAAATGCCCGACACCCGCCGCGACGCGGGCAAGGACGAAACCGGCACCATCACCCTGGCGGCTTCGCACCAGGGCGGGCATATCGTCATCGAGGTCAGCGACGACGGCCGCGGACTCAACCGCGAACGGATCCTGGCCAAGGCCGCCGAGCGCGGCCTGCACGTGCCGGAGAATCCTTCCGACGCGCAGGTCTGGGATCTGATCTTCCAACCCGGCTTCTCCACCGCCGACGCGGTCACCGACCTGTCCGGCCGCGGCGTCGGCATGGACGTGGTGCGCCGGAACATCCAGGCGCTGGGGGGCGAAGTGCAACTGGAAAGCAGCGCCGGCCACGGCACTCGCGTGGTGATCCGGTTGCCGCTGACCCTGGCCATCCTCGACGGCATGACCGTCGCGGTGGGCGAGGAAACCCTGATCCTGCCGCTGGGCTACGTGCTGGAAGCGCTGCAACCGCAGGCCGAGGACGTGCGCACCCTGGCCGGCGAAGGCCGCGTGCTGCGCGTGCGCGGCGAATACCTGCCGCTGCTGTCGCTCAACGAGTTCTACCGCTACGGCCACGCGCGCGTCGCCCAACCGCTGGTGGTGGTGGTCGAAGGCGACGGCCAGAAGCTGGCGCTGGAAGTGGACGAACTTCTCGGCCAGCAGCAGGTCGTGGTCAAGAACCTCGAGAACAATTACCGGCGCGTGGACGGGATTTCCGGCGCCACCATCCTGGGCGACGGCCGCGTCGCCCTCATCGTCGACGTGGGTGGACTGGTGCGCTCGCTGCGCATGCCGCAAGCCGCCTGATCGTCCCGCCATCTCTCCTCTTCACCTCCGCTTCCGTGCGTGGCCGCCTCCGGGTGACCGCGCAGGGCATGCGCTTGCCAGATTCGTCCCTCATGAAATCCGCTGTCGCTTCCCGCCTTTCCCTCGCCCTGATTCCGCTGCTGGCCCTCTCCGCCCCACACGCCTCCGCCGCCGAAAGCGACGCCGCCGGCACCCAGCTCAAGCCGTGGCCACCGCGCATCGCGTTCGCCAATGGCACCGAACTGGCCGCCACCGGCAACTACGCCTACGACCTGGTCCGCTTCGACGGCGACGGTTACGGCACCGCCGCCACCGCGCTGGAGGACGACGAGGACTTCCGCCGCAAGGAATTCGGCTTCACCCTCAAGCGCAAGGGCGTCTACGACGTCGCCGCCAGTTACGACTTCCATGCCGACACCTGGATGGACGTGGCGCTGCGGGTGGAAACCAGGGCGCTGTTCGGCCACGACGCCGGCAAGCTGCGCATCGGCCAGTTCAAGCTGCCGGTGGGTTTCGAGGGCTATACCTCCACCCGCGCCGGCAGCTTCCTGGAGAACTCGCTGCCGACCCAGGCGTTCTACGAAAGCCGGCGCGTCGGCGTGGAGTGGGCGTTCGAGCGTCCGGCCTATCTGTGGAACCTGGGCTACTTCTTCGGCAACGACCTGCAAGGCAACAATCCCGGCACCACCCTCGCCGCGCGCGCCGCGTGGACGCCGCGCAAGCAGGTCGGGCACGTGCTGCACCTGGGGCTGTCGGCATCGGAAGAACACCCGCACAGCGAAGTGAACGGACGCGGCCAGACCGTGCTGCCCGGCGTGCGCTGGCGCGCGCGCCCGGAAACCGCGCTCACCGACGCGCGACTGGTCGATTCGGGCACCCTGAGCCAGGTGGACCGCATCCGTCGCGAAGGCGTGGAAGCGCTGTGGATCGAAGGGCCGTGGTCGCTGCAGGGCGAATACCTGCGTCAGCGGACCACGCGCGATGCCGGCCTGCGCGGCTATTCGGCCGATGGCTGGTATGTCACCGGCAGTTGGCTGCTCACCGGCGAATCGCGCGTCTACAACGCCGGCAACGTCGCCAACCCGGTGCCCGCGCATGCCTACGGCGCGTGGGAACTGCTGCTGCGCCACAGCCGCATCGATCTGGACAACGACGGCATCCGCGGCGGCCGCGAAAACAACTGGACGCTGGGCGTGAACGCCTATCTCAACCGCTACTTCCGCCTGCAGGCCAACCTGACCCGGGTGGATGCGCAGCGGGCCGGCCGCCGCGCGGATCCGCGCCTCCTGCAACTGCGCGCGCAGTTCTATTTCTGATTCGCCGTGCCCGGCCGTACGGTGCGATGAACGCGCCGGGCCGGGGTACGGCACTGGATTACGTTTCGACGTCGGGCACGCCCCTACGACCAAACGCACCGTCAAGTTCCGGACGGTGCCGCCGCTAGTAGCGGCATGACATTCCGTCACCGACGCGCCCGGCCCACACGGGGAGGCTCCGCGCGCCGTTCCTCCTGGAGAGAGAAACAAGCAATGAACTGGTTCCGCAATCTGCCGATCGCCCGCAAGCTGGCGGTGGCCTTCACCGTCACCGTGATCCTCACCGTCCTGCTGGGCGCCCTGTCGCTGTGGCGGCTGTCAGTGGCCAACGCGCAGATGCTCGCCGTCAACGAGAACTGGATGCCCGCGGTCCAGCACCTGGGCGAAATGCGCGCCCAGCTCGGCGAATACCGCACCTACGAGCAGTCGCAGCTGACCAAGCAGGGCCAGCCGGAGGAAATCGCCGACTACGAGAAGAAGCTGGTGGATACCCGCAAGCTGATCAACGCCGAGGAAGCGGCGTACAACGCCATCCCCACCGAATCCAGCGCCAAGGAAAAGGCGATCTACGAGAAAGTGAAGAAGGCACGCGCCGCCTACTTCGAGGCGCACGACCGCATCTCGACGGCGGTGGCGGCCGATGATTTCGAGACCGCGAAAGCCATCTCCACCAACGAATCGCGCTTCCTGCGCCGTGAATTGTTCAACCAGCTCAAGGCGCTGTCGCAGTACAACGTGGACAACCTGGCCGCGCAGGTCGCCGCCTCCGAGCGTGCCTATTCGCGCACCGTGCTGGCGATGTGCGTCGGCCTGGGCGTGGCGGTGCTGCTGGCGGTGTTCCTGGCCATCGCCATCACCCGCTCCATCACCGGTCCGCTGGGCCAGGTGGTGCGCGCGGTGAACGCGGTATCCCGTGGCGATCTGTCGATCAAGGTCGAGCGCGGCCACCGCGACGAACTGGGCCAGATGCTCGCCTCCACCGACGAGATGATGAAGATGCTGCGCCGGTTCTCCGACGAGACCCAGCACATGGTCCACATGCACGCCGGCGAGAACATCTCCCAGCGCGTGTCCGAGGATTTTCCCGGCGTTTACGGCGATCTGGCGCGCGGCATCAACACGATGATGTTCGAACACCTGGACGCCATCGTCGACGCCATCGCCATCCTCAACCGCTACGCGGCAGGCGATCTCTCGCAGGACGCCCGCCGCCTGCCCGGCCAGCGGGCGATGCTGCACGAGTCGATGGATCGCGCCAAGGCCAGCCTGTCGGCCATCAACGGCGAGATCAAGCGACTGGCGGCGGCCGCGGCGTTGGGCGACTTCAGCCAGCGCGGCGACGCGCAACGCTTCGAGCATGATTTCCGGGTGATGATCGATGGCCTGAACGCGATGATGGCGGTCAGCGACACCAACCTCGGCCAGCTGTCGCAGCTGTTGCAGGCCATCGCCCGCGGTGACCTGACCGCCCGCATGGACGGCGACTTCCACGGCGTGTTCGCCCGCATGCGCGACGACGCCAACGCCACCGTCGCCCAGCTCACCGACATCGTCAGCCGGATTCAAGACGCCTCCACCGCCATCAACACCGCCGC
>OFDB01000071.1_pt1 | contig 12853 bp, 12 predicted proteins | sample 1521001 | NCBI WGS metagenome assembly OFDB01 (sample SAMEA2532531, study PRJEB24079) | metagenome | biome: bacteria; feature: seaside; material: soil | place: India | collected 2012-02-01 | depth 0.1 m | reverse complement strand
AGGGTCGTTACTTCACCGTCGACATCACCCTGGACTCGAAGGCGCTGGCGCTGATGCCGGGCATGAGCGTGCGCGTGATCGCCGGGCCGCAGGCCGCGGCGGCGAACGGAGGCAAGACGCGATGAGGATGCCGCACGCTACGCTGCACGCATCCCTGCTGCTGGCACTGGCCATCGCGATACCGGCGGTCCACGCCGCCACCCTGCGGGTGGATGGCGAGGTCTATGCACAGCGCAGCTCGCAACTGATTCCGCCCTCGGTGGATCGCATGTGGCAGTTCAACATCACCCAACTGGCGCCGGACGGCAGCTCGGTGAAGAAGGGCGACGTCGTGGTGGCCTTCGACACCAGCGATCTGGTCCGCCAGCTGAGCGAAAAGCAGAGCCTGCTGCAGGAAAAGAAACGCACGCTGGAAAACCTCAGCCTGGATCTGGCCGAACGCGAGCGCAGCCAGCGGCTGACCACCGCCGAGGCGGAAGCCAAGCATGACAAGGCACGTCGCAAGACCGAACAGCCGCGGGAGCTTATCGCCGCGCTGGAATACGACAAGCTGGTCGAGGAGCGCCGCCGCACCGAACGGCTCGCCGCCCTGGCCGAGGTCGCCGAACGCGCCGCCGCCGAACAGCGCAAGCAGGAATTGCGGCTGGTGAATTCGGAACTGCAGCAGGCGCAGGCCGACGTGACCCGCCTGCAATCCTCGATCGCCGCGCTCAACCTGCCGGCGCCGCGCGATGGCGTGATCATGCACAAGAGCAGTTGGAACGGAGAGAAATTCGACGTCGGTTCGCAGGTCTGGCGCGGCCAGACCGTCGCCGAGATTCCCGATCCCACCACCCTGGCGGTGCGCGCGCAGTTGCCGGAGCGGGATCTGCAGCGGGTGAAGGTGGGCGTGCCGGCGCAGATCGTGATCGAGGGCGGCGGCGGCAGCGTCCATCACGGCAAGGTCGCCAGCATCGGGCGGGCGGTGCGCAGCAAGTCGCAGGTGCAACCCGTGCCCATCCTCGATCTGGAGATTCGCCTGGACGATGCGAGGGCGAAGCTGCGCCCCGGCCAGGCGGTGCGGGTGGAGCTGACCGTCCCGGATGTCGCCGGAGGTGCGAAATGATCCGTTTCCGCCATGCCGGAGCAGTACTGGTGCTCGCCTGCGCGCTGGCCGCCTGCGGCAAGCCCGAGATGCCGGTCGCCACCGAAACGGTCGCGCCGGGGCATCTGCGCATCGCCGTGCGCGGCGAAGGCGAACTGCGTTCGGCCAAGCCCACGCCGTTGATGGTGCCCGGCCAGAACTGGAGCGCACGGCAGGTGGAATGGATGCTGCCGGAAGGTTCGCTGGTGAAGAAGGGCGATCTGCTGGCGCGCTTCATCTCGCCCGATGGCGAGCAACAGTTGGCCCAGGCCATGATCGATCTGCAGCGCAACGCGCTGGCGCGGATCGCGAAGGAAGGCGATCTGGCTTCCGCGCTGGGCCGGGTGGAAGTGGATCTGTCGCAGGTCGCCGTGCAGTTGGGCATCGCCCAGCGCTACGCCGAGGCGGATCTGAGCACGGTGGCGCGCAACCAGGTGCTGGACGCCATCGAGGACAAGGAATACCTGCAGGTCCGCCAGGGCACGCTGCAATGGCAGCGCGATCAATCCGGCGTGCGCGGCGAAGCGGAAATGGCGGTACTGGACGCCCAGCGCGCGACTTTCGATATCAACGCCCAGAGTCGCAAGTCGGATCTGGATGCCCTGGAGCTGCGCGCGCCCAATGACGGCGTGCTGATGCTGTCGGCCAACTGGTCGGGTGACAAACCCATGGTCGGCGCCAACCTGCGCGCCGGATTCGAATTCGGCAACCTGCCCGATACCGGCGCGATGGAAGTCGAGATCGATCTTCCGCAGATCGAGGCGCAGGGCGTGCAGGTCGGCGATACGGTGGTGCTCAACCCGCTTGGACGCCCGGATCAGCGCATCGAGAGCAAGCTGTCGTGGGTCGCCAGCGCCGCCAAGGTGCGCAACCGCGAGAGCCCGGTGAAATACCTGTCGATGCGCGCGTCGGTTCCCACCGCCGACGTCGAACGCTACCGCCTGCTTCCCGGCCAGCGCTTCGAGGCCACCGTGGTGCTGCTGGATGCGAAGGATGCGGTGGCCGTGCCCAACGTCGCCATCGAACAGCGCGACGGCCGGCACTGGGTGCGACTGCGCCAAGGCGGCGACTACGTCGCCCGCGAGGTGAAGCTGGGCGTGCGCGGCACCGCGCGCTCGCAGGTGCTGTCCGGTCTGAAGCCCGGCGATCAGGTGCGCCTGTCGCAGGTCGAAGTGCCCGTACCGGGCGACGATGCCAAGGACGACGCGAAAGACGCCGGCAAGGACACCGCGCCGGCTGGTGACGGCGCCGACGACAAGCAGGAAAAGAAAGCATGAGTGGTACTCCGCTGAAGGGACTGTTCAACCGCCTGCCGACCGTCTGGCGCGAGGCCGTGGAGGAGCTTTGGCGGCGGCGCCTGCGCACGCTGCTGACCCTGCTCGGCATGATCTTCGGCGTCGGCGCGATCGTGGCGATGCAGGCGGTCGGCGAAGGCAGCCGCCGCGAGGCGCTGCGGCTGGTGGAAGGACTGGGCCTGCACAACCTGATCGCCGAGGCCAAGCCGCAGGACGAAGACACGTTGAAGGAGACACGCGAGCGCAGCCTCGGCCTGACCGTGGCCGATGCCGAAGCCGCGCGCGGTGTCGTGCCCGGCGCCGAACGCCACGCCGCCGAGAAGACCATCCGCACCCATACCGTGTTCAGCGATATCGGCCGCAGCGACGCGCAGGCCAGCGGCGTCAGCGCCGACTGGTTCGGCCTGTCCTCGCTGCGCATCCGCGACGGCCGCGCCTTCAGCGCCGAGGACGAAGCCAGGCTGTCGGCGGTGGCGGTACTCGGCCACCAGGCCGCCGCGGACCTGTTTCCCAAAGGCAACGCGATCGGCGGACTGATCAAGGTCAATCACGTGTGGCTGGAAGTGATCGGCGTGCTGGCCGATCGCGATCTGGGCCAGGACAGTTTCGAGGGCGTGCAACTGGGTTCGGAAAGCAACCGCATCTATGTGCCGCTGGCGAGCGCGCGTGCCCGTTTCCGCTTCCAGCCGCAGGAGGACGAAGTGGATCGGTTCCTGCTCCGGTTGGACGATCCGACCCGGCTGGCGGCCGGCGCCGGCGTGCTCGCGGCGGTGCTGGACCGAGCGCCACGCCGGCATGGCGGACGTACCACGTTGAGTCGTGCCGCAGCAGTGTTCCAGCAGCACCAGCAGACCCAGCGCATCTTCCAGGTGGTGATGGGCGCGATCGCCGGCGTCAGCCTGCTGGTCGGCGGCATCGGCATCATGAACATCATGCTGGCCAACGTGCTGGAGCGGCGCCGCGAAATCGGCCTGCTGCGCGCGCTCGGCGCGCGCCGGCGCGACGTGATCGCCCAGTTCCTGCGCGAGGCCACGGTCATCTGCATCGCCGGCGCGGGGCTCGGTCTGGTGTTTGGCGGCGTGCTCGCCTACCTGATTGCGATGTTCGCCGGCTGGCAGGTCGCCTGGGCACCGCTGCCGATCCTGCTCTCGGCCGGCTTCTGTGCACTGGTCGGCCTGGCCTTCGGTGTATATCCGGCACGACAGGCTGCGCAGTTGGATCCAATCGCGGCGCTGCGGCACGATTGAAGCCAACTCAGCCCCTTGACCAGCCATTGGGCTGCTGAAAGCGAAAAATGGGGATTGAGGGGGATTTGATTTTGGCGCGAAGAGCAAATCCCCCGTCACCTGCTTCGCAGGCGCCCGCCCCCTTTTTTCAAAGGGGGCTGATCAGGCGGTGGCCGTTTCCCCCCCGGAATAACCATCTGGCTCTTGCCTCTCCCTCGGCAGTCATCCGGCTTTTCCTCCCCATTTGAAAAAGGGGGACTAAGGGGGATTGGCTCTTCGCACCAAAAGCAAAATCCCCCTGTCACCCGCTTCGCGGGTGCCCGTCCCCCTTTTCCGCTTTCAACAGCCCAATGGCTGGTCAAAGGGGAGGCAAAAGCTGCCATGCTTCTGCCGAATCCCGGCTTTCGACGGCCGTAAGGCCGGTCATCCCCAATCTCGAATCCCGAATCCCCGCCCCATGTACGCCAAACACATCACCCCGATCCTCAACGTCTCGGACATGGAAAAGAGCTTCGCGTGGTTCAAGGCGCTGGGCTGGGAGAAGTGCTGGGACTGGGGCAGTCCGCCTACCTTCGGATCGGTCGGTTCCGGCGAGTGCGAGATCTTCATGTGCCTGGATGGCCAGGGCCATCGCCAGGATCCCGCCGGTCCCCGCGTCGAAACCGGCGGCGTATGGATGTCCATCTGGGTCGACGACGTGGACAGCATCCATCGCACCTGTCTGGCGAACGGCATCGAAGTGAGCAGGCCGCCGACGGACGAGCCCTGGGGCGTGCGCGAGATGCATGTCCGCCATCCAGACGGACACGTGTTCCGGATCAGCCAGTCGCGCTGAGGGCCAGGCTCCCGCGGCGGCAGCGGGAACACGCCCATTGCAATAAAGAGCACCGCACTCACGGATCGCGCAATTCGCGCACCGTACGCCGGCGGATGCGTTATCCGAAGGTATCCGGCCGGATAGCGGACATCCGCGAAAATCCAAGCGCTGCCTTGTTCTTCGTCCGCCTACGCCGGCGTACGGAAAGGCATGTCTGATCTGCGTCAATACAGCTGTATGCACAATTGTGCATTATTCTGGTTCCTGACCTGTCGGATCACGCATGAAATCCCCCGCTTCCTTTACCCGGGATCAGCTGCTGGCCAGCGCCCGCGGCGAACTGTTCGGCCCTGACGCCGGCCGTCTCCCCAACGACCCGATGCTGATGTTCGATCGCATCACCGAGATCCGCGAGGACGGCGGCGCGCACGGCAAGGGCATGGTGCGGGCGGAACTGGATATCCATCCGGACCTGTGGTTCTTCAAATGCCACTTCCTCGGCGACCCGGTGATGCCCGGCTGCTTGGGCCTGGACGCGCTGTGGCAGCTGACCGGTTTCTATCTCACCTGGATCGGCGCACCCGGACGCGGTCGCGCGCTCGGCACCGGCGAGGTGAAGTTCACCGGCCAGGTGCTGCCCACCGCCAAGCGGGTGAGCTATGAAATCGACATCAGCCGCGTGATCAACCGCAAGCTGGTGCTGGCGGTGGCCGATGGCCGCATGCTGGTCGATGGCCGCGAGATCTACACCGCGCGCGATCTGCGCGTGGGCCTGTTCACCTCCACGGAGGCGTTCTGAGCATGCGCCGCATCGCCATCACCGGCCTGGGCATCACCTCCTGCCTGGGCAACGATCCCGACACCGTGTCGGCCGCGCTGCGCGCAGGCCGCTCCGGCATCCGCCATCTGCCGCAGTACGCCGAGCTCGGCTTCCGCAGCCAGGTCGGCGGCGCGCCGGAGCTGGATCTGGAAGCCCTGATCGATCGCAAGCAGAAGCGCTTCATGGGCGATGCTGCCGCGTATGCCTATCTGGCGATGCGCGACGCGATTGCCGATGCCGGCCTGGACGAATCACTGGTCAGCCAGCCGCGCACGGGCCTGATCGCCGGCTCCGGCGGCGGCTCGGCCGAGTGGCAGATCGAGGCGGCGGATCTGCTGCGCCAGCGCGGCATCCGCAAGGTCGGTCCGTACATGGTGCCGCGCACGATGTGCTCGACCGTCTCGGCCACGCTGGCCACCGCCTTCAGGATCAAGGGCGTGAGCTATTCGCTGTCGGCCGCCTGCGCGACCTCCGCGCATTGCATCGGCGCGGCGGCGGACCTGATCCGTGCCGGCCGCCAGGACATCGTGTTCGCCGGTGGCGGCGAGGAGCTGCACTGGGCGCTGACGATGATGTTCGACGCCATGGGCGCACTGTCCAGCCAGCGCAACGAGGATCCGACCCACGCCTCGCGTCCGTATGACGCCGATCGCGACGGCTTCGTCATCGCCGGCGGCGGCGGCATGCTGGTGCTGGAAGACTACGATCACGCGGTCAAGCGCGGTGCGCGCATCCATGCCGAACTGCTCGGCTACGGCGTCACCTCCGACGGCGCCGACATGGTCGCCCCATCCGGCGAAGGCGCGGTACGCTGCATGCAGATGGCGCTGGAAGGCGTGGACAAGCCGGTGGACTACCTCAACACCCACGGCACCTCGACGCCGCTGGGCGACGTGGTGGAGCTGGATGCCGTGCGCAGCGTGTTCGGCGACGCGGTGCCGCCGCTGTCCTCGACCAAGGCGCTGTCCGGCCACTCGCTCGGCGCGGCCAGCGTGCACGAGGCGATCTACTGCCTGCTGATGATGCGCGACGGCTTCATCGCCGGCTCGGCGAACGTCGATACACCTGATCCGCGCGTCGAGGGCTTCCCGATCGTGCGCGAAAGCCGCGACGCGAAGCTGGACACGGTGATGTCCAACAGCTTCGGCTTCGGTGGCACCAACGCGACGCTGGTGTTCGGTCGGGTGTAAGCATCGACGGGTGGCTGCGTGAGCAGCCGCCCGTCCGTTTTCGGGTGTCGAATCAGAACGCCGGCAGCACAGCGCCCTGGTACTTCTTCTGGATGAACTCGCGCACGGCGGTGCTGGTCAGCGCGGCTTCCAGCTTCTTCACCCGCGGGTCGCCGCGCAGTTCCGGGCGGCCAACCAGGAAGTTCACGTAGGGCGATTTCGCGTCCTCGATGGCGAGGGCATCGCGGGTCGGTTGCAGGCCGGCGTCCAGCGCGTAGTTGGTGTTGATCAGCGCCAGATCGACCTGATCCAGCACGCGCGGCAGCATCGCGGCATCGAGTTCGCGGAACTTCAGCTGCTTCGGATTGGCGACGATGTCGCGCAGGGTCGCCATCTGGTTGGACGGATCCTTGAGCTGGATGACCCCGGCGCGATGCAGCAGGATCAGCGCGCGGCTGTTGTTGCTCGGATCGTTGGGAATCACCACGTCCGCGCCGGTCGGCAGCGCGTCCAGCGACTTGTAACGTCGGGAATACGCGCCGAACGGCTCGATGTGAACGCCGATGTAGGTTTCCAGCTTCGTCCCGCGATCCTGGTTGTAGGCTTTCAGATAGGGCTCGGTCTGGAAGTAGTTCACGTCGATCTGGCCCTGCACGACCTGATCGTTGGGCTGCACGTAGTCGTTGAACACGCGCACCTCCAGCTTCACTCCTTCCTTGGCCAGCAGCGGCTTGACCACTTCCAGGATTTCGGCGTGCGGCACGGCGGTGGCGGCGATGGTCAGGGTGTCGTCGGACTTCGCCGCCGGCTTGCAGGCCGCCAGGGCCAGCAGCATCAGCGACAACGGGAGCAGCAACTTCTTCATGGGGAATCCCGGGGAGAGGAAAAAGGAAATCAGCGGCGGTTGAAGCGACGGACCAGGCTGTCGCCCAGCCATTGCAGGAGCTGGACGATGATCAGCAGCAGCGCGACGGTGATCACCGCCACCGACGTCTGGGATCGCAGATAGCCATCACGATACGCCAGATCGCCCAGGCCGCCGGAACCGATGGCGCCGCCCATCGCGGTGAATCCGATCAGCGCCACCGCGGTGACCGTCGCCCCCGCCAGCAGGCCCGGCATGGACTCCGGCAGCAGCACGCGCCGGACCAGTTGCCACGTGGTGGCGCCCATGGCCTCGCTGGCTTCGATGACACCCGGATGGACTTCCCGCAACGCCGTTTCGACCAGGCGCGCATAGAACGGCACCGCGCCCACCACCAGCGGCAGGATCGCGCCGCGCACGCCCAGCGAAGTACCCACCAGGCTCAGCGTCACCGGGATCAACACGATCATCAGGATGATGAAGGGCGCCGAGCGCACCAGGTTGACCAGCAACGCCAGCGCGCCGTGCAGCCAGCGGTTCTCCAATCGCTGGCGCTTGTCACTCAGGAACAGCAGCACACCCAGCGGGAGGCCCAGCAGCAGGGTCAACGGCAGCGCGCCCGCGAGCATCAGCAGGGTGTCGCCGCTGGCCACCAACACTTCGCCCCATTTCGCAGGGTCCAGCCCAAGCACCGTTGCGATCGTGATCATGCGCGCAGCACCTCGACATCGACGCCGGCCTGTTGCAAGCGGGTGGCGGCGGCATCGGCGTCGCCTTCGGTCATCGCGATGGTGAGCTGGCCGTACGGGGTATCGCGGATGCGGCCGATGCGCCCGCCCAGGATGGTGTAGTCCACGCCGGTCTGGCGCGCGACCTGGCCGAGCAGCGGCCGGTAGGTATCGCCGCCGAGGAAGGTCAGGCGCAGGATGCGGCCGGGCACGGCGTCCAGCGCGCGGCGCTGTTCGTCCTCGTCCAGGTGTTCGGCATCGACCACGAACTGCCGCGTGGTCGGATGGGCCGGATGCAGGAACACCTGCGTCACCGGTCCGGTTTCCACCAGTTGGCCCGCGTCCAGCACCGCCACCCGATGGCAGATGCTGCGCACCACTTCCATCTCGTGGGTGATCAGCACGATGGTCAGTCCGAGTTCGCGATTCAGATCCGCCAGCAGCCGCAGGATCGACTGGGTGGTCTGCGGGTCCAGCGCGCTGGTGGCCTCGTCGCACAGCAGCAGGTGCGGCTGGGTGGCCAGTGCGCGCGCGATGCCCACACGCTGTTTCTGCCCGCCGGACAGCTGCGCCGGATACCGATCCGCCAGGGCCCGCAGGCCGACGCGGTCCAGCAACTGCGCCACCCGCTGTTCGATTTCCGCACGCTTCATGCCGGACAGCTGCAGCGGGAACGCCACGTTGTTCGCCACGGTCTGCGACGACAGCAGGTTGAAGTGCTGGAAGATCATGCCGATGCGGCGACGCGCGGCGCGCAGTTCCGGATCCGGCAGCGCCGCGATGTCCTGCCCTTCCACCAGCACCTGGCCTTGCGAGGGACGCTCCAGGCCGTTGATCAGGCGCAGCAGGGTCGACTTGCCGGCGCCGGACTGGCCGATGATGCCGAAGATCTCGCCCTGCCGGATGTCCAGATCCAGCGGCCGCAGCGCCACGGTTTCGCCGCCGGGCGTGGCGAAGGACTTGCTGATGTTCTTGAACTGGATCATGGCGCCGTGGACCTGGCGGGAGAGCGATCACCCGCCCGCAGGAACGTGGGAGTGCGGAGATGCCGCCAGGGTTGGCCGGTACGCGGCAGGGAGCGCCAAGATAGCCTGTCTCCGCCGGCTGTCAAATGCGCCAGGCGACCGGATTCGTTCCGGCTGCGCGCTGGCGGGGAGAGAGCGTCCCGTCGTTCATCCGTCCACGGCAACGGCTTCGGGGTGAGCCGCGCTCGCCGCGGATGGGAGAGGCAGCGCAACGGCGAGCACGGCCCATGAACCTGTTTCGACATGCGATATCCGGATGGCAGCGGCCATCGCGTCATCCGGCTTGTCCTTCTTGCGCGCGGTGGCGGCATGCGTCCGGCGCAGGGGCCGGGCGCGCAGCGGCTTCACTGGGGACCGCGAGGATATCGCCACATGCCCGGCCCGCGTGATGGCCGCGACGCATGTGCTTATGCCGGATTCCCACTTGCCATCGCGGCGTTCCAGACGTCCGCGATCGTCCCTGCCATCGAACCGCGCGGCTGCCGCGCGATCGGGCCCGCCATGTCAGCCTGTCGGCGTGGCGATGTCCGTGATCTTCACCGCCGTGCCGCTGACACGGATGCCCTCGCGCGGATCCTCCGGCACCGTCACCCCGATCCGGCTCGGCCGCCCGAGATCATCGCCCTGGTGAACCCGGAAAACGCGATCCGCAGGCAATGCCTCGTGGTGTGCCAGATATGCCCCCAGCGCGGCGGCGGCGGCGCCCGTGGCCGGATCCTCCACCACGCCGCCGGGCGGGAACGGATTGCGGGCGTGGAAGGTGCCGGCGTTCTCGCGCCAGATCAGGTTCAAGGTGGTCCAGCCGCGTTGCGCCATCAGCCCGGAAAGCGCACCGAAATCGTAGTCCAGACGCGCCAGGCGGTTGCGGGTGGAGACGGCGATGATCGGATGCCACGCGCCGGCATAAGCCACGGCCGGCGCCAGTGCGGGATCCAGTTCGTCGCGATGCCAGCGCAGCAGGGCGAGCAGGCGGTCCAGGTCGTCCGGCTCCAGCGCCGCCATCCTCGGCTCGACACTGGTCAGCGTGGCGGTGAATTGCTCATCCACCTGCACGCGCACGCGTCCGGCGCGTGTATGCAGCACCTTCTCGCCCGCGCCGTTCGCTTCGGCATGCGCGACGGTCGCGGCGATGGTGGCGTGTCCGCAGAACGGCACCTCGGCCAGCGGACTGAAGTAGCGCACGTCGAACGTGCCGTCCTGGCGCGGAAGCAGGAAGGCGGTTTCCGAATAGCCCACCTCGGTGGCGATGCGCTGCATGTCGGCTTCGGAGAGATTCCGCGCATCCAGCACGACACCGGCGGGATTGCCGCCGGCCGGATCCGTGGTGAAGGCGCTGTAGCGCAGCACGTTCGCGGTCATCACGCTTCGTCCGGCAGGGCGGTGCGCGCGTCGGGATCGTCCAGCCGCACCACCAGATAACGCAGGAAGAACTGGGTCAACGGGCCGACGCCCAGGGCGAAGATCACCGTGCCCACGCCGACGACGCCACCCAGCAATACGCCAACGATGAGCACGGTGACTTCGATGATCGTGCGCACCTTGCGGATCGACCAGCCGGTGCGGCGGGTCAGGCCAGTCATCAGGCCATCGCGTGGCCCTGGTCCCAACTGCGCGCCGACATACAGCGCGGTGGCGAACGCGCAGGTCACCACCCCGCCCAGCATGTAGGCGATGCGCAGCCACAGGCTTTCCGGCGTACCCAGCATCGCCAGGCTGATGTCGGCGAATGGCCCCAGCAGCAGGCTGTTGGCGACCGTGCCCAGTCCCGGCATCTGCCGCAGCGGAATCCAGCCCAGCAGCACGACCACCGCGGTGATGATCATCACCACGCCGAAGGACACCGGCAGATGCAGCGACAGGCCCAGGTGGAACACGTCCCACGGCGAGGCGCCGATGGCGCCCTTCACCATCAGGGCGATGGCCAGGCCATACAGCCACAGGCCGACCAGCAGCCGGAACAGCCGCTCGGGCAGGCGCCCGGCCTTGAGCTGCGCGAGGGGGCCCAGATTGGACAGGCCCGAGGAGGGGGAGATCGTCGCCATGGAGCCACTTTGAGCTTAATTGGCCCTTCTCCATAGAGCCAATCGTGCGATAGTGGCCCCATGAATCGCACGCTGGCTCCCGAACGTCTCGCCACCCTGGTCGGCGAGTTCAACCGCTCCCCCGCCTACCGGGGCCTGTGCCAGGCCCTGCAGGAACTGATCGGCGACGGCCGCATCCCGCTGGGCATCCGCCTGCCCAGCGAGCGCGCGGTCACCCTCGCGCTGGGGGTCTCGCGCAACACCGTCACCCGCGCCTATGCCGATCTGATCGCCGCCGGTTTCGCCACCGCCCGGCAGGGCGCCGGCACCTTCGCCACGGTGCCGGTGGATCGCCGTCGCGCGCACGATCACGCCCTGCACGCGCTGGGCACGAATCCGGCAATCGAAGGCGCCATCGATCTGAACTGCGCCGCCGGCGCCGCCACGCCCGGCGTCGCCGCCGCCTACGAACGCGCCCTGGCCGCGCTGCCCTCGTATCTGGGCAGCGACGGCTACCTGCCTTCGGGCCTTCCGGGTTTGCAGGCGATGATCGCCGAGTCGTATGCGCGGCGCGGCCTGCCGACGGCGCCGGAACAGATCGTCATCACCACCGGCGCGCTGTCGGCCTTGGCCGTCGCCGCACGCGCGCTGTCGCGCCCCGGGGACCGGGTGATGCTCGAATCGCCGGTCTATTCCAACGCCATCGAAGCGCTGCGGCTGGGCGGCGGCAAGCTGATCAGTTCGCCGCTGGCCGACCCGCTGGGCGAGCAGGGCTGGGATCTGGACGGCATCGAAGCCACCCTGCGCCAGACCTCGCCGCACCTGGCCTACCTGATTCCCGATTTCCAGAATCCCACCGGCTTCCTGATGGACGACGCCACGCGTGCGCGCTATGCCGCCGCGCTGCGCGACGCCCGCACCACCGCCATCGTCGACGAGACCCTGCAAGCCACCGCGCTGTCCGACGCGTCGATGCCAGCGCCCTTCGCCGCGCATGCCGCCGACGCCATCACCCTGGGCAGCGCGTCCAAGATGTTCTGGGGCGGGCTGCGCGTGGGCTGGATCCGCGCGCCACGCCCGCTGATCCGCCGCCTGATCAACGCCCGCGTGCAGTTCGATCTCGGCAGCTCGCTGTTCGATCAACTGGTCGTCGCCGAACTGCTGGCCCAACCGGACATCCTCGCCAATCGCCGCGAACTACTGCGCCAGCGCCGCGACGCGCTGATCACCGCGCTGCGCGAACACCTGCCCGACTGGCGCTTCCGCCAGCCCGAAGGCGGCCTGACCCTGTGGGTGCAGCTGCCCCACGGCAGCGCCACCCGCCTGTGCGCCGACATGGAACGCAGCGGCATCCACCTCGCCCCCGGCCCGGTCTTCAGCGTGGAAGGCGGCGCCGACGATTACCTGATCAAGCCCTTCGCCTTCTCCGAGCTGCTGGCCCGCGTGCAGGCGCTGCTGCGGCGCGGCCGTTCGCAGGAACCCACCGTGTTCCGCCTGGCCGACCGCGTGTCGGTGCTCGCCGGTGGCCAGGTCCTTGCCAGCGGCGCACCGCAGGAGGTGCGCCGCGACGCGGGCGGCCTCGTCCCGCAGCGACTCGTCGCCCGGCTGCAACTCTCGGTCGGGGCGACCGACTCAGGTTGTATCGGCTGCCCGCGATCCCGCAGCAGCAGATCGACCGCGAGACCCGGCAGACGATCATGCTCGCGGACCGGCACGATCGGCCCGTCCCACGGCACCACCGCGTGATCGAGGATGTCTCGCAAG
>OFDB01000067.1_pt1 | contig 14679 bp, 18 predicted proteins | sample 1521001 | NCBI WGS metagenome assembly OFDB01 (sample SAMEA2532531, study PRJEB24079) | metagenome | biome: bacteria; feature: seaside; material: soil | place: India | collected 2012-02-01 | depth 0.1 m | reverse complement strand
GACCACGCCGGACAACCCGAAGGGCCTGCGCACCGCCGACGCTCAACTGCGCTGCAAGGGGCCGGCCTACACGGAACTCTGGAACGAAGCCGAGCACGCGCGGATGATGGAAGCGATGCCGCAGGTCCGGCGCTGCCTGGCCCTGGGCAACGATCCCAAGTTCGATCTGGACGGTGCCCGCGCGCGCTTCGCGACCAGCCCGGAACTGCCGCGGCTGTTCGATGCCGCCTACGAGCTGCTGGGCCATGTCGGCGTCTCGAAATCCTTCGGCTACGAGCTGCCGGTCGATCCCCAGGAGCGCTCCGGCGATCTGGAAGTCGCCATGGCGAACGTCGGTCTGCTGGTCGAGAAGTATCATGACGGGGCGGAACTCACCTCGCCGGCGGCCGCACGCCAATTGCAGGCCACTGGCCTGCTGGCCCTCTACGTTGCCCGCCTGGCGCCGGAAACCTGTACCCTTCCGAACGATTTCGTCCCCTTACTCAAACTGAACAGTCTGGCCGACCCCTCATGACCACGATCGCCAAAGTCCACGCCCGCGAAATCCTCGACAGTCGCGGAAATCCCACCCTCGAAGCTGAAGTCACCCTCGCCGACGGCTCGTTCGGCCGCGCGATGGTGCCGTCCGGCGCCTCCACCGGCACCAAGGAAGCGGTGGAACTGCGCGATGGCGACAAGACCCGCTACCTGGGCAAGGGCGTGCGCAAGGCGGTCGAGAACGTCAACGGCCCGATCGCCAATGCCCTGCACGGTTTCGACGCGGCTGACCAGGAAGGCCTGGACCGCCGCCTGATCGACCTGGACGGCACCGAGAACAAGGGCCGCCTGGGCGCCAACGCGCTGCTGGGCGTGTCGCTGGCCAACGCCCATGCGATGGCCGCCTCGCGCAAGCAGCCGCTGTGGCGCTACCTGGCCGGCGGCGACGCGGTGACCCTGCCGGTGCCGATGATGAACATCATCAACGGCGGCGCGCATGCCGACAACAATGTGGACTTCCAGGAGTTCATGGTGCTGCCGGTGGGCTTCGATTCCTTCGCCGAATCGCTGCGCGCGGGCACCGAAATCTTCCATTCGCTCAAGTCGGTGCTGAAGGGGCACGGCCTGAGCACGGCGGTGGGTGACGAGGGCGGTTTCGCTCCCGACTTCCGCAGCAACGTCGAAGCCCTGGACACCATCCTGGAAGCCATCGGCCGCGCCGGCTACACCGCCGGCGAGGACGTGCTGCTGGGCCTGGACGTGGCCTCCAGCGAATTCTTCGACAACGGCAAGTACCACCTGGTGGGCGAGGGCAAGCGCCTGACCAGCGAGCAGTTCGTCGACTTCCTGGCCGACTGGGCCGCGCAGTACCCGATCATCACCATCGAGGACGGCCTGGCCGAGGACGACTGGGCCGGCTGGAAGTTGCTGACCGATCGCATCGGCAGCAAGGTCCAACTGGTCGGCGACGATCTGTTCGTCACCAACCCGAAGATCTTCAAGGAAGGCATCGAGTCCGGCACCGCGAATGCCATCCTGATCAAGGTCAACCAGATCGGCACCCTCAGCGAGACCCTGGAAGCCATCGCCATGGCCCACCACGCCAACTACGCGGCGATCGTCTCGCACCGCTCCGGCGAAACCGAGGACACCACCATCGCCGACATCGCGGTGGCGACCACCGCTACCCAGATCAAGACCGGCTCGCTGTGCCGCAGCGATCGCGTGGCCAAGTACAACCAGCTCCTGCGCATCGAGGAAGCGCTGGGCAGCGCGGCGCGCTACGCCGGCCGCAACGCCTTCGTCTCGCTGAAGAAGTAAGCCATGCGCCGACTGGTCTGGCTGCTGCTGGTACTGGCGCTGCTGCTGGCCTGGCTGCAATACCGGTTCTGGTTCGGCGCGGGCAGTTCGGGCGAAGTGGTCGCGCTGGAAAGCCAGGTGATCGTGCAGAAGCGCGAGAACGCCGGCCTGCAGGAGCGCAACGACGCGCTCGCCGCCGAAGTCGAGGACCTCAAGTCCGGCGAGGCGGCGGTCGAGGAACGCGCGCGCAGCGAACTGGGCATGATCAAGCCCGGCGAGAAGTTCTACCGGGTGGTGGAACCGACCGCGCCGGTGCCGGCGCCGCCCGCGGCCACGCAGGACGGTGAAGCGGCCGCCGAACCGGCCCCGATCGCCGAACCGGAGCACCAGCCCTGATGGCCGGGATCTGGGCGGTGATTCCCGCCGCCGGGCGCGGCACGCGCTTCGGCGGCGAGATTCCCAAACAGTACCTGCGCGTGGAGGGCCGGCTGTTGCTGGAACACACGCTGGAAGCGCTGTTCGCGCACGATGCCGTGCTGGGCGCGGTGCTGGCGCTGTCGGCCAACGATGCGGACTGGCCGGGCTGGACCTCGTTCGCCGGCCGGCCGCTGCTGACCTGCACCGGCGGCGCCACGCGCGCCGAATCGGTGCTGGCCGGACTCAACGCGCTGCCCGACGATGTGCGCGCCGATGATTTCGTGCTGGTGCACGACGCCGCCCGTCCCAATCTCGGGCTGACCGATCTGGCGCAGTTGCTGGAGCGCGGCCGCAACGATCCGGTCGGCGCCATCCTCGCCGCCCCGGTGCGCGACACGCTCAAGCGGGCCGGCGACGACGGCGGCATCGATGGCACCGAACCGCGCGAGCGGCTGTGGCGCGCCTTCACCCCCCAACTGTTCCGCCGCCTGCACCTGCAACGCGCGCTGGAAGCCGCCGCCGGCAATGGAATCGAAGTCACCGACGAGGCGATGGCGATGGAGCGGCAGGGCCTGCGTCCGCTGCTGATCGAAGGCGCCGAGGACAACTTCAAGATCACCACCCCGGCGGATCTGGCGCGCTTCGAGTTCATCCTGGCCCAGCGCAGCCGCTGAGCCATCCATCCGGTAGGAGCGCCGTCCCGGCGCGAGCTCTTCCCTCCGGCGTGCGGGCTTTTCCCGATGGAGCACCCAACCGCCAGCAACCGCACCCGATCCCTCAACGGCCCCCGGATGCGAGAATCGCCCGCCGGTCCCGGTTTCTTTTTTTGTTGGATACGCGCATGCCCGACCTTCCTTCCATCCGCATCGGCCAGGGATTCGACGTCCACGCCTTCGGCGATGGCGACCATCTGATGCTCGGTGGCGTGCGCGTGCCGCATGATCGCGGCGTGCTGGCGCACAGCGATGGCGACGTGGTCCTGCACGCGTTGTGCGACGCCATCCTCGGCGCGCTCGCGCTGGGCGACATCGGCAAGCACTTCCCGCCTTCGGACCCGCGCTGGAAAGGCACGGACAGCCGCCATTTCCTGCGTCACTGCAACGCATTGATCGGCGAGCGCGGCTGGCGCGTCGGCAATGCCGACATCACCGTGATCGGCGAGCGGCCGAAGGTCGGTCCGCATGCGGATGCGATGCGGATGGCGATTGCCGGGGATCTGGACATCGACATCGGCGCCATCGCCATTAAGGCGACCACCACCGAGAAACTCGGCTTCACCGGCCGTGGCGAAGGCATCGCCGCGCAGGCGGTCGTGCTGCTGGTGCGCGCATGAGTGCGGATCTGCCACGCGCATTCGGCGCATCGGTGCTGACAGCGCGTTTCCGCGCCGCCCCCGAGGATTTCCTGGTCGAGGAACTGCCCGGGTTCGAACCCACCGGCGAAGGCGAACACCTGCTGCTGACCGTGCAGAAGCGCGGCATGAACACCGCCTTCGCCGCCAAGCGCATTGCCGCCTGGGCCGGATTGCAGGAGATGGCGATTGGCTACGCGGGCCTGAAGGATCGCCATGCGGTGACCCGCCAGCGCTTCAGCGTGCATCTGCCCAAGCGCAACGCGCCCGACATCGCTGCGCTGAACACGGACGACCTGCAGGTGCTGGAATCGACCTGGCACAACCGCAAGCTGCCGCGCGGCGCGCTGGCGGGCAACCGCTTCGTGCTGGTACTGCGCGACGTGCGCGGGGACCGCGCGGACATCGAACGACGGTTGGCGGACATCGCCGCCCAGGGCCTGCCCAACTGGTTCGGCGAACAGCGTTTCGGCCGCGACGGCGGCAACATCGCCGCCGCGCTGGCGATGTTCGGTGGTCGCCGCGTGCGCCGCGATCAGCGCTCGATGCTGCTGTCGGCTGCACGTTCGGAACTGTTCAACCGGGTGTTGACTGCCCGCATCACCGCGGGCAACTGGAACCGGGGCATGGACGGCGAGGTGTGGATGCTGGACGGCAGCCGCAGCGTGTTCGGTCCGGAGCCGTGGAACGATACGCTGGCGCAGCGCCTGGCCGCATTCGACATCCATCCCAGCGGCCCGCTGTGGGGTGCAGGGGAACTGCGCAGCACCGGGGAATGCAACGAACTGGAACTGGCGGCGCTGGCCGACGATACCGCCCATCGCCTGCGCAGCGGGCTCGAGCAGGCGGAGCTTCGCCAGGAACGCCGCGCACTGCGCCTGCGTCCGCAGGGACTGGCCTGGGAATGGTTGGCCGACGACGTGCTCTCGCTGGGGTTCGCCTTGCCGCCTGGCAGCTACGCCACGGCGCTGCTGCATGAACTGGGCGAGGTCATGGAAGCGGATCGCGAGGCGCCGCCGGCACCCTGAGCGGACCCTCGCGCTGCTGGCGTGTGGCGACGGGATAGTAACGAGGCGGTTGTCGGCGCGCGCTGACTCAGCCGAGCCTTGTCCCGGCCGTCCGTCAGCGCCGCGCGAGCAACACCAGCACCGCGCCGGTTCCGCCCTGCGAGGCGGGTGCGGAATGGAATGCCAGCACGTCGCCGCGCTGGCGCAACAGCCTGTCCACCACGTTCTTCAGTACCGGAATCTCGCGCTCGTTGCGACGGCCCTTGCCGTGGATGATGCGCACGCAGCCATGCTCGTGCGCATGTGCTTCCTGCATGAACTGGCGCAGCAGGCGCTCGGCCTCGGCGGCGGTGGCGCCGTGCAGATCCAGTTCGTCCTGGGCCGAGAACTGGCCCTTGCGCAGGCGCTGGAACACCCGCGGCGGCACCTTGTCGCGGCGGAAACTGAGCACATCGCCGGCTTCCAGCAGCGCCAGATCGTCCAGCCCGCGCTGGAACTCGCTGCGCGCGTCCACCTCGTCGCGTTCGGCCATCCGCGCGGCGGGGCGCGGCTTCGGGGGCCGCGGAGGCGGCGCGGCGTCCGCCATCGGCTTCACCTCGCCAATGGCCTGGCGGAACAAGGCGGCGTCGTCGTCTTCGGGGGGATCGGACATGGCCCACAGCGTAGCGCGGCGGGCGCGTGACGCAAGCGCGGGAAGCGGTCATCCGCTTCCGGTATCATGGGCCGTCCCCCGAGGAAGCACATGCGCGTACTTGTCAGCAACGATGACGGCGTCGACGCCCCCGGCATCCGCATTCTGGCGGAGGGGTTGCGCGAGGCCGGCCATGAAGTGTTCGTCATCGCGCCGGATCGCGATCGTTCCGGCGCCAGCAACTCGCTCACCCTGGATCTGCCGATCCGGCTCAAGCGGATCGACCACTACACCTGCAGCGTCGCCGGCACGCCGACCGACTGCGTGCACCTGGCGCTGACCGGCATGCTGGAGTTCGAACCGGACATCGTGGTGTCCGGCATCAACAATTCCGCCAACCTCGGCGACGACGTGATCTATTCCGGCACCGTGTCGGCGGCGATGGAAGGGCGCTTCCTCGGCCTGCCGGCGGTGGCGATGTCGCTGGTCTCGCGCAATCACGAGCCGCGCCATTTCGAGACCGCCGCGCGTGCCGCGGTGGAGATCGTCGCCCGGCTGAAGGCCGACCCGCTGCCGGCCGACACCATCCTCAACGTCAACGTCCCGGATCGCGCGTGGAGCGAGGTCCGTGGCTTCGAGGTCACCCGGCTTGGCAACCGCCATCGCTCCGAGCCCTGCGTGACCCAGCAGGATCCGCGCGGCAACACCGTGTACTGGATTGGCCCGGCCGGTCCGGAACAGGACGCCGGCCCGGGTACCGACTTCCATGCCGTGCGCATGGGCAACATCTCCATCACTCCGATCCACGTCGATCTGACCCGCTACCAGGCGCTGGAAAAGGTCGCCAGTTGGGTCGATGGGCTGACCTCCTCGCTGGAGAATCCGGCGTGACCCCGCGACTGCGCCTGCAACCGGAAGCCGTGGGCATGGGCATGACCTCGCAGCGCGTGCGCGATCGCCTGGTCGAGCGCCTGCGCGAGTCCGGCATCCGCGACGAGACCGTGCTCAACGCCATCCGGCTGGTGCCGCGCCATCTGTTCGTCGACGAGGCGCTGGCCACCCGCGCCTACGAGGACACCGCGCTGCCGATCGGCCACAGCCAGACCATCTCGCAGCCGTGGGTGGTGGCGCGCATGACCGAGGCGCTGCTGCAGGGCGCGCCGAAGAAGGTGCTGGAAATCGGTACCGGTTCCGGCTACCAGGCCGCGGTGCTGGCCGCGCTGGGACTGGAGGTCTACACCGTCGAACGCATCGGCGATCTGCTGCGCCAGGCACGCAAGCGCCTGCGCCAGCTCGGCATGAACGTGCGCAGCAAGCATGACGACGGCCGCATCGGTTGGCCGGAACACGCGCCCTACGATGGCATTCTGGTCACCGCCGCCGCACCGGCGCTGGTCAACGCGCTGATCGATCAACTGGCCGTGGGAGGTCACCTGATCGCCCCGGTCGGCGGCTCCGGTTCGCAATCGCTGGTCAAGCTGACCAAGCGCGAGGACGGCAGCGTGCAGGAGGAAACCCTGGCGCCGGTCGTGTTCGTTCCCCTGTTGTCCGGCACCCTGGACTGATTGCGGATGCAGATCTTCAAACCGCTGTACGAGCGCGCGATCCAGTGGGCCCGGCATCCGCGCGCGCCCGCGCTGCTGACAGGACTGAGCTTCATCGAGGCGATCATCTTCCCGGTGATGCCGGAGGTGATGCTGGCGCCGATGTGCGTGGCCAACCCCAAGCGCTCGCTGTGGTTCGCCACCCTCAGCCTGATCGGCTCGATGGCCGGCGCCCTGGTCGGCTACGCGCTGGGCCACTACGCCTTCGAGGCGCTCAAGCCGCTGTTCGCCGCGCTGGGCATGCTCGACGGCATCGAGGCGGGCATCGGCCTGGTGAAGGCCAAGATGGCCGAGTCGCCGTGGGCGGTCTTCACCTTCCTGGTGCTGGGTGGTTTCATGCCCATCCCGATGAAGGTGTTCACGTGGGCGTCGGGTATCGTGGGCGTGCCTATGCTGCAATACATCCTCAGCATGCTGATCGGACGCGGCAAGCGGGTGTACCTGCTGGGCATCGCGATCCGATTGGGCGGGGCGCGTGCCGAGGCGGCGCTGCGCCGCTGGATCGAACCGGTGGGCTGGATTGCCACCGCATTGGTGGTGGCGCTGGTCGGCTGGTTGATCTGGCGCGCCTCCACCTGATTCCTGGTATCCGCAGAAGGTGAGTGAACGGATGACGAAAGCCACACGTGCCCTTGTTCTGAGCATCGCGGTGATGGCCGGCCTGGCGGCCTGCCACAGCACCGTGGTCCGGCAGACCGGTTCCTCGGGCGGTGGCAGGATCGTGTCGCAGCCCAAGTACGGGCAGACGGTGCGCGTGCAGCGCGGCGACACCCTGTACGGCCTGGCCTTCCGCAACGGCATCGATTTCCGCGATCTGGCCGCCTGGAACGGCATCGGCTCGCCCTACACGATTTACCCCGGACAGACCCTGCGCCTGTACCCGTCCTCCGGCAGTCGTCCGCCAGCCAGCACCGGCACTGCCGCCACCGGGACCGCGCCGCGTCCCACTACGCCGCCGGCCACCACACCCAAGCCGCCACCGCCGCAGGCCGCACCGGTCAACAGCGGTTTCAGCTGGCGCTGGCCCGCTGACGGCCACGTGATCGGACGCTTCGTCACCGGCGACGCCACCAAGCAGGGCATCGACATCGCCGGCTCCGGCGGCCAGGCGGTGCGCGCCGCCGCCGATGGCGTGGTGGTGTATTCCGGCGCCGGCCTGGTCGGCTACGGCGAACTGATCATCGTCAAGCACAGCGAAGCCTGGCTGTCGGCCTATGGCCACAACCGCAAGCGCCTGGTCAACGAAGGCCAGAACGTGAAGGCCGGGCAGCAGATCGCGGAAATGGGCAGCTCCGGCGCCGCGCGCGAGATGCTCCACTTCGAGATCCGCTACAACGGCAAGCCGGTGGATCCGCAGCTCTACCTGCCGAAGCGCTGATGAAGGCGTCGCGCACGAGGGGCCTGTTCGCGTGCGCGATGGCCCTTGCGGCGGCTGTCATTTTGGTCGCCTGCGCGCAGGTACCGGCACGCATCGAAACGCAGGCCACGGCGGCGGGCGCCGACGCGCTCGATGTGGTCACGCTCAACCTGTGGCACGACAAGCAGGACTGGCCACACCGGCAGGATCTGATCGCGCGCGAACTGGAGCAGCGCAAGCCGGACGTCATCCTGTTGCAGGAAGTGCTGCAGGATCCCGGCCTCGTCAACCAGGCGGAAAGCCTGGCCGGACGCCTGGGCTATCACTACCGTTTCTTTTCGGTGGATCCGGAAGGGCAGGCGCATCGCTACGGCAACGCCATCCTGACCCGGCATCCGATCCGCGCCAGCGAGGTCGTCAAGCTGCAACCGCTGGATGACTATCGTGTGGCGGGCTGGGTGCGTACCGACATCGACGATCGTCCGTTGAACGTCTACGTCACCCATCTGCACTACAAGCCCGGGGGCGGTGCCATCCGCACGCGGCAGATCGGCGATCTGCTGGCCTTCATCGCGCGTACCGGCGACCAGGGTCCGTCCATCGTCGGCGGCGACTTCAATACCGGCGATGGCACGCCGGAACTGGCGGCGCTGTCACCGCGTTTCAGCAGCGCCTATCGCGCCGCGCATCCGGATGAGGAGGTGGATGCGCCCGCGCACACCACGCTCAATCCGCACATGGGCCATCCACCGCAGCGGATTGATCATGTGTTCTTCCAGCGCGACGCCTTCCAGGTGAGCGAAGCGCGCATCCTGTTCGGCCAGCCGGCGGCCGACGGCGCCTGGGCATCGGATCACTTCGGCCTGTGGGTTCGGCTGACGGGTGTGGAGTCGAACAAAAGCCGCTGACGTGGTACGCCACGCACCTTGCCCCCCATCCTGTGGGAGCGACGTCAGTCGCAATGCCTTGTGCGGAAACCTGCCAGGTCGCGACTGATGTCGCTCCACAAATTTTCGTCACGCCAGACACCATGCCCCTATCCTGTGGGAGCGACGTCAGTCGCGATGCCTTGTGCGGAAACCTGTCGGGTCGCGACTGACGTCGCTCCCACGAATTTTCGTCACGCCACGCACCAGGCCCCCCATCCTGTAGGAGCGACGTCAGTCGCGATGCCTTGCGCGGAAACCTGCCAGGTCGCGACTTACGTCGCTCCTACAAATTTGCGTCACGCCAGACACCATGCCCCTATCTGTGGGAGCGACGTCAGTCGCGATGCCTTGCGCGGAAACCTGCCAGGTCGCGACTTGCGTCGCTCCTACAAGACTCATGGCGATGGCATGCACAGCGAGGTGCGCCGGGTGTGATCGTTGCCCCAGGTGCGGAAGCCCGCCGTATCGATGTGGATGTGTTGGGGAGAGTAGAAGCCCAGGCCCATCCGCAGCGCCGGGCCATGCTCGCGCCAATAGCGACACAGGCGTTCGGGCGCCACCGCAGGATCCAGATCCAGATCGAGCGCGCGGTTGCGAAGATGCTGGCTGCGCGTGCTGCCACCCGAACAGGCGTTGATCTGTGCGCCGCGCCAGCCGGAGCGGATGTGCTGGCCATTTACCAGTCCTTCCGCCTGGAGTTGCTGCAGCAACCGCAGGGTCGGCACGATCCGCAGTGACGACAACGGCGCGACATCGGCCACGCCTCGCGCTTCCAGCCAGTCTTGATAGGCGCCAGTCTCGGCGACGTGATCGCGGTACCAGCGGGCGAAACGCTGTTCGGCGGTTTCCGGGAGGAACCCTGCGCGCTGGCAGGCAGCCAGCAGGAGGATCGACAGCAGCGCGATCAGCGCCCGCCGCCGGTTCACGCGGCCGCGGCGTCCAGCAGGAACCCGGCCACCACCCGGCGCGACTCGCCGGCCAGCACGTTGAAGGTGCGGGCGGCCGCGGCATTGGTCATCACCTCGATGCCCACGCCGCGGGTCAGACCGGCGGCGATCACCGCGGCCGGCGGGAAGATCTGGCGATCACCGGTCCCCAGCAGGATGACCTCCGGCTGCAACGCCAGCAGGGGGGCCAGGTCCTCGGGGGTCAGCGAGGCGACGTCGCGCGGGCCCCAGTCCTCGCGCAGTTCCGACGGCGACAGCACGAAGCTGGCGGTCAGCACGCGGTCGTTGACCTTCGCGCTGCGACCGTCGGCCGCGCGCAGGGTATAGGCGTAGTCGGGGAGTTCGTGGCTCAGTTGCATGGGCGACTCGGAGCCGGGCAGGCCGTCAGGCCCGCGGCAGGACAATCTGGCGGCGTTCCTTGCTGGGACGGTACAGCACGGCGGTGTGGCCGATGCGCTGTACCAGCGCCGCGCCGGTCTGCTGGGCCAGGTCGGCGATCATCGCGTCACGGGCCTCGCGGTCCTCACCCGCCACCTTCACCTTGATCAGCTCGTGGTGTTCCAGCACGCCGTCCAGTTCGGCGATGAACGCCGGGGTGACTCCCTTGCCGCCGATCTGCAGCAGCGCTTTCAGGTCATGGGCCTGGCCACGCAGGAAACGGGTTTGGGCGGGGGTCAGAACGACGGGCATGCACAAATCGGGGTGGGGAGGGGCGTTCAGGGTATCATGGCGGCCTTTCCCGCCGCCGTTCCGCCCGCTGTCGCAAGGCCGGCGGAGATTGACGCCCCTCATGGCCACCCGCAGCAAAAGCAGCCAACGCTGGCTCCGCGAACACTTTTCCGACCCCTACGTGAAAAAAGCGCAGGCCGAGGGCATGCGCTCGCGTGCCGCCTACAAGCTGGAAGAACTGCTGGAACGCGACCGCCTGCTCAAGCCGGGCATGGTGGTGGTGGACCTGGGCGCCGCCCCGGGCGGCTGGTCCCAGTTCGTCCGCCAGGCCATGGGCGACAGCGGCCGGGTGGTAGCGATGGACATCCTGGACATGCCGCCGCTGGCCGGCGTCGAATTCCTTCATGGAGACTTCAGGGAACAGACCGTGTTATCCCAGCTGGAGTCCATGCTGGACGGGCAGCCGGTGGACCTTGTGCTGTCCGATATGGCCCCCAATAAGAGTGGTGTGGATGCGGTGGACCAGCCGCGGGCGATGTATCTGGCCGAACTGGCGATGGACTTCGCCGATGGCCACCTCAAGCCCGGTGGTGCGTTCCTGATCAAGTTGTTCCAGGGCACCGGTTTCGACGATTACGTCAAGGAACTGAGGCGCCGGTACGACAAGGTGGTCATCCGCAAGCCGGACGCCTCGCGCAAGCGGTCGCCGGAAGTCTATGCGCTGGGGCAGGGCAAACGTGCCCGGATGAAGTAAGGTGGCTTAACGTGGATATCGTGAAAGAGGAACGGCGGGGCCGATGAGGATGAACGACTTGACCAAGAATCTGCTGCTGTGGGTAGTCGTCGCCGTCGTCTTGATGGTGGTGTTCCAGAGCTTTTCGCCGAAGATGGGCGCGGGCGCCGGTGGTGGCGAAGTCACCTACTCCGAGTTCCTGCGCGAGGTCGACAACGGCCGCGTGTCCTCGGTGCGCTTCACCAAGGACGGCAACCTGACCACCAACGCCATCGAGTACAAGCGGACCGACGGCCAGACCGGCACGGTGTACGGCCCGGCCGACAGTGCGCTGGTCAACCAGCTGGTCCGCCAGAACGTCACCATCACCCGCGACGCGCCTGAATCGGGCATCAGCCTGGGCGTGATCCTGCTGAACTTCCTGCCGGTCCTGCTGATCATCGGCTTCTGGATTTTCATGATGCGGCAGATGCAGGGCGGCGGTGGCGCCAAGGGCGCCATGAGCTTCGGCAAGTCGCGCGCCAAGCTGCAGGGCGAGGACCAGGTGAAGATCACCTTCGCCGATGTCGCCGGCTGCGACGAGGCCAAGGAGGAGGTCGGCGAGCTGGTCGAGTTCCTGCGTGATCCGGGCAAGTTCCAGAAGCTGGGCGGCAAGATTCCGCGCGGCGTGCTGATGGTCGGCCCGCCCGGCACCGGCAAGACCCTGCTGGCCAAGGCCATCGCCGGCGAAGCCCGCGTGCCGTTCTTCAGCATTTCCGGTTCCGACTTCGTCGAAATGTTCGTCGGCGTCGGCGCCAGCCGCGTGCGCGACATGTTCGAGCAGGCCAAGAAGCACGCGCCGTGCATCATCTTCATCGACGAAATCGACGCGGTCGGCCGCCATCGCGGTGCCGGCCTCGGCGGTGGCCACGACGAGCGCGAGCAGACCCTGAACCAGTTGCTGGTCGAAATGGACGGCTTCGAGGGAGGCGAGGGCGTGATCGTCATCGCCGCCACCAACCGTCCGGACGTGCTGGACCCGGCGCTGCTGCGCCCGGGCCGTTTCGACCGCCAGGTGGTCGTGGGCCTGCCCGACGTGAAGGGCCGCGAGCAGATCCTGCGCGTGCACATGCGCAAGCTGCCGCTGGCCGACGACGTCGAGCCGATGGTGATCGCCCGCGGTACCCCCGGTTTCAGCGGTGCCGATCTGGCCAACCTGGCCAACGAGGCCGCGCTGTTCGCCGCGCGCGAGAACGCCAAGGAAGTGCGCATGGATCACTTCGACCGTGCGCGCGACAAGATCCTGATGGGCACCGAGCGCCGCTCGCTGGCCATGAGCGAGGACGAAAAGACCCTCACCGCCTACCACGAGGCCGGCCACGCCATCGTCGGCCGGCTGGTGCCGGAGCACGACCCGGTCTACAAGGTCACCATCATCCCGCGTGGTCGCGCGCTGGGCGTGACCATGTACCTGCCGGAAGGCGACAAGTACAGCCTCAACCGCGTCGCCATCGAATCGCAGCTGTGCTCGCTGTACGGCGGCCGCGTCGCCGAGGAGCTGATCTTCGGCGCCGACAAGGTCACCACCGGTGCCTCCAACGACATCGAGCGCGCCACCAAGATGGCCCGCAACATGGTCACCAAGTGGGGCCTGAGCGACGAGATGGGGCCGATCGCCTACGGCGAGGAAGAGGACGAAGTCTTCCTGGGCCGCTCGGTCACCCAGCACAAGAACGTCTCCAACGAGACCGCGCGCCGGATCGACGAAGTGGTGCGGGTCATCCTGGATCGCGCCTACCTGCGCACCAAGACCATCCTCACCGAGAACCTCGACAAGCTGCACGCGATGTCCCAGCTGCTGCTGCAGTACGAGACCATCGACGCGCCGCAGATCGACGCCATCATGGAAGGCCGCGATCCGCCGCCGCCGGCCGGCTGGGGCAAGTCGGGCAAGGACGGCGACAAGCCGGAATCGCGCCCGCTGCCGCCGCTGGGCGGCCCGGCCGCCCAGACCTGAGTCGGGCGGTCATCCGGAAGGTCACGAAAGACGGCTTCGGCCGTCTTTTGTTTTGCGTGGATAATGGACCGCATCAGGCGGGCGGCCGCGCGCAGGAGTCCTTCATGAAGAACTTCAAGACCCATCCCGGCGTGGCCATCGCGCTGGGCATCGCCCTGGGCGCCGCCGTCGGCGTGGCCACCGGCAACCTGGCCCTGTGGCTGGCGCTGGGCGTGGCGATTGGCGGAGGTCTGTCCGCCGCGGCCGCTTCCCGCAAACCCAAGGATTCCGATTGATGTTCGACACCACCCCGCAACTCGACTGCGCCGGTCGCATCCTCAAGCTCGATCGCCCGCGGGTGATGGGCATCGTCAACGTCACCCCGGATTCGTTTTCCGACGGCGGCGCGCACGACACCCTGGAAGCGGCCGTCGCCCACGGTCTGAAGCTGGCGGAGGAGGGCGCGGACATCCTCGACATCGGCGGCGAATCGACCCGACCCGGCGCCGCGGATGTCACCGTGGAAGAAGAACTGCGGCGCGTGGTGCCGGTGATCGAACGGCTGGCGAAGGAAACCGCGCTGCCGATCAGCATCGACACCTTCAAGCCGGAAGTGATGCGCGCGGCGGTGCAGGCCGGCGCCGGCATGATCAACGACATCTATGGCCTGCGCCGCGAAGGCGCGCTCGAAGCCGCCGCCGCCCTTGGCATGCCGGTGGTGCTGATGCACATGCAGGGCGAGCCGCGCACCATGCAGGAGGCCCCGGAATACGATGACGTGGTCGGCGACGTCCATCGTTTCCTGGCCGAGCGCGTCTTCGCCGCCGAAATGGCCGGCATCGCCAAAAAGAACATCCTCGTCGATCCCGGTTTCGGCTTCGGCAAGAACACCCAACACAACCTCGCGTTGCTGGCGCAGCTGGAGCGCTTCGTCGAACTGGGCGTGCCGGTGTTGGCGGGACTGTCGCGCAAGCGTTCGCTGGGCGAGCTCACCGGCCGTGAGGTCGCCAGCGAGCGCGTCGCCGCATCGGTCGCCGCGCACCTGATTGCCGCCCAGCGCGGCGCGGCGATCGTGCGCGTGCATGACGTGGCGGCCACGGTGGATGCGCTCAAAGTGTGGAACGCGGTGGCCGCGGTGCCGCAGCCGCGCGCGAAATCGGCGGCGCCGACGATTCGCTGGCCGGACGAGGATTGAGGGGCCAGGCAGATCGCCTCAGTCCCAAGAGTGCGTAGCCCCCTTTTAAAAAGGGGCGGGCGACCTGCGAAGCAGGTGACGGGGGATT
>OFDB01000063.1_pt1 | contig 16459 bp, 14 predicted proteins | sample 1521001 | NCBI WGS metagenome assembly OFDB01 (sample SAMEA2532531, study PRJEB24079) | metagenome | biome: bacteria; feature: seaside; material: soil | place: India | collected 2012-02-01 | depth 0.1 m | reverse complement strand
TGATCTTGTTGATATTCATGGCACTTCCTGTCGTGTATCGACGTTGTTGCGTATCGCAACAAAGCAAGACTATGACCGATTCAAAGCCCCGCCAGCGCGGCGTTGCACATCAAAATGCATTCGCTTCATATGAAACATTTGAGTGCCTCGGGCACTCAATGTTCAGCCACTCCGATTAACCCGGGGCGTCACGGCGATTGGGTCTACCCGCGTCGGCGCGGGTGCTGGTAGACTCGCGGCATGGCCTCCAAACCCACGCTGATCTGTGCCGTTGGCGACGTCCACGGTCACATCGACGCGATGTACCGAATCGTCGACGAGCTCGAGCGCGAGCTCGAGCGCGTGGTCGATCTCGTGCTGCAAGTCGGCGACTTCGGGATCTGGCCAGACCCGCAGCGACTCGACGAAGCCACCCGGCGCCACGGCGGCGCCGGGAAGATCATGCGGCCCGCACGGAATTGAGGAACTTGCCGACCTCGGTCTTGAGCCGGCCGCTGTCGACGGAGAGCGTCTGCGCCGCCGAGAGAACTTGCGCCGAAGCCGATCCGGTCTCGGTGGCGCCGCGCTGCACATCGGCAATGTTGGCGGCGGCTTGGTCGACCATTTGCTCGCGCGTGATCACGCTAATCGACTGCGGGGTTTCGCGCGGCGAGAGATCGAGGCCGGTGGCGAGCGAGTTCTTCTGCTCGCCGCGGCCATATACGACGACCTCGTCGGTCCGCTGTTTCTCGTCCGCCGCCTCCTCCTGCGCCAGCGCTTCTGCCAGAGCAGGGTTCAGCGGCGGCTCGCTGCCGGCCGGCGGCTGGCCCGGCAGCGGATAGGCGGCCGGCGGCACCGGCACCGCCGACCAGCACATCGTCGCCGCCGCGGCCATAGAGCGTGTCGCCGACCAGTGCATCGTCGCTCGCCCGTGATGCTGTCGGCATAGGTTGGAACCGATGACCGTCTCAATGCTGATCAGCCGATCCGCCCTCGGCTTCGCCGCCATGATTGACATTGGTCGACAGATTCACGGTGATCGCGTCCGACTTGGTGTAATCGACCTGATCGCCGCCCGCCCCGCCGTCGAGCAGGTCCGCGCCCGCGAGGACCGCGACCGCAAGCTCCTGGAGTCCGGTTCCGTCGCCGCGAAGCAGCTGAGCGACCTGGAGCACGAGCTGGCCACCCTCGGCCGCCGCCGCGGTGCGCTGGAGGACGACCTGCTGGAGCTGATGGAGCGGCGCGAGGCCGTCGAGGCCGACGCGCAGCACGCCCGCGTGGAGCTGGACCGGGCGCAGGAGAAGCTGTCCGACGCCGCCCGCCGCCGGGACGCGATAGTAATTGTCGTTGAGCTCCAGCGGCCGCCGCCCGACGCTATGCGGCCGCGCCCAGCTGGGGGAATTGGTCAGGCCGTCCATCGTCAGGCTGGCCGAGGTCATGCCGATCGGCGCGAACAGGTTCCGCTTCACAGCGTCCTGGTACCGCTGACCGCTGACCCGCGCGACCATCTCGCTCGCCGCGTCATAGGCGATGTTCTGGTAGCTCCAGCAAGTGCCGGGCGGGCAGATGCTGTTGAGGCTGGCGAGCGTTCCGCGAAGGAAGGTGACGTCCTGCCCCTCCTCCAGCTTGTTGTCGAACGCATTGCGGTACAGACCGAGCCGATGGCTGAGCACATCGCCGACGGTCGCCGTCAGCTCGTTGCGGCCTGGAAGATGCAGCGAAGGCGCCACGCTCGCAACCGGCTGGTCGAAGCTTAGCCTGCCGACGATCTTCTGCGCCAGCCGCGCGTACCAGCGTCCGGCTTCCAGGGGACGCGCGCCGTCCGATTGCGCATCGGTGGGCGCGTCGTAGAGGAACACCAGATCCAGATCCGAGCCGAAGCCCAGTTCCTCGCCGCCCAGGCTGCCATAGCCGATCACCGCGAAGCGCCCCTGCGGCACGCGCCCATGCGCGGCGGCGACTTCGTCCTCGGCGGTGCGCAGCACCACGCGCACGACTTCATCGGCCAGCCAGGCCAGCTGGCGGGTGCTTTCGCGTGCGGGTTGGCGGCGATCCAGCGCGGCCATGGCGATGCGGAAGCTCAGCGCGAGCCGGCGTTCGTTCAATTCGCGCAGGGTCGATTCGGCGTCGCCGCCATCGAGCGCGCGGTTGCATTCGGCGTGCAGGCTCTGCTTGTCCGGCAGCGGGCCGGACACGCGCGCGTCCAGCAGTTCATCCAGCAGCAGCGGGTACAGCGCCAGCCGTTCGGCCAGCAATGCGCTGCGCGCCAGCACGTCCACCAGCCGCGCCAGCGCGCTGGGTTGCTCGTCCAGCAGCGCCAGATAGCTGGCGCGGCGCAGGATCGCCTGCAACAGTGCGAGCACGCGCTTGAGCGCGGCATCCGGCTGCGCCGAGCGCGCCGCCGCGCCGAGCAGCGCCGGCACCACCCGATCCAGCCGCGCGCGCGAACCATCCGACAGCGCGCGCACGCCGGAGAAACGGGCGAAGTCGCGCAGCGCGCCGTCGGCGGTGGCGGCGTCGGTGAAACCGGCGTCGGCCAGCACGGACTCGTCGCCGCCTTCTGGCAGCGCGCGCCAGTAGTGTTCCAGCGCGCCCGGCGCGGCCTGGCCGCGGCGCGGTGCGAGCAGTTCGGCGAACTCCTGCGCCACCCGATCGCGCTGGCGCTGCAAGGCGACCCGCAGCGCCGGCCAGTCGGGATAGTCGAGTCCGCGCGCGATGCGTTCGCGATCCAGTGGATTGTCCGGCAAGGCGTGGGTCTGCGCGTCGCGCAGCATCTGCAGGCGGTTTTCCAGCCGGCGCAGATAACGATACGCCTGGCCCAGCGCGGCGCCATCGCCCTCGACCACCTGGCGGGTCGCGACCAGCGCGCGCAGCGCCGGCATCAACCGACGCTCGCGCAGCGACGGCTCGCGGCCGCCGCGGATCAGTTGCAGCGCCTGCACCAGGAATTCGATTTCGCGGATGCCACCCGGGCCGCGCTTGATGTCGTCGGCCAGTTCGCGGCGTGCCACTTCCGCGGCGATCGCGGCCTTCATCTCGCGCAGTCCGTCCAGCGCGGTGTAGTCCAGGTAGCGGCGGTAGACGAACGGGCGCAGGCTTTCCAGCCAGCGCTCGCCCGCCTCGATGTCGCCGGCGATCGCGCGCGCCTTCAGCCAAGCGTAGCGTTCCCAGTCGCGCCCTTCGCGCTGGAAGTACTGGTCCATGCCGGCGAACGACAGCGCTACCCGCCCCGCATTGCCGAACGGGCGCAGGCGCAGATCCACGCGGTGGCAGAAACCGTCCACCGTCGGTTCGTCCAGCAGTTTCGCCAGGCGCTGTCCGAGCCGGGCGAAGTAATCCTCCGCCGCCAGCGAACGCGCGCCATCGGACTCGCCGTTGTGCGGGAACGCGTACACCAGATCCACGTCGGAGGAAAAATTCAGTTCGCCGCCGCCGAGCTTGCCGAGGCCGAACACCACCAGCCGCTGCACGCTGCCGTCGGCGGCGCGCACCACGCCATGGCGCTGGGCGAATTCGGCTTCCAGCGCTTCCAGGCCGATGCGCAGGCAGTTTTCCGCCAGCCGCGTGCTGCCGGCGAGGATGGCGTCGACGTCATCCAGTCCCAGCACGTCACGCCAGATCAGGCGGGTCGATTCGGCGGTGCGATAGCGCCGCAGTTGTTCCTGCCAGCGTCCGGATTCATCGGCTGCCAGGATCGGCGCGGGCGTCGGCGCGGCGCCGTCGTCGCCGAGCAGGGCGTGCAGCCGGTCCGGCTGGCGTCGCAGGGTTTCCAGGGCGAAGTCGCTGGCCAGGATCACCTTGCCGACGCGCGCGGCGCGGGCGGGATCGGCGAGCAGCGCGGCCGAAGCGGGCGAGGATTCGCGCAGGCGGGCCAGGCCGCGTTCGATCAGGGCATCGAGATCGGAGTCGGAAACCGGGGCGTTGTCATCCATATCGCCGGATTGTGGCATGCCCGGTTTTTGTTTGTGGGAGCGACGTCGGTCGCGACCGGAAAACCGATGCGCAGGCAAACCTGTGCTTTCCCTTCAGTGCATGCACGTTATGGGAAGAAGCGGAAGGCAAGGGTAACGGTCGCGACTCACGTCGCTCCCACAAGGGCGCCACTGGCCTGCCTCAGGCGGCCAGCGAAAGATCCGGCAGGGCGGTTTCGCGACGCAGGTCCAGGCCGAAATGCGCGGCCAGTTTTTCCAGCAGGACGGGCTTGACCTGCTCCAGGCCGGAGGGGCCGCCGAGATCGGACAGGGTCGCGACCTGCAAGCCCTGGTAGCCGCAGGGATTGATGCGGTGCCAGGGCGACAGATCCATGGCGACGTTGAAGGCCAGGCCGTGGAAGGTGCGGCCATGGCGCACGCGGATGCCGAGCGCGCCGATCTTGGCGCCGGCCACGTACACGCCCGGCGCGCCGGACTTGCGTTCGGCGTGGATGTTCCATTCGGCGGCGGTGTCGATCATGGCCTGTTCGATCTTGCAGACGTACTCGCGCACGCCGACCTTCATGCGCGGCAGGTCGAACAGCGGATAGGCCACGATCTGGCCCGGGCCGTGATAGGTCACCTGGCCGCCGCGATCCACCTGCACGACCGGGATGTCGCCGGGTGCCAGCACGTGCTCGGGCTTGCCGGCCTGGCCCAGGGTGAACACCGGATCGTGTTCGACCAGCCACAGCTCGTCGGAGGTCCGCTCGTCGCGCGCGTCGGTGAAGCGCTGCATCGCCCGCCACACCGGTTCGTAGGGCTGGCGCCCCAGTTCGCGGACCGCGCAGGGGCGGCTCACAGCGTCCACTTCACTTCCGGGTGCGCGCGCAGGGCCTCGTGGGCGGCGTCGTACTGCTCGCGGCTGGCGGCCTGGAAGGCGATGCGCACGGACACATACTTGCCGTTGGCCGAGTGCTTCCAGCTGATGTCCTCGTGGATGACTTCCACGCCGGCCTGGGTCAGCAGTTTCGGGAGTTCGGTTTCCAGGCCCGCGTTGGCGGTGCCCATGGCGCTCAGTTCGAAGGTGCCGGGGAACTGGAAGCCGTGTTCGGGGTTGTCGGACTTGATTTCCATGGCGGGAATTATTGGGCCGGTCCGGATGAAAACCAAGCGCGGGTTCCGCCGGGGCCGGAAAACGCGAAGGCCGCGGTTTCCCGCGGCCTTCGGCGACTCCGGTGCGGGCGGCCTCAGCGGGCCAGCTGCACCAGGGTGGAGGAGACCCAGCCCTTGTTGCCGAGTTCGTCCTCGACTTCCCACATCACGCCTTCCTTGGTGCCGGTGGGGTACAGCATCATGCCCGGCTCCAGATCGCGCACGGCCTTGCCGGTGCCCTTGGCGTTGGCGAACAGGCGGCCCGGCTTGGTCATTTCGACCGCCTGCTGCGCGCTGGCGGCCGAGGCGTTCTCGGCCACGCCACCCAGCTGGGTGACCAGATCGGTGTAGGCCTGCAGATAGGCCAGGGTGATGACCTGGCCGATCTCGGTGTTGGCGTAACCGCCCACGCCGGCCGCGCCCACGCCGCTGCCGCCGAACAGGCCGCCGCCGGCTCCCCAGCCCATGTCGGTCTTCTTGGCGTTGCCTTCGGCCATCGCGACCTGCTCGGAGGAACGCACGTCGGTCAGGGTCAGGACCACGTCGGCGGTCTTGCTCTTGAAGTTCAGGCCACCGACCACGGCGCCGGCGGTGCCGCCGATCAGGCCGCCCAGCAGGCCGGTGATGGCATTGCCGCTGGCGTTGCTGTTCTGCGAGATCAGATCGGGCACCAGCACGTAGTCGGCCGCCTTGATCTGGCCCTTGCCGATGTTGGAACGATTGCGCAGCTCACCGTCGGCGGCCAGCGCGCGCTCGCTCATGGCGGCATTCAGGCCGACGCCGCGATCCACCAGGGTGAAGCAGCGCGACTTGTTGACGAAGACCTTGATCAGGCGCGACGGCGCCGGCAGCTGCTGGCCGGTCCACCAGTTCACCACGTCTTCCGGCTCGATCACCGAGATGGTGCCCAACGGCTTGGTGCAGGTCGGAATCTGCGCGACTTTTTCCTTGCGCATGTCCTGGGCGCTCTTGGCGGCGAAGGCGGGCACGGCGATCAGCAGCATCGAGGCCGCCAGCGCGGCCTGCTTCAAAGAAATCTTCATGAAAAATCAATCCCTGTTTGGTTGAAACATTGCGGGGCCATCCGGCCCCTCCCCTGGGTTCCGCCGCCACCATCCGAATGGCGGCTCGCGGAAGTCCCGATGATAAGCGAATGGAGACCCTCTTCCATGACCCGTTAGTACGGGATCATTGTCCTGGAACGCCGATCCGGCACGCATCCGGCCACCGGGAGATAATCGCCAACCCTTCCCCATCGGCCCGCGCATGCCTTTCTTGATCGTCAGCGTCCTTTTCAGCGTGCTGGTCGGGGTGCTGCTGAAACTGGCCCAGCGGCGCGGACGGGGCATGGTGCCGGTGATCCTGGGCAACTACGTGGCGGCCCTGGCGCTTTGCCTGGTCACCCTGGATCCGCCTCTAAGCCGCCTGCGCGAGCCGGGTACGCCCTGGCTGGCGCTGGGACTGCTGGTGGTCCTGTTGCCGGGCATCTTCCTGGCAATGGCCGCCTCCGTGCGCACGGCCGGCATCGCCCGCACCGACGTGGCCCAGCGGCTGTCGCTGGTGGTCTCGCTGGGCGCCGCCTTCCTGTTCTTCGGCGAAACCGCCAATGCCGGCAAGCTGGCCGGGCTGCTGCTGGGCCTGATCGCCATCATCGGCATCGTCTCGCGTCCCCGCGCGGGCGATGACGGCGGCACCGCCGTGGCGCGGGCGCGCTGGCTGCTGCCCCTGACCGTGCTGCTGGGCTATGCCGCGGTCGACATCCTGCTCAAACGCATCGCGATTGCCGGAACCCCGTTCGCCGCGTCGCTGGCGATGGCCTTCGCCGGTGCGCTGCTGTTGATGATCGCGCTGCACGGCGCGCGCGTACTGCGCGGACAGGCGCGGATGGAAGCCGGAGCGCTGCTCGCCGGCCTGCTGGTCGGCGCCTGCAACTTCGCCAACATCCTGTTCTACATCAAGGCCCACCAGGCATTGCCCGGCCACCCGGCGGTGGTCTTCGCGACGATGAACCTGGGCGTGGTCGTGCTGGGCACGCTGGTCGGCACCTTCGCCTTCGGCGAGAAGCTCAGCCGGATCAACTGGCTCGGCATCGCGCTGGCAATCGTGGCGGTGGGATTGATCGCGATCAGTCTGGCGCGTCACTGATCGTCTGCCCCGGAAAGGCCGGCGAACCCGAGGTCCGCCGGCTTCCGTAGTTGTTACTCGCCGTTGACCGGATTCGGACGCAGTCCGCCTTCGAACGGTTTCACCTGGTAGCCGTTGTCGAAGATGTTGGGGGCGAACGGATAGTCGGTGGAGATGATCTGCGCGCCACTGGCCAGGGCCGCATCGCGGCGGCCGATGTCGTTCTTGCGCGCCTCGCCGGTGTCGATGTCGGCGCGGCTGCGCACCAGATAGCCCTTGCGCACCAGTTCCGGAATGCGCGCCGCGTGGGTGATGGCGTTGTCGATCATCAGGAAGGCGGCGTGCGCCATGCCGGGCTCGCCCTGCACGAAGGCCAGCCGGCCTTCCAGGTTCGGATGCCCTTGCAGGTACGGCGCGAAGGCGGCCATGTTCAGGCCCGGCACGATCATCAGGAACACGAACTTGCCGCGCGCCTGCGACAGCGCCGGCCAGTTGCCGGCCAGCGCGCCGGCTTCCAGGGTGGCGTGGCTGCCGCGCACCTGATCCGGAACGATCAGCCGTTCGCGACCGATGATCTCGCCGAGGGCGGCTTCCATTTCGTCGAACGCGCGTGCGTCGAACGGCGCGACCTTGGTCGCGTCCGGCAGCGCCGCCGCCAGATTGGAGAACTTGGGTTCCAGCAGGATGAACACCGGCGTGTGGCCAGGATTGTCGTCGGACCACTCACGCAGTTGGCGCAAGCAGATCCGGAACGTCGGGCAGCTGCTGCGGAAATCCACGTCCGCCATGTGCAGCACCTTCAGGCCCGGCTCGCGCAGCGCGTCGGTATGCAGCGGCGCCAGATCCTTCTCGCCCCGGGCGCGCAGCAGCCGGTAGGACAGCGGTTCCAGGAAACGCCCGCCGTCGTGATCCACGTTGAGGTCCAGTTCCAGGCTGCGCAGGCCCGCGCGCAACTGGGTGTCCAGCGACGGGAAGCGATACTCCAGCGCGCCCTCCAGGTTGGCCGCCAGGGGGTTGGGATGCTCGTCCTCCATCTTGCGGCGCATCTCCTCGGGCATGCGCTGCATCATCGCGTCCAGCATCGGTTGCAGGCGCGGCGACATCACCTCGAACACGCGCGGATCGGCCGGCTGGCTGTAGCTGTTGTGGGTGCCGATCACCTGGATCTGGTTGAGGCGGGGCTCGGCCGCGCCGGCGGCGGCGGCCAGCGGCAGCAGCGCCGCCGCGAGGGAACGTTGCAGAAGCGTCTTCATCAGTTGTCTCCCCAGCCCTTGATCTGGATACGGATGCCGAACATGCGCGGGTTGGCGCGGATGGAGGTGGGTACGCCGAAGAACTTGCCGCCGTTGCCGACGTCGCGCACCCACTCCTCGTCGAGCAGGTTTTCGGCGTAGGCCTCGATCAGCAGGCTGCCGTCGCCGCGTTCGAAGCCGGCACGCAGATCCAGCAGGCCGAACGCCTTCTGCATTTCGCTGCTCAGGTTGTCGTTGTTGAGGTAGTACTCCGAACGCCACGCGTAGTTGGCGTTGCTGAAGAAATCCCAGTTGCCGAAGGCCGGCGCGCGCCATTCCGCCGACAGCGACGCGGTGTGCCTGGGCGCCATCCGGAACACGTTGCCGGAGCGATCCACCATCTGCCCGTTGACCACTTCGCGGAACTCGTCGTACTGGCTGTGCAGGTAGGCGTAGGCCGCCGACAGGGTGAGCCGGTCGGTGGCGCGCCAGCGGCCGAACAGCTCGGCGCCGTAGGCCGATGCCTGGCCGGCGTTGACCACGCCCACGGTCAGGTCGGTGGCGCGGGTCTGGAAGTCGGTGTAGTCGTAGGTGAACGCGGCGGCCTCGAAGTAGAAGCGATCGCCCACCGTGCCCTTGGCGCCGATCTCGTAGTTGAGGATCTCCTCGGTCTTCAGGTCGCCGTAGACCGGTCGCGCCTGTCCATTGACCGGCGCGGCGAAGGAAATCTGCGGATAGCCGGCGCGCAGGCCGCGCGAGGCGCCCGCGTACAGGTTGATGCTGTCGCTGGCGCGCCAGGTCAGCGCCACGCGCGGCTGCACCAGATCGTAGTCGGCGCGGTGGGAGAACGCCTGGCCCAGCGAGTTGCCCAGGCCGTTGGGCATCGCGATCGGCGCGACGCCGTCCACGGTCGAGACCCGCGCCCAGTTGCGCACGGTATCGCTGTCGTGGGTGAAGCGCACGCCGGCGTCGAGGGTGAAGCGGTCCGACAGATCGTAGGAACCGTTGAAGTAGGCCGACCAGCTATCGCGCTCGTTGCGGGTGGAGGTGAGCGTGGACACGCCGGTGGTCACCGGCCGCCCCATGAACCGCGTGACCGGCGTGGTGCCGCGCGGGAAGCCGGCGAGCAGGTACTGCTCGTTGATGACGTATTCGAACAGGTTGTGGGTGCGGTCGTTGTAGTAGCTCACCCCGAACGCGCTGCGGAAGCGGCCGCCGTCATCGTAGGCCAGGCGGAACTCCTGGCTGAGGATACGCTGGTCGTCGGCGAGGTTGCGGCCGATCAGGAACGGATAGGTGGTGCCGTCCACGTCCCACGATTCCTGGAAACCGACGTCGCGCCAGGCGCTGATCGAGCGCAGGATCCAGCCCGGCGCGAAATCCCATTCGGCCAGCAGGGTGGCGCCGGTCTGGTCGCGTTCCTGCGGCGGGCCGTAGCGGTTCTGGGCAGCGTCGGAGAAAGGACTGGTGTCGCCGCCGGGCGAGGCGATGTTGATCGCCTTGGTCATCGCCGCGGTGTCCTTGTCGGCCTGGTGGTCCAGGATCAGGTCCAGCGAGAAGTCTTCGGCCGGCTGCCAGCGCAGCGAGGCGCGCGCGGCCAGCATGTCGTCGTCGTTGAGCTTGCCGCCGCCGCCCAGGTTGTTCGCATAGCCGTCGCGATCGCGCTTGCGCGCCACCACCCGCAGGGCCAGTTCGTCCTGGACGATCGGCAGGTTGATCATGCCGGTGGCGCTGCGCAGGTTGTCGTTGCCCAGGATGCCTTCAGCCGACCATTGCAGTTCGGCCGGATCCGCCTTGCGGGTGTATACCGCGACCGCGCCGATCTGCGCGCCGCGGCCGTACAGGGTGCCCTGCGGTCCCTTGGCGACCTCGACGCGTTCGATGTCGAACAGTTCCTTCAGCATGCCGCGCGAGCGGCTGGTGTCCACGTCGTTGAGGAAGAACGAGATGCTCGGTTCGGACACCGCGCCGGCGTTGCCGGCCTCGATGCCGCGCATGACGAAGCTGGCGGCGCTGTCGGTCTGCTGCTGCACGAAGAAGCCGGGCGTGCGGGTGGACAGGCGTTCGAAGTCGGTGAAGTTCTGCTGCTCGATGGTTTCGCCGCTGAAGGCCGCGATGGAGATCGGCACGTCCTTGAGTTTCTGCGCGCGCTTCTGCGCGGTGACCACGATGTTGTCCAGTTGCACCGCGTCGGGCGTGGCGGCGCGGGATTCCGCGGCGGACTCCGCCGTGGATTCGGCCGCGGCGGCCGGCGCTTCCTGCGCATACAGGGGGAACATGGCCGACGCGACGGCCAGGGCCAGCAACGTGCGCGGCAGGCCGCGCCGCGCCGTGCACCGGAGGGTGCATGCGGGGGATGGAGACATGGGTGGGGAGGTCCGTGGGGGAGGAACGGCGCGCACTCTAGGGGCCGCTTGTTACAGGTGAATGAACGTTCATTCCCTAGCGCATTCCGCTAGACTCGGCGGCATCTCCCGTCTACCGCACCGCGATGCCCACCTCCCCGAACCCGGCCGATCCCGCCCCCCGCAGCGAGCGCGGCGAATCCCAGCGCGCGCGCATCCTGGACGCGTCCCGCAGCCACTTCATCCGGCAGGGATTCCATGCCGCCAGCATGGGCGACATCGCGGCCGAGGCCGGGATCAGCGCCGGCCTCATCTACCGCTACTTCCAGAGCAAGCGCGAGATCATCCAAGCGATCATCCGCCAGCATCTGGTGGAAAGCCGGCTGGGCCTGGGCAGCCTGCCCGCCGACAGCACGCTGGTGGACGAGCTGGTCGAGGCGTTCCGGGTCTGGGGTCACGGCGATCTCAGCTCGTGGAGTCCGGTGCTGTTCGCCGAGATCACCGCCGAAAGCGCGCGCGACGCGGAAACCGCTGCGATCCTGCGCGAGTCGGAGCAGGGAGCGCGGGCGGAATTCATCGGCTGGCTGGAGAAGCGCGATCGCGCGCTGGGCCAGGCCGACACCGCGGAAGGCCGCGCAACCCGCGCGCTGACCATGCAGTTGCTGGTGGAAGGCCTGATCATCCGCGCCGCGCGCGAACCGCAGTTCCCGGAAACGATCATCCGCGATGCTCTGCGGCGGATGCTGCCCCTGGTGCTGACACCTTGACCCCGGAACCGTTCACCGACAACGTCCATATCGAGGCCTCCGTGGCCACCGTATGGGCGGTGCTGACCGACACCCGGCACATGCCCGCCTGGATGGGCGAGCCGGAGATGCGGATCACGGTGGAAACCGACTGGCGGGTGGGTGAGCCGATCCTGATCCGCGGTTTCCACCACGTACCGTTCGAGAATCGCGGGTTCGTGCAGGCGTGCGAGCCGCATCGCCTGCTCGGCTATCGCTACTTCAGCTCGCTGTCGCGGCTGGCGGACGAACCGGACAGCTATACGCACCTGCGCTTCGCGCTGGCGGAAACGGCGGACGGCACCTGCCTGACGCTGGATGCGCACGGGTTTCCCACGCCGGCGATCTTCCATCACACCGCGTTCTACTGGGCCGGCACCCTGCGCGTACTCAAGGAATATGCCGAGCGGTTGGCACGCGGATAGGCAGATGGCCCACCGCCCTTCGCGCGGCATAATCGCCGGGTTATTCGCCGACAGGAACGTCCCGCCGTGATGCATCCGTCTTCCTCTTCGCGGAATGCTTCCGCAGACGATCAGATCCCCGCATGCCTGGCACAGGCGTTCGCCGCAATCGCCGACGAACGCGCACAGGCCGCCTTGCCATTCCTGGATCAGGCAGACGCGTTGGGGTCGCGCATGGCCGCCGCGCTATCACGGCACCTGGCCGGCGAAGGCCCGGATAGCGCCTACGAGGCTCACGCCGCGTTCCAGGCCTTCATCCGCGGCGGCGACAACGTGCCGCTGTACGCCGCGGTCAGCCAGGCGATGGCCGAACGCCATGCGCGGCCGGCGGTGCATCGCCTGCTCGATATCGGCGCCGGCGACGGCATGGCGCTGTTGCCGGCATTGCATGCCGGCCCCCACCTGCCCGACCGCATCGACGTGATCGAACCCCAGCCCGGCCTGCGCGATGCGCTGGCGGCGCAGTTCGCCGAGCAGTTTTCCGACGCTCACGCGCAGGGCCGGTTGCATCTGCACGGCGTCACCTTGCAGGTCTTCGTGCAGGGACTGTCGCACGGTGACCATTGGGATCTTGCGCAGTCCAGCTTCGCCCTGCAATCGCTGCCGCCGCCCGAACGGGTGGACGCGTTGCGTGCGTTGCGCCCGCACGTGGACACGCTGGTGGTGGTGGAATTCGACGTGCCCGCGCTGGCGCACGGCACGCCCGCCTACTTCCATTCGGTCGCCGGCCGCTACGAACGTTGCCTGGCGCAATACGGCGAGGATGCGGCGCTGATCGCGCGCGGCTTCCTCGCGCCGATGCTGGCCGGCCAGCTGCGTCGCGGCGTCGCGCCCTCGAACTGGGAACAACCGGTTGCGGACTGGCAGCACGAATTCGAACAGGCCGGCTATCGCCTGCGCGAGGCACGCCCGCTATACGACTACAGCTGGTCGCCAGCGTGGTGGATGGAAGCATCCGCGCATTGAGCAAAGTATCCGGCACTTCCCTGTGGGAGCGACGTAAGTCGCGAAATCCGGATTGGCGGCTGTCCGGGAAAAAAGCTCGCGACTTACGTCGCTCCCACAATGAGGGATTTGGCTTGAGGGGAGCAGCCATTGGCGACGGCTGACAAGGCAGGCCGTCTTGCGGTTCAAGCTTCCCTCTCCCTGTGGGAGCGACGTAAGTCGCGAAATCCGGATTGGCGGGTGTCCGAGGAAAAGCTCGCGACTCACGTCGCTCCTACAACAGCTTGGGGAACTGCCATCATCGGGTCATCGCGGTGATGTTGGATCATGGTGGCCTATCCGATATCCGTGCGCCGTGCCGTCCTGAAGGAACATCCTTGAGCCATCCGACATCCGCCGATTCCCACGCGCCGCCATCGGGTGCGGTCGCGATCTTCCTGGTGTTCCTGCGGCTGGGGTTGACCTCGTTCGGTGGGCCGCTGGCGCATCTGGGTTACTTCCGTACCGAATTCGTGCAGCGGCGGCGCTGGCTGGACGAGGACGCCTTCGCCGGGCTGGTCGGCCTGTGCCAGTTCCTGCCGGGTCCGGCGAGCAGCCAGCTCGGCTTCGCGCTGGGTTGGCTGCGCGGCGGCTGGCGCGGGGCGCTGGCGGCGTTCCTCGGCTTCACCCTGCCCTCGGCGCTGCTGATGTACTGGCTGGCGCTGCATGCGCCGCGCGCGTCCGCCACGCCGCTCGGGCTGGTGCTGGTGCATGGTCTCAAGCTGGTGGCGGTGGTGGTGGTCGCGCACGGCCTGTGGGGCATGGCGCGCACGCTCACGCCGGATCCGCGCCGCGTCGCCCTGGCGATGGCGGTCGCCGCACTGGTGCTGCTGGCCCGCGATCCGATCTGGCAACTGGCGGGCATCGGCCTCGGCGCGATCGTCGGCGCGTGGTGCTGCCCGCCGGCACCGGCGGGCAGCGGTCCGGTTCCGCGCGCGCCGCGCTGGCTCGCTTCGGTCGCGCTGGTCCTGTTCGCGGCAGGACTGCTGTGGACGTTCTGGCCGCGCGACGCGGCACCGACACTGGATGCGCTGGCCGCCGCCAGCTACCAGTCCGGCGCGCTGGTGTTCGGCGGAGGCCACGTGGTGCTGCCGCTGCTGGAAGCCAAACTGGTCGCGCCGGGATGGTTGAGTGCGGACCAGTTCCTGGCCGGCTATGGCGCCGCGCAGGCGATGCCCGGACCGATGTTCTCGCTGGCGGCTTTTCTCGGCGCCAGCGTGGACGCCGGCGTCGCCCGCCCGCTGGCCGCCACGGTGGCGCTGCTGTGCATTTTCCTGCCGGGCTTCCTGCTGCTGATCGCGCTGCTGCCGGGCTGGACGCGGATGGCCTCGCATCCGCGACTGGCGCGGACGGTGGCCGGCATCAACGCGGCGGTCGTGGGCCTGCTGGCGGCGGCGCTGTACGACCCGCTATGGAAGAACGCGGTGGGCACGCCGGTCGATGTGGGCATCGTCGCGCTGGGCCTGCTGATCGCCGCGCGGGTGCGCCGGTCCGCGCTGTGGGTGCTGGCGATATGCCTGGGCGCGGCGTGGCTGGCGGCGGGTCTGCCGCTTCCCTAGCGGACGACGCTCAGCGGCCCTGTGCCAGCGGCAGGCGCAGTTCCGCCACGGTGCCGGCCTCGGGCGCGCGCGACAGCAGTTCCAGGCTGCCCTGCTGCGCTTCCAGGATCTGTCGCGACAGCACCAGGCCGATGCCGGAACCGCCGCTCTTGGTGGTGAAGAACGGCACGAACAGACTGTCGCTGGACGGCAGCCCCTCGCCGCGATCCCTGACCTGCACGCGCGCCTGTCCGTTCTCGGCCCACGCGTACAACTCGACCGGCACGCTGCCGCCGGCTTCGACCGCGTTGCGCAGCAGGTTGATCAGTACCTGTTCCAGCTGATCGGCGTCGGCGACGACCCGCAGTTCCGGCGCGACCTCGATCCGGATGCGTTCGTCGACGAGCCTGCGCACGCGCTCGCACAGCGGCGCCAGCGGCACGCTGGCCGGTTGCGGTTCGGGCAGTTTGGCGAGCCGCGCATAGCCGCCGAGAAAACGTTGCAGCGCCTGGCTGCGCTGTTCGATCAGGCGCAGTCCCCCTTGCAGATCCGCATGCGCTTCCGGGTCGAGCGGCGTGGCCGGCGATGGCAGCAAGCGACCGAGGGTGTCGGCCATCGAGGCGATCGGCGCCAGCGAATTGTTGATCTCGTGGCTGAGCACGCGCAGCAGGCGGCGGAACGCCTGCGCTTCCTCGTCGCGCAATGCGCGTTCCATCGGTTGCAGCACCAGCAGGCGGCCGGCCTGGCTGCGGCTGCGCAGTGAGGCGTGGCCGATCTGCCAGCGCCCCTGCTGGGTGGGGAAGGCATGCGGGTGGATGCGGCCATTCGGAATATCGAACAGCGGCGCCAGTCCCAACGCCTCCGCGCGCTGTCCCAGCAGTTCGGCGGCCGGCCGGCCCAGCAGGCGTTCGCCGGCAGGATTGATCAGGCGCAGGCGGTCATCCTGCTCGAACGCGAACACCGCGCCGTCCAGCGCGGCCAGGGTCTTGCTCAGCAGTTGCAGGCTCTCGTGCGAATCGCGCTGTTCGTCCTGCAACCGCTGCGCCAGCGCGTTGAAACGGCCCATCAGCCGGATCTGTCCGTCGCCGCCGGAAACCGCGCCGCGCACGCTGTAGTCGCCTTCGCGCAGCGATTCCAGCAGGCCGTCGAGGGTGCGCAGGCGGCGGCCGTCCGCGTATCGCTGCAATCGCCAGATGATCGCGGTCAGCGCCAGCACGCAGATCAGCAACAGGGCGGCCTCGCGCGGCGCCGGCGTGCCCAGCGCGAGCACGGCCGCCAGCGCAAGCATCGACGGCGCGACCAGCCACGCCGCGCGTCCGCGCTCAGGCATTCTCATCGCCACGCAGGCCGTGTTTCTCCAGCCGCCGGTACAGGCTCTGGCGGGTGATGCCCAATTGGTCGGCGGCACGTTGCAGGTTGCCGCCCTGATCGGCCAGCGCGCGCCGCAGCAGCAGCGCTTCGGCTTCCTCCAGGGTCATGCGTTCGGACAGCCGCGGCTCCGCCGCGCCGGGCAGGCGCAGCGCGGCGGCGTCCAGCACGCCTTCGTCGGCCAGCAGCGCCGCGCGTTCCATCACGTGCGACAGTTCGCGCACGTTGCCCGGCCACGGGTAGGTGAGCAGCGCGCGTTCGGCGTCGCGCCCGATGCGCGGCACCGGGCGGCGGTAGCGGGTGCAGGCGGCGGACAGGTAATGGCGCGCCAGCGGCAGGATGTCCTCGCCGCGCTCGCGCAGCGCCGGCACCCGCACCTGGAACGTGTTGATGCGGTACAGCAGATCCTGGCGGAAGCGGCCGGCCGCCACTTCGCTTTCCAGATCCGCGTTGGTCGCGGCGATCACGCGCACGTCCACCCGCCGCGTCTGCGAGGAGCCCAGGCGTTCGAATTCCCCCTCCTCGATCGCGCGCAGCAGCTTGGGCTGCTGGTCCAGCGGCAGGTTGCCGATCT
>OFDB01000062.1_pt1 | contig 17575 bp, 18 predicted proteins | sample 1521001 | NCBI WGS metagenome assembly OFDB01 (sample SAMEA2532531, study PRJEB24079) | metagenome | biome: bacteria; feature: seaside; material: soil | place: India | collected 2012-02-01 | depth 0.1 m | reverse complement strand
GTTGGCGCCAAGAGCAAACTCCCCCTCAACTCCCCCTTTTTCAAAGGGGGAGGCAAAGCAAAAGCCTCCTGCGAACTCCCCAACTCCCCAACTCCCGGCTTCTACGAATCCCGGAATCCCCAATCCCCAATCCCCGCCTAATCCTCCAGCCCGGCGTCCACGCTCTCGAACACATTGAGCCGGCCGCGCAGGCGCAGCATGGCCTGGCCGTGGATCTGGCAGACGCGGGATTCGCTGACGCCGAGGACGGCGCCGATTTCCTTCAGGTTGAGTTCCTGCTCGTAGTACATGGACAGGACCAGCTGTTCGCGCTCGGGCAGTTGGCCAATGGCCTTGATCAGCGACTGGCGGAACTCGCTGCGTTCCAGCTGCTGCTGGGGGCTGGGGCCGCCAGTGACCGCGGTCTGCGGTTCGCCGTGATCCTCGATGTGCGATTCCAGGCTCAGCACCTGGCCGCGGGCGGCATCTTCCAGCAGGCGCAGGTACTCGGGCAGCGGCACCTCCATCGCCGCGGCCACCTCGGTGGCGATGGCGGCGCGGCCGGTGCGCTGCTCGATCTCGCGCACGGTGGCGGCGGCCTGGCGGGCGCGCCGGTGCACCGAACGCGGTACCCAGTCGCCACGGCGGATTTCGTCGATCATCGAACCGCGGATGCGGATCGAGGCGAAGGTCTCGAACGAGGCGCCCTGTTCGGCGTCGTAGCTGCGCGAGGCTTCCAGCAGGCCGATCATGCCGGCCTGGATCAGATCGTCGATCTCCACGCTGGCGGGCAGGCGCGCGGCCAGGTGATGGGCGATGCGCCGGACCAGGTCCGCGTGCACCGTGACGAAGTCGGTGGCCGCCGCTTTCTGGACGGCACGGTATTGGGCGGCGCCGGTGTTCATGCTGGCACGCTCCGGTTGATCATGCGTTCGACGAAGAACTCGACATTGCCGCGGGCGCCGGATGGCGGCTGCCAGCGTGCGGTGACCCGGGCGATCTCGTTGATGGCGCGCGCCGACGGGCTGCCCGGATACGCCTTCACCACCGCCTGCTGGCGCTGCACCGCGCGGCGCAGCCAGTCGTCCTGCGGCACCGCGCCCAGGTAGTGCAGGGCGACGTCGCCGAGGAAGCGTTCGCACACGCGGGCCAGCTTCTCGTACAGCTTGCGGCCCTCGTTGGGGTCGCGGACCATGTTGGCGATGACGTGCACGCGGTCCACGCCGCGCTCGCGCGAGAGCACCTTGATCAAGGCGTAGGCGTCGGTGATCGAGGCCGGCTCGTCACACACCACCACCACCGTGTCCTGCGCGGCCTGGCAGAAGGTCAGCACGCTGTCGGTGATGCCGGCGGCGGTGTCCACCACCATCACGTCCAGGGCGCGTTGCAGTTCCGAGAACACGTTGACCAGGCCGACGTGTTCGGCCGGCGAGAGCTCGGCCATGTGCCGGAAACCCGACGAGGCCGGCACGATCAGCAGGCCGTCCGGTCCTTCCAGCAGCACGTCTTCCAACTGGCAGCGCTCGGCGACCAGATCGGCCAGGGTGTATTTCGGCGCCAGTCCGAGCAGCACATCGACGTTGGCCAGGCCCAGGTCGGCATCCATCAGCAGGGTGCGCTTGCCCATCTCGGCCAGCGATGCGGCCAGGTTGACCGACACGTTGGTCTTGCCGACGCCGCCCTTGCCGCCGGTCACCGCGATCACGCGGACCGGATGGAAGGCGCCGGTCAGCGGCGGGGTGCTGCGCGGATTGGTCTGCAGCAGGTGTTCATGCGACATGGGTGGCCTCCGCGTGGCTGGGTTCGTCGGCTTCGCGGCGCAGTTGATCCAGGCGCAGCACCAGGTTGGGCGCGCTGGCGCGGTGCAGGTCGTCGGGCACGCGCTGGCCGTCGGTGATCCAGGCCATCGGCAACTGGTGATCGACGATCACCGACAGCGCGCTGCCGAGCCGGCCGGTCTCGTCCACCTTGGTCAGCACCACGCCGTGCGGCTGGGCGCCGCTGAAACGGCGGACCACTTCGTCCAGATCGCCGAAGTGCGAATTGGCCGGCAGCACCAGCAGGGTATGCACCTGCCCGGCGGCACGCAGCCAGTTGAGCTGGCCGACCAGGTTGCGATCGCGCTGGCCCATGCCGGCGGTGTCGATCAACACCAGCTTGTAGTCGCGCAGGCGCTCCAGGGTCTGGGCCAGGCGCACGTCGCTGTCGGCCTCGTGCACGGCGATGCCGAGCTGGCGGCCGTAGCTGTGCAGCTGTTCGCGGCCACCCACGCGCACGGTGTCGGTGGTGACCAGGGCCACGTCGCGCGGGTTGTGGCGGTCGGCGTAGGCGGCGGCCAGCTTGGCGATGGTGGTGGTCTTGCCGGCGCCGGTCGGGCCGACCAGGGCGATCACGCCGCCCTGTTCCAGCGGGTCCATCGGCAGGATTGGCAGCCTGCGGGAGAGCAGGCCCAGCATCAGGCCGCGGCCGCGATGCAGTTCGGTGTCGGCGGGAATCTGCAGGGCGACGTCGCGGGTGATGCCGGCGTCGAAGCCGTAGTCGTCCATCAGTTCCATCGCCTGCGCGCGCACCGGCGAACCGCGCAGGCGCTCGTCGGTGAGGCGGTGCATCTCGCCTTCGATCATCTCGCGCATCGCCGCCAGTTCGGCACGCATCTGCACCAGTTGCTCGTCCTCGGCGCGCGCGCGCGCACCGTTGTCGGCGACCACGCTCAGCACCGGCGCGACGGCTTCCGGCTGCGGCGCGACAGCAGGCGTGACGGGAGCGGGCATCGTGGCGGGAGCTTCCGCAGGCACCGGCGGCAGGCTTGCGGCCAGGCGCGCGGCGAACGACATCGGATCCATCGTGAAGGTGGCGGGCGAGGACGGTTCGATCGGGATTTCCCGCGCGAAGGAAGGTGCCGGCGCGGAGAACGTCATCGGCGGCTCGACGGACTCGCGCGATTCGGCGGGCGCGGAAGCGGCGACCCGGCTGAAGTAGGCCGCGGCCGCTTCGGCCGGCGACATCTCGGCCGCCTGCCGGTGGGCGGTGCGCGGTTCGGTGGACGCGGACGGCGCGGTGCGTGCGAACGACGGCGCCGGCTCGGCCGGCGCGGCCGGGCGCATCGCCTCCAGCGTGCGCTGCACCAGCGTCTCGTCGTAGTTGGAAGCCGCCACGATCTCGACACCGTCGTCGGTCATGCGATTGGACAGGATCACCGCATCCGGCCCCTGTTCCTGCCGGACCAGCGCGAAGGCGGTGCGCATGTCGGGAGCGACGAAACGTTTGATTTTCATGGGATGAGGCCGGGAATCGGGAATCGGGAATGGGGAGTCGGGGAATTCGCGGCGCTGGCGCGGCCGGGGTTCTCATCGCTGTTTCGTATTCGTTTCATCGTCTGTCTCCGCAACGGGAGTTCGCTTTTGCGATTCCCCATTTCCGATTCCCCATTCCCGAGCCAATCAACTGATCGTCCCCACCAGCTTCAACCGCTTGTCCTCCGGCACTTCGCTGTAGGACAGGACCGACAGCGTGGGGACGCTGTGGCGGACCAGCCGGGCCAGCGCGGCGCGGACGCCGCCGGGGACCAGCACCACCGCCGGCTCGCTGCGCGCGTCCTGCTGGGCGACGCAGTCGGCCAGGCTCTGGTGGAGCCGTTCGGCCAGGCCGGGTTCCAGCGCGGCGCCGGTGCCCTGCACGCTGTCCTGCAAGACGCGTTCCAGTTGCGGCGCCAGGGTGTAGACGGGAAGTTCGGGCGCCATGCCGGAGATTTCCTGCACGATGAAACGGCCCAGCGACGTGCGCACGGCGGCGGTGAGCGCGGCCGGATCCGGGTTCTGCGGGCCGAATTCGACCAGCGCCTCGACGATCCGGCGCAACTGGCGGATCGGCACGCGCTCGATCAGCAGGTTCTGCAACACCCGCACCACCGTCGACAGGGTGAGCGTCTTGGGCGTCAGATCCTCGACCAGCTTGGGCGCGGTCTTGCCGAGGTTGGCGAGCAGTTGCTGCACCTCCTCATGGCCCAGCAGTTCCGGCGCGTGCTCGCGGACCAGGTGCGAGAGATGGGTGGCGACCACGGTCGAGGCATCGACCACGGTGTAGCCCAGCGATTCGGCCATCCGCGTGCTCGGCCCGGCGTGATCCAGGTGGCGTCCAGGCCGAACGCGGGGTCCCGCCCGGGGATGCCGTCGAGGGTGCCGAACGCGCCGCCGGGGTCCAGCGCCAGTTCGCGATCCGGATGGATCTCGGCGGTGGCCACCGGCACGCCGTGCACCAGCAGGCGATAACCATTGGAGGGCAGTTCCAGGTTGTCGCGGATGTGCACCGGCGGGATCAGGAAACCCAGATCCTGGGTGAGCTTGCGGCGCACCGCCTTGATCCGCGACATCAGTTCGCCGCCCTGCGCCTTGTCCACCAGCGGAATCAGCCGGTAGCCGACTTCCAGGCCCAGCGGATCCACCGGGCGCACTTCGTCCCAGGTCAGTTCGGCCTGCGGATGGGACGGCGCGGGCAGGGCAGGATCGGCACCCGTGGCGCTTTCGCCGCCGGCGCCGGGCTGCTGCTTTTTCCACAATTTCCAGGCGATGTAGCCCAGCACCGCGGCCAGCGTCAAAAACACGACATTGGGCATGCCCGGGACCAGCCCGACCACGCCGATCAGGCTGGCGGCCACCGCCAGCGCCTTGTGCTGGCCGAACACCTGGCCAACCATCGCGTTGCCCATGTCCTGCGCGCGCGAGGCGCGGGTGACCAGCATCGCCACTGCCGAGGACACCAGCAGCGCCGGCAGCTGCGCCACCAGGCCGTCGCCGATCGACAGCAGGGTGTAGATCTTGGCCGCTTCGCCGACCGGCAGGCCGTGCTGGAGCACGCCGATCGCCAGGCCGCCGACCAGGTTGATGAAGAGGATCAGGATGCCGGCGATGGCGTCGCCGCGGATGAACTTGCTGGCGCCGTCCATCGCGCCGTAGAAGTCGGCTTCCTCGCGCACTTCCTCGCGCCGGGCCTTGGCTTCCTCGCGGGTCAGCAGGCCGGCGTTGAGGTCGGCGTCGATCGCCATCTGCTTGCCGGGCATCGCGTCCAGGATGAAGCGCGCCGACACTTCCGAGATGCGTCCGGCGCCCTTGGTGATGACCACGAAGTTGATGATGGTCAGGATCGCGAACACCACCAGGCCGACCGCGAAGTTGCCGCCGACCACGAATTCGCCGAACGCCTCGATCACCTTGCCGGCCGCGCCGTGGCCGTCCTGGCCATGCAGCAGCACCACGCGGGTGGAGGCGACGTTGAGCGCCAGCCGCAGCATCGTGGTCATCAGCAGCACGATCGGGAAGATGGTGAAGTCGAGCGGCCGGCGCACGTAGACCACCGCCAGCAGCACCACCAGCGAGATGGCGATGTTGAAGCTGAAGAGCGCGTCCAGCACCGGCGGCGCCAGCGGGACGATCACCATCGCCAGCATCGCCAGCACGACCAGCGGCGCGCCCAGGCCGTGGCGCAGCATGTCCATCACCCGCGAGGTGGGGCTGGGCACCGCGCTCATGCCGGCTTGCCCTCATCCACGTCCACCGCCGGCAGGTCCGGATGCTCGGCCACGGTGCCGTCGCGCCAGGCGCGCAACTGGTAGACGTAGGACAGGATCTGGGCGACGGCGGTATACAGTCTCACGGGGATCTCCCGGCCGAGTTGCCCTTCGCGATACAAGGCGCGTGCCAGTGGCGGCGCCGACACGATGGCGACCCGGTGCGCCTCGGCGACCTCGCGGATGCGCAGGGCGATTTCGTCCACGCCCTTGGCGACCACCCGCGGCGCGCCCATCTGGCCGGCCTCGTACTTCAGCGCGACCGCGTAGTGGGTCGGGTTGACCACGATGACGTCGGCGGTCGGCACTTCCTCGATCATCCGGCGCTGCGACAGCTGGTGCTGCATCTGCCGGATCCGGCCCTTCACTTCCGGCCGGCCCTCGCTTTCCTTCAGTTCCTCGCGCAGTTCCTGGCGGGTCATCTTCAGCTTCCGCATCCAGTTCCACTTCTGGTACGGCGCGTCGATGGCGGCCAGCAGCGCCAGCGCGCCGGCGCAGGCCAGCAGCAGGCCGCCGGCGAAACCCATGCCGGTGCGCACGGCCTGCTCCAGCGGCATGGTCAGCAGCTCGCGCAGCGAATTCAGGCCCAGCTTCAGGCTCAGGCCCGCGGCCAGGCCGATGAAGGCCACGCGCAGCAGCGACTTCAGCAGTTCGGCCACGCTCTCGGCGCCGTACAGGCGCTTGAGTCCGGCCATCGGGCTGAGCCGCTTCAGATCCGGTGTCAGCGCCTTGCTGGAAAATTGCAGTCCGCCCATCAGCACCGGGCCAAGGAAGCCGGCCAGCAGGCACAGCCCGATCATCGGCAGCATCACCCACAGCAGTTGCAGCAGCAGGCTGCCGACGTGGCCGAACAACTGGTCCGGGTGCTTGAACAGCTGGGGGTCCGGGCTGAGCGCGATCTTCATCCAGCCCAGCGAGCCGCGCGCCAGCGGCATGGCCATGGTCAGCAGCGCGACCACGCCGGCGCCGAACACCGCCGCCGTCGCCAGTTCGCGCGAACGCGGGATGTTGCCCTGTTCGCGGGCCTCGCGCAGGCGTTTTTCACTGGGCTGTTCTGTGCGTTCGCCGCTTTCGTCCTGCTCGGCCATGGCGCTGCGTCGGGAAAACCGACGACCACGCTGCAAGTCCCGTTCCAGTCAGGCGACGGGAAACGGTCGCCGCTCTGGTCACCGCGGCGCGCTCACGAAAACCCGCGTAGGAGCGGCCTCCGGCCGCGAGCTTTTTCCGCCATCCGCGCGCCCTTGAAAAGCTCGCGGCCGGAGGCCGCTCCTACACCCGGTTCCAACCACCCGGTTCCAACCGCCCGGTTCCAACCACCCGTTCGCGACCGCGACGGCCGGTCAGAACAGGTCTTCGGCGATCACGTAGCTGTCGCGGCCGTTGGACTTGGCCCGGTACAGGGCGGCGTCGGCGCGCGAGAACCAGTCGTGCCAGTCGCGTTCGTGGCCAAGCAGGGCGCCGCCCAGCGAGATGGTGATGCGCCCGCCCGGCCCGCGCAGGGACGCGCGCACCGCCTTGCGCAGGCGCTCGGTGGCCGACTCCAGTTCGTCGCGGCTGGATACCTTCAGCAGCACCACGAATTCCTCGCCGCCGAACCGGTAGACCTGGTCGTCCTTGCGCATCTCGAAGCGCAGGATCGAGGCCAGATCGGCGATGGCGTCGTCGCCGGCGGCGTGGCCGTAGAGGTCGTTGACCTCCTTGAAGTGATCCAGGTCCAGCACGATCAGGCCGTACCGGCCGCGGCCCAGTGTCTGCTGTTCCACCGCGTGGGTGAGCGCGCGCTCCATCATCCGCCGGTTGGGCACGTTGGTCAGCGCGTCCAGCGAGGCCAGTTCCTGCAACTCGACCCGGTCGTCCTGGCTGCGGGTGGCGAAGATGTAGGAGAACAGCGCGGTCAGCGCCGCCGTCACCAGCGTGGACACGGCATGGAACACGTCCGGGAACACCCCCGGCAGCAGGCACAGCACCACCAGCATCACCAGCCCCGCGCCCAGTGCCAGCCGGCGGTCGGCGAGGAAGAAGTTGGTCAGCAGGACCAGGTAGAGCCAGGTGATGGCGATCGGGCCGATCAGCCAGACGGCCAGCAGGCAGGCGCTGGAATTGAGCAGGCACAGCAGGTCGCCGGCACGCGCGCTGTTGCCGCTGCCGCGGGCATAGACCACCACGCCGAAAATCGCCGCCGCGATCACCGCGTCTATCGCCAGCGCGAGGAAATCGCCGTGCAGCCAGCGGTAAACCGCGAAGGCAGCGATCACCACGGTCGTGGTCACGCCCAGCAGGGTGATCAGTTCCAGGCGGATGTCGCGGTTCTTCGGTGTCATCCCGGTCAAAGGCCTGGCGCCCGATGGCGCCCGCATCGTGATTTCGTCGTTTTTCCCGATGCAAGTCTAGTGCCGGAATTCCGACTTCGGGTGAAGCCCGTCAAGGAATCGTTGCCAGCCCGCCGGCGAGCCCCTGCAGGAACGACGTCAGTCGCGACCGGAGCCCCGACACTCCGTACCGCCCACCCTGCGGATGACTGCCCTTGTGGGAGCGACGTCAGTCGCGAAGGCCGGCCGGTATCCCGAATCGCGACTCACGGCGCTCCCACAAGCGGGGCCGGGCGGTTCAGCGGGCCGGAATCAGGCTCAGGTCGGCGCGGTATTCCCAGGTCTCGGTGTCCGCCGACAGCACCGCCGCGGCCAGCGCTGCGGCGGCGTCCGCCGCCTGCGGATCGGGCGAGGCCGCGAGCAGGGCGTCCAGGCTGTCGTCGCCGCGGTCGTGGTCCTGCCAGCCGCGCAGCGCGACCAGGTGCAGATAACCGGGCGCGTCGCCGCTGACCGGTTCGTACCAGCTGTGCGCGGGTGCGTCGGCCGGCAGCGCCCCCCGGGCGATGCGGACCGCCCGCTCGAACGCCGCGCGCGCGCCGGGCCGGACCACGTAGCGGGTCACGAGCAGGCGGGGCGAAGGTTGCCAGCGTTCCAGCGGAAAGCCGCTGCTCAAATCCCGGCGCAACCGGTAGCTGGCGCGCAACGCCGGTTCCACGAACGGGGTGACGTTGCGTGCGGCGTCGGCACCGTCGCCGGCCGGATCCACGCGTCGGTCGAACGCCGCGAACGGCGCGCCGAAGCTGCCGTCGACAAACATCCCGGCGCGCTTGCCGTCGCTGACATACCAGCCGTACCACACCAGCGGATCCCCGGCCTGCCGGTGCCAGGCCAGATGGCGGCGATAGCCCTCGTCGAAGGCTTCGCGCTGGCCGGGCCTGGTCCAGTAACCGAACAGGTGGGCGGCATCGCCGCTGTCGCGGGCGGACGCGGCGGGATTGGCGGCGGAAGCGGCGTGGGCGTCGGGCAGCAGCGCGGCCAACAGCAGGCAGGCGGACAGCAATCGCATGGCGGACTTCCGGCGAAAGGGAATGGCGACAGCCTAGGCCGGACGCGCGCCGCCGGCCATTTCAAATCCCGGCGTCGCCATTCGATGACATGGAACGCTCACGCCCGGCTTACCATCGACGTTCCTTCCACTTTCCTCCGGCCGATGCTTCCCGATTTCCGCCGCCTGGCCGTGTTCCGCACCGTGGTCGCCGAAGGCGGCGTCAACGCCGCCGCGCGCAGTCTGCACAAGTCGCCCTCGGCGGTGACCTACGACCTGCAACAGCTCGAACGCCAGCTCGGCACGCCGCTGTTCCGCCGCAGCGGCAGCCGGCTGGTGCTGACCCCGCGCGGCCGGGTGCTGGCCGCCTCGATCGAGCGCGCCTACCTGGACCTGGGCCAGGCCTGGCAGAACGTGCGCGAGGACGTCGTCGCCGAACCGTTGCGGATCGCCTGCGTGTCCGGCTTCGGCCGCTACCGGCTGGTGCCGCGCCTGCTGTCGCTGCTGCCACCCGAACGCCCGCTGGAAGTGCTGTTCCGCACCGCCAGCCAGGTGCTGGCGCTGCTGGAAACCGGACGGGTGGCGCTGGGCGTGAGCTATCGCCCGCTGGTGACCACCGGCATCGCCTCGGTGCCGCTGGGCGAAGAGGAACTGGCGCTGGTCGGCCCCAAGGCACGCCGCGCCACGCCTCGCGTGGAACAGATCGCCTCGTTGCCATTCGTGACCTACGAGGAGTTCGACTACGTGTTCTTCCACTGGTTCGAGAGCCAGCAACTGCCGCTGCCGGCGCGCTGGCACCGCAGCGATCACTTCGACGAACTGGAAGAGGCGCTGGAAAGCGTGGCGCAGGGGCGAGGGTGGTCGATCGTGCCCCTGGACTCGGCGCTGGCCAGCGCGTACCGCTCGCGGGTGCGCGTGCACCGGCTATCCAAGCCGTGCTTGAACGAGGTGCATCTGATCGGGCGGGAACGCGATTTGCGCAGCGAGGACGCCGCGTTGCTGCGCAGGGCGGCGGCGTAGCGGATCGCCTTGCCATCCCGTCGCCCGCGCGGCTGATGCCTCGCGTAGAGCGGAGCTTGCTCCGCTGCCGTGGCTTTCGCTTTGCCTTTGCCATACCGCTCACGGATGAAGCCAGAGCAGGAGCCGGAGCAGCGGAGCAAGCTCCGCTCTACGCAGGGTTAGGGTGTCAGCTGCCGCGCCGCGTCGAAGGTCTGATCGAAGATGCGCTGTACCGGCGGTCCCAGTTCCCCCGACAACAACGCCAGCAGGAACAGTCCCAGCAGCAGCGCGGTCGGCAGGCCCAACTGGATGGGATTGAGCGCCGGCGCCGCGCGGCCCAGCACGCCGAACGCCAGATTCACCGCCAGCATCGCCACCATCACCGGCAGCGCCAGGCTCAAGGCCGCACGCAGGATCTGCATGAAGAACGCCGGTGCGACCTGCAACACCGCCTGCGGGTCCGGCAACGCGGTACCGATCGGCAGCGAGTGGTAGCTGTCGACCAGCAGCGCCACCAGCGCGAGGTGGCCGTTGAGGGTGAAGAACACCAGCCCGAACGCCAGATAGAACCACTGGCCGACCACGCCGGAATTGACGCCGCGCAGCGGGTCCGACATCTGCGCGAAGGCCAGGCCGGTGCCTTGGGAAATCAGTTCACCGGCCAGCGCGCCGGCCTCGAACGCCAGCCGCAGCAGGAAGCCGATGCAGGCGCCCACCGCCAGTTCGCGCGCGGCGGTCAGCACGTTGGCCGAATCGAAGGCGATCTGGGTCGGCGGCGACGGCAGCATCGGCGCCAGCGCCAGCGACAGCGCGCCGGCCAGGATCACCCGCACCCGTACCGGCACCGCGCGGGTACCGACGAGCGGCATTGCCATCAGCATCGCGCCGGTGCGCAGCATCACCCACAGCAGCGTGGTGATCAGGCCGAACGCCTGCTGCCCGTCGATGACCATCTGGGTGGCGGCATTCATCCGCGCATCCCCGCGGAATCCTCATCGATCCCGGCAGAACACCGCTTCGGAAAAACCAGAACGGCACCCGGACATTCCCCCCTTTGAAAAAGGGGGGGCAGGGGGGGATTCCCCCGCGATGCCCGGCTAACCGTCGTCATCCCCCTCACCCGATCAGATGCGGCAAGCGCTGGAACAACGCCGTGGTGTACTCCACCAGCGTGCCCATCAGGTAGCTGCCCATGGCGAACAGCGCGGCAGTCAGCGCGATCGCCTTGGCGACGAACGCGATGGTTGGCTCGTTCAACTGCGTTGCCGCCTGGATCACGCCGATCACCACGCCGACGATCAACACCACCAGCAACAGCGGCCCACCGACCCATAGCGCGATTTCAAGGCCACCACGCAGTTCGGTCAATGCGGTTTCGGGAGTCATTGTTTACGGGAATCGGGAATCGGGAATCGGGAATCGGGAATGGGGAATCGGAGTGCAGGAAAATCAGGCATTCGGGACATCGCTCTTGCGATTCTCCATTCCCGATTCCCCATTTCCGGCTAGTTGAAGCTCGCCGCCAGCGAGCCGACGATCAGGACCCAGCCGTCGACCAGCACGAACAGCAGGATCTTGAAGGGGGCGGAGACCAGCATCGGCGAGAGCATCATCATGCCCATCGACATCAGCACGCTGGCCACGACCAGATCGATGATCACGAAGGGGATGAAGATCAGGAAACCGATCTCGAACGCGGTCTTCAGTTCGCTGGTCATGAAGGAGGCGACCACGATCGGGAACGGCACGTCGGCCGGGCTCGCATAGCTGGCGTGGCCGGCCATGCCGGCGAAGGTCATCAGATCGGTTTCGCGCACCTGCGCCAGCATGAAGTCGCGCAGCGGGCCGGTGGTCAGCGTCCAGGCGGTGGCGAAGTCGATCTGGCCGTCCAGATAGGGCGCCATGCCCTGCGCCCAGGCTTTCTCGCCCACCGGCATCATCACCAGCATGGTCAGGAACAGCGCCAGCCCGACCAGCACCTGGTTGGAGGGCGTCTGGCCGGTACCCAGCGCCTGCCGCAGCAGGCCCAGCACGATGATGATGCGGGTGAACGCGGTCATCGCCAGCAGGATCGACGGGATCAGGGTGATCGCCGTCATCAGCAGCAGTGTCTGCAACGGCAGGCTGACGTTGCGATCGCCAATCTGGCCGACGTTGACGTCCGGCAGCGTCGGCAGGGTCGGTTTGCCCGGCGGCGTGGGCGCGGCCGGCGCGGTGGCGGCCGCGGCGTTGGCAGGGGGAGTGGCGGGCGCGGCGGCCTGCGCGTTCTGCGCGAAGGCCAGCAGGGGCGCGGCCAGCAGCCACAGGCACAGCAGGAAGGGCAACAGGCGACGCATCGTCATTTCTCTTTGCGCAGGCGCTTGGCCAGCAATTCGGCGAAGTTGGGCAGAGGCTGCACCGGCACCGGCGGCAGCGGTTCGGGCAGGCGGTGCAGGGTGGCGATGCCGCCGGGGCTGACGCCGACCAGCAGTTGTTCGCCGCCGACCTCGACCACCAGCAGGCGTTCCTTGGTGCCGACCGACAGGCTGGTGACGACCCGCAGCTGATCGTTCGGGCGCAGGCCCAGGCCGGCACCGGGCAGGCGCTTGAGCAGCCAGGCCAGGCCCAGGATCAGGCCGAGCACCAGGACCAGGCCGACCAAAGCGCCGCCGATGCCGGGCGTGGCCGGGGCGGCGTGGCCGATCTTCTGCGCGGGCGCGGCGGCGGCGGCCGCGGCGGCGATCAGGGGTAGCGGAAACGACATGGAGAACGGCTCAGCGCAGGCGGCGGATGCGTTCGCTCGGGCTGACCACGTCGGTCAGGCGCACGCCGAAGCGTTCGTTGACGACCACCACTTCGCCGTGCGCGATCAGGGTGCCGTTGACGAACACGTCCAGCGGTTCGCCGGCACCGCGCTCCAGTTCCACCACCGAGCCCTGGTTGAGCTGCAGCAGGTTGCGGATCGGAATGCGGGTGCGGCCGACTTCCAGCGACAACACCACCGGCACGTCCAGGATGACGTCCAGGCTCATGTCGCTGAGGCTGCGGCCGGCGTCGGCCTGCAGGGCCTCGAATTGCGCGGCGGCGGCTTCTTCGGTGAGGGGTTGGTTCATGGCAGGGAATCCTGGGTGGCGATGTCGGAAGCGGTCGAGGCGAGCGAAGGGGCCGCGGGCGGCGGCGTGATCATCGCGCCGGGCGGACGGTGGGCGATGATCTTCACCGCGTTGTTGCCGTTGGAGGTGCCGAACTCGCCGGTGAACACCGGTACCTGTTCGACGCACACCGGCACCGTGCGCGGCAGTTCGATGGGCAGGATGTCGCCCACTTTCAAACGGGTGAGATCGCGCAGGCTGATGCGCTTCTCGGCGAGCACGCTGGACAGGGTGACCTCGGCGCCGCGCAGCAGTTCGTTGACGCTGTCGCGGAAGCTGTCGTCGTCGTGCACCCGGTCGGACTGGATGCCGGCGTCGAGAAGCTCGCGGATCGGCTCCAGCATCGAATAGGGCAGGGTGATGTGCAGGTCGCCGCCGCCGCCGTCCAGTTCGACGTGGAAGCGGCTGACCACCACGTACTCGCGCGGGCTGACGATGTTGGCGAAGTGCGGATTGACTTCCGAGTTGATGTATTCGAATTCCACCGGCATCACCGGTGCCCAGGCATCGACCAGATCGGTGAAGGTCTGCTTGAGCAGCAGGTGGATCACCCGCATCTCGGTGGCGGTGAATTCGCGGCCCTCGATCTTGGCCGGATAGCGGCCGTCGCCGCCGAAGAAGTTGTCCACCACCGTGTAGACCAGCTTGGGCTCGAACACCATCAGGCCGACGCCGCGCAGCGGCTTGAGCCGGATCAGGTTGAGGTTGGTCGGCACGTACAGCGAGTGAAGGTACTCGCCGAACTTGATCATCTCGATGCCGCGCACCGACAGATCGGCCGAACGGCGCAGCAGGTTGAACAGGCCGATGCGCCAGGTGCGGGTGAAGCGCTCGTTGATCATCTCCAGCGTGGGCAGGCGGCCGCGGACGATGCGGTCCTGGCTGGCGAAGTCGTACAGGCGCGCGACGCCGGGATCCTGCGGCGGCTCGTCGGTTTCGATCGCACCGGAATCGACGCCGTGGAGCAGGGCGTCGATTTCGTCTTGCGAAAGCAGGTCGCTCATCATCGCGGGCTTCCCCTCACTGCATCACGAAGCTGGTGAACAGCAGTTGCTCGGCGCCCGGCTTGCCGGTTTCGGCGTTCATCAGCTTGCGCACCTCGGCCAGCGCCTGCGCCTGCAATCTTTCCTTGCCGGCGCGGGTGATCAGTTCCTCGGCGTTCTGCTGGGCGAACAGCATCAGCAGGCGCGCGCGCAGGGCGGGCGCGTGCAGTTCGATGGCCTTGAGCGATTCCGGATCCCGGGTCATCAGCTGCACCTCGACCTGCAGGTAGCGGGCGCCGCCGGCCGAGCCGATCAGGTTGACCACGAAGGGCGGTTCCAGGGCGAAATACTGGGCCGGGGCGGGCACTTTGCCGGCGCCGGGCGCGGGCTTGGCTTCGGCCGCCTTGGCGGGCTCGGCGTTGCGGGAGGCGAAGAACCAGGCGCCGCCACCGGCCGCGCCGGCGGCGACCACCGCGACCAGGGCAATCATCAGCCAGGGCTTGCCCGCCTTGGGCGTCGGTTTGAGCAGCTTGGGGTCGGGTTTCTCGGCGGGGGGCACGCGGGCGTTCTCCTGGGTGGACGCGGGAGAAGATGCAAGTGGTGTGCCGTGGGGGTGGTGGTGCGGTGCCGGAAATCCGGCGGAGGTGTGGGGCGGGCTCTTCGGGTTTGCCCACCGGCGCCACCGCTGCGGATGGTGCCCCAAAAGGCAAGCGCCAAAGCCGAAGCGCCTATGCACCGGGTAGGAGCGGCCTCCGGCCGCGAGCTCCTCGCGACAAACACCCCCCGTTGGCCTTCAACCCAAAGACATGGGCCAACGGTGCCTTCCCTGCGTTCGTGTATTGCGGTTGCTTTTGCCTTTCGGGGCTCCCTTAAAAGCAAACGCCAAAGCAGCGGAGCAAGCTCCGCTCTACGCGGCGGCGCGGATCAGGCGTAGGCGTCCAGCAATCCGCGGGCGATGCGAACCGGCACGCCGCGGGGCGCGGTATCCGTGGTCGAGGCCGTGCCGTCGCCGCCGCCACGTGAGGCGTTGCTCTGGGCCGGCGAGGATTGCGGCTGCTGGCGGTGGCCGACGTCGGCCTGCGCCAGCTGGAACCCCTGCTGGCCCAGCATCTCGCGAAGGCGCGGCAGGCTGTCCTGCAACGCCTGCCGGACTTCCGGCTGCGCGCTGCTGAAATCGGCGTGCACGCGATCGCCGTCCAGGCGCAGGCTCACTTCGATCGCGCCCAGATCGCCGGGACTGACCCGGATGTGGGCATGGCCAATCTTCTGTTCGGCCATCCAGGTCATCTGGGTACCGAGGGTGTCACCGAAATGGTCGCCACGCAGGTCCGGCGTCATCGACGCCAGCGGATTGACGGTGGCGGTGCGGGCGAGGCCGTAATCGGAAGCGGGCGCGGGAATGCCGCCCAGGGGAGCGGCGATCGGCGCGGGGACATCCGCATCGGCGCCGCCGCCATCGCCGGCCATGTCCTTGAGCGCGGCCAGGCCGGCGGCGAGCGCCGCGGGCAGGGGCGTGGATTCACCGGCGGCGAGATCGGCGAGCGGAATCGCGGAGGCCGCGGTGCCGGTGGATGCGGGCGCCGGGAGCGCGCCGTCCGGCCGGGTGGCGTTCGCCATCGCGCCGGTGAAGGCGAGCGGATCCGTCGGCGTGGCTTGCGAGGCCGCCGCCGGAGGAGGGGGCCGCCTTCGGTGGTGAGCAGCGCGCCCGCCATCGGCATCGCGTTCGCGGCCAGGCGCAGCCCGGCGGGGAAACCGGGTGGCAGCGTGGGCGCGCCGGTGCCGTTGGCCGTCGGCGGGATGCCTTCCGCGTCGGCGAAGCTGTCCAGCGGAAGCGGAAACATCGGCAGGATCAGTCCTGCGGGCGGCCAGCCGACGTCCTCGTCGGCGCCTTCGTGGCTGTTCTTCCGCGTGTCGCGTTCCGCCTGCGCGGTGGCGGCGGAAGCGGATGCGGCGTCCTCGGCCGGAGCGTTCGCGTCACCTGCCCGCGTGCGGGCGGGTTCGTCCGTGCGCGCATCCCGCGCGGGTTCGCGCGCCGGGGCGGCGTCGCGTTGCGGCTTGCCGGCCGGTGCGGTGGATTCGGAACGGGCGCCCGACGCATCGCGACGCAGCAACGGGTCAAAGGCGGGCTTCTGCCCCGCCGTGTCGGCCGCGCGCGAACCATTCACGCCGGCGGCGCCGGCACCGGGGTTCGCGCCCACGCCGCCCAGCCAGCTGGAAGCATCGGCCTTCACTTGCTCTCCTCGGTTTCCTCGGCGGCGGCGGTCGCCGCCAGGCGCGCGCGGCGCGCGCCCAGATCATCCATCTCGCGTTTGGTTGCGGCGCTCGACCACCTGGTGCTCCTGCACCCGGTAGCTGGCGGCCAGTTTGTTCCAGCACCTGCTTTGTCGCGGCTTGGCCAGCAGCAGCCGGTCGCGCTCGATGTCCACGCTGGCGCGGCTGCGATCCACGGTCTGCACCTGCTGCTGCACCGCGCTGTCCAGGCGATCCAGGAAGGCCCGCCGGTTGGCCAGCTGCGCCGGGCTGGTCGCCGCCATCTGGCTGCCGGCGTATTCGTCGGCGTAGCGACGCAGGTTCCTCCAGCCGCGATTCGTGCATCGCCAGCGTGCGCTGGCGCTCGGCCAGATCGCGGGCGACCGCGTCTTCCTTCTCCTGAGCGCGGCGCAGCAGCGGGTCGATTCGACGGGATTGCATCATGGCTTAGGGTTCCTTGCGGGCTTGCGCATTGCGTTCGACCAGTTGCTCCAGCGCATCGCGGCTGTCCCGCAGATCCGCCGAGCGCGCCACATCCTGGCCGAGGAATTCGACGATCTCCGGCCATCGCTCCAAGGCCTCGTCGACGTCGGATCGCTGCCGCGCTGGTAGGCGCCGATGGCGATCAGGTCGCGGTTGCTGGTGTAGGCCGACAGCAGCCGCTTCAGTTTGCGGATGCGATCGCGCCAGGTCTCGTCGGCGATTTCGGTGACCACGCGGCTGACCGAGGATTCCACGTCGATGGCCGGATACAGGCCGCTGTCGGCGACCCGTCGCGAGAGCAGGATGTGGCCGTCGAGAATCGCGCGGGCGGCGTCGGCGATCGGATCCTGTGGATCGTCGCCTTCGGTCAGCACGGTGTAGAAGGCGGTGATCGAGCCGCGTCCGGCCGAGCCGTTGCCGGCGCGCTCGACCAGCGCGGGCAGGCGCGCGAAAACCGACGGTGGATAACCGCGGGTGGTCGGCGGTTCGCCCACCGACAGGCCGATCTCGCGCTGGGCCTGGGCGAAGCGGGTCAGCGAATCCATCAGCAGCAGGACGTTCAGTCCCTGATCGCGGAACCACTCGGCGATCGCGGTGGCGCGATACGCGCCCTGCAGGCGCGCCAGCGGCGGACGGTCGGCCGGACTGGCCACCACCACTGCGCGCGCCAGGCCCGCCGGGCCGAGCGTGCTTTCGACGAAGTCGCGCACTTCGCGCCCGCGTTCGCCGATCAGGCCGACCACGATCACGTCGGCGGCAGTGTAGCGGGTCATCATGCCCAGCAGGGTCGACTTGCCGACGCCGGAGCCGGCGAACAGGCCCACGCGCTGGCC
>OFDB01000054.1_pt1 | contig 22782 bp, 23 predicted proteins | sample 1521001 | NCBI WGS metagenome assembly OFDB01 (sample SAMEA2532531, study PRJEB24079) | metagenome | biome: bacteria; feature: seaside; material: soil | place: India | collected 2012-02-01 | depth 0.1 m | reverse complement strand
GGTCGCATGCCGTCATCTCTCAAAGGAAGAAAAGGGGAAATTCCTCTCCGCGACAAAAGCAGGCGCTTCTCAACAGCCGAATGGCTGGTCAACTCCCCGTCCACCCGCTTCGGCGGGTCGCCCGTCCCCTTTTCGCTTTCAACAGCCGCATGGCTGATCGAAGGGGTCTTTCAAGCGTAGTTCGCCGGTCCGCTTCCCTCCCCTCGAAGGAAGGGGACCGAGGGGATTGACCAGCCATGCGGCTGTTGAGAAGCGCTTGCTTTTGTTCCCACATCCAGTCCCTCCTGCCAACGAGGGAAACTGCCTAAAGTCAGCGGGAAGCAAACCCTAAAGCTGCTTGACGAGGTTATGACTCACCGTCAAATACCCCAACTTCGCATACAACGCCTGCGCGCCCACATTGTGCGCAAACACATGCAAGCCAATCCGATCGATGCCCTGCGCGCGCACCTGCGCCTCCATCGCCGCGAATGCAGCCCCCGCATAACCGCGACGACGATGCGCGGGATGCACGAGCACATCATAGACATGCACCTGCCGCTGCTCGCCTTCGGTGTAGATGCCATACCACAACGTTCCCACCACGCCATCGCCAGCGACGATTTCGAACAGGTGATGATCCGGCGTGGTGACACCCTGCGGCAGCAGTTGCGCAAAGGCCGCCTGCGAACGCTCCCGCGCGCCTTCGGCCGGCCAGCGTCCAGCGGAGACATTTTCCTGCGCGTAGCTTTCCACCGCGGTGTGCAAGAACGTGCGGAACGCACGCTCGCTCATCGGGATCAGCGTAATCTCGGACATGACGAAAGCCGCGGGACGGGAGGAGCGACTCTATCCCAGTCCCGGGTCACACGCGTGGCGGCGGCGCGACGGGAACGGGAATCGCCGGACGGGTGCCGTCGCTCAGCGCCATCAGTTGGCAGAACGTGGCGTCGTAGGCCGCCGCTTCCTCCTGGTAACCGGCGACGGCCCGCAGCGAACCGCGCGCGGCCAGCTTCTGCGCCACCGCGCGCAGGCGCTCGCCGTCCGGATGGGTCTGCACCAGCGCCGCCATCCAGACGGTCAATGCTTCCAGTTGACCGATGGCGCGCGCATCGGTGGCTTCCAGCCGGCACAGGTGGGTATGGATCTGGGTGTCTGACAACGGCATGCAATCGACTTCCGGCATAGGGGATTCATCGCCGCAAAGCCCCCTCTCCGCGTCGTCCGTTTCCCTCACGCGGCGGACACGGCGGAGCGGACAGGCCGCACGCGCCATGGTCATTCACCGTTCGGGCGGGTGAAGCCGGAACTGAATATCCGGCTCCCCGTATTCAGCAAAATGGGCCAGTGCGCCCGACTTCCTCACCCCTCGCCCGCCGGCAGGGTCTCCTCATCCTGGTCGTAGGCCGGTGGGTAATAGAAGTTGAGCGTCTTCAGGAAGGTCCGCCCCGTGTTGCGGATCTCGTGGCGTTCGCCGTGTTCGATCACCAGCAGGCTGCCCGCGCGCAGCGTCTGCCGCTCGCCTTCGACGGTCGCCACGCCGGTACCCGACACCACGTACAACCACTGGTCCGCGCCGCGATGCCGGTTGTCCGGCCCGCCCTCGGCCTCGCCCGGCGCGATCACCATCTCCGCCGCCTGCACCTCCCGCACCGCGAACGCGGTACGAAAGCCTTGTCCAAAACGCAGATGTTTGTATTGCATGCCGGTTCCAATGGATTCATTGCTGATGACAAAAAGTCCCGCCTCCCTTCCCCCGCTCGCGGGGGAAGGTGCCCGAAGGGCGGATGGGGGCAAACCGTCCAGCAGACCGGCCTCACCCCAACCCCTCAATGCCGCAGGTTCACCTCAGCCACGCGATCGCGGTAATGCTTCTTCGGGTCCACGCCCAGCATCAACTTCACCCCGGCCAGCATCGAGTTCTCGTTCAACCAGATTTCCGCGTGCTCGGCATCGAAGCGCAGCAGCGCCAGTCGCGGATCCTCCATCCCGCCTTCGTACCAGGCGGCCAGGTAGGGATTCCACAACCGGTCGACCACTTCGCGATCCGTATGCTCCACCAGCACCCCGTTGACGCTGGCGAACAAGTCATGGCCCTTGGCGGAAAATGTGGCGATGGCGCGCTGCGGCGTGGCCACGCGCTGGGCCAGGCGGTTGTCGGTGGTGGTGAAGAACCAGATGGGGCCGTGTCCCTCCTCCTCCATCTGCGCGGTCATCGGGCGGGTATGGCCGTCCTCGGCGCCCTCCAGGCCAATCATCATGACCATGTCGGACTTCAGCAATTTCCAGAATTTCTTTTCGAGTTCCTGTGGCGTATGCATGACGATACTCCCTCGAAACAGGGTGACTTCACGCTAGTCCGGCGAATGTCACGCCGCCGTCAAGCAAGCGTTATCACCGTGATAGTCGTGCCCGCCAGCGCGCGCCCCCTTCGCCGCCTGTTCACGCCCACCGGACTAACACAGGCACGTGGTTCGAAGGAGGATTCCGACATGCCGGAAGAAAAGACCCGCCGTGCCGTCGAACGCGACAAACGCGAAGGCAAGTCGGCCGGCACCCAGGCCGGCGAATTCGTCCGCGAGGAAATCGAACACGTCCGCGAAGGCAAGCACGGCGTCCAGAACACGAAGCAGGCCATCGCCATCGGTCTGTCCAAGGCCCGCCGCGCCGGCATCGATGTCGAACCCGGCGACAGCGCCTCCCCGTCGGTGAAGAAAAAAGCTCGCAAGGACATTGCCAAGGGCAGGAAAGCCGCCACAAAACGCCCCGCCGCCAAACGCTCGGCCGGCGCCAAGAAAGCGCTGAAGACGGCCAGCAAGAAAACCGCCAAGAAAGCCGTCAGCCACACCGCCCTGTCCAAACAGGCCAAGAAGGCGGCCAGCAAGCGCACCGCCGCCGACCGTTCCGCCGCGGCAAAGAAAGCCGCCCGCACCAAGGGCCCGGCCAAGCGCTCGGCCGCCGCCAAGAAGGCGGCGAGGACCCGCAAGAAAGCCTCCTGATCACCCTGCGTGGGCCTGGGCCCACCATTGCCGTCACCGGGTGTCGCCCCCGGGTGAAGCCGCGATGCGCTCACCCACCGCCCGGCACCGCGATGGTGGACCCAGACCCACCCACCCATGCAAGCTTCAGCCTCCGACTGGCACGCCAATGCAATTAAGTTGACGAGGGTCGAAATCAGGTTGCACGAAGTGGTCGCTTGGCCGATGACCTTCAGCCCTCAAAAAAGCTGCCTTCGTACATCAGAAGAAATCGGTCGACGACGACGCTCCGGTGAGCATTGACTCAACTCAGCACGGGGGTATGTTGTCACCATCCTGCCCCTGCTCCCCTCCTTGACACTTGTGGGAATCACCTGAAAAATCCCGGGCACTTCCAGTGCAGCTTCTCGGCATATGGTGTAGGTTTACCGTTACCAAACTAGCGGGAGAAGCAACTTGAAAAAAAACAAATCCTCACAGCATTCATTAGCCCGTCTCGCTCTTCTTACCCTAAGCATAGGCACGGTGTCATGCGCGTTTGGCGAGCAATCTGATGCATCAGAGTCAAGATCTTCGGCCAGCCCAGAATTTCCCGTTCTTGAGTGTTTCCGGGAGTATGCCGACCGCTACAGCGATACGAATGCTTCTCCCACGGATATCGCTACCGCCGCCTATGCCGCCTGTTACACGTCTTTGCTGCAATTCACTGAACTACTCAGGTCCGAGCGGTCATCCGATCCGGTTGGAGCCATCAACATTGATGAGCGTGTTGCGCTAGCCAGAAGCGAGTTGGAGAAGCGCGCGCATGCAGCGGCATTGGACCAAGTACTCCGTATCCGCTTCAAAAAACAATGATCCTCCTTAGCGCTACCTACTTATCCTCATAACGAGCGCGTATCAGTTCCAGGTACTCGCTTGAAGGGCCCATGGCCATCTTGGCCCGTCTGAGGTCAAGGTGGTCAATATCCTCAACCGGCTTTAATACTATTTCCCCGTTAACGCGGTCGGTTTGAGTACCATATATCTGCTTCTTCCCTTCGGCCAACAACACGCGATCAGTAAGAAGAGCGTACTGTTGACGTGAAAGCTGTCGACTTTCCACGAGCTGCTTTGCCAGATCTAAGGCTTTCCGCTGAAGCTTAACGTCGCTGACATGCTGAACCAATAGAAAGAAAGTAGAAACACCATCACGCCCTACCTGCGTGATGTTCGGGAATCCGACTTGGTCGAGAATTTCCCTGACCCTCGATAGATTCTCTTCATCGACGCGCTCCACCTCGGCACGAAGTGATTCCTTTTCCGATTCGTCCTTGGCTGAAATCAGTGCATGTCTTGCGCGCTGATCGGCCTCAATCATCCGCCCAAGTTCCTGCCTTATCTTCGGCAGCTCGTATCCAGCAAACTCCACGGACAATCGCGGAAACGGGTTGGCATCAGACAGGGAGCTGCCATTTCGAACTTTTGCTTGTACTTTTTCCAACTGTTCATGAACATCCAGCAGCCCATAGAAATCACGATAGAACCTCAGACCAGAAATTCTGCTTGGCATTCTTGGCAAGAAAACCCTGCCATCACCATCAACTTCCATCACCGTGCCGTAACGCTGGCTTTCCCCATTCTTTATCTGGATCTCATCGACCAGCCGTGCGTAAGCCAGAGGATCAATATCCACGCTCACCTGGGGATCCATGGCTCGCAGGACGTCCTCCTGAAAAGCAGGGTCTACGCCCGCGTCCAATAGCGCTCTCCCTACCGCATCCACCGTATCAAGACCTACGCCGGCGACGGTTGGCCAGCCAAATTTGAGCAAAGTCGACTTGAAATGAGAGATACCATCCGCCGAAAACGGACGTGGCAACTTCAGAAGCTCCTTGTATGCAGATTCCTCTGATGACTGATACGTTTTCGATGATGAAACCCGATAGTCTCCTGACGCATACAAGCTACTTGAACTTATAAGCAATACACATAGCGCCAGCGCTCTGGAATATATATTCTTCATGCACCAGAAATCCTATTTTCCTCTGTGGCCCAAGCATTGTAATCCGCCAAGCCCGGGAACCTGCCAACATCGGCCTCACCTGCGATAGCGGCGGCCACATGCGACACAATCGGTCCGCCGCCGTAGAACTCAACGAACAAAAATGCTCCACCTGGATTGAGATCCAAAAAATATCGATCACCATTCGTATCGATGCAGAAATCGCTGCTCGCCATATTCAATCCAAAATAATTTACGAGCGCCGCAAGGTCCCGATTCATATCGAAATCGGATACGGAAGAGAATTTCAGTGTTCCATCCGTTTGGAATGGACGGAAATCAATACACGAATCATGCGGGTTCTCGATCTTGCATGAAAAAACCTCCCCTTCAACTATCACAGCCCTGACGTCTGCAACCTTGTCAATCACTTTCTGATATATCGCTGGACAGGCTAGAATCTGTGCATCGCTCATGGCGTCAAGCTGTTCTGATGTTATCGTATTGGCATACGTCATCAATTGCGAGCCATCATCTTCTCTCCACGTGTAGACATCGATTGGCTTAACGACAAGCCGACCATGCCGAATTGCGAAATCACGCACAGCGACCGGATCATTGCTTATCAAGGTTTCTGGGAACTTGATTCCCAATTTTCGACAGGCTTCCAACTGCTCAAATTTGTACTCACCTCTAATTGCAGCGCGCTTGTCGTTGAGCCAACGGATTCCGTTATCAGCCATTCGCTCCAACACGTTATCCACGTACCTGGAGCTTTCGCCTCGAATATAGTCCTTGTCAGCATCATCCGTGCTTTCGGAAAATTTGCGAATCCTAAATACTCGCCTCAACCAGGCGCCAGTGTAGTCGTCATGCCCCATAACACGAATTGACGTCTCTTCTCCATCACGGACGTGGAAAGAAAATCCTGGCGATTGAATGGCGAATGATGTATCCCAGAACTCAACCTCATACCCCGCGCGATTTAGCGACCAAGCCACCACCCGCGCATGCGCATCTTGCTCCGATGAAACAATAAGGATCTTGGACATTCCCGACACCTTGGTTGAGCATGTTCTAGTGACTCGAGAAGCACCCCGTCATTGACGAGGTGCTTCTTACTGCGTTGGTTACTACGGAGTCTCGATGATTGTATCGAGTTGATCCGGCGTATCCGAACCCTTCCGATATGTTTCTTCCGTCGCGGTCGCGGCGTCCTGGGCCGGCCCGTTGATGATCACTTTGGTAGCTGCACCAGTAACCAGGGCCATTTCGTCCTTGGTGATGTGGCGTGCCAGCGACTTCATGATAGGCGTGTTATCCATTGCATTCTCCTTGGCTTGAGAGGTGATTTCTATCAGCCGCTGACGATAGTGTCAGATCCGATATACTTTCCATCCTTGTTATAGGTGTTCTCTTCAGTCTCTGCGAATCCGCTGTCAGTAACGGCATCAGAGGTCTTAACAACGGTGCCAGCACCGCTAACCTGGATGAGTTCCTCTTTCGTGACTTCACGGGCCAGCGTTTTGACAACTGGCGGCACGACGTTCTTGTCTTTCATCTAGTACTCCAGCATGTTGATAAGTGAAGCGGCACGTAAGTGCCACACGACAACCGTGCTAACGGGCCCAGCCAGTACGGTTGCGGCGTGAAACTCACCGTATGAACCTACCTAACGTGAGGTCGAACACCCTATCTGCCTGCTCAATGGTCTCCGTGCGGTGGGCTATCGTCACCCTGGTCATGCTCAGAGCCCTGATTGTCTCATTCGTCCTTCGCTCGTTGTCGATATCCAGGTGGCTTGTCGCTTCGTCCAGAACAAGAACCTTCGGGTCCTGATAGAGCGCTCTGGCCAAAAGGATTCTCTGCTTCTGGCCTCCGGAAAGTGTTGATCCCATATCGCCAATGAGCGATTCGTATCCCATCGGCATTGCCCGAATCTCCGCATGGATAGATGCTCCTTTCGCCGCGCGAATTACGCGCTCCAGGTCGAAGTCTGAGTCGCAGAACGCGATGTTGTCGGCAATGGTTCCCGAAAACAGGGAATCATCTTGCATTACAGCGGCCATGAGACCCGCATGCGGCCGAGGAGTACTTCCGTCACTGCTAGCAAATCCCACGGAAACGAGGCCATGCTGCGGACGAAGCAAGCCAAGTATGAGTTTTGCCAATGTGGACTTACCACAGCCGCTACGACCTACTATGGCAATCGACTCGCCCGGCTCTATCTCCAGACTCAGGTCGCGGATAACCCAGGGGTCCGAATCCGAGTAGCGGAAGGACAGGTTCCTGATCACTATCCGCCCTTCTTCAGTATCACACGAGAGGGAACCGTGGTTCTTGTCTACCTCTGCCAGCGCGATGTCTGATATGCGTTCCGCATGTAGACCCAGCACCTTGAACTCGCTTACCCGATCGATTAGCGATCCGAATTTGGCAGCAAATTGGTCGGCATAAGCGATGAATGCAATCATCATGCCGGCGGAGAATTTCCCTTGAATGGCGAGGTAAGCGCCTACAGAAACCAGTAGAATCCTCTGGGATAGGAACAGGGCTTGATTGATGGATGCGATGGCAAACCCGAATCGCTGAGTTACCATGGTCCTTCTCGCAGCTTCCACCGTTGCATTAGCCAGTCTGGCCTTTCGCTCCGCTTGTTTTCCCGCCAGCTTAATTGCTTGGATTCCGCGAATGGACTCCATAAGCTCGGTTTGCTGCCGGGCCTGATATACGACCTGCTGCTCGTTGGCGCGCCAGATGGCGCGGAAGAACCCGTATCTAACCAGAGCGTAGATAGCCATCGTAACGACAACGCAGATTGTCATCGGGATGCTATAGATCGCCAGCATAACCAAGGCAATGGAGCCGACCACCCCATCAATGATGGCAGCGACGAAACCACCGGTAAGGGTTGACTGTATGGCGTAGAGGGAAGAGAAACGAGATACCACATCACCCAAATGCCTCTTTTCGAAAAAATCAAGAGGAAGCTTTAGTAGATGGGCAAACATTGTTGTCACCCACTGGGCGTTGATATCCGCCCCCAGCCAGCTTATCAACCACCCTCGCCCTGCCGTCAGCAGGGCCTGCACGATAACGATGATGGCGAAACCCAATCCTACGATGGGTAGCATCTCGGTTGTTCCGGACATCAACCCTTGATCAACAATCCATTGCATGTGCAACGGAACAATCAGCGACACAAATTCGATGGCCACGGCAATAGCCAATATTTGTGCCGCTGACTTCCCTACCCCCCTTATTCGGCCGACCAAGTCGAGAATCGACACGCTACGCCTATCTACGACGGGCTCGAAGGACTCGGACGGTGCTAGCTCCACCAATACGCCAGTGAAGTGCCTGCTGACCTGGTCTATCGATAGTTTTCTCTTTCCGCCGGCTGGATCAAAGACATGTACGAAACCACCTTTTACTTTCTCGATGACGACAAAATGATTAAGGTTCCAATGCGCTATGCATGGCATCCTCGCGTGATGCAGATACTCGAGTTCGGCTCTGAGAGGCCTCGCTTCCAGATCCAATGCCTCCGCTATCTCCACAAGCCTGTCCAACGCCACTCCTTTTAGCGATGAACTGAACCTGCGACGCAGACTGGCAATATCTATCTGATGGCCGTAATAGCACGCAATCATGGCTAAGCAAGCGAGTGCACACTCCGCCGCTTCTGACTGAAGCACCAGTCTCATCTTCTGGGGCGCTGCCCAGCCAACTCGGCCGCTTCCATCTGCCATTTGGTGCCTATCCTTATCTCAGTCCTTGCTCAACGGCTCGAAGAGAATTTCCACTATCCGTTTTCTTCCAGAAAGAACGTCAGCAGACATCGACATGCCTTGCCGGAGAGCTTCTTGCGCCCCCGCTCTCTCCACATATGGCTTATCCAGCGCAACGAGTACCCGGTAGCGCGGCTCTTTGACCTCTTTTCCCAGAGCATGAGCGACCAGATCCGGGGAGCTTGCACTGGTGTCTACGGACGTCACCATACCTTTGTATGTTCCATATCTCTGGTATGGGAAAGAATCAAAGCGGAGGACAACCTCGTAGTCCGCCCCAACTCTGCCGACGGACTTGCTGGGCGCCCATAGTTCCGCGACAAGCGGAGAGTTTGCGGGCTGCAAAGACACGAGTACTGTAGTTGCATCAACGATTTGTCCCTCGTTTACGAGGACACTCGTAATGGTGCCATCTACAGGCGCACGCAGGACAGTTTCTCTGCTGGCTTCGTTCTCGGCTTGCGCTTGTGCGACGTCGGCAAGCTGAATACTTAGGCTGCTCTTGCTGGCTTCCACTTCTAGGGGAATGGATGCTAGATCAGACCTCGCTTGCGCGATGTCGCGTTGCAACCGTAACCGCTGCTGCTTCAGCTCACTGAGCCTGGCTCGGTTCTGTAACATTTGATCGCGCTGCTGCGCAATCTGGACTGCACTGATAACATCCTTTCCGTCCGTAGACCATTTCTCGAAGATCCGATTTGCGGCGTCTGCGCGATGCAGTTGAATCTTCTCTTGCTCGCGAATTTCAGCTAATTCAAGTTGCGATATCGCCAGTCTTTCTACCAGCGCATGCCTCTTTTCGTTCAGAAGACTATCCTGACTTGCCAGCGATGCAGCAATCGTCTCTTGCTTGAGACTCAGTTGGCGTGATACGGCCATCCCCGTATCGCCGATCGAAGTGCTTACTCTCTTCTCTGAAAGAGAGACGAGCGGATCGCCTTTGTTGACCCGAGTGCCATTAGGCACATGAACCTTGGTGACAAGGGAAGCACGCAAGGATTGTATATCGAGCTTCCCGTACTTCGGGACAAGCCTGCCCTCTAGGCGCTCGTAACGTGTGTAAGTTCCGAAGAGTCCGACGAACAATACAGCGAGCACCAAGGCCAACGATACCGCCGTCATGAACCAACCAATGCGCGGAGGGGCTACGCGAATGCCGCCCAATCTCCCTTCCTTTTTCGCATCGATAACTTCCTGTCTAAACAGCTTCACTGCGACATCCTGGTCGAAGCCCGTCATTCCGCTCGGCATGACGTTTAGATCAGTTCAGCCACTATGTCAACATCTCATCGGCATTCATACGCCTGCCGCGCTTGGCGTCAGTTTTCTGCGGCTGCGCGGCTTCTGCCCGCGATTACGCCCAAATGCCCTGTCGCAGCTCGAAATCCCAAGCTCGGGCTTGTCCCCGATGCCAGGTCATATCCCTTCTTAGCTTCATATTCAGATGCGATATCGTCATAAGTTCTGTCTATGCTTCTGGGGTGGGAATTGCCCCAATTACAGCTGACGACTACTTGATTTGCTGGGCCGGCGACGTCCTGCTGTGACGAACCAGCAGTGCCGGGGCTCAAGGATTCGTGCATGGTTGTTGGAATGCACGTAACGCGGAAGCAAACGAGGCCTACCCTACAGTCCTGGTATACGCTTGCCGATATCGCCGATACGGCCCTGGGGAGGGCCGGCGAGGAAGTGGGGCTGACGGCCGTAGGCCGCCGGCAGGGATGTTTGAAGGATCAACCGGGGAATCGCCATGCATCTGTTCCGTCCGCTCGTCGCGGTCGCCTGCCTGTGGCTGGCCGGCTGCGCGCACAACGCCGCCTATCGCGTGCAGCCGGCATCGGCCACGCCCTGTCAGGAAACCGACGATCACGATTGCCGTGCGGCCGTCCGCCACCCGCTGCGCAGCGGGCCGGACGGCGCCTACATCACCTACGTGGAGTTCGATGATCAAGGCGCACTGCACGATCGCGCGCGCACGCGCCAAGCGCTGGATCTGCTGCGCGAACGCACCCGCCAGCGCGCCACCCTGCTCGTGCTATTCGCCCACGGCTGGAAGCACAACGCCGCCGTCGGCGACGACAACGTGCGCGACTTCCAGGCCCTGCTGGTCAAACTGCGCGCCAACCTGTCCGCCTACGAGGCCAAGCACAAGATCGAGCCCGCGCAGCGCCGCCAGGTGGAAGGCGTCTACCTGGGCTGGCGCGGCCTGAGCACCCGATGGGAGCCGGGCAAGGAACTGACGTTCTGGCGCCGCAAGGCCACCGCGCACCGGATAGGCACCGACGGGGCCATCGAGGTCATCTCCGAACTGTCCGCGCTGCGCTCGCAGCCGGCGGCCAACGGTGGCCGGCACGCGCTGGTCATCGCCGGCCACAGCTTCGGAGGCGCGCTGGTCTACAACGCCACCGAGCATCTGCTGATGCGCGAGCTGGTGGAAGCGCAGCAATGCGTACCCGCCGCCGGTCCCGGCGGTCCGCAACTGAAGATCGCACCGTTCTCCAATACCCGGGTCGAATCCGTACAGGGGGCGGCGCTGCAGGAAGACGCCTGCAAACCGGTGCCGGCTTCGGTGGCGGACATGGTCATTCTGGTCAATCCCGCTTTCGAGAACACCCGCTACGACCCGCTGGAAGCACGTTCGCGGCAGACGCCGTTCGCGCCCGGGCAGATGCCGATCCTGGCGGTGTTCATGTCGGAAAAGGACAAGGCCACGCGCTACCTCTTTCCCGCCGGCCGTTTCTTTTCCACCCTCACCAACAACTACGCCACCCACGGCCAGCGCAAGCGCGACCTGATGGCGCTGGGCCACCTGAAGGAAAAGTGGACCCACACGCTGGACGTTCCGGATCAGACCAGACGGCTGCTGGGCATCCAGAACCTGATGGGCATGAAGACGCTCAGCCAGGTGGCCGACGCCATCCGCCCCAACTATCCCGGCTGGGATGACTTCATCTGCGGGTACGAGAACACCTGGAGCCTGGACGGCGTCGAACTCAAGCGCTACCAGGACAATCCGGTCGATCCGGATCCGCATTCGCCCTACATGGTGGTGCGGGTGAAGGGAAAACTGGTCAACGGCCACAGCAAGATCTGGGGCGAAGCCTTCAACGGCTTCGTCGAGAATCTGGTCACCGCCCGTTTCGCCGGCGGCTCGGAAATGCGCTGCGAAAACCACCGGCCCACCCGCCTGCCGTAGCCACGCCGGCTCCGGCACGCGCATTTCTGCGCGCGCGTGCCGGGTCCCTCCGGTGCCGGCCCTCGCCCGCATCACGGCCGGCCCAAAGCCGCCGGACGTGCGTGCCAGCACGCCGCAATTCCGGTTCGTCACTCGTGCCGTGCTGTTCGCACCAGCACGCTCCCGGTCATCGACACCACTGGGTAGCCTCCCCTCGCCGCTTATGGCACCGCTCGCCGCGCCCGCGGTGATGACCCAGGAGATGAACATGAAAATGTGGAAGATGATGTGGAAGCCGGCGCTGGTGCTGCTGGTGTTGCAGGCCGCTGCTTGCAGCTCCATCGCGCAGAAGACCAACAACCTCAGCGACGACAAGATCAAGTCCCAGACCGGCGGCGCGCTGGGCTACATGCCGGAAGACCTCACCGTGGTCAGCCGCCGCACCGAAGGCACCAACACCTACGTCGCCCTGAAGGCCAAGGACGGCAAGGAATTCAACTGCATCGTCAACGGCGGCAACCTGCTGTCGATGGGCATGACCAACCCGCCGGTCTGCTCGCCCAAGGGCCAGCCGGTGAAGGCCGCACCGTTCGGCCAATAAACCGGGCGCCGGGCTTGCCCGGCATCCGCCCTGTAGCGCCGAGCTTGCTCGGCGCCGTGCACCAACGCCCATACGAAACACAGCGGAGCAAGCTCCGCTCTACGCGTTGGCTTCTCCGTATCGGGAAAATATTCCCGGGAATAACCCGCGTTCGCCATGCGGACCGCTTTGCGGCATGCAACTACGGTGACGTCCCGTTCGCCGCGCCGAGTTCGCCGCGCCGAGCTTGCTCGGCGCCGTGCACCAACGCCCATACGAAACACAGCGGAGCAAGCTCCGCTCTACGCATTAGGCTTCTTCGTATCGGGAAAATATTCCCCGGAATAGCCTGCGTTCGCCATGCGGACCGCTTTGCGGCATGCAACTACGGTGACGTCCCGTTCGCCGCGGCAAACAGCCGCCGGTGCCATGCGAGGTCATCCCATTGGCTCGGGTCGAAGGGCGTGACGAACATGTCCGCATGGCATCCAGAAAAACCGGACGGCGCCCGCCGCCCGGTTGCCATGCGCCACCTAACGCGGCTGCCAACTCGTGTGTTTCAACACGAAGTCCAGCTCCTCGGTCCACTTTTCCAGGATGTAGGCCCAGTCGCCCACCGGCGGCGTGGGTTCGTAGCGGTTGGACAGTTCGCTGCGTGAGCGGGCCAGCGTGGTGGTCAGGCGGACGCGTTCGCGCAGGCCGTACAGCAGGTGGTAGGCGTCCTGGGTCAGCAGGTAGCCGGTGCGCTTCTTTTCGCGCGGGGGATGGCGGTTCGAGTGAGAGTGATGGCGGTCGTCGCCCATGGCATTGCTCCCTTGCAGTGCGGTGGCCCGCCTGCACGCGCAGGCGGGATGTCGGGAGGCTCGAAACCGCTTACAGCCGGCGGGCGTATTCCCCCAAAGGGGTGTTGTATTAGCCGCCCTCCCGACGCAGAAAGTCTGCAACGGGAAATTATGCCCGAACGTGAGTTCGGGCATAAAAAACCCACCGATGTTCGGTGGTGGGTACCGCTGTAAGCGGAGTTTCGAGGCTCCGGGGGCAATGTTTAGGGGCTGGGCTGGGTGGTGTCAACGCACATTGAGGGGCTCCTCATGCTGCGTCAGCTATCGACCCGAAGCGGACATCCACTGGAGTGCATTCCTCGCACGCTGCTGGGTCTGGTGATACGTCGGCTTGTTAGCCGAATCCAGCCGCCCTAAGATCGAGCTATATCAGGGGGATAGCCCACCATACGGTGTGCTGTAGATAAGTCGCATAACCGGACCCAAGGATCCGGTTACTAGGTAATTAGGGGGCAAACCATGCATCACCGCTGGCTCGCAGCTTTGTTCGGCCTTCTATTCATTCTCTCAACTTCTTGCTCCACCCAATCAATGACAAGTACTCCCGAGCACGCTGTGATTATCCACTTCACGTACGGCTCCACAGACCTGCGACCGTTGTTCGCACTTGAGGAGCAGTTGGAGCAGGCCATCGTTGCCGCTGACGTCGGGGAGTTCGACGGAAACGAAGTCGCTGCTAACGGAAGCGATGGGTACCTGTACATGTACGGCCAGGACGCAGATCGCCTCTTTGAGGTAGTTCGCCCCATTTTGGAGTCTTCGCAATTTATGCGGGGAGCAAGCGTTGTCAAACGGTATGGGCCACCCGAGGACGGAGTCCGTGAGTCCACTGTCACCATTGCTCCCTAACAATTCATTCAAGCCGAACCTGCTTCGCGGCTCGGCTTAATTCAGGCGTTAGACCTGTATGCAAAATAATCCGTACTCGGCACCACAAACAAGCGGCGACGAACTTCGCGATATGCCTCGTCGGCCGACGTCGGTAAAGCTTGCGGCTGCATGTATCTTTTTTAATATATTAGCCGGTCACTCAAAATTTCTCTTCATCGATACTCCGGCTGTCGGAGTCATGGCCGGTGTTGCGTTTGTCATCGTTCTTGCCTTCACGGCATTGCTTATCGCTGCAATCCTCTCGCGAATTAACTGGGCCCGTTGGGTAGTGGCGATGCTGCTAGCAGCCAGTCTGCTGTTCTTCCCTTTTGCCATTGCGCACGCCTCGCTACCCGCGCTTAGAATTATCCTGGTCGCCCAGGCCGTCTTTCAATTGGGAACGCTTGTGCTCATATTCTTGCCATCTTCTGTTAGGTGGTACAGGTCTAGCAAATCATTCAAGCCGAACCCGCTTCGCGGGTCGGCTTAATTCGGGCGTTGAAGCTCCCATGAATGATCACGCAAGCAAGTGGGAAGAGCTTCTCAACCCAGATATCACCCGCGAGCGCTTGATCTCGGCATCGCTCTATATCGCCGCATTCGAAATACTCAAACAATCGATCTGCGACCGGCTTCGTGACTTCTACTGCTGCGGATTCAGCGTGGCGGGTGATCATGTAGACCAGGAGTATCAATCCGAGGTTCTGTCCCGTAACTCTAGCCGTCTTTATGCGTCACTGAGCTGGCTCCAAGACAACGACGTGCTTGACGCATCTGACATCGAATCATTCGGACGGGTCAAAGAAACTAGAAATGCGCTCGCCCACAATCTTCAAGGTCTGGTGTTTGGCGAGCTCGCTCCAAGTCACGTACAAGTCTTTCCTGAGCTCATTAAGCTGCTCCGAAAGATCGAGACATGGTGGCTGCTGAACATTGAAATACCAACCCACCCTGACTATGACGGGCAAGAAATTCTAGATGATCAGGTGATCCCTGGCCCGGTGATCATGTTGCAGCTCATGCTTGACGTGGCATCAGGCAACTCAGAGTTCCTTGCCCACTACCAAAAGGCTCGCGGATGAGCCCTAACAATTCATTTAGGCCGAAACCGCTTCGCGGCTCGGCTTAATTCAGGCGTTTGATGTCCGCTCCTGGCCGAAAGGCGACAATGAGCATTCCACTGTCCATTACTAAAAAAGCCCCGCAAACGCGGGGCCTTTTTAGTAATGCCTCGTTGTACCAACTTCAAGCAAACGGATCCTGCAACGTCATCGTATGGTCGCGGTCCGGGCCGGTGGAGACGATGGCCAGCGGGCAGCCGGACAGTTCTTCCAGGGCGCGCAGGTAGGCGCGGGCGGCCGGGGGCAGCTTGTCCCATTCGGTGATGCCGTGGGTGGTTTCGGACCAGCCGGGGAATTCCAGGTAGACCGGCTCGCATTCTTCCCAGCCCTGGGCGTCCAGCGGGGCGTACTCGGTTTCCTTGCCGCGGTAGCGGTAGGCGATGCACATCTTCAGCTTTTCCATGCCGTCCAGCACGTCCAGCTTGGTGATGCACAGGCCGGTGATGCCGTTGATGGCCACCGCGCGCTTCAGGGCGACGATGTCGATCCAGCCGCAGCGGCGGGGGCGGCCGGTGGAGGCGCCGTATTCCTGGCCGCGGTCGCGGATGCCCTGCCCCACTTCGTCGTCCAGTTCGGTCGGGAACGGGCCGCCGCCGACGCGGGTGGCATAAGCCTTGGCGATGCCCAGCACGTAGTCGATGGCGTCCGCGCCCACGCCGCTGCCGGCCAGCGCGCCGCCAACGGTGGTGTTGGAGCTGGTGACGTAGGGATAGGTGCCGTGGTCGATGTCCAGCAGGGCGCCCTGGGCGCCTTCGAACAGCACGCGCTTACCCTGCTTGCGCAGGTCGTGCAGGATGCCGGCCACGTCGGACTTCATGGGCTGGACGTATTCGCCGAAGGCCAGCGCTTCGTCGTAGACCTGCTGGAAGTCGACCGCGTCCACGCCCAGATACTTGGTGAGGACGAAGTTGTGGTAGTCCAGCGCGCTACGCAGCTTTTCGGCCAGTTGGTCGGGGTAATGCAGGTCGGCGATGCGGATGCCGCGGCGGGCCACCTTGTCTTCGTAGGCGGGGCCGATGCCGCGGCCGGTGGTGCCGATGGCCTTGCCGCCGGCGGCCTTCTCGCGGGCCTGATCCAGGGCGATGTGGTACGGCATGATCAGCGGGGCGGCCGGGGAAATCTTCAGGCGCGAGCGCACGTCCACGCCGCTGGTTTCCAGTTCCTCGATTTCCTTGCGGAGGGCCGCCGGGCTGATGACCACGCCGTTGCCGATCAGGCACAGGGCGTCGGGCCGCAGGATGCCGGAGGGAATCAGGTGGAGGACGGTCTTCTTGCCGTTGATGACCAGGGTATGGCCGGCGTTGTGGCCGCCCTGGAAGCGCACGACCGCACCGATTTCCTCGGTGAGCAGGTCGACGATTTTGCCTTTGCCTTCATCGCCCCACTGGGCGCCGAGCACGACGACTGACTGACCCATGACGGGTAACTCCTTCGCTTGTTGGCGACCATCGGGGCCGCCGGGATGGGCCGGACCGGGCGCGGCGTTACCGATGCGGGCCGTCTCCATCGGGGAGGGGTCCACTACGCTGTGCCCAGACACGGAAAAAGCCGGCGGGGTTGGCTCTGGCGAGCGCCCGTCCGGCTTTTGTGCATTATCCGGGTTTTGGGTGAAGAGGGCTACCCCGATGGCTGAATGGGGGGCCGTTCGGTAGGAGCGGCCTCCGGCCGCGAGCCTCTCCGCACGATGCCTGGGCCTGCCGCTGAGAGCTCGCGCCGGGGACGGCGCTCCTACCCCTGCGATGTTTTGGGGGGCACCGGGGAGCTCGCGCCGGGACGGCGCTCCTACCTCGGGGCGATGGGTGTGGGCAGCGAGTCGGCTGTTTCTTGTGGGAGCGACGTCAGTCGCGATGGGCGACCTGGTTTCCGAAGCCGGTTGAGCGGGCGGGCATCGCGAATCGCGACTGACGTCGCTCCCACATTCCTGCCTTTCCATAAGGCAGGGATAGGGGTCCGGGGGACCCTCAGTGCCGCAGCCACCAGAGCAGGGTCAGGCCGATGATCAGGATGAGGCCGCCGGCCTGGCGGATCTGGGCGTCGGGGAGGTTGAGCAGTTGCAGGGCCAGGCGTTTCCACAGTCCCGGCGAGACCAGCAGGAACAGGCCTTCCAGGACGGCGACCAGGCAGAGGGCGGACCAGAGATCGGGCATGTTGAGGCCGGGAATCGGGAATGGAGAATCGGGAATCGTGGGCCGCTGCGAACGGGCCGTTTGCGGGCGACCGCCTTATCCTGGTTTCAGCAGCGTGGCGGATTCACCGCCCGGTCCGGGCCGGAAATGGGGAAAACCGATTCTCGATTCCCCATTCCCGGAGCGACCGCCTCAGCGGTCGCTCTTCAAGTACTGCAAAAACGGATCGTCCTTGTCCAGGACGATGACGCTGTTGCCGTCGCGGAAGGAGGCGCGATAGGCGTCCAGGCTGCGCTGGAAGGCGAAGAACGCGGGATCCTTGTTGGCGGCGGCGGCGTAGATACGGGTGGCTTCGGCGTCGCCTTCGCCGCGCAGGCGCTGGGCGTCGCGTTCGGCTTCGGCCACCAGCACGGCCTGATCACGGTCGGCCTGGGCGCTGATGGTGCGCGCCTGCTCCTCGCCTTCGGCGCGCAGCTGGCTGGCGACCTGCTTGCGCTGGGCACGCATGCGCTCGTAGACGTCGGTGATGACCTGGCTGTCGGTGGGCAGGTCGATCTGCTTCAGGCGCAGATCGGTGATGCGCATGCCCAGGGTGGCGGCGCCCTCGTTGATGGCCTTGAGTTGGGCGGTGACGATCTGGTTGCGATCGCCGGAGACCAGCTGGGTCAGGGTGCGGGCGTTGATTTCGTTGCGCAGCGAGTCGGTGATGATCGGCGCCAGGCGATCATTGACCAGCTTCTCGTCGCCGCCGGTGGCGCGATAGAACGCGCGCACATCGGATATGTGGCCCACGGCGAAGAAGTCGATGCTGACGTCCTTGCGCTCGGAGGTCAGGTAGCGCTCGGGCTGGGTTTCCAGCACCTGGAAGCGGCGGTCGAACACGCGCGCGGTTTCCACCAGCGGCCACTTGAAGTGCAGGCCGGGGGGGATGTCGGCGCGGGCCACGCGGCCCAGATTGAGCACCAGGCCGGTCTGATCCTCGCGCACGACGTACACCGAGCCCATCAGGCCCAGCACGACGGCGACCAGCAGCGCCACGATTGCAGGAAGTCTCATCGTCCACTCTCCTCACGTCCGGCCGGTCGCGCGGGACGCTCGGCATTGCGCAGCGGGGTTGTCGCGCTGCTTTCCACGGCGGGCATCACCACTTCCGGCGTCGTCGGCGCGCTGGCCGGCGCGGCCGGGGCGTTGCCGGTCTGCGCGGGCATCGGCAGGTAGATCAGCTGGCGGCTGTCGCCGCCGATGATCTTGCGGTTGTTCTGTTGCAGCACCTGCTGGACGGTATCCAGCCACAGGCGCTTGCGGGTTACGTCCGGCGCGTTCTTGTACTGCTCCTGGAGCAGCGTGAAGCGGTCGGCGTCACCCTGGGCGCGGGCGACGGTGGCGGCCTTGTAGCCTTCGGCGACGGTGCGGGTACGCGCCGCGGTGCCGCGTGCCTCGGGCACGATGCGGGCGGCGTAGGCGCGCGCTTCGTTGACCAGGCGGTCCTTGATCTGCTGGGCCGAGTTGACCTCGTCGAAGGCCGGCTTCACTTCTTCCGGCGGACGCGCGTCGGGCAGGTTGAGTTCAGTCACGACCAGGCCGGTCCGGTAGGTATCCAGCGAGGCCTGCAAGCGTTCCTTGGCCTGGCTGCCCAGCGGGCCGCGCTCGCCGAGCACGGTGTCCAGGTCCGAGCGGCCGACCTGTTCGCGCACGGCGCTCTGCGCGGCCTGCTGCAACACGTCGTCGGCGTTGCGCGAGCCGTACAGGTACAGACGCGGATCGGCGATGCGGTACTGCACGTTGACCGACACGGTGACGATGTTCTCGTCGCGGGTCAGCACCGGCATGGTGTTGCTGAAGTTCTTGATCTCGGTGGCATTGACCTTGGTGACGCTTTCAATCGGCCACGGCCACTTGAAGTTGGGTCCCGGCTGCATGACGCGGGAGAACTGGCCGAAGCGCAGGACCACGCCGCGCTGCTGTTCGCCGATCAGCTGGAAGCTGGAGAACAGGACCAGCAGCAGCAATGCCACGCCGATCCAGCGCAGCGGGCCGTTGCCGTCGAAGGAACCGCGCAGCCGATCCAGCAGATCGCCCAGGCCGCCGCCGCCACTGTTGCCGCCGCGGGGATTCCAGCCCCGTCGGTTGTCGTTGTTGCCGTTTCCGCCGCCGCTGCCAGAGCCGCCGCTTCCAGGGGTGTTCCAGGCCATGCCCACTCCGTCGTCAATGATGCGTGGGCCGAAACCGACGCGTTTCCGATTCTACAAGATAGGGCCGCCCGGCCGCCGGACAAGGGCTGAAGGGCATGGATCGCCCACCGTCGCCGTCGATGCCGCACATCCCGTCACCGGAAAACCATTCGCGCCGGGCAGGAGCGCCGTCCCCGGCGCGAGCTCTTCGCCCGCCGCCTCGGCATCTTGTGGAAAGGCTCGCGGCCGGAGGCCGCTCCTACCTGGCGGGACGGGGTCAGAAGGTGTCTTCGACGGGTTCGGGAAGCAGGGTTTCCAGGGCGTGGCCGCCGGCCTCGGCGGCCAGCCGGCGCGCGTCGGCCAGGGCCATGTCCAGATCCAGGTGCCAGCCGGTTTCGTCGTGGCGTTCGCCGCGCACCGCGCCGAGCGCATGCAGGCGGGAACGCAACCGCGCCGAGCGCTCGCCCAGGTGCACGGTGCCGATGATCCGTTCCAGCCCGAGTTTCTGCGCCAGCGCTTCCTTGAGTACGTCCAGCCCTGCCCCGTCACGCGCGGAAATCCAGACGCGCTCGTGGCCTTCGTTGGGCTGGTCGTGGCGCGGGACGGCGCCTTCGATGCGATCGATCTTGTTGAACACCAGCAACTGCGGAATGTCGCCGGCGCCAATGGCCTGCAACACTTCGTCAACCTGGTTGATGCGTTCCTCGCGCAACGGATCGGCGGCATCGATAACGTGCAACAGCAGGTCCGCCTCGCGTGCCTCGGACAGGGTGGAGCGGAACGCGGCAACCAGTTCGTGCGGCAGATCGCGGACGAAGCCGACGGTGTCGGCCAGCACCACGCCGCCGCCGGGCAGCTCGATGCGGCGCACGGTGGGATCCAGGGTGGCAAACAGCTGATCGGCGGCGTACGCCTCCGCGCCGGTCAGCGTATTGAACAGGGTGGACTTGCCGGCGTTGGTGTAGCCGACCAGGGCCACGCGCGGCAGTTCGCTGCGCACGCGGGCGCGGCGCATCTGGGTGCGCTGGACTTCCACTTTCTCCAGCCGCTTCTGCAACTGCTCGACCCGCTTTTGCAGCAGGCGGCGGTCGGTTTCCAACTGGGTTTCACCCGGGCCGCGCAGGCCGATGGAACCACCGCGCTGGCGCTCCAAGTGGGTCCAGCCGCGCACCAGCCGGGTGGCCATGTGCTTGAGCTGGGCCAGTTCCACCTGCAGCTTGCCTTCGTGGCTGCGGGCGCGCTGGGCGAAGATGTCCAGGATCAGGCCGGTGCGATCCAGCACGCGGCGCTCCAGGTACTTTTCCAGGTTGCGTTCCTGGCCGGGCGAGAGCGGAAAGTTGACCAGCACCAGATCCGCGCCGGTGGCTTCGGCCGCGGCCTTGATCTCTTCCAGCTTGCCGCTGCCGATCAGGGTGGACGGATTGGGCCGGTCGATGCGGGCGGTAAGCAACGCGGCGATGCTGGCGCCGGCGGACCGGGCCAGATCGGTGAATTCCTCGGCGGCGCCATCATCCGGCGGGCCGCCGGCGTGGGGCTGGATCAGGAGGGCGTGTTCGCCTTTGCGGGAACGTTCAAACATGGGGCAGCGGCTTGGACTCGATTTCAGGGAGGATCCGGCCGCATCAGGCGCCCGGATCCCATCACATGGGGGCGGTCGCCCCGGATTTCACCCTGGAATCTTCACCGTTTCCCCGGGCGCTTACTCGTTTTCTTCTTCTTCGCCCGACGCGCCGCCCTCATTGGACTGCACGTAGCCGCCGCCCGGTCCCACGCGCACGTTGCGCGCCGGCACCACGGTGGAAATGGCGTGCTTGTAGACCATCTGGCTGACGGTGTTGCGCAGCAGGACCACGAACTGATCGAACGATTCGATGGTGCCCTGCAACTTGATGCCGTTGACCAGGTAGACCGAAACCGGCACCCGCTCGCGGCGCAGAGCGTTCAGGAAAGGATCCTGCAAGGATTGCCCCTTGGACATTGTGGCGAACTCCCGAAGTGTTGCTTATAGGAATAATTGTGGTGTTTCCGGGTCCGCGCGCTTGTATCCCCTAGCGGCCCGGCCCCCGATGTTACACAACCGGGGCGGTTTGACCAGCTACGGGGCGCCCAGAAATTGCTGCCGGGCCCGCTCCAGGGCGGCCAGGTCGCGTCCGGGGTCGAACCAGCGGGCGTCCAGTTCGCCCCGCAGCCAGGTCAATTGGCGCTTGGCGAGCTGGCGGGTGGCATAGATGGCGCGGTCGCGGAATTCGGCGGCAGGGACGGCGCCGTCCAGGTGTTCCCAGGCCTGCCGGTAGCCCACCGCACGCACCGCCGGCAGGTCCAGCGGCGCGGCCACGGCCTGCATCTGCGGCAGCGCGCGCAACCGGCGGACCTCGTCCAGGAAGCCCTCGGCCAGCATGGCGTCGAAGCGCTGTTCGATGCGCGCGTGCAGCACGGCGCGCTCGGCCGGCGCCAGCACCAGCTTGAGCACGCGGAACGGCAGGCGCGGCGGCCCGGGTTCGCGCTGCCACTGGCTGATCGGCTTGCCGCTGAGCCGGTAGACCTCCAGCGCGCGCTGGATGCGCTGCGGATCGGTGGCATGGATGCGCGCCGCGGCCTCGGGATCAACCCGCGCCAGCTCCGCATGCAGGGCCGGCCAACCGCGTTCGGCGGCTTCGGCGGCCAGCGCGGCGCGGGTCTCCGGATCGGCTTCGGGCATCGGCGCCAGCCCTTCCAGCAGCGCACGGAAGTAAAGCCCGGTGCCGCCGGCCAGAATCGGCAGCCGGCCGCGCGCGGCGATGTCGGCCAGCGCGGCGCGCGCGTCGGCGGCGAATTCGGCGGCCGAATAGGTCTGCCACGGATCCCGCACGTCGATCAGGTGGTGCCGCACCTGCGCCCGCATCGCCGCATCCGGCTTGGCCGCACCGATATCCAGCCCTCGATACACCAGCGCCGAATCGATGCTGACGATTTCGCCACCGCAGCGCGCGGCCCATTCCATCGCCAACGCCGTCTTGCCCGAGGCGGTCGGACCCATCAGGGCAATGGCGAGGGGGCGGGTGTCGGCGGGCATGGGGGCGTTTCGGGATTCGGGATTCGGGATTCGGGATTGGGGAATCGAGATGGGGTCCGGGAGTGGCTTTTTGCCTCCCCCTTTGCAAAAAGGGGGATTGAGGGGAGTTTGCTTTT
>OFDB01000052.1_pt1 | contig 24923 bp, 20 predicted proteins | sample 1521001 | NCBI WGS metagenome assembly OFDB01 (sample SAMEA2532531, study PRJEB24079) | metagenome | biome: bacteria; feature: seaside; material: soil | place: India | collected 2012-02-01 | depth 0.1 m | reverse complement strand
GAATGCGCGCGTTCGCCAGCACCGTGGGATTGACCTCGCGCACGCCCTGCATCGCATTGAAGAAGGTGATGAAGAACACCAGCGTCACCGCCAGCGCCACCTTCGACCACAGGCCCAGGCCCAGCCACAGCACGAAGATCGGCGCCAGCACCACGCGCGGAATCGCGTTGAAGCTCTTGATGAAGGGATCGAGGATCCGCGCCGCGGTCCGGTTCAATCCCAGCCAGACGCCGCCGACCACGCCCAGCACGGTGCCGATGACATAGCCCAGCGCGGTCTCGGTCAGTGTCACCGACACGTGCTTGTAGAAGCCGGTGTCGCTCAACCATTCGTACATCTGTCCAACGATGTCCCAGGGCGCCGGGAAGAAGAACGGGTCGATGACCCGTATGGCCACGCCGGCCTGCCAGCCCCCGAACACCACCACCACCAGGGCGGCCTGGATCAGCCGCTCAGTCCCCGTACGCATAGCTTTTCTCCACTTCGCCCCGCAGGCAGGCCCAGATGTCGCGATACAGATCGGTGAAGCGCGGATCCAGCTTGATCTCGGCCACGTTGCGCGGCCGCTCCAGCGGCACGTGGAAACTCTCCACCACCCGGCTAGCGGGCCCCGACGCCAGCACCACCACCCGATCGCCCAGGGCAATGGCTTCTTCCAGATCATGGGTAATCAGGATCACCGAGCGCCGATCCTCCTGCCACAGGCGCAGCAGTTCGTTCTGCATGAGGTGGCGGGTATGGATGTCCAGCGCCGAAAACGGCTCGTCCATCAGGATCACCTTCGGCTCCACGATCAGGGCCTGCGCCATCTGCACGCGCTTGCGCTGTCCGCCCGAAAGCTGGTGCGGGTAGCGGTGCTCGAATCCGGACAGTCCGACCTTGGCCAGCCAATCGCGCGCGCGCCGGCCACGCTCGCCGGTGGGCGCGCCGCGGAAACGCAGGCCCAGTTCGACGTTCTCCAGCGCGGTCTTCCACGGCAGCAGCGCGTCCTGCTGGAACAGGTAGCCCACGCTGTCCTGCACACCGGCCACCGCGCGGCCGTCGATGGTCACGCCGCCCGACGCCGGCGCCAGCAGTCCCGCCACCGCATTGAGGATGGTGCTCTTGCCGCAGCCCGTGGGACCGACGATGGCGAGGAATTCACCATCCGCCACCCGGATGTCGACATCGCGCACGGCGACGAAGTCGCCGAACGCCATCGTCATCCGCTCGATCGCGACCATCGTGCGGATCGGTTCCGCGACCGCGATGGCCACCGGTGGCGCCTCTTGACGCGGCCGCGCCTGTGCAGTTGCTGTCATGACATTGCCCTCCCAGACAAAGCGTCAGTGTTTCGTCGAAGCCTGCTCGACGAATCGGTTGGTGTAGGTGCGCGCCAGTTCGACCTTGGCCGCGGCGACGTCGGGGTTGAACTCGCTGAGCACCGCCAGCGGCGTGGCCATGTCGGCCTCGGCGAACCGGCCGTCGGCGGAGAAGATGGCGCGGGCCGCCTCCACCGCTTTGGCATAGGTGGCGCGATCGCCGGAGACATAGCTGTCGGGAAGCGCGGCGACGATGGCTTCGGCGCTGCTTTCGGCGATGAACTTCAGGGCGCGTCGTTCGGCGCGGACGATCTTCCCGATGGTCCCGGGATTCGCATCGATGAAGGATTGCTGGGCGTACAGCACCGACGTCGGATAAATGCCGCCGTAGACCTCGCGCGCCCCCGCATCGCTGCGCGCGTCGATGAGGATCCGGCCGACGCCGCGCTCCTGGATCAGGGTCGCCGCCGGATCGTAATTGACCAGCAGGTCGACCTTGCCCTGTTGCAGCGCAGCCACCGCGGCCGCACCGGAACCCACGCCGATCAGCGACACGTCCGACACCGGAATGCCATGCCGCTCCAGGTAGTAACGGACGAAGAAATCCGAGGAAGAACCCGGCGCGGTGATGCCCACGCGCGCGCCACGAATGGTGTCCGGCCTGGCCGGATCGAAGCGGCTGTCGTTGCCGCCGGCCAGCACCAGCCCGGAATTGCGCGACAGCAGCACGAAGGCGGTGACCGACTTGCCCTTGGCCTGCATCTGGATGGTGTGGTCGTAGAAGCCTACCGCCACGTCGGTGGAACCGGCCACCAGCGCCTGCAGCACCTTGGAACCACCCTGGGCGAAGTTTTCCGTGCGTACCTTCAGGCCCTCGTCCTCGAAATAGCCCTGCGCATCGGCGATGAAGAACGGCAGATTGTTGAGGTTGTAGGAACCGACACTGATGCGCACTTCCTGCGCACCCTGTTCAGGCGCGCCTCCGCCCGCCTCGTCTTCCGGCGCGGATGCGCCACCGCAACCACCCAACAGCAACAGCGCCGTCGCGCCGATACCCAGCATTGCCTTGTACATGTTCCCCTCCCGGAGATTTCGTGAATCGGAATACGACCGTCCGTGGTGCCCGCCGGCTCAGGCCGCCTGGCTGCGCCGCGCGTCCTGGCGCAGTTCGCCGGCAAACACGCGGCCCTCGAACAGGCGTCGCGCCGTGCGCACGACGCTGGCCACGACCGGCGCACCCGGAGCGCTGCGCTCCAGCACCACTTCCAGGCACCCGCCCGGATGTTCCAGCAGCAGCGGGCCGAGGGTTTCCTGTCGTCCCGCCAGTGCATGCGCGACGGTACCGGCGGTTACCGCGGCGGTCGCGATGCCGACGCCGCCGGTGATGGCCAGTGCGCTGTGGCATTGATGCGGCATGAAGTAGCGCACCCGCAACGCCGCATCGGAGTCCGAACGCGACAGCAGCACCGGTTTGGGAATCACCCGTTCGCCGGCATCGGCGATGCCCATCCGCCGGCCCGCCTCGATCCGGATCGCTTCCAGCCGGCGCAGCAGCGCGGCGTCGGCGTTCAACCGCGCCGGCGATTCATCGCCCGACAGGCCAAGGTCCGATGCCTGCATCATCACCATCGGAATCGCGCAATCCACGCAACTGACGTCCACGCCGTCGATGCGTTCGCGCGGCGTGCCGGTGGGCAGCAGCGCGCCGGTGCGGGTTCCCGCCGCGTCCAGGAATGCCAACGTGATCGGCGCGGCCTGCCCCGGAACCCCGGCGATGCGGGTATCGCCGCGATAGGACACTCTGCCCTGCGGGGTCTGCACGGTGGCGCGGATCAGTTTGCCGGTGTTGACGTTGTGGATGCACACCTGGGTCTGCGGATGACGGGCGGCCACCAGGCCGGCCTCGATCGCGAACGGCGCCACCGCCGCGAGCATGTTGCCGCAGTTGGGACTGGTGTCCACGACCTGGCGATCGCTCACCACCTGCGCGAACAGGTAGTCGACATCGGCATCCTGGCGACGGGCGCGATCCACGATGGCGACCTTGCTGGACAGTGCGTTGCCGCCGCCGACGCCGTCGATCTGCAACGGATGGCCCGCGCCCATCACCGCCAGCAGCACGCGGTCACGCAATGCCGGCTCGGCAGGCAGATCCGAGGCCAGGAAGAACGGGCCCTTGGATGTGCCGCCACGCATGAGCACGCACGGCAGGCTGAGCAGATCGTTCGAAGGGACGAGCGAATCCATGCACGAATCACATTAATTCTAGAACACGATTCGATACTGGCATGGACCCCATCCATTTGAGAATTGCAAATTTTTCGATTATTGATAGTCCATGAGCATCAATTGCGAAATCCTCGATCTGCGTGCATTCCTGCTGGTCAGCGAGACCCGCAGCTTCCATCGCGCCGCCGAAACCCTGCATCTTTCCCAGCCCGCGCTCAGCCGCCGCATCCAGAAGCTGGAACAGAACGTCGGCGCCTCGTTGCTGGAGCGGACCACGCGCCACGTCGTGCCGACGGCGCTCGGACAGGATCTGCTGCCGCTGGTCAGGCGTCTGATCGAAGAGTTCGATGGCTCACTTTTTTCCCTGCGCGGCAGCGACCAGCATCGCGGCGGCCAAGTCACCATCGCCTGCCTGCCGACCGCGGCGTTCTACTTCCTGCCCAGCGTGATCGCGCGCTTCCAGCAGGACCATCCACAGGTGCGCTTCCGCATCCTGGACCTGCCGGCCACCGAGGGCCTGCAGTCGGTGGAACGCGGCGAAGTCGAGTTCGGCATCAATTTCATGGGCGCGTCGGATCCGGATCTGATCTTCGACACCCTGGTCGAGGATCCCTTCGTACTCGCCTGCCGGCGCGATCATCCGCTCGCCCGCAAACGCAGGGTGAGCTGGAGCGATCTGGCGCCGCACCGGCTCATCACCGTGCACCGCACCAGCGGCAACCGCACGCTGCTCGATGGCGCATTGGCGCGCGAGAACCTGCGGCTGAACTGGTTCTACGAGGTGACCCACCTGTCCACCTCGCTCGGACTGGTCGAAGCCGGCGTCGGCATCTCGGTATTGCCGAAGATGGCCACGCCACGCGGCGAACACGCCACCCTGGTGACGCGCCCGCTTGCCAATCCGGTGGTCTCGCGGACCATCGGCGTGGTGCGTCGCCGCGGCGCGCAACTGTCGCCGGTGGCCGAAGAGTTCCTGCATACCCTCAAACGCCTCTGGAAGGGAGGATGAAACTCCCGTCCCCGCCCCGCCACGCGGCCGCCGGAACACATGGCAAGCCCCTTCCGGCAACACTGCGGTCCACCGCCGGCCCTTGGCCGATTCCATCTGCAACACCATTTGGGGGACAATGCCATGTGCCGCCCGCGGTTCCCCACGCCGGCGCCTGCGTCCCGCAAGCATCCGGTCCATGGCCGTTGCCATCGCCAGCATTCGCAAAGGAGCACCCCGCATGAGCGACTCTTTCTCCACCCGCAGCCGTCTCGACGTCAACGGCCAGTCCTACACCTACTTCAGCCTGCCCACGCTCGGCCAGCGCTTCGACATCGCCCGCCTGCCCTACTCCATGAAGATCCTGCTGGAGAACCTGCTGCGCTGCGAGGATGGCGTCAGCGTCACCCCCGAGCACATCGAGGCGGTCGCGAAATGGGATGCCACCCGCGAACCGGACACCGAAATCGCCTTCATGCCGGCGCGCGTGGTCCTGCAGGACTTCACCGGCGTGCCCTGCGTGGTCGACCTGGCCGCGATGCGCGACGCGGTGGTCAAGCTGGGCGGCAATCCCGATCAGATCAATCCGCTGATCCCCTCCGAACTGGTCATCGACCACTCGGTGCAGGTGGACGTGTTCGGCAAGCCCGACGCGCTGGATCTGAACGGCAAGATCGAGTTCGACCGCAACAAGGAACGCTACAGCTTCCTGCGCTGGGGCCAGAAGGCGTTCGACAACTTCAAGGTGGTGCCGCCCAATACCGGCATCGTCCACCAGGTGAACCTGGAAAACCTCGCCCGGGTGGTGATGACCGCGCAGAAGGACGGCGAGACCATCGCCTATCCGGACACCGTGTTCGGCACCGACTCGCATACCACGATGATCAACGGCATCGGCGTGCTGGGCTGGGGCGTCGGCGGCATCGAGGCCGAGGCGGCCATGCTCGGCCAGCCCTCCTCGATGCTGATCCCGCAGGTGGTCGGCTTCAAGCTGACCGGCAAGCTGCCCGAAGGCGCCACCGCCACCGACCTGGTGCTGACCGTCACCCAGATGCTGCGCAAGCTGGGCGTGGTCGGCAAGTTCGTCGAGTTCTACGGCGACGGCCTGCAGCACCTGCCGCTGGCCGACCGCGCCACCATCGGCAACATGGCGCCGGAGTACGGCGCCACCTGCGGCATCTTCCCGATCGACGCCGAATCGCTGAACTACCTGCGCCTGTCCGGCCGCAGCGAGGCCCAGATCGCGCTGGTCGAAGCCTACGCCAAGGCCCAGGGCCTGTGGCACGACGCCGACAGCCCGCACGCGCAGTACAGCGCGACCCTGCACCTGGACATGGGCGACGTGAAGCCTTCGCTGGCCGGTCCCAAGCGCCCGCAGGATCGCGTGTTGCTGGAAGACGTGAAAAAGAACTTCCGCGACAACCTGCAACCGTTCGCCGAGGCGCGCGACAAGCGCAGCGAGGCGATCTCCGACTTCGTCGCCGAGGGCGGCGGTTCGGCGGTGGGCAACGAGGCGCTGAGCCGCGGCTATGCCGACATCGAGACCGAAGGCCAGAAGGTGCGGCTGAAGGACGGCGCCGTCGTGATCGCCGCGATCACGTCCTGCACCAACACCTCCAACCCGGCGGTGATGATCGGCGCCGGCCTGCTCGCCCGCAACGCGGCGGCCAAGGGCCTGACCCGCAAGCCGTGGGTCAAGACCTCGTTGGGACCGGGCTCGCGCGTGGTCACCGACTATCTGGAAAAGGCCGGCGTGCTGGATGACCTGGAGAAGCTGGGCTTCTACGTGGTCGGCTACGGTTGCACCACCTGCATCGGCAACTCCGGCCCCCTGCCGGTGGAAGTCAGCGCCGGCATCGCCACCGGCGACCTGGTGGTGACCTCGGTGCTGTCGGGCAACCGCAACTTCGAAGGCCGCGTGCATCCGGAAGTGAAGATGAACTACCTGGCCTCGCCGCCGCTGGTGGTCGCCTACGCCATCGCCGGCACCACCGACATCGATCTGACCACCGAACCGCTGGGCATCGGCAACGACGGCCAGCCGGTCTATCTGAAGGACATCTGGCCGAGCAACGGCGAAATCGGCGACTTCATCGCCCGCACCATCGGCCCGGAGATGTTCGCCAAGAACTACGCAGACGTGTTCAAGGGCGATACCCGCTGGAACACCATCGCCTCGCCCGACGGCGATCTGTACGCCTGGGATTCGGATTCGACCTACATCAAGAATCCGCCCTACTTCGACGGCATGACGATGGCCACCGGCGGCATCGACGACGTGCATGGCGCGCGCGTGCTCGGCCTGTTCGGCGACTCGATCACCACCGATCACATCTCGCCGGCCGGCAACATCAAGAAGGATTCGCCCGCGGGCCGCTTCCTGATCTCGCGCGGTGTGCAGCCGGTGGACTTCAACAGCTACGGTAGCCGTCGCGGCAACGACGACGTGATGGTGCGCGGCACCTTCGCCAACATCCGCATCAAGAACCTGATGTTCGGCGGCGAGGAAGGCGGCAATACCCTGTACCACCCGCCGGGTGGCGGCGCGCCGGAGAAGCTGTCCATCTACGACGCGGCCATGAAATACAAGGCCGACGGCGTGCCGCTGGTGGTGCTGGCGGGCAAGGAATACGGCACCGGCTCCTCGCGCGACTGGGCGGCCAAGGGCACCAACCTGCTGGGCGTGAAGGCGGTGTTCGCCGAGAGTTTCGAACGCATCCATCGCTCCAACCTGGTCGGCATGGGCGTGCTGCCGCTGCAGTTCATCGAGGGCCAGAACGCGCAGACCCTGGGCCTGGATGGTTCGGAGGTGTTCGACATCGCCGGCCTGCACGATGGCGCGTCGAAGGTCGCCACCGTCACCGCCCGCCGCACCGACGGCCAGGAAGTGCGCTTCCAGGTCAAGGTGCTGCTGCTGACGCCGAAGGAAGTCGAGTACTTCCGCCACGGTGGCCTGCTGCATTACGTGCTCCGCCAGCTGGCGGCGCGCAAGGCGGCGTGAGCGGACGCTGAAACAACGGAAGCCCCGCCCCGCGAAGCACGCGGGGCGCTCTCCCGGCGCGCGAGACGCCCGATGCTCCGGTGCCACCGCCTCCCCTGTAGGAGCGACGTGAGTCGCGACGGGTACAGGTGGACGGAGCATCCCGGTCGCGACTTACGTCGCTCCCACAAGGGGGGATGCCGCCAGGCTGCCTGGGGATCTATCGTCACGACGCTTCCATCAGGCGGTGACCGGTTTCGCGCAACCTTGGAAGCGCCGGACGCCGCTATCTCCACTGTGGGAGCGACGTCAGTCGCGAAGCTTCGCGTCCCGGCCATCGCGACTGACGTCGCTCCCGCAAGGTGGGTGGCCGCCAGCACTGCGCGGCGCTCAACTTCCGGAACATCCGCCCGGCGGTTGCCGGTTTCGGACGGGCTGGACGTGGCATCCGGTGACAGGGCCGGATTCGCCGGTCCGCGGGCAAACACCATGCGTACCCCTGCGTTGGCCCGCTGGCTTCTGCCGCTGGCGTTTGCCTGCATCCCGGCGGTGCACGCCGTGGAGATCACCGGCATGAAGGATTTCCCCAACCTCCACGGTCGCTACGCGCCGGGCGGCGACTGCCGCCGGCAGCCGCGGATCGCCATCGACGCGAGCGGCATCGTCTTCGAAACCGAAGGAGGCAGCGATCGGGTGGCGCGGCTGGAATACGCGGCCAGCTACGGCGGCAATTTCTACGAAGGCGACAGCCAGTGGTTCTTTCCGTTCGGGCGCGAGGGCGCGTATCCGGCGCTGATGACCTTCAATGCGGACGAAAAGCCGGGCGTGCTGGCCGTGACCCCGCACGACGAGGGATACGCCGGCGGTCCGTCGCTGTCACCGCGCAACCGCGTGCTGGTCGCCGGCTCCCCCTACCTGCGCTGCCGCTGACCCGGCGGGTTCATCGGCCCGCCTGCCACTGCGCGTAGTAAAGCCGCCAGTCGTCGCCCTCCTGGCGCCAACCGGTGGTGACCCGATACGACTGCGCGCTGTCCGGCAACCAGCGCCCGCGGCCGGAACCGGTGAGCAGCGCGTCGAACCGGATCGTCGCGGTATCACCTTGCAGGCTGACCTCCAGCGGCCCCGTGGTCACCCCGACACTGTCGCGGGCCAGCAATTGCGCGCGCAGCAGGTTGTGCAACGCAGCACGATCCATGCCCCCGGGACCGGAGAAGTCGTCGGCAATGTTGTCCATCGCGTCGGCCGGCCGGCGCTGTTCGACCGCCTGCTGCAAGGCCGCGAACTGATCGCGCAGTTGCTGTTCCGGCGAGCTCCGGCTGCATCCGGCCAGCGCCAGCATCACCGCCAGCAGCACGCCCATCCTTCCGGGCAACACAGCGTGCCGCCGCAACATCGGGATTACGCCCCTCGTACCCTTCGCCTTTTCCATCCGGAACGGTATGCTCCCTGTCGTGGACCCCACGCGGCGCGCAGGCGCCGACATTGCAAACATACCCGAAGCATGGCCCTGGGGAGGGAGTAGAAGATGAGTCAAGACCGTCCGTGGTTCAAGAGCTATCCGGAAGGCGTTCCGCACGAGATTGATCTGGATGAGTACCGCTCCATTGTCTCGGTGCTGGAAACGGCCATCGATCGTTATCGCAACCGTCCGGCGTTCTCGAACTTCGGCAAGAGTCTGACCTATGGCGAGATCGACACCCTCAGCAAACAGTTCGCTGCGTACCTGCTTGGCGAGCTGAAACTGAAGAAAGGCGATCGCGTCGCGATCATGATGCCGAACTGCCTGCAATATCCGGTCGCCATCTTCGGCGTGCTGCGTGCCGGCCTGACGGTAGTCAACGTCAACCCGATGTATACCCCGCGCGAGCTTCGCCACCAGTTGTCCGATTCCGGTGCCAGCGTGCTGCTGGTGGTGGACAACTTCGGCAAGACCGTGCAGGAAGCGATTCCCGGCCTGACCGCGCTCAAGCACGTCATCACTACCGGCCTGGGCGATCTGCTCGGTTTCCCGAAGGGACCACTGATCAACTTCGTGCTGAAGTACGTCAAGAAAATGGTGCCGGACTACGACATCGCCGGCACGGTCCGCTTCAAGGACACGCTCACGCTGGGCCGGCTGCACACCCTGCCCGAGATTGACATCGCGCCGGAAGACATCGCGTTCCTGCAATACACCGGCGGCACCACCGGCGTGGCCAAGGGTGCGATGCTGACCCATCGCAACATGGTCGCCAACATGCAGCAGGCATCGGCCTGGATTGGCCGCAACGTCAAGGCCGACGGTGAGCTGATCGTCACCGCGCTGCCGCTGTACCACATCTTCGCACTCACCGCGAACTGCCTGGTGTTCATGAAATTCGGCGCGTCCAACCACCTGATCACCAATCCGCGCGACATGGCGAACTTCGTCAAGGAGATCAGCAAGATCCAGTTCACCGCGATCACCGGCGTCAACACCCTGTTCAACGGCTTGTTGAACACCCCCGGCTTCGATCAGGTCGACTTCTCGCGCCTGCACCTGACCCTGGGCGGCGGCATGGCGGTGCAGCGCGCCGTGGCCGATCGCTGGAAGAAGGTCACCGGGATCACCCTGGTGGAAGCCTATGGCCTGACCGAAACCGCGCCGGCGGCCTGCATCAACCCGATGGATCTGAAGGACTACAACGGCGCCATCGGCCTGCCCATCCCATCCACCGACGCCTGCCTGAAGGACGACGACGGCAATCTGGTCGCGCTCGGGGAAGTCGGCGAGCTGTGCATCAAGGGGCCGCAGGTGATGCGCGGTTACTGGCAGCGCCCCGAGGAGACCGCCAAGGTCATCGACGCCGACAGCTGGCTGCATACCGGCGACATGGCCAAGATGGATGCGGACGGCTTCTTCTACATCGTTGATCGCAAGAAGGACATGATCCTGGTGTCCGGCTTCAACGTGTACCCGAACGAGGTGGAGGATGTCATCGCCGGCCTGGAAGGCGTGCTGGAAGTGGCCGCCATCGGCGTGCCGGACGAGCGCTCGGGCGAGGCGGTCAAGGTGTTCGTGGTCAGGAAGGACCCGACCCTGACCGAGGAGAAGATCAAGGCGTACTGCCGGGACAATCTCACCGGATACAAGCAGCCCCGCTATATCGAGTTCCGGACCGAACTCCCGAAGACCAACGTCGGGAAAATCCTCCGCAAGGAGCTCCGGGACCCGCCCCAGACCGGGGCCACCCGCTGAAATCGGAAGGCCGGCGCAAGCCGGCCTTTCTTTTTGCCCGTCAAAACTTTAGGGTCGAATTTGAGATTTTCATCACATTTATGAACGATGGGAAGAGATAAATGCTGTCCCCGACCGGTCAGTCAGGGTGCGTCGTCTTTTCACTATCCGTTCAGGTGTAGCATCGCGCCGTGCCCAGCACGTCGCCAATACCAATCCCCACACCATCGGCCACAAGCCACCAGGAGTCGTCATGAACAACGTCGAAAAACTGCAGCGCACCCGCAATTTCTCCACCATCCGCGTGGAATCCGCGCCCGATGGCAACAGCCATTGGATGTACATGCACAACGACGCTGGCAAGGGTTCCCGGCCGTGCTTCCGCAGCGAACTGCTGGATGAAATGTGGAGCTTCACGTCCTCGATCACCCTGCGCGAGAGCGAGCGCCAGTCCGGTCGCCTGCGCCATTTCGTGCTGGCTTCGTCGGCGCCGGCGTTCAACCTCGGTGGCGACCTGGATCTGTTCGCCAAGCTGATCCGCTCCAACGACCGCGAACACCTGCTGTCCTATGCCCGCCGCTGCATCGACGGCGTGTACACGCTGCACACCGGTCTGGGCGGCGACGTCCGCACGATCGCGCTGCTGCAGGGCGATGCGCTGGGCGGCGGCCTGGAAATGGCGCTGGCCTGCCACACCATCGTGGCCGAGGAAGGCGTGGAAATGGGCCTGCCGGAGGTGCTGTTCGGCCTGTTCCCGGGCATGGGCGCCTATTCGTTCCTGTGCAAGCGCGTCTCGCCGCAGCTGGCCGAGCGCATCATCCTGGAAGGCAACATGTATTCCAGCGACGAGTTCCACAAGATGGGCATCGTCGACATCCTGGTGCCGAAGGGCCAGGGCGAAGCCGCCGTGCAGGATCTGATCCGCCAGCAGCAGCGTGCCCCCTACTCCCACCTGGCGATGAACACTGTGCGCGGCCTGGCCCAGCGGGTCAGCTACGACGAACTGATGAACATCACCGAGGTGTGGGTCGATACCGCGCTGGCGCTGGGCGACAAGTCCCTGCGGATGATGGAGCGCATCGTGCGTGCGCAGGAAAAGCGTGCCATGCAGGCCGCCTGATCGACGATCGAATCGTAGCCACTACAGGGGGCGGGGACCGCGCGATGCTTCCCCGGATGGCGGGACGGCCGTGGCCGCCCGCCTGAGCCATCCCCTTTCCGCAGCCGCGCAACCGCGGGAATCAGTTGCGTTCGTGGCTGCCGTGGTCGGGCGAATGCCGTGACCGTTCGCGTGCTTCCAGCGCCGCCCTGCCCTGGGCCAGATAGGAATTCACCGCCGCCAGCCGTTGCCGCCATTCACGCGCGATCTGCCAGTCGGCCAGGCGCATCAGTTCGCTCGCCGCCGCCGCCAGTTTGACCAGGCCCAGGTTGCTGGCCACGCCTTTCAGCGCATGCGCGTGATCGCGCAGGTGTTCGCCCTGGCCATGTTCCATCGCATGCGCCATGGCGCCGATGCAGCCATCGGCATCGTTGAGGCACTGCGCGATGAACTCGCGCTCGAAGGCCTCGCCCATCCCCAGCGCACTGAGTTCATCCAGCACGGTCATGTCCAGGATCTCGTCGCCCACCCGCACCGCGGTGGTGGGCATCGGCGCCTGCTGCGGGGCGACCGCGCCGTTGGTGGCGATTTCCGCCAGGGTGTCCAGCAGGCGGGTCGCGACCACGGGCTTGGGCCAGGAACGCGCGGGCGCCCGCGCGTTCGCAGTTGCGGATGGCGTCCGGAGTCACGTCGGCGCTCAGGATCACCACCGGGGTGCGCTGGCCGGAACCGGCTTCCATCACCCGCAGTTGCTTGAGCAGATCCAGGCCGCTGACGTCGGGCATGTGCAGATCGCAGATCACCGCGTCGTAGTCGAACGAATCCAGCGCGTTGAGCACGTCTTCGCCGCCGTTGACGCAGGTCACCCGGTGGCCGGCCTTCTGCAGCAGGCGCTGCACCACCATCCGGTTGGCCTCGTGGTCGTCGGCGACCAGGATCTGCATGCTGCGCACCCGCGCGCGATGGCGCAGGAACGGATCCGAGAACGCGATGATGTTTTCGGCGCCAGGCTTGCCGGTGCCTTCCTCGAGCCAGTTCGCCGGGGCGTGGATGGCCGGCGTGACCTCGCGCGGCTGCACGCCCTCGAACGGCAGTTCCACCCAGAACGAGCTGCCGCGCTGTTCGCTGCTCTCGAAACCGATGGTGCCGCCCATCGCCTCGGTCAGGCCCTTGGCGATGGTGGTGCCCAGGCCGGTGCCGCCGTAACGGCGCGCCAGGCTGGCGTCGGCCTGTTCGAAGGCCTCGAACAGCCGTTCGCGCACCGACGCGGGAATGCCGATGCCGGTGTCGGTCACGGTGAAGCGCAGCCGGTTCGGGCTGCCGGCCAGCGCCACGTTCAGGCGGACCTCGCCCTTGTCGGTGAACTTGACCGCGTTGCCGGCCAGGTTCAGCAGGACCTGGCGCAGGTGCCCGGAATCGCCGCGCAGCAGCGCCGGCACGTCATCGTCGAAGTGAACTTCGTAGTTGAGCTGCTTGCCGCGCGCCTGCGGCAGCAGGATCAGGCCGATGCTTTCGACCAGTTCGCGCGGCGAGAATTCGACCACGTTGAGCTTGAGCTTGCCGGCCTCGATGGCGGAGATGTCCAGCACGTCCTCCACCAGCGCCAGCAGGCTGCGGGTGGAGGCCTGGATGGTCGACAGGCATTCGCGCTGCTCGCTGTCCAGGCGGGTGGTCGCCAGCAGTTCGGACATGCCGGCCAGGCCGTTGAGCGGAGTGCGGAACTCGTGGCTCATGTTGGCCAGGAACCGGCTCTTGGCCTCGTTGGCCCGGCGCGCTTCCTCGGTGGCGCGGGTCAGGTCGCGCAGCAGGCCGGACAGGTACATCGGCACCGCGATCAGGCCCACCCACAGGCCCAGGCCGAGATCGAGGTTCTGCTGCCAGTAGGGGCTCAACGTCAGCACGACGCCGAAACTGATGCACGCCGACGCCACCGCGCCCACCAGATAGCGATTGCCGTAACGCAGGCCGTTGCCGACCGTCACCCACATCAGGATCACGTACAGCCACGCCAGCGGCTCGCCCTTGAGCACCATCGCCACGGTCATCAGGCCGTAGTCGGTGATCATGCCGATGACCCGGCGCACGTGCGACTTGCCCGGCTCGAGCAGGATCGCGATGAACAGCATCAGGCCGACCGCGGCGCCGACCCCGCTCATGGTCGCGGACCAGCGGTACACGTCCGGCGGCAGCGCGCCGTACAGCGCGGCCACGCCCATGTACAGGATCACGCCGGTGAAGATGATGACGCGGATCGCCGTCTGGCCGTGCTCGCTGTCCGGCCGGTTGGCCAGACGATGCTTGATCCATGAGACCAGATTGCGTTCCATGACTCATTCCATCCCTGGACGGCTCTGCACCGTCGAGTAGCGCTCGCAGATGTCGTCCAGACGTTCCCGCCCGCGGATGAGCGCATCCACGCAGGCGGGGTCGAACAGGCGGCCGCGCTGCGCGTACAGGTACGCCAGCGCCGCGTCCTTCTCCCAGGCCTTCTTGTAGGGCCGGGGCGAGATCAGCGCGTCGAACACGTCCGCAACCGCCACTATCCTGGCTTCCAACGGAATCTCGTCGCCGACCAGGCCATCGGGATAGCCGCTGCCGTCGTAGCGCTCGTGGTGGCGCAGCGCGATGACCGCGCCGGTCTGGATGAAACGGTTCTGGCTGCCCGACAGCAGCTGGTGGCCGATCTTGGGATGCCGGCGCATGACGTCGGTCTCGTCCTCGGTCAGCGGGCCGGGCTTCATCAGCACCGAATCGGGAATGGCGATCTTGCCCATGTCGTGCAGCGGCGCGGCCAGTTCGATGGCGCGGACCTCGTCTTCCGGCAGGCCCAGCTCGTCGGCGATCAGCGCGGCGACGTGGGCCATGCGCTCCAGGTAGGCGCTGGTGCCGCTGTCGCGGTACTCGATGGCGCGGGCCAGCCGCGACAGGGTCTCGCGTTCGCGCTCCTCGACCTCGTGCATGCTCGACAGCAGGCGCTGCTCCAGCGACAGGGCGCGCTGTTTGACGTTCTCGGACTGCTGGCGCAGTTGCAGCAGGTTGCGGCAGCGGGCGCGCAGTTCGCGCGGGCGGACCGGCTTGACCAGGAAATCGATGACGCCGGCTTCCAGCGCCGCCTGCCGGATCGGTTCGTCGCCGACCACGGTGATCAGGATGATCGGAATGTCGCGGTGCAGCGGCAGCCGGCGGAAGCGGCGGGCGAATTCCAGCCCGTCCATGCCCGGCATGCGGTAGTCCAGCAGCAGCAAATCGGTGCGGTTCTTCTCGCACCACTCCAGCGCGACCTGGGGATCCCCGAAGTCGTGCACGCTCAGCTCCGAGGCAATGTCCTCGATTACATGGCGCAGCATCGTGCGCGCCGAAGTCTGGTCATCGACGATGACGATATTCAAAGCGCTTCCCGCCCCTTGTGGCCACATGAAGTGACTGTCGGGCAAGGATACTCCGGCGATGGCTGCGCTGGCATCTAGCATGGGAACCGTTTCCTGCGTGTATCGCTGACCACTGCTGCGGGGGCGGCCGTGGCCGGCGTGGAGTCGTGATCCCGACGCCGGTCCGCGGAGCGTGGGATTTTTGACGCAGAAAGCGTGCCAGTGTGGTTCAGGTCGCCGCCTGGAGAGAGAAATCGGGATGTCAATCACACAAAACGCCCGCAGGGCGGGCGTTTCGTGGGCGTCGGGTGGCCGGGTTCCGGCGTTGGCGGGAGCCGGCTACGGCCCTCGCGGCGCGTGGGCAGGCACGATTCGGGCCGGCCAATCGACCCAGCGCGTCACCCTGCCTGTCGCGGCACGACCGTTCGCGTCAGCCGTGGTGTTCCGGACGCATGTAAGGGAACAGCAGCACGTCGCGAATCGAATCAGAACCGGTCAGCAGCATCACCAGCCGGTCGATGCCGATGCCCAGGCCACCGGTCGGCGGCAGGCCCACTTCCAGCGCCCGGATGTAGTCGGCGTCGTAGTGCATGGCCTCGTCGTCGCCGCCCTCCTTGGCCGCCACCTGGGCCTGGAAGCGCGCCGCCTGGTCTTCCGGATCGTTGAGCTCGGAGAAACCGTTGGCCAGTTCCTTGCCGTTGATGAACAGCTCGAAGCGATCGGTGTAGCCCGGATCGTTATCGTTGGCGCGCGCCAGCGGCGAGACCTCGACCGGATGATCGGTGATGAAGGTCGGCTGGATCAGGGTGTGCTCGACGGTCTTCTCGAAGATCTCCAGCAGCAGCTTGCCCCAGCCGTAGGACGGCTTGACCGCGATCTTCAGGCGCTGGCAATGGCGCGCCAGGGCCTCGCGGTCGGTGCAGTCGGCCAGGCTGATCTCGGGATTGTGGTGGCGCACCGCCTCGTCCATCCGCCAGCGGCGGAACGCCGGCTCCAGGTCGATGGACTGGCCTTCCCAGTTCACCGCGCCGGTACCCAGCACTTCATGGGCGACGTCGCGGATGACCGATTCGGTCAGATCCATGATCTCGTTGTACGTGGCGTAGGCCTCGTACAGTTCCAGCATGGTGAATTCGGGGTTGTGGCGGGTGCTGACGCCTTCGTTGCGGAAGTTGCGGTTGATCTCGTAGACGCGTTCCAGACCGCCGACCACCAGCCGCTTGAGGTACAGCTCCGGCGCCACCCGCAGGTAGAGATCCATGTCCAGCGCGTTGTGGTGGGTCACGAACGGCTTGGCCGCGGCGCCGCCGGGGATGTAATGCATCATCGGCGTTTCCACTTCCAGGAAGCGGCGCGCGTCCAGCCATTCGCGGATCGCGCGGATGATGCGCGAGCGCTTGATGAAGACGTCGCGCGCCTCCGGGGTGACGATCAGATCCACATAGCGCTGGCGATAGCGCTGTTCGACGTCGGAGAGGCCATGCCACTTGTCCGGCAGCGGGCGCAGCGCCTTGGTCAGCAGGCGCAGGCGGTCGGCCTTGACCGACAGCTCGCCGGTCTTGGTGCGGGTCAGCGCGCCCTCGGCGGCGACGATGTCGCCGATGTCCCAGCCCTTGAAGGCATCGTAGGTGTCGCCCAGCGCATTGGCCTGCAGGAACAGCTGCAGGCGGCCGGATTCGTCCTGGATCTGGACGAAGCTGGCCTTGCCCATCACCCGCTTGGCCATCAGCCGGCCGGCAACGCTGACCCGGCGGCCGGCCGCTTCCAGGCTCTCGGCGGTCCACAGCTCGCCATCGGCGTACTGCGCCTGCAGATCGCCGGCATAGTCGGCGCGGCGGAAATCATTCGGATAGGCGATGCCCTGGCCGCGCAGGGCCGTGAGTTTCGCGCGGCGCTCGGCGATGAGGTTGTTCTCGTCGGCGTGGGGCGTCTGCGCGGGGGTCTCGTCGGTCATGGCGGGTAGGATTCGATGGAAACGATATGGGATGCGGCCACGGCCGCGCGGAACCGGGTCGGGGCCGTGGCCCCTTCCCGCGGATTATGCGTCGATGCGTTTGGCGCCGGCTTCCAGGCCGGTCTTGAGGCTGGCTTCGAGGAATTCGTCCAGGTCGCCGTCCAGCACCTTCTGGGTGTCGGTGCGCTCGATGCCGGTGCGCAGATCCTTGATCCGGCTCTGGTCGAGCACGTAGTTGCGGATCTGGCTGCCCCAGCCGATGTCGGCCTTGGTCGCTTCCAGCGCGTTCTTCTCGGCGTTGCGCTTCTGGATCTCGATCTCGTAGAGCTTGGCCTTCAGCATCTTCATCGCGCGATCGCGGTTGGCATGCTGGCTGCGCTCGGTCTGGCAGGCGACCACCACGCCGCTGGGCACGTGGGTGATGCGCACGGCCGATTCGGTCTTGTTGACGTGCTGGCCACCGGCGCCGGAGGAGCGGTAGACGTCGGTCTTCAGGTCGGCCGGGTTGATCTCGATGTCGATGTTGTCGTCGACTTCCGGCGCCACGAACACCGAGGTGAAGCTGGTGTGCCGGCGGTTGTCCGAATCGAACGGCGACTTGCGCACCAGCCGGTGCACGCCGATCTCGGTCTTCAGCCAGCCGTAGGCGTAGTCGCCCTCGACCCGGAAGGTCGCCGACTTGATGCCGGCCACTTCACCGTCGCTGGCTTCCATCAGTTCGACCTTCCAGCCGCGCGACTCGGCCCAGCGCAGGTACATGCGCAGCAGGATTTCGGCCCAGTCCTGGGCCTCGGTGCCGCCGGCACCGGCCTGGATGTCGACGAAGGCGTTGGCGCTGTCCATCTCGCCGGAGAACATGCGCTGGAATTCCAGCTTGTCCACCCGGCCGGCGAAGCGCTCGACGTCCTCGACCACCGCCTGCGCGGTTTCCTCGTCGTTTTCGCTCTCGGCCAGTTCCAGCAGTTCGCTGGAGCCGATCAGTCCCTCGTCGATCTCGCGGATGCCGTTGACGGTCTTGTCCAGCAGCGAGCGCTCGCGGCCCAGTTGCTGGGCGTATTCGGGGTTGTTCCAGATATCGGGGCTTTCCAGCTCCCGGTTCACTTCTTCCAGGCGTTCGCGCTTGGAATCGTAGTCAAAGATACCCCCGTAGCGAAACCAGCCTGCTCTGCAGGTCGGCGATGCGCTGGCGGATGGGGTTCAGTTCGATCATGGCGGGAGGTGGGGGCACACAGAGGAACCGGGGATTGTAACAAGCCGCTGCCGGCCCCGCCCGCCCCGCCGCGCGGAACCGGCCTCCCCGCGGCCTCCGGCCTTCCCGGCGCGGGTGCCGTGCGGGTGCCGGGACGGTCGAGATGACGCTCAGGCGCTTCCGTCCTGTTCCGCGCCCGTGCGCGAGCGCAGCCCTGCCCGATGGCGACGGCTGCACGGCAACGCGGTGCCATCCTTGAGGTGGACGCGGGCATCGCCGGTGTCCAGCGGTTCGATCGAGACGACCTGATCGAGATTGACCAGATAGCTGCGGTGGATGCGGACAAAGCGCGCCGGGTCCAGCTTCGCCTCGACGCCGGCGATGGTGCTGCGCAGCGGGTAGTCGTGACCGCGCACACGCAGGTTGACGTAATTGCCGGCCGCCTGCGCCCACTCGATGTCGCTGGCCGCGACCAGGAACTCGCGGCCCAGCTTGCGGACCAGGAAACGCTCCGGCCGCTCCACCGGTTCCAGCGGCGGACCTTCGTCGGGCAGATCGAGCAGACTGGCCTCGCCCTGCCAGCGGCGCAGCAGCAGCCGGTAGATCTCGATGGTCAGCACCGTCCAGATGAACGTGCGGACGTCCTTGAGGTACTCGTAGAAGAATTCCCGCGCCCAGGGACCGAAATCGTATTCCGCGCCCTGCCAGCGATAGGCCAGCATCCGCAGTGCGACCATGCCCGCCACATGCAGCAGCGAATACACCAGGCTGGCCAGCAGGTACCAGGGCAACTGCCGCCGCAGGGTGTCCCAGTGGAGGGGGAAACGGCGGGTGAACGCCACCACCGCCGGCACCAGCGCCAGCAGCACGACGCCGCTGGAGCTTTCCCAGACCACCGGTTCCCAGTCCGCGATCCGCAACCCGGCCCGATGCACGTCCATCACCGTGGTGATGCTGTTTCCGACCACGTTGACCAGGATGCCGATCACCCAGAAGCCGACTTCGAGACTGCGGCGCCAGGGCTGGAAGCGGTGGTAGAGCGTGTCGGAGGTAGAGGCCATGCGCGCATTGTAGGGGCGTGCGCGGCATGCAAGCGTGGCTGTAAGCCCATCGAATGATCAGGTGCTGACCGTCGTGGCTCAGCCGTTTTTCGTGTCGGAGCCGCGAAGGGTCACGCAAGCGCCTCCCAATGCCGGACCAGCAACTGGATGCCCCGGCGATCCTGGTAGTCGTCGGTGTCGAGCTGGTAGACGGCGTGGAGCCGCTTCGGTCTGGGCTGCTCGCGCCAGCCGCCGAAATGGATCGCGCTGACGGGCTGGGCGCGGCCTGCCAGCCGCAAACTGAATTTCAGGTGGCGTCCGCCGAGCACGCGCCAGTCCAGCACCTCGAACTCGCCATCGAACAGCGGCTCCGGGAAGCCCTGCCCCCAGGGTCCGCCGTCGCGCAGTGCTTCGGCATGGCGGCGATCGAATTCTTCCGGCAGCAGTTCGCCGTCGCTCAGCCATTCGGCCTGCAGCAGGCTGTCGTCCAGCCAGCGCGTGGCGACATCGCGAAACGCGCTCTCGAAGGCTGCCAGGTTCGCCTGCGCCAGGCTCAGGCCCGCGGCCATCGCGTGGCCGCCGAATTTCTCGATCAGGCCCGGACATGTGGCATCGACGGCCGCGAGCGCGTCGCGCATGTGGAAGCCGGGAATCGAGCGGGCCGAGCCACGCAACGCGGTCGCGCCGGGTTCGGCGGGCGCGAAGGCGATGACCGGGCGATGCAGGCCGTCCTTGATCCGCGAGGCGACCAGCCCGACCACGCCGGGATGCCATTCGGGATCGAACAGGCACAGCGCCAGCGGCGGTTCCGTTTCCACCGCCGCGAGCTTCGCCAGCGCGATCTGCGCCTCGTCGACCATCTGCTGCTGGACGCCGCGCCGCTCGGCGTTGATTTCGTTGAGGGTGGTGGCCATTTCGCGCGCCTGCGCGGGGTCGTCGCAGAGCAGGCATTCGATGCCCAGCGACATGTCCTCCAGGCGGCCGGCGGCGTTGAGCCGCGGCGCGATCGCGAAACCGATGTCGGACGCGGTCAGATGGCGGGCGTCGCGGCCGGCGACCTCGATCAGGGCGTGCAGGCCCGCGCTGCCCTGCCCGCCGCGCAGGCGCCGCAGGCCCGCGCCGACCAGGGCGCGGTTGTTGGCGTCCAGCGGCACCAGATCCGCCACGGTGCCGACCGCGACCAGGTCCAGCAGTGGCGTCAGATCCGGTTCGCCCTGCGGCCAGCGGCCGGTGTCGCGCAGGCGGCGACGCAGCGCCAGCAGCACGTAGAAGGCCACGCCCACGCCCGCCAATGCCTTGCTGGGGAAGCCGTCCTCGCGCAGGTTGGGATTGACGATGGCATTCGCCGGCGGCAGCGTTTCACCGGGCAGATGATGATCGGTGACCAGCACCTGCCAGCCCTGCGCGCGTGCGCGGGCGATGCCCGCATGGCAGGCGATGCCGTGATCCACGGTGACCAGCAGTTCCGGTTCCAGCGCCGCCAGTTCGTCCACCAGCGAGGGCGACAGGCCATAGCCATGCGCCATCCGGTTGGGCACCGTCGCGGTGACCCGCGCCGCGCCCAACGCGCGCAGACCACGCACCATCAGCGCGCAGGCGGTCGCGCCGTCGCAGTCGAAATCGCCGACCACCACGATGTGCCGCCCTTCGTCGATGGCGGCCTGCAACAGGCCACCCGCGGCATCCAGGCCGCCGAGCGCGTCGGGGGGCAGCAGTTGCGCCAGGCGCGGCTGCGCTCCCGCGGCGGCACTGACACCTCGGCCGGCGTACACGCGTTGCAGCAAAGGCAGGATCTGCGCCGGCCATTCGCCGGCGACCACCGCATCCCGGCGGCGGATCCGGGGCGAAGCGGTCACGCCGTCAATCCGGCGGCCGCGCCTTCCAGGCGCGCCAGCGGACGGCGCCAGAAGCGCCAGCGTTGATCGCGGCGCAGGATGAAGCGCTCGCCATCCTCGAAATCCAGTTCCAGCGCATGCAGCTCGCCGCGCGCCAGCGCGGCCAGCAAAGGTTGCAGGGCGTCGCGCGCGAACACCTCCGGCTGGCGCAGGTGGCGCAGATCGATGAGCGCGTCGACCGCGCCGCCCTCGCCTTCGGCGGTTACGCCGGCGGCGAGCGCGAGCGCACGCAGGAGCGTGTCCTGTCCCTTGACCTGGCGGAACCGGGTGTCCACCGACTGCGGCAGGCGTCCGCCGCCCCAGAACCACAGCGAGTTGACCGGCGCCTTGCCGGCCGCGATGCGTCGCGCGTTCCAGGGATGGTTATGCAGCACGATCTGCGCCTCGGTCAGCAATGCGCGCCAGCGGCGGCCGTCGTCGCCCTCGGGCAGGTGCGCGAACAGATCGTCGCCGAGCACGTCGCCGATCGGCGCGAACACCGGCAGCCGTGCCTCCCGAGGCAGGCGCAGGTACCAGCGCGAGGGTTGTGGCGCATCCAGCAGTACGCCGGCATCGCCGAACAGCGGCTTCAATGCCGGCAGCAACTGCGCGGTGTCCTCGGCGTCCAGCGCCAGCGCCTCACCATAGGCGAGCATGCGCGCACCGTTCATGTCCGGCGACACGCGCGCGGGATCCGCGCGCAGCCAGGTGGCGCCTTCGGCATCGCCGGCATCCAGTTGCCGGGTCAGCGCGGCCACCGGCCAGTGATCGGGCACCAGCCGGAAGTGCCGGCGCAGTTGCGCCCGCTCGCCCGCGTCCAGCGTCTGGCGATCCGCGCGCCCCAGTGCCCTCGCCACCTCGTCTGGCAGGCGTTGGCCGGCCAGGCGGGCGCGGGTGGGCAGCAACAGGGTGGCGGTCGCCATCGCCCGGGTCAGTCGGTGTAGCTGACGCCGACGATTTCGTACTCGCGCTGCCCGGCCGGCGCGTCGATGGTGACCGCGTCACCCTCGTGCTTGCCGATCAGCGCGCGGGCCAGCGGCGAGGAAATCGCGATCAGGCCCTGCTTGATGTCCGCCTCCAGATCGCCCACGACCTGGTAGCGCTTCTCCTCGTCGGTCTCCACGTCGGCCAGCGTCACCGTGGCACCGAACACGATGCGCGAACCGGCGTTGAGCTTGGTGATGTCGATGATTTCCGAGTGCGACAGTTCGCTCTCCAGCTGCTTGATGCGGCCTTCGATGAATCCCTGCTGCTCGCGCGCGGCGTGGTACTCGGCGTTCTCCTTCAGATCGCCGTGCGCGCGCGCCTCGGCAATCGCGGTGATGACTTCCGGCCGCTTCACCGTCTTCAGCAGATCCAGTTCCTGGCGCAGCCGCTGCGCGCCCTTCATGGTCAGTGGTGCTCTCACCCTTGCAGCTCCTTGTGCAGTTCCTGCAGGGCCCAGACCGGGCCCGTACCGCGGAATTCCAGCGAATGCACCAGCGCCTTGGCGCCGGCGATCGTGGTCGAATAGGTGACGCGGTGCTGGAGGGCCTCGCGCCGGATGGAGAAGGAGTCGGCGATGGCCTGCCGCCCTTCGGTGGTGTTGACGATATACACGATCTCGCCGTTCTTGATCAGGTCGACGATGTGCGGACGGCCCTCGACCACCTTGTTGATCTGCTCGCAGTCCAGGCCATGCTCGCGCAGCCACGCCGCGGTGCCCTGGGTGGCGACCAGGCTGAAGCCGCGCTCGACCAGCGCCTGGGCGACCGGCAGCACGCGCTTCTTGTCCGGATCACGCACCGACACGAACGCCTTGCCCGGCTGCGGCGCCTTGATGCCGCCGGCCTCCTGCGCGCGCGCCATCGCCGCGCCGAAGCTGCGGCCCACGCCCATCACCTCGCCGGTGGAGCGCATCTCCGGTCCGAGGATCGGATCCACGCCCTGGAACTTGGCGAACGGGAAGATCGCCTCCTTCACCGAGTAGTAGTCGGGCACGATCTCGGCGGTGGCGCCCTGCTCTTCCAGGGTGCGGCCGGCCATGCAGCGCGCGGCGATCTTGGCCAGCGGCATGCCGGTGGCCTTGGACACGAACGGCACCGTGCGCGAGGCACGCGGGTTCACTTCCAGCAGGTAGACGGTATCGTCGCCGTCGTCGTTGGCCTGGATGGCGAACTGGGTGTTCATCAGGCCGACCACGTTCAGCGCCTTGGCCAGTTCCACCACCTGCCGGCGCAGTTCGTCCTGGGTGGCGGCCGACAGCGAATACGGCGGCAGCGAGCAGGAGGAGTCGCCCGAGTGCACGCCGGCTTCCTCGATGTGTTCCATCACGCCGCCGATCAGCACCTTGCCGGTGCTGTCCGCGATGATGTCCACGTCCACTTCGACCGCGTTGTCGAGGAAACGATCCAGCAGCACCGGCGAATCATTGGACACCTTGACCGCGTCGCGCACGTAGCGCGCCAGGTCGGACTCGCCGTAGACGATTTCCATCGCCCGTCCGCCGAGCACGTAGGACGGACGCACCACCAGCGGGTAGCCAATCTCGCGGGCCAGCGCCAGTGCCTGCTCGTCGGTGCGGGCGGTGCGGTTCGGCGGCTGCTTCAGGCCGAGCTTCTCGACCAGCTGCTGGAAGCGCTCGCGGTCCTCGGCCAGGTCGATCGAATCGGGCGAGGTGCCGATGACCGGCACGCCGTTGGCTTCCAGCGCGCGCGCCAGCTTCAGCGGGGTCTGGCCGCCATACTGGACGATCACGCCCTTGGGCTGTTCCAGTTCGACGATGGCCAGCACGTCTTCCAGCGTCAGCGGCTCGAAGTACAGGCGATCAGAGGTGTCGTAGTCGGTCGAGACGGTTTCCGGGTTGCAGTTGACCATGATGGTCTCGTACCCGTCCTCGCGCAGGGCGAGCGCCGCGTGCACGCAGCAATAGTCGAACTCGATGCCCTGGCCGATGCGGTTGGGACCGCCGCCGAGGATCATGATCTTGTCGCGCGAGGTCGGCTCGGCTTCGCACTCGTCCTCGTAGGTCGAGTACAGGTAGGCGGTGCCGGTGGCGAACTCGGCCGCGCAGGAGTCGACCCGCTTGTACACCGGCTTGACGCCCAGCGCCTTGCGCAGCACGCGCACGGCGGCCTCGTCGGTGCCGGCCAACTGGGCCAGGCGCGCGTCGGAGAAGCCCATCCGCTTCAGCCGGCGCATGCGGCGCGCGTCCAGCGAACCCAGGCCGTCGGCGGCGATCTGCTTCTCGTCGGCGATGATTTCCTCGATCTGGTCGAGGAACCACGGGTCGATGAACGACAGCGCGGTGGACCTGCTCGACGCTCCATGCCCGGGCGCGGAACGCGTCGGACCACGTAGAACAGGCGTTCCGGGCCCGGCGACTTCAGTTCGCGGCGCAGCCTGGGCCAGATCGTCCTCGCTGGACAGAGTCCAGGCCGGTCGGGTCGAGGCCGACCTTGCCGGTCTCCAGCCCACGCAGCGCCTTCTGCAGCGATTCCTGGAAGGTGCGGCCCATCGGCCATCACCTCGCCCACCGACTTCATCTCGGGTGGTCAGGCGGGCATCGGCCTGCGGGAACTTCTCGAACGCGAAGTCGCGGGAGTCGTTCGGTGACGACGTAGTCGGATCGTCGGTTCGAACGAAGCCGGGGTCCTTGCCGCCGGTGGATCTCGTTCTTCCAGTTCGTTCCAGGGTCGTAGCCGACCGCCAGCTTGGCCGCGACCC
>OFDB01000050.1_pt1 | contig 25187 bp, 20 predicted proteins | sample 1521001 | NCBI WGS metagenome assembly OFDB01 (sample SAMEA2532531, study PRJEB24079) | metagenome | biome: bacteria; feature: seaside; material: soil | place: India | collected 2012-02-01 | depth 0.1 m | reverse complement strand
CAGTCCCCCCCTTTTTCAAAGGGGGAGGCGAAAGCAGAGGCTTCTACGAATCCCGGAATCCCCAATCCCCAATCCCGAATCAAGCCTCCGCCTTGCTCAGCTTCAGCGCGCTCTCCAGCACGATGAACAGGCGCTTCACTTCGCCGGCCATCAGGGCGAAGCGGGCGTCCAGTTCGGCGCGCAGATCCTCGCGCTCGGTGTTCTCCAGCTGATCCACCGCGCCGTCGAGGAACTTCAGCTTGCGGATGATCAGGTCCTCGCCGAGGACGAAGGAAACGTGATCGTCCAGGGTCAGCGCCAGCCTGGTGACCTGCTTGCCGGCTTCCAGGTGCTTGGCGATTTCGTCGCTCTGCAGTTCCTGGTGCTGGCACTTGACCACCGCACCGCCGTCCATCGCGTCCTTCAGCTCGCATTCCTCGCCCAGGCTCAGGCCCTCGGGCAGCGGTTCGCCGGCGATCCAGCCGGTCATCACCGAGCGTGGCGCGACTTCGGCATTGAGCGGCAGGGCCGGGAAGCTGCCCATCGCGCGGCGGATTTCGGACACCGTGTTCTCGCCGCTCTTGCGCGAGGAACTGTCCACGGCGACGAAGCCATGCTCCAGATCCAGCAGCGCGTCGGTGCGCGAAGGCTTGACGAAGGCGCGCGGCAGCAGCTCCATCAGCAGGTCGTCCTTCAGCCGCTTGCGGGTGCGACCGCTCGGCTTGCGGCCTTCCTTTTCCTCGATTTCCTCCAGCTTGCGCGCCAGCAGGTCGTTGACCACCGCGCCGGGCAGGATCTTGTCCTCGCCGCCCACGCTCAGCCAGATCGAATCCTGTATGCGGTGCGACAGCGCTTCCTCGCCCCGCCCGAACGGCGAGATGAAGCCGCGCGAGGACAGCTCCAGCGGGCCGACCGGCTTGAGCCGGGCCTCGGGAAGCAGTTCATCGAGCTGGGAGAAATCGAGCGAGGGATTGAAACGGAACAGCGTCAGGTTGCGGAAGAACATTCAGGGGCCGGGATTGGGGATTCGGGAGTGGGGATTCGGTCGGACGGAAGAGATGGGGATGGTGTTACGAATCCCCAATCTCCAATTCCGAATCCCGTGCCTCGCCCGCCAGCCACGCATGCGCGTCGGCAAGCTGCGCGCCTTCGCGGTGGCCGAGGGAAAGGAAGTCGAACAGCTTCGGATCGCTGAGCTGGGAGGGGCGGATGTCGCCGAGCGCGCGCGAGATGGTCTCGATGCGGCCGGGAGTTTCGCGTTCCCAGGCGTCCATCATCTTCTTGACCTGCTTGCGCTGCAGGTTTTCCTGGCTGCCGCACAGGTTGCACGGGATGATCGGGAATTCCTTCGCTTCGGCGTAGGTTTCGATGTCCGATTCGCGCACGTAGGCCAACGGCCGGATCACCACGTGCTTGCCGTCGTCGGACAGCAGCTTGGGCGGCATGCCGGACAGCTTGGCGTGGAAGAACAGGTTGAGGAAGAAGGTCGCCACCAGATCATCGCGGTGGTGGCCCAGCGCGATCTTGGTGAAGCCCTGTTCCTCGGCGTAGGAGTACAGCGCGCCGCGGCGCAGCCGCGAACACAGCGAGCACATCGTCTTGCCTTCCGGCACCACCCGCGACACCACCGAATAGGTGTCCTGCTCCAGGATCCGGTAGGGCACCCCGATCGATTCGAGGTATTCCGGCAGGATGTGTTCGGGGAAGCCGGGCTGCTTCTGGTCCAGGTTGACCGCGACCAGTTCGAAATCGACCGGCGCCTTCTTCCGCAGCTGCAGCAGGATGTCCAGCATCGTGTAGCTGTCCTTGCCGCCGGACAGGCACACCATGACCTTGTCGCCGTCCTCGATCATCCCGTAGTCGGCGATCGCCTGGCCCACCTGGCGGCGCAGGCGCTTGGCCAGCTTGCCCTGTTCGCGGGCGTGACGGCGGGGATCCGCGCCGCGCGGCGCCGGATCGGCGAGGACCTGGGGAAGGGGAGGGATGGCGTTCATGCGAACGACCATTGTACCGGCCGCGTTGCGATGACGACGAAACCCCGGGCGGTGTACGCTCGGTGCGTGGACACCCAGAACCCCGCCGACATCGCCCAGCGCATCGCCGAGCTACGGCGCGAGCACCGCGAGCTGGACGACGCGATCGCGCAGCGGGTGGCCACCAGCCTGGAAGACGACGAAATCGCCATCAAGCGGATGAAGAAGCGCAAGCTCTGGCTGAAGGATTGCATCGCCCGGCTGGAAAGCGCGCTGATTCCCGACGAACCGGCCTGACCGGCCTGACCGGCCTGCACCGACCGTCGCCGGCGTCCCATCCGGCCCGAAGCTGACGCGTCGCGTCACCTCCCCTCCCTGCGGCCACGCCGCCGCCGCCCGGCGGAACACCGCCCAGCCCCCTCCCACCGCGGAATCCGGGTCTGGCCCGGAGTTGGCCCGATGCTTGCTTCATTTCTGTGAACAGGTGCCCATTTCGGGCGAGCAGCACGTGGCCGGGAGCCGCATGAACCAGGAAAACGAACCCATCGGGAGCTTGTCCCCGCCGCGCGATCCGGGCGCGGGCGTGGCCCCCCTGCGGGTCCGCCGCATCGCCCCCGGCGAAGCGCTGGGCGACGTGCAGCGCCTGCGCCGCGAGGTGTATTTCCTGGAACGGGGCCGCCCGGACGGACGCGGCAAGCGGATCGCCGACGGCCTGGACGGCTGCGGCACCACGGTCGTGGTCGAGGTCGGGCCACAGGCGGTGGCGACCTTGCGCCTGCACGACTTCGGCTCGCCGGCGGTGCAGGTCGAATACGGCAGCCTGTTCGAGGTCGATCGCTTCGCCCGCGCCTGGCCGCCGCAGAGCATCGCGGTGGGCACCCGCTTCGCGGTGCAGGCCGATCAGCGCGCCAAGCCGGTGGTGGATCGACTGATGGAAGGCACCTACCGCTGGGCGCAGGACAACGGCATCCGTTTCTGGCTGGTGGCCTGCGAGCCGTTCCTGATCGATGCGTTCGAACACTACGGCTTCCGCGAATACCTGCCGCCGGCGATCCTGGCCGGCGGCGCGGAGCTGCTGCGGATGGCGCTGGTGATCGACGATGCCGCGCATCTGGGCGAATGCGGATCGCCGCTGCGCGGGCTGGTGGAGGATCCCGCCGCCGGCACGATGGCCAAGGCCTGGCTGACCCGCAGCTTCGGCCACGCCAACTGAGGCGGCGGACGGCGCCATCGGGCGCCGCCGATCATTTCACCGGGCTCTCTTCACCGGGCTCTCTTCACCGGGCTCTCTTCACGGTGATCACTCCACCGGCGCGGGTGGCGGTTCCGGCGCGGCGGCTTCCGGACTGACCCGCTCGATGGTGTGGCGCAATTCGCGGCCCAGGATCACCTTGGCGTCCTTGGCCCACGCGTCCAGTCGCTCGTCGAACATCAGCTTGCTGTTCTCGTCCGGCCACACCAGTTTCATTTCGCGCATCTTCTGGATGAAGCTGCGGAACAGGGTCTTGTCGAAGAACTCCGGCGCGGCCGGTGCGTACAACAGGCTCAGGCGCTGCGCGGCCTGCTGGCACAGGCTTTCCAGTTCGGCCGCGCCCAGCTTGCCGGGACCGTTCTTCACCAGCACCGAGATGGCGATGTAGTAGCGCTCGAACGCCTGCTGCAGCGAGTGGCCGATCGCGCGCAGGCGGAACACCTCGTCGGTCTGGCCGGCACTGCGCGCCAGGATGCCGCCGTCCTCCTCGTTGACCTGTTGCAGCAGGCCCTCGCGGATGAACACGTCGACGGTGCGATCCATACGCTCGACGAACTCGTCCTCGCTCCACGGCAGGAACAGTTCCTCCTGCAGGAACGGATACAGCCCGCGGCCCAGGCGCAGCACGCCGGCCCGGCTCATTCGCCGGTTGTTCTGGAAGCAGCAGGCGATCCACGACGACGCGGTGAACAGATGCAGCACGTTGTTGCGGTAGTAGCTCATCAGCACCGCGGTATCGTCGCTGTCGAAGCTCAGCACGTCGCCCAGCGGATGCTTGATGCGGCGGAGCACGCCGATTTCCTCGCCGTGGGCGATGATCCGGTCCGGCGTGTGCGGGGTGACGGTGACGCGATCGGAATACGGCAGATCCGCCAGCACCGACTTGGACAGTTCGATCTGCGCGATCAGATCCAGCTCGCCCATCGCGTGCTTGGGCGTGGACAGCAGCGCCAGCGCCAGCAGGTTGATCGGATTCACGTCTGCGGCGCGGTTGATGTTGACGTGGATGCGCTGGGCCAGGGTATCGATGGTGTCGGACAGCCAGGCCGGTTTCTCGTCGTCGGAAACCGGCTTGCCGTCCCATTCCGGCGCGTGTTCGGCCAGCACGTCGCCCAGCGGAATCGGTTCGCCGAAATTCACCACCACCTGGCCGTAGTTCTGCTTGAGCACCTTGGGGATGTTCCACAGCAGCACCCAGATGGATTCCTTTTCCTTCGGGCGCCCGCTGAGTTCGTCCAGGTAGCTGTTGCCTTCCAGCAGCTTCTCGTAGCCGATGTAGACCGGCTGGAACAGCACCGGCTTGCGCGGCTGGCGCAGGAAGGCGCGCACGGTCATCGAGATCATCCCGCCCTTGGGCGGCAGCAGCCGGCCGGTGCGCGAGCGCCCGCCCTCGATGAAGTACTCCAGCGAGTAGCCGCCGGAGACCAGCTGCGCCACGTATTCGGTGAACACCGCCGAGTACAGCGGATTGCCGCGGAAGCTGCGGCGCATGAAGAACGCGCCGCCCTTGCGCAGGATGGTGCCCACCACCGGCAGGTTGAGGTTGATGCCGGCGGCGATGTGCGGCGGCACGATGCCGCGTTCGTACAGCAGGTACGACAGCAGCAGGTAGTCCATGTGGCTGCGATGGCAGGGCACGTAGACCACTTCATGGCCGGGCGCGGCTTCCTTGAACTTGTCCAGGTGGTGGACCAGCACGCCGTCGTAGATCTGGTTCCACACGTGCGAGAGCAGGAAGCTGGCCGAGCGCACCACCGGGTTGGAATAGTCGGCGGCGATTTCCCAGGCGTAGGCGTGCGCCTTCTTCCAGGCATCTTCCGGCTTGCTCTTGTCGCGCCGGGCCTGCTCGGTGATCGCCTCGCGCACCGGTTCGGCCGCCAGCACCTGATCCACCAGCAGGCGGCGGGTCGACAGGTCGGGGCCGATGATGGCTTCGCGGATGCGGTGGAAATGGGTGCGCAGCACGCGCGAGAGCTTGCGCACCGTGCGTTCCGGATCCAGGCCCTCGGTGACGGTGTCGCGCAGCGATACCGGAGGGGCGAAACGGACGATGGTGCCGCGGCCGTTCAACAGGATCGCCAGCAGCCGGCGGAACCGGCCGACGATGGCCCAGTTTTCCGAGAACAGCACCGAGAACCAGCCGCTCTGCTTGTCCGGGGCGCGGCCGACGAAGATCGACACCGGCACCAGTTGCACGTCCAGCGAGGGATCGGCGCGATGCGCCTGCAGCAGCTTGGCCAGCGAGCCGGAGTGGGTCTTGGCGCTGACCTGGTCGGGAATCAGGGTGCTGGCATTGCGCCGGGACAGCGCCACGTAGGCGCGCTTGCGGCCCAGCGGGTCGCCGCCGACCGGCAGCGGCTCCAGCGGCGAGGGCAGGCCGGCGTCGCGGCAGGCCCGGTCCAGGATCAGCGCGTTGGACAGGCCATAGTCTTCCAGCACATAGCAGACCGGACGCCCGTCGACGACTTCACGCGGCGACTCCGGTTCGATGCGCAGGGCCAGCCACGGGTCCGCCAGGCGACCCAGCAGGCGTGCCCACAGCGGCCGCCGCGAGGCGCGCGCGGGCGCGGCCGGCACCATGGGCGCGCGGACGTCGGGGGCGGATTCGGCCTTCTCCTCGCGCGGCGCCTCCGGTTTCTTGTCGGGGGACGGCGGCGGGGTGGGGGCTTCCGGGAACGGCAGGGGGTTCTGTTCTGGCATCGGCGGCATTATGGCCCACGGGCCTGTCCGGCAGAAAAGCGCCTACCCGCACCACGGGGGTAGGAGCGGCCTCCGGCCGCGAGCTTCTGTGCGCGGTCTCGCATGTGAGTGGTTCCCGGAGCCGGACGGATAGGGCTCGCGCCGGGACGGCGCTCCTGCCGGTGGGGCGTGCGTGCGTTGGGCCGGCAGGTCCCAAGGTAGGAGCGGCCTCCGGCCGCGAGCTTTTATGGATGGTCTCGCATGTGCGTGATTCCCAGGGACGGGCCGAAGGGCTCGCGCCGGGGGACGGCGCTCCTACCTGGCGGCGGTGGTCGGCGGTGCCGAGGTCGGGGGTTCGGGCTCGGCGGGCGGCTCGGCCGGTGGCGGGGGCGCCGGGCACGTTCGGCCGCCCGCAGGTAATCGCTCAGGTACCAGCGACCGTCGCGGCGCTCCAGGCTGACCTGGCTGTCGATCTCGCGGTTGCCCAGCGGATAGTGGATGCGCACGGTGGCGCGGTCGCCCTTTTGCTCGACCAGGCCGGTGCGCAGATCCGCCAGGGTGGTCTCCAGCGGCAGCCCGTAGCGCGTGAAGGTCGCCTTGGTCTCGGCGAACACCGGCGACAGCCGGCGCAGGCTGCCGTCCATGCCGGCGGCGCGCAGGTCCGCTTCGCTGGACAGGCCGGCCTTGCGGGCGGCGGCGGCCATCCGGTTGATGGTGTTGCGAGCGAGTGCGGGATCGGCCAGCGGCGCTTCCTGCGCCCACGCGCTCAGGGCTTCGACCACCTGGGTGTAGTGGACGCGTTGGGTCGGCGAGTACCCGCCTTCCTTCTTGATGTACTGCACGCCGAACAGGCCCAGCGAACGGGCGGCTTCGCGCAGATCGCGGTCCTGGCGGGCAAACTGGCGGTTGAAATCGCGCATCAGCGCCTGTTCCGAACCCGGCGCCGAGAGCGTGCCCAGCATCGGCACCAGTTGCCGGTTCAGCGGCAGCTCGGTCAGCGGCCAGCGGCTGCGATCCTCGCGCCAGGCGGTTTCCAGGGCGGCATGGTCCGCCGGCGGCACCGCGGCGCGGGCGAAGCCGGCCAGATCGTCGCGGCGCAGGTGGTCCACCAGTTCACGGACGGCGGCGGCCGGTTCGCTGCTCGCACCGGCCAGTTCTTCCGGCTCGCGCTTGCAGGCGACCAGCAGCATCACCAGCAGCAGCGGCACCAGAACGGGCAGGGCGCGGCGCGCGGTTGGAACGGTAGGCATCAGCAGGACTTCCCCAAGTCGGCCCGCATCTTGGCCGGTCGAGTGCGATCGGGGCAAGGACATCGGTCCCTGTTTTCCGCGCCAGGAGCCAATCCCCCTCAATCCCCCTTTTGCAAAGGGGGAGGCAAAAACGGGTTCATGCGAAAAGTAACCGTATGGACAGCCCCCTTGACCCGCCATTCGGCGGTTGAAAAGCGCCTGAAAAAGAAGGGGCACCGAAGGTGACGGGGGATTGACCCGCCATGCGGCCGCTGAGAAGCGCTTGCTTCCGGCGCAATAAAAAAGGAGGCGGCGATCCCGGATGGGAACCGCCAGCCTCCTGAAACCGGCCGAAGCCGGAGGACTATGTGTTGTGGCACATGTCCGGCCGAAGCCGGATGGCGCACAGCCTAGCGCTGGGCCAAACTTAAAGCAATACCTGAGTAAATATTGAGTAAGTCAATGATTTATATGAGCGAATCGGCGATTTCACGCTGAATCGCCTCGGCCGCCGCGCGCGGATCCGCGGCCTGGCGGATCGGGCGGCCCACCACGATGGCGTCCGCGCCCAGGCCGAACGCCTCGGCCACGCCCACCGTGCGCTTCTGGTCATCGCCCACCGGACCGCCCGGACGGATGCCGGGGCAGACGATGTCGAAACCGGGACCGGTGGCGGCGCGGATGACGCCGGCCTCCTGGCCCGAGGCGATCACGCCGTCGATGCCCGCCGCCTGCGCGGCGAGCGCACGTTGGACGACGATATCGGCCGGTTCGCCGTCGATTCCCATCGCCTTGAGATCCTTGCCGTCCATCGACGTCAGCACGGTCACCGCCAGCAGGCGCAGGTCGCCGCTGCGCGCGGTGGCGGCGGCTTCCATCATCCCGGCATGCCAGCCGTGGAGGGTGCAGTAGCTCACCGGCCAGCGGGACAGGCCCTTGATGACGCCGGCGATGGTGGCGGGGATGTCGAAGAACTTCAGGTCGACGAAGATCTTCTTCTCGCGGCGCGCCAGTTCGTCCAGCACCCGGAAGTAGTCGCCCGAGGCCAGCAGCTCCATGCCGATCTTGTAGAACCGCACCGCGTCGCCCAGCCGATCCACCCAGGCCAGTGCTTCGTCGCCGGTCGGTTCGTCGAGCGCGACGATCAACCGCTCGCGGGGACCGAGCTGCAGCGGCCGGCCGCTCATCGGGCCACGTCCAGCGCGGCGCGCTTGGCCTGGCTGCGGGCTTCCGCCGGCTGCGCCCAGTCGTTGTTGAACAGCGCCGGTTCCCAGGAACCGTAGGTCGGGTTGGGCAGCATCCACCAGCGCTCGCCGAACCAGTCCTCGTATTCGTCGTACAGCTTCTGCCGGCCTTCGGGGTGTTGACCTCGACCTGCACGAAATCGCCGATCTGGTCACCGAACTGCATCAGCACGCGGTACTTCTGCCCGGCCAGGCGACGGCGGCAGTTCTTCTCCGAACCGTTCTGCTCGCAGCCTTCCACCACCGTGCCCAGGCCCAGGAACACGCTGTCGTCGGCGACCGGCAGGCCGACCGCGCGCAGGTTGGCCAGGGTGGCCTCCTTCAGGTGCACCGCGCGGTTGGAGATGTACAGCACGGTCACGCCCTTGGCATTGGCGGCCTTGGCGAAATCGACCACGCCCGGCACGGCCCTGGCCTTCTTCTCGGCCACCCACTGGTCCCAGCTGACTTCGTCGTACTCCTTGCCGTCGCGGATCAGGCGGGCCTGGTAGGGCGAGTTGTCCAGCACGGTCTCGTCCACGTCCATCACCACCGCCGGCTTCAGCCCGGTGGCCGCGTTGCCGCGCTCCTCCGGCACCAGCGCGTCCCAGTGCTTTTCCTTCAGCGCCGCGTCCAGGTGATCGGCGGCGGCGCGGTAGCTCTGTTCGGACAGCGCCTTGTACTCCACCGAGGTCTGCACCCAGGCCACCGCGTTGAGGTTGTCGTGGAAACCGGCCGCGGGCGTGGCGGCCGCCTCGGTCTTCGGCGCTTCCGCGGGCGCGGCCGGAGCCGCCGGCGCGTCGGTGCGCTTGCAGGCGGACAGGGTCAGGAGGGAGGCCAGGAGGCTGGCCGTCAGCAGGGCAGGACGCATCGCGGTTCCATCGAACAGGAGTGGCGCGATTTTAGCCGAGCCCGGTTTCAACCGCTTTTCCGGGCGTCCGGATACCGGAAAAGCGGGATTGCCATGCCGGGGCGTTATCCTGATCGCCATGAGTACCGAATCCGATTTTTCCTCTGAAACCCTATCGTCCGCGCCGACGCTCGATGCCACCGAGGCCCGCCTGCTGGGCTGCCTGATCGAGAAGGAAGCCACCACGCCGGACGTCTATCCGTTGACCGTCAATGCCGCCCAGTCGGCGTCCAACCAGAAGACCGCCCGCGATCCGGTACTGAACCTGGAGCCGGGCGAAGTGAACCGCGGCCTGCGCGCGCTGGAACAGAAGGGCCTGGCGCGACAGGTGTTCTCTTCCCGCGCCGAGCGCTATGAACACCGCACCGGCCAGCATTTCAGCCTGCCGCAACAGCAGGTCGCGCTGCTGGGCCTGCTCCTGCTGCGCGGCCCGCAGACCATCCACGAGCTGCTCGCGCGCAGCGAGCGGCTGGCGAAGTTCGCCGACCCCGAGGACCTGCGCCATCACCTGGATCGCCTCGCCCAGCGCCAACCCGCGCTGGTGGTGCAGATTCCGCGCGGCCCCGGCCAGCGCGAGGACCGCTACATGCACCTGCTGTCCGGCCCCGTGGATGTCGCCGCCATCGCCGCGCGCGCGCCGGTGGCATCGACGACGAACACCCCGGATCTGGAAGCGCGGGTGCAGGCGCTGGAAGCGGAGGTCGCCGCCTTGCAGGAACAGATCGCGCAGCTGCTCGCGCAGCGCGAAGCGTAGCGCTCGACGACCACGCGCCGAACGGGACGGGGTCCGGCTTTCCCGTAGAGCCGGGCTTGCCCGGCTGCGTGTCGGAAAGCGCGGAGTTATGGACTCCCGTGCAGCGGAGCAGGCTCCGCTCTACCGGGTTGAATCCGACGCGGCAAGATCCGGCACCCGCACGAACAGATCCGTCACCCCCACATCCACGCCCATCTGCGCGAACAGCGTCGTGATCTGGCCGCGATGGTGGGTCTGGTGGTTGAAGAAATGCAGCAGCGTGCCGTCCAGAGGGCGCCGGAACGTATCGCCGCGCAGGTTGAGGTACTCCAGCGGCACCGCCAGCGTCGCCGCGTCGAGCGTGTCGACCCAGGCGACGATGATCCCGTCCAGCCATTCGCGGCGTGCGCGCAGCGCGGGCAGATCGGCGCAGGGCCGCGCGTCCAGTGCGCGCGGGAGTTCCAGCGCATCCATCGGCGCCAGGGTTTCCGATTTCGAGGCATGCTGGCGGAAGCGCTTCAGCCAGATCGTGTCGGCCACCACCAGATGGCTCAGCGTGCCGAAGATCGATCCGAAGAACGCACCGCGATCCGCCATCACGTCCGCCTCCGGCAGTTCACCGGCCAGCGCGTACAGCCGCTCGTTCATCCCGCGGTTGTAGCCGGCCAGCAGCCGGAACGCGCCGGCCAGATCGCTCATTGCGGACGCCGGCTGCTGCGCAACAGCAGCAGGCTGCCGATGACGGTGCCAACAAGCGAAGCGCCCAGGCCGAGCATGGTCGCGATCCACAGTTCCCGGGGCCACGGCACCATCGCCGCATCGCCCGCCAACAGATGCCGCAGCACCACCGCCGTCGGCACCGCCAGCGCCGCCCACAGCCACACGCGCAGGAAGCGCCCGGTGCCGAAAGCACGCAACAGCATCGCCACCACCGCTACCGCGGCCAGCCCGGGCGTATACAGCGCGGCCGGCAGCACCGCCTGATCGGCGGGCAATTGCCAGTACTTGAAGCCGATGCCGATCAGCGCGACGGCGAAACCGATCGGCAACCAGATGGGACTGGATCGGGTCATGGCGACACCTGCGAAGAGCCTGTGCGCAGCCTAGCGAGACGAATGGGGCGGCGTCCACCTCGTGTCCCGCGATGCGCCAAAAAGCAAATCCCCCTCAAGCGCTTCTCAACCGCCGCATGGCGGGTCATCCCCCTTTTGCAAAGGGGGAGGCAAAGCCAGTCCCGCGCTCGCGCGTTCCTTAGATAGCCCCCTTTGAAAAAGGGGGCGGGCATCCGCGACAGCGGATGACGGGGGATTTGCGCTTTCGCGCGAACAACAGGAAACCGCCGAACGACGGCGCAAGGACGCAGGACCGTCTACCCGTCCAGCAACGCCTGGATCGCCGCCAGCCCCGCGCTGGCACGCTCCTTCTTGCGCTCCGCGTCCGCCACCGGATCGGCACCGTCGCGTTGCAGCTCGGCGGCGGGCAGTTCGTCCAGGAAGCGGCTCGGCATCAGCCGGATGCGTTCGCCGAAGCGGCGGGTCTCGCGGCTGTGGCTCAGCCACAGCGCCTGCTTGGCGCGGGTGATGCCCACGTACATCAGGCGGCGTTCCTCGGCCAGGTTGCCTTCCTCCACGCTGATCTCGTGCGGCAGGACGCCGTCCTCGCAGCCGACGATGAAGACATAGCGGAATTCCAGGCCCTTGGCCGCGTGCAGGCTCATCAGGCGCACCTGGTTGCCGCCATCGTCCTTGTCGTTGCGCGACAGCAGCGCCAGCTGCGCCGCCAGATCGCCGACGTTGCCGCCGCGCGGCCCGCCGTCGAACCAGTCCGCCAGTTCATCCAGATTGGCACGCCGACGTTCGAAGCCGGCCTGGTCCTTGCTCTGCGCGCGCAGATCGGCCAGCAGGCCGGAGCGTTCGACCAGCCGCAGCAGCAGATCCTTGGCCGACAGCGTTCTGGTGTGATCACGCAGATCCCGGATCACGTCGTTGAACGCGCTCAGGCCGTTGGCCGCGCGCGCCGGCAGCGCCTTGAGCACGGTCATCGACTCGGCCGCGCGCGACATCGGCATGCTGCCCTGCTGCGCCATCTCCGCCAGCTTGGCCAGCGAGGTGGTGCCCACTTCGCGCTTGGGCGACTGCACCGCGCGCAGGAAAGCCGTGTCGTCGTCCGGATTGGCGACCAGCCGCAGCCATGACAGCGCGTCCTTCACTTCCTGGCGCTCCAGGAACGCGGTGCCGCCGGTCAGGTGGTAGGGCACGCGCAGCAGTTGCAGCGCCTTTTCCAGCACGCGCGACTGGTGGTTGCCGCGGAACAGGATGCAGAAGTCGCTCCACGGCGCCTCGCGCGCCGTGTGCAGGAAGGCAATCTCGGCGGCCACCTTTTCCGCCTCGTGCTCGCTGTCGCGACACTCCCACACCCGGATGCGGTCACCGTCGGGCTGGTCGCTCCACAGTTTCTTCAGGTGTTCGTGCGGATTGTTGGCGATCAGCGTATTGGCCGCGCGCAGCACCCGGTTGGAGCAGCGGTAGTTCTGCTCCAGCTTGATGATCTCCAGCTTGGGATAGTCCTTGGCCATCTCCAGCAGGTTGTCCGGGTTGGCGCCGCGCCAGGCGTAGATGCTCTGGTCGTCGTCGCCCACGCAGGTGAAATCGCCGCGCGGTCCGGCCAGTTGCTTCAGCAGGCGGTACTGGGCGTCGTTGGTGTCCTGGCACTCGTCCACCAGCAGGTAGCCGATGCGCTCGCGCCAGGCCTTGGCGATGTCCTCGTTGCCTTCCAGGATCTGCACCGGCAGGCGGATCAGATCGTCGAAATCCACCGCATTGAAAGTCGACAGACGCGCCTGGTAGCGCGCGTACAGGCTGGCCGCCTCCTGCTCGCGCGCGCTGCGCGCGGCCGCCATCGCCTCCTCGGGCGACAGGCCGGCGTTCTTGGCGCGCGAGATCAGGTTCTTGGCCGCGTCGATGGCGTCGGGCTTGGCGCCGGTCATCAGATCCTTGATCTGCGCGGCGGCGTCGTCGGCGTCGAAAATGGAGAAGCCGCGCTTCAGACCCGCCGCCGCGTGCTCGATCTGCAGGAACTTCAGCCCCAGCGCGTGGAACGTGCACACGGTCAGGCCGTCGGTCACGTCGCTCTTGAGCCGCTTGCCCAGGCGCTCGCGCATTTCCTTGGCGGACTTGTTGGTGAACGTGATTGCGGCGATGCGCTTGGCCGGCATCCGGCCCGAGGTGATCAGATGCGCGATCTTCTCGATGATCACGCGCGTCTTGCCGCTGCCGGCGCCGGCGAGCACCAGCAGCGGTCCGTGCACGTGCTGGACCGCGGCGCGTTGGGGAGGGTTGAGGCCTTGCATGGGGGCGTCATTGTAGGGCCAAGCCCACCCCGCATCGGGGCTTTGCCGGGGCTGAAACAAGAAATTTTTCACATTGACATCCGGCGTGACATCGGCTCGATGGCGCGCCCGTGCCTGTCCCGTCGTGTCAGCCGGGCTGACCCTCGTCCCGCTTCACATGCTTTCAGACGATTCCGATGGGGTCGGATCCGGCCGCCGTGTTTTCCTCCCCACTGTCACGCGGCGCACTCGTGTTCGTATCCGGGATTCGCGTCGCGACGGACCGAATCCATACCGGCAACGGGAGTCAGCAGATGCACTTGCCCACCTGGCACGGCGCGCGTGAACGCGCGCGGGGCTTCAGCCTCGTCGAATTGATGGCGGCCATCGCGGTGCTCGCCATCCTTGGCGCGATCGCGGCGCCATCGCTTGAAAGCCTGATCAACAGCAACCGCCTGGCGAACAGCAGCAATGAACTGGTCGGCCTGCTCAACACCGCGCGGGTCGAAGGCGCCCGCGGCAACGCACGGGTCGTGGTATGCGCCTCGGATGACGGCAGCAGCTGCGGCGCCGACGCATCCCCGAAGCAGGGCATCCTGGTGACCCGGAAGAGCAATTCCGCCGGCGCCGGCCTGCCCGAGCCGATCGCGTACTACGAAGGCGAATCGCCGGTGAGCATCCTTCCCGGCCCCCTGGTCGGCAAGGGCCTGCGCTTCGGCATGGACGGCATGCCGCCCAGCCACGATCGGCCCTGGGTGAACGAGGTCGTCCTGCGCGCGTGCATTCCGACGCGGCGGCCCGCCAACAACATCCGTGATCTGGTGCTGATGCCGGCCGGACGCGTCAAGGTCGTCCATTCCGATGGCGGCGGCCAATGCCCTGCCATCGACACCGCCGTGAACTGAGCGTCATCCGATGACGGTGAATCGGAACCGCAGGCATCACACCCGCCGGGGCGCCGCGGGCGTCTCCTTGCTGGAAGTGCTGGTGGCGGTGCTCGTCATGGGCATCGGCCTGCTGGGCATCGCCGCCACCCAGAGCGCCACCCTGAAATACAGCCAGGACTCGATGGGGCGAAGCCAGGCGGTCATCGCCAGCTACGCCATGCTGGATGCCATCCGCGCCGCGCTGCCGGACGACGCGACCACCAATCCCGCCGCGCGCGCGCAGGCCATCGGCGCCTTCAACCTGTCGCGCCAATGCGCAGCGCAGGGTGGCGGTGGGTCCCTGGTGGAAGAAACCCGGCAGCGGTGGATGGTTTCGTTGCAGGAAGGGGTGGGTCCGGATACCTGCGGCAGCGTCCAGTGCGACGGCGCCAGCGGCATCTGTACGGTGACCGTGGAATGGGACGAGTCGCGCAGCGGCGGCGCCGCCGACAACCGCATCGTCACCCGGAGCCGGATATGAGCCGGACGCGACCCGGCACGGGCAGGGGCACGGCCCGCGCGATGCGCGGCCTGTCGCTGATCGAACTGATGGTGGCCGTGGTGCTGGGATTGCTGGTGGTGCTGGCGGCCATCGGCATCTTCATCTCCAACCGCGCCACCTACCAGACCACCGACGCGATGGGGCGGATCCAGGAAGGGGCCAGGACCGCCTTCGAACTGATGGCCCGCGATCTGCGCGAGGCCGACGGCACGCTGTGCCGGGCCTTGCAGTCGAAATCGCCGGACTCGGCGCAATCGAACGGATTGCCGATGATGAATCTGTTGACCTCCACCGAGTGGTGGGCGGACTGGGGCGACGGCCTGCGCGGCTACGACAACGGCGCGCTGAAGGGCAGCGTGGCGGGCACCGACGCCATTGAATTTCACTCGGCGACCACCGACGGCCAGGGGGTGCTCGGCGCCACGCATGACGGCATCCAGAAGCTGACGATGGAAGACAAGCCATTGCAGCTGAGTTATGGAAGTGGCGACCCGGTACTGCTGTGCGATGGCCGGCAGGCGACCTTGTTCATCATCGAACTGCTGCCGAAGACGTCCACCGGCAATGGTCCGGCGTTCCATGAATTCAAGCCCGCCGTCGCCGGAAACTGCGGAAGCGGCCTGGGCGTGGGTCCGGTGTGCGGCGCATCCCAGTACGGGTACCGGGGCGAAACCCTGTGGCCCGATGGGACGCCCGACGTGGGCTACGGGGTGGCGAACGCCAAGATGGCGCCCATGCAGGCCGTGCGCTGGTATGTCGGCAAGAGCGCGGCCGGCTCCGGAAACGCCCTGTACCGCAAGACTCACAACGAGAACGCCGAGATCATCGATGGCGTGAGGGATCTGCAATTCAGCTATCTGTTGCCGGGCGGCACCGGATACGTCACGGCCGCGCAGGTGGGAACGCGCTGGAAACAGGTACGGGCCGTGCAGGTGATGCTGGAGCTGGAGGGCGGGGCGGGGGAATCGTTCCGCCGCCGCACGGTCCACGTGGTCGGACTGCGGAACCGCAATCCATGAAACGGCCTGCGATCGCTTCACCCGCCTTTCCGGACCGCCAGGGGCAGCGGGGCAATACTCTGCTCGTGGTCCTGATATTGCTGCTGGTCATGACGCTGCTGGGCCTGGCCAGCCTGCGCGGCGCGATGCTCGAGGAGCGGATGACGGGCAACCAGTTCGACCGCAGCCTCGTATTCCAGGCGGTGGAAGCTGCGCTGCGCGAGGGCGAGGCGGTGGCGATGGCGTTGCCCGCCCCGCCCGAGGCGGTGGTGCCGGAACCCCCGACCTACGGTTGCAGCAACGGCGTCTGCAGCCGGGGAAACAGTTACGAAGGCAGCAATGCACGGTCCCGCTTCGATGCCATGGCGGTGACGGCTACGCCGTTGCCGAACAACACCCTGGCGGTGCCCAAGCCCGAATACGTGCGCTATCTGGTGGTGCACTGGGGAACCGCGGAGACCAGCCACGGCTGCAGCCGGGTGCTGGATGCCAGCGGTCACGTCAGGGATCCGCTGTGCCTGGTGAACATCTACCACGTGGAGGCGCGCTTCGAGGTCACCGGCAACGCCATCGAGGCCGCCAGCCGAACCACCGTGAGCCTGCGCTCGGTGGTGCAGATGCCCGCATCTTCTTCCACCGCGCCGTAGCCGCCGACATGACATCGAGATCCCGTCGTTTGCATCTTCCCTCCGGATCAGGCGCGCCCGCGGGCAGCGCTTCATTCCCGATCACGCTGGCGCTGGCACCGGCATCCGGGATGGTTGCAAGCGATCCTCGCCGGCCTGCATTCCAAGGTGCCCCATGAGTACTTTTTCCGTACGGACCTTGCGGCCGGGACCCGCTGCCGCCATGACGCTCCTGGCGGTGTTCATCGCAACCTTGCCCGGCGCTCCGGCGCAGGTGGCGAAGCAGGGAGCCGGCAACGACATCGTGTTTCCTCCGGTGCCGCTGCAAGCAGGCCCGCGGCCGCCCCCCAATCTGATGTTCATGCTGGATACCGGCGACTGGATGGTACGGGACGAAGTGCTGAATCCCGAGTTTCCGCGGATGGCGGGTTTTCCCCTCACCCCCGACACCATCCGGACCGCGCAAGACAGAGCAGGCCGGCGGGTCTGGCTGGAACCCGTCGGCAATCCGCAGAACGCCAACCTTGTTCCAAGCCTGCAGAACCGCAATCTGCTGTCCTACTCGCCGCGCATTACCTATCTGCCCTGGAAGCTGGCGGATGGCTCGTTGGCGCCGGCGGCTGATCCGAAAGCGGCGTTTTCCCATGCGAGCCTGACCGTGGTTCATCCGGCCCGGCCGGGTGGTGCGATCACCGCTGCCCCTGGCGTCAAGCGGATCAACCTGCAAGGCAACATGCGCGAGTTCTATGTGCCCCGATTGGGCATGAGCGCGCGCGCCGACGTGCTCAATCCCGAGAACTACCTGCTCTACCGGCTGCGGGGACCCGATCGCGCGGAGCGCTGCGTGGTGGCGCGGAAGGATGCGGGGGGAAACTGGAACAGGGCCCCGATCTGCGAACCGGTCACGTCGTTCACCTGGGACAGGGCCGAGGGCGGTCCGCTGGTCCGCAGCGTGGAGGAAGAGTGGCGGAACTACGCCAACTGGCATGCGTACCACAACACGCGCCTCAAGGCGCTCAAGGCGGGCGCCAGCCATGCGTTCGCCGACGCCGGCTCGGACCTGCGGGTCGGATTCTGGAATGCACGCAGGTCCGACTACTGGATGGAAAGCCATATCCCCGTCAAAAGTGCGGAGGGACGTTTCCTGGATGATCCCGACGCCGGCGTGTTCAATCGCACCCGCTGGTTCCAGGAACTGTACAAGGCGGAGAACAACCGCGGCACCGGCACCAACCTGCACAAGGCGCTCTGGAACGCCGGACGCTACTACGCGCGCCGGGACGAGGACGGCCCCTGGGCGCCCCTGCCGGGCCACGCCATCGGGGCCAACCATGTCGCCTGCCGCCGCAACGCGGTGATGCTGGCGACCGATGGCCAGTGGAGCTATCGCGATGGCTATCCACCGGTCGGCAACGCCGACGGTGGCGAGGATGCGCCGTTCCGGGACGGGTACGCCGATACGCTCGCAGATGTCGCCTTCAAGTTGTGGAAAACCGATCTGCGCCCCGATCTGACCAATGTCGTGCCTACGTCCCCGCGGGATGGGGCGGACTGGCAGCACCTGGTCGTCCACGCCGTCTCCGTGGCACCGCGCGGCACCCTGCGGGATTCCGATGTGGGCAAGCGGAACTGGCCTGATCCGGGGATCCCGTTTCCTGCCAATGTCAATCTGCTGCCGCAGAAGATCGACGATCTCCGGCATGCCGCGGTCAATGGGCGCGGCCGGTTCATGCCCTCCACGCGCGTGGGCGAGTTCGTCGATGCCCTGGGCGAAATCCTGATTGACGATTCGGAAGTGAAAGGATCCGGAACCAGCCTGCGGACGGATGGAGGAAGTGTCCGCGATGACAGCCTCAGCTACGTGGCGTCATTCGTGACCGGGCAATGGACCGGTGACGTCACCGCCTATCCCATGGGCACGGACGGTCCCGGAAAACAGCCGCTGTGGAAGGCCTCGCGCGGCATCCCCGGCGATCCCGCGAAGCGCACCCTCCTGACGCTGGGGCCCGGGAACGGTCGTGTTCCCGTGGCGTTTCCCACGGCCGCCCAGCGCGAAGTCCTCACCCCCGAGGTCGCGGACTATCTGCGCGGCGATCGCCGTGACGAGGGAACCCGGTTCCGCCGGCGCGCGAGCCTGTTCGGCGACGTGATCAACTCCACCCCCGTGTATCTGTCCGCCGACGGCGTGGCGACGATTTTCGTGGGTGCCAACGACGGCATGCTGCACGCCATCGATGCGCGCACCGGGGCGGAACGGTTTGCCTACGTCCCCGCGCTGCTGGACATGGAGGCGCTCAAGGAACATGGCCGCCCGCAAGGCTTCGTGCATCGCTACCACGTCGATGGACCGCTGGCGGTGTCCAGCCGCGCGCAGACGCCGGGCAAGCATGTCCTGGTCGGCACGCTGGGCCGCGGGGGGCGAGGCGTGTTCGGCCTGGATGTGAGCAAGCCCCGCTCCTTCGCCGCCAGCGGGCGCGCGTGGGAATACGCGGGCGATGCGGACATGGGCATGGTGCTGGGCCAACCGCAGTTCGCGCGCATGGGCGTCCAGGGACAGGTCAAGGCCACCGTGCTGGTTCCCAATGGCGTCAACAGCCCGGACGGAAAGGCGGTCCTATACGTGCTGGAGGCGGAGACCGGCAAGCTGATCGGCAAGGTTCCGACCAATGCGGAGACGGGCAATGGCCTGTCCACGCCGACCGTGCTCGATAGCGATGGCAATGGACTGGTCGATAGCGCCTATGCCGGCGATCTGCGCGGCAATGTCTGGCGCTTCGACATGACGAACCGGGATCCCGGCAGATGGAAGGCCGAGCGCGTGTTCACGGCGACGGATCGCAAGGGACGTCGGCAACCCGTCACCGGGGGCATCGGCGTGGCTTACCACCCTGTGACCTTGCGTCCCTGGGTGTTCCTTGGCACCGGGCGCTACCTGGCGGCTTCGGATCCCTTCGACCAGGGCGAGCAGAGCTGGTACGGCGTGGAAGACATCGATAAACCGGTGTCGCGGGGAGAACTGCGCCGGCGCGAGGCGATTCCGGCCTACCAGACCGGCATCGGCGCCGACCAGCGGCAGGGCGTGCGCGCATTCGAATCCGCCAGGCCCGGCGACATGGAAGGTAAACGGGGCTGGGTGATGGACCTGCTGCCCGCGCGCGATCCGGACGGCAAGATCAGCGGCTATGCCAATGGCGAGAGGATGATTGGCAATCAACTCGTGGTGGGCGGCGAGGTGCTGGCCGCGGCCAGCATCATTCCCGATACGGCCAACTGCGGCTCCGGCCGGGGCCTGCTGAACTTCGTCGATGCCTTCACCGGTGGCGCGGTGTCCAAGCCCTTCCTGGACTACAACGGCGACGGCAGATTCGATGGCGGGGACAGCCTGCTTTTGCCCGGTGGCCAAGGCAAGCAGGCGCTGGGATCGGTCGACCTCGGCGTGGGCATGGTCACCGACCCGCTCGTATTGCTGGGAAATCTGAAGGATGCGGGCACGCCCGCCGGCCTGCCGATGTTCTGCGCCAGCGGCAACGCGGGCGAGCCGGGCTGCATCAAGTTTTCCTGGGGAATGGGCGGCTTTGGGCGTGTCGGGTGGAGCGAAACGCGGTGAGGTCGGCTCCGGATTTCGCATAGGCCCATGCCCTCGGTGGAGAGGCATGGGCCTCTTTCTGCCGGGTCATGGGACGCGGTATCAAGCAGGGGGAATTCGACGAAATGAGGTACAAGCATCCGTGCCCGCCGGCACTGTCGCCCATGGCCACGCCGCGGTCAGCCCGCGCCGCGAAACCCGGTTGCCATCGTCTGCACTCTTCCGTTGGCTCGCGCCTGCCCGCCGGCGTGGCCGCGTTCCTGATCACGCTGGCGGCGGGGCCGGTGGCGGCCGCCGTGGACGATCTTCCGATTCCCCGGGAACCGCTGTCGGCGGGCTCGGTGGTGCCGCCCAACGTGCTGTTGATCCTGGACGATTCCGCTTCGATGGAGTCGTCTTTCATGGTGAATCCAGACCTGCCCTATCTCCGGACACCCCGGGACATCCACGGGGACGTGGTCTCGATGAAATTCGACAACGGGATCTATCACAGCACCTACGGTTCGAGCGTGACGTCCACGTACAACACGCTGGCCTACAACCCCCGGGTGACCTACCGGCCCTGGAAAAATTCCGACGGCAGCTACATGCCGGACATGAGGCCGGAAAGAGTGTCCAGTCATCCTGATTTGGCCTTCCCCCGTTGGGGAGAGAAGAACCTCCTGGGACGGTCGGATACCCGTTTTTACGCGCCAAACGACGGGATCACGGATCTGACGGATTTGAGCCAGTACACCCAGTACAAGCTGCTGGGCGCGAACCTCGCGTACGCGTGCACGACCGCGGACCTGCAATCGTGGGGCGCCTGGAAGAAGCCGGACCGTGACCGCGAAGGCCAGGCCTGGCCGGAGGGCACCTGCCGCAGGATCCACGAGTTCAGATGGACCCTGCCCGACGGAAGCGTCGTGACCCGCAGCCTGGCCGAGGAATGGCAGAACTACGCGAACTGGTTTGGCTACTCTCGGACCCGGATGAAGGCCACCAAGGCCATCATCACCACGGTCTTCAGCGACCTGCCGGGAGACGACTTCCGGGTCGGCTATGCCAATCTGAACAAGCCCCACAGGGATCTCAATATCCCGGTCATGTCGGTGAAGGGACTGTTCAAGGATGTCCTGGGCGCGCCCCGGCAGAACCGGACATCGTGGTTCGACAGTGTGATCAATGAGACCAGTACGGGTTTAACGCCCCTGCGCGGGGCGCTGCACCGGGCCGGTCAATATTTCAGCCGAAAGGATTCCGAGGGACCCTGGGGACCAGAGCCGACTGCGCTGGAGCAGATTGCCTGCCGGCAGAACTTCACCATCCTGGCCACTGACGGCGACTGGACGGGGGGGAACGACTCGGGCTCGCCGGGAAACGCCGATGGAAGCGCGGGCAGTGAGATCACCGCTCCCGACGGAAGGACCTATCGATACCAGCCGGCGCCGCCTTACGCCGACGAGGTGGCCGACACCCTGGCCGATGTGGCGATGCGGTACTGGAAGCACGACCTTCGCCCGGATTTGCCCAACGTGGTGCCGACGTCGCCGGACAATCCTGCCTTCTGGCAGCACATGGTGACCTCCACGATTTCCATCGGCATGAGGGGCTCCCTGGATCCGGTGGCGGACCTGCCGGCGCTGAAGTCGGGCGCAAAAAAATGGCCGCGGCCGGATCGCGACACCCACAAGATTGACGATCTGTTCCATGCCAGCATCAACGGTCGTGGCACCTACGCCAGCGCAGCGGATCCGCAGGCACTTAGCGATGCGCTCACCAAGGCGCTGAGCGCCATCGGCGAGCGCGTGGCGTCCTCGGCCAGCCTGGCGTTCGACGGCGACACGCTGGAAGCGGGCGGGCGCAGTTTCGTGAGCAGCTACATGCCCAGTTCCTGGAGCGGGGATCTCAAGGCCTACGCCATGACGCCCAAGGGCGTGTCCTCCAGCCTGGCGTGGAGTGCGGCGGACGGCATCCCGGCATACGGCCAGCGCCGCCTGTACACCCATGCCAATCCCGGGCAGCCGGGCAACCGGACGGCGGCGGCGTTTCCGACCGACGATCAGAAAACGCAGCTGACCGCGGATGTCGCCGCGTGGATGGGCGGCGATCGCCGCCTTGAGGGCGTCCGGTTGCGTGCCCGTGACAGCCTGTTGGGCGACATCATCCACAGCTCGCCCGTGTACGTGAAGACCGCCAACGCCGAAGCCGTCCTGGTCGGCGCCAACGACGGCATGCTGCATGTGTTCGATGCCGTCCACGGCAAGGAACGGCTCGCCTATGTCCCGGGCCTGCTGGACATGGAGGAGCTCAAGAAACTCAGCCTGCTCAAAGGATTCCGCCACCGCTACTTCGTGGACGGACCGCTGGCGGTGGCGCGGACCGACCGCGGCAACGGCGTGCTGGCGGTAGGTGCGCTGGGACGCGGCGGGCGCGGCGTGTACGGGTTGTCGCTGGATCTGGCGCACCCGGATCGGCCGCCGTCGAGCTGGGAGTTCACCGATGACGCCGGCATGGGCCTGGTGCTGTCGCGCCCGCAACTGACGAGGGTGCGGGACCCGAACGGCCGGCAGGTGCCGGATGCGGTGCTCGTGCCCAACGGCGTCAACAGTCCCGACGGCAGGGCCGTGCTGTATGTCCTGGATGCCGCCAGCGGGACATTGCGGGCCAGGATTGCCGCCGGCAATGAAACCGGCAACGGCCTGTCCACGCCGACCTCGCTGGATCTCGACGGCGACGGCCGGATCGATCGCGCCTATGCCGGCGACCTGCGCGGCAATGTCTGGCGGTTCGACCTGTCCGGAAGCGCCGGCCAGTGGCGCGCGAGCAGGCTCTTCACCGCCGTGGACGAGGAGGGATACCGGCAGCCCATCACGGGCGGCGTGGGCGTGGCGCTGCATCCCGTCACCGGCAAGCCCTGGGTGTTCTTCGGCACCGGCAGTTACCTGACCAGTGCCGACGCCACCAGCCTGTCCGTCCAGAGCTGGTATGGCGTGGAAGACGGCGGCACGGCCGCCAGCCGGAGCCAACTGCGGACGCGGCGCATCACCGTCGCCGGGACCGTGGGCGGCAAACCGGTGCGCGCCTTCGAAAAGGCGAGGGCGAACGACATGCTGGGCAAGCGCGGTTGGGTGGTCGATCTGCTCACGCCCGGTACTTATTCCAGAGCCGAAGGCGAGCGCATGATTGGCGAATCCCAGCGGATCATCGGCGGCCAGACACTGCTGGCGGCCAGCATGACGCCCACGGGCGGTGGCTGCGGCGGCAAGGGGCGCGGCTACCTCAACGCGATCGATCCCTTCACCGGCGGTGCGACGTCCCTTCCGTTCTTCGACGTCAATGGCGACGGCAAGTTCGATGGGAAGGACGGCCTGAGCGGCACGCCGGCCGGTTCGATCGATCTGGGATTGGGCATGATTTCCGATCCGGGCATCGTGCTGGGTGATCTGCCCGGCGCGGGAGATGGCGGGGGTTCCTCGTCGCAGACCTGCGTCAGCGGCGCCACCGCCGACACCGGATGCCTGTCGTTCAACACCGGGGGAGCGGCAGGCCGTTACGGCCGGGTCTCCTGGACCGAACGCGCCAACGACTAGCCTTGCGCGCGCCCACGGCCTGTGCCATCAGTGGGAGAGACAGCCATCGCCATTCCCCCTAGGATTCGGAATCTCGGATTCAAGGGGAATCAATCAGGATGATGTCCAAACGACTGTGGCTGCTGGCCCTGCTGCCGGTATCCGCCGCGATGGCGGCCGACAAGAAGCCGGCGCCGCCGCCGGATCCGACCTCCGATCCGCTGATGATCACGGCCGGCTTCCTGACCCATCACCCGGACATGAAGTACCGGCTGCTGGGCATGGAAGCGTTCAAGGCGAAAAAGTACGACGACGCGATGCGCTTCTTCCGCCGCGCCAGTTTCTATGCCGACAAGCCTTCGCAGGGCATGGTCGCGGAAATGCTCTGGAACGGGCAGGGTGCGCCGCAGGACAAGGCGCTGGCCTATGCCTGGATGGATCTGGCCGCCGAGCGCGGCTACGCCGGTTTCCTCGGCCTGCGCGAACGCTACTGGAGCGCGTTGAGCGAAGCCGAACGCGAACGCGCGATCGCCGAAGGCCAGACCATCTACGCCCGCTTCGGCGATGCCGCCGCCAAGCCGCGCTACGAGACCCAACTGCGTCGCGGCAGGATGCAGCAGACCGGCAGCCGCACCGGCTTCGTCGGCAACGTGCAGATCATCGTGCCCGGCCCCGGCGGCGAGCAGACCATCGACGGCAGCAAGTTCTACGATCCCCGCTACTGGGACGCCAAGAAGTACTGGGCCTACACCGACCAGGTCTGGGCCAAGCCACGCATCGGCCGGGTCTCGGTGGGCGAAGTGGAGCAGGTCGACAACCTGCCCGCGCCCAGCTCGCGGGTGCCGGAAACCGCCCCGCAGGTGGACGCCCAGGAGCCGGACGTGCCCGAGGAGCCCGCGCCCGTCAATCCCTGACGGGCCGGCCATGGGCGGCAGTAGAATCCGCGCATGGCCAAGCTCTACTTCTACTACTCGGCGATGAATGCCGGGAAGACCACCACGCTGCTGCAATCCGCCCACAACTATCGCGAGCGGGGCATGCGCGTGCTGATCCTGACCCCGCGCCTGGACGACCGCGCCGGCACCGGCGTGGTCGCCTCGCGGATCGGCCTGAAGGCGGAGGGCACGCCCTTCGTCCACGACACCGACCTGGAAACGTTGATCCGGGCGGACATCGCCGCGCACGGCAAGCTGGACTGCGTGCTGGTGGACGAGGCGCAGTTCCTGACCAAGCCGCAGGTGTGGCAGCTCAGCGAAGTGGTGGATGCGTTGCGCATCCCGGTGCTGTGCTACGGCCTGCGCACCGACTTCCGCGGCGAACTGTTCGAAGGCAGCCAGTACCTGCTGGCCTGGGCCGACGAGATCGCCGAAATCAAGACCATCTGCCACACCGGCAAGAAGGCGATCATGACCGTGCGCGTGGACGAGGAAGGCCGCGCGGTTCAGGACGGCCCGCAGGTGGAAATCGGCGGCAACGACCGCTACGTCTCGGTCAGCCGCGCCGAGTTCAAGCGCATCGCGCGCGGCGAAAGCCGCATCGAACCAATGCAGGCCCCGCTACCCTTGTAGAGCCGAGCTTGCTCGGCTGCTTTGTCCTGGAGAAGCCTAAAAGCAAATCCCCTCAATCCCCTTTTCGCAAAGGGGAGGAACGAGCGGGTTTCCGGGCGTCGGAGTTGCTTGTTAGCCCCTTTCG
>OFDB01000048.1_pt1 | contig 26146 bp, 27 predicted proteins | sample 1521001 | NCBI WGS metagenome assembly OFDB01 (sample SAMEA2532531, study PRJEB24079) | metagenome | biome: bacteria; feature: seaside; material: soil | place: India | collected 2012-02-01 | depth 0.1 m | reverse complement strand
AAGGCGCCGTAAAGCCCGGAAGGTGTAGCCTGCGGGCGATTGCTGGAGATTTGCCGATGCGAGTGGTCTACCTGGCCGACAACCTCTTCGATGCCCACATGGTCAAGCACGCGCTGGAGGACGCCGGGCTGCCGGCGTTCGTGTTCGGCGAATCGCTGATGGGCGGGATGGGCGAACTGCCGCTGTTCGGCGTGTTGCGGGTATGCGTGCCGGATCCGGCCTGGCCGGAAGCGCAGGACGTGGTGGCGCGCCTGCCGCTGTCGAAGCCGCCGGAAGGGGACGCGTCCGCGGCGGATTCGCCGGAAGGACACCCGCTGCCGGCTTGACGGGCCGCGAGGCTGTGCGGGGCGCGCCATGCGATCGCCTTGCTTTCATTGACCTGTGCGGGTGCTGCGAGGTCAACGCCCGACAAACCACAGATCACTCCCCTTGACCAGCCATTCGGCTGTTGAAAAGCGCTTGCTCTTGGCGCCAGGCGCAAAATTCCCCTCGGTCCCCCTTTTTTCAAAGGGGGAGGTAAGCATGGCGTCGGGACGCACGCCGCCGGGTCGTCAGCGCACGCAGTCGCTGCTGTCTTCGATGAAGTAACCGTTGACCGTTGCGATATGGCGCGCCTGGCAGGCGCCCGCGCTGTCGGTCATGCGGAAATCCTGGCGGGAGCGGCCGGTCGCGCGGCGCTGTTCGCGCGGCACTTTCTGGGTGTAGGAGGCCTCGCCCTCGAAGCGGTTTTCCACTCTGGTCCAAGTGGCCGGCGCGTCGCCCTGCCGGCGCTGGCTCGTCTCGTCCGCCTGGATGATCAGATCGGTGGTCAGGCGCGGATTGCCGGCCTCGGCCACGGTGCGGATGCCGCCGTCCAGGCTGAAGGCCAGCGCTTTTTCTTCCACGACGGCGGCCTGGCCCGCAACCCGGGTCGAGATGCGCTGCGAATCGGTCCATTCCGCCTTCAGGCGATCGTCGTTCTCGTCCTTGTCCCAGTCGTGCCGGCTCTGCATGCCGACCCGATAGGCCACCTCGACGTCGCGCCGGCCCTCGGAGGTCTCGATCCAGCCCGCCAGCTTCAGTTCGCCGGCGCCGGAAGCACGCAGCACCGTGCGTCCGTTCTCTTCGCTGAAGGCGTCGTTCCGCGCGGGCTGGCCCAGCACGTGCGAGGTCAGCTCGCCGCGCGTCCGCGCGCCCTTCGGATCCCGCCAGATCTGCAGGTGGGGCAGCAGCGTCCAGCCGGTCGCGTCATGCGCCAGCCCGACCACGCGCACCCGCAGTTCGTGCGGCTTGCCGTCGTTGAGCAGGCCGATGAAGGGGGTGAGTTCGAAACGCTGCGGATGCAGGTCGAAGGTGTGCGGCGCCGGAATCGCGTACCACAGGAACGGATTGGACCAGCCGCCGGTGTAGATGTGCGGGTAGGGCGCCGCCAGGCCGGCGACCTTGCCGTCGATCAGCACCTGAAGCTCGCGGTACGGTCCGTGTTCGCTCGCGCAGGAATACTCCTTGCGCGCCACGCTCAGGTACCAGAACTCCTCGCAGCCGCCGCCGGAACCGTTGGCATAGACCTCGGCCACCAGCCGGCGGGTGTCGGCGGGGAGGGTGAAGCCGCCGACCAGATCCGCGCCGGCGCGGTGCGCCTCATCCAGCGGGACAATCCGTTCGGCGGTGGCGGCCGGCGCGTGCGCCGCGTCGGCGGGGTAGAAAGTCAGCGTGGCGCGGATGTCGAACACGCCGGTGTAGGTTTCGTTGACCAGGTTGCCCAATTCCATCACCACTGGCTGCTCGCGGGTGAACAACGGCGCATAGGCGCTCACGTCCTTCTCGACCTGCCAGCGGATGCCTTCGCGGGAGGGTTCGGGCGTGCTGGTGCGCAGGAGGGTCACGCCGCCGACGCTGATCTGGCCCATGCGGTCGTACTGGCGTCCCTTCACGCTGCCCTCCATGTCCAGCACCACCTTGTGCCACGGGCCGGGACAGTCGGCCGGCGGGGTGAATGCCTGACGGTAGGGCTCGAAGTCGGCGAAGCCGTGGCGGACGATTTCCACCGTGCAGTGGCGGATGTCCGGGCGGACCACCTTCGGCTCGGCGGTGCGCGGGTCGTCCCAGTCGGCGCCGAATTCGGCGGGCGGACGGGTGTCGGCGGCGAACGCCGGGGTAGCCGCCGCGGCGGCGCACAGGAGCAGGGCGTAGCGGGAAATCATCGGTTTGTATCGATCCAATTCGTGGCGCGGAAAAATGCCGGATAAGGCGCGGGCAGTGGGGGATGGCGCAGCCTACACCGGCGCTCCCCGGCGCGACAGTCCGTTGCGCTTGAAAGCGGGCCGGACGCGCCCAGATCCGGAGGCATCCATCATCTGCGGGGTGTCCCATGCTCGGAATCGGTGCCCATAAACAGCGCATGCCGCGCCCGGAGGAAATCCTGCCCGGCCGCGCCCATCCGCTGCCGCTCAACAACACCCACTTCGTCCACGGCCGCCCCCTGCGCGCCGAGGCCACCGGCCTGTTGCAGGTCGAATTCGGCATGGGCTGCTTCTGGGGCGCGGAGCGCAAGTTCTGGAGCCTGCCGGGGGTGTACAGCACGTCGGTCGGCTATGCCGGCGGCGGCACGCCCAATCCGACCTACGAGGAAGTGTGTTCCGGGCTGACCGGACACAACGAAGTCGTGCGGGTGATCTACGACCCCAAGCGGATCGGTTTCGACGAACTGCTGCGGGTGTTCTGGGAAAACCACGACCCGACCCAGGGCATGCGCCAGGGCAATGATCTCGGCACCCAGTACCGCTCGGCGATCCTGTGCCATTCGCAGGAGCAGTACGACGCCGCGCTCGCCAGCCGCGACGCCTACCAGCAACGCCTGCGCGCGGCCGGCTATGGCGACGTCACCACCGAGATCCTGTATCCGCCGCCGGAGTTCTACTACGCCGAGGATTACCACCAGCAGTACCTGGCGAAGAATCCGAACGGCTACTGCGGCTTGGGCGGCACCGGCGTGAGCTGCGCGATCGGCCTGGATGCCTGAAGCGGCGACAGAGCCGCACCCTGTAGGAGCGACGTGAGTCGCGACCGTGGCGCGAGGTCGTTCGTCAATCCGGGCAAGGCGACAACAATGGGGCGCGGCCGAACACGTGTTTCCAGGTCGCTGATACGGTCGCGACTCACGTCGTTCCTACCTGGGAAACACTAGCGGCCGCCCGCTCATCGGACCCGTCTTATTGTGCGATGTGGGAGCGACGTGAGTCGCGATGGGCCGCGCGACCTTCTTCCGGTGGGAGTGATGCGAGCCCTCCTTACCAACGTTGCCCTGGATTCGAGGGTCGGCGATGCGGCGTTCGCGACTGACGTCGCTCCCACAGGGGAAAGAGCGGTTACAGCGGGGTCACCGCGCAGACGTAGACCACTTCGCAGGCGCCGCCGCCGCTGTCGGTGCGTGAGGTCGAGCTGCGCCAGCGCCAGCCATCCGCCGCCTGTGCCTCGACCAGCCATCCGTCGATGCGCACGCGATCGTCCTTGCGGATGTCCGCGAGCGTCCGCGCGATCGCGTCGTTGCCGGGAATCATGTGCATGTTGGCGCTGCTGCGGGCGATCTCGGAAGGATCCAGCGGCGGCTGGTCGCTCCACCGGTAGTGGTACCAGCGCGAGCCCTGGCTGATGCTCAGGCCGTCGAGCACGGTGTCTTCCGACATCCGTTGCCAGCCCAGCGCCAGATCGAGTGGCGAAAGATCCGACTCGCGCCCGCTGCCATAGTCCTCGCGTGAAAGCACGCGCGCCTCGACGCTGAAACCGGCCAGCGGTGTCAGTGTCGCGGCCTGCAAAGCAAACGGTCGCACGCCGTCCGGGACATCGCTCTGCAACGGTTCCTCGCCCGCGGCGACACGCGCGGGAAGCGGGCAGTCGGGACGCAGATCCGCCGCCGCGGCCGGCGCGCGCGCGCCGCGGCGGACATCCGAAAACCACCAGCCGGCAATGCCGGCCAGCAGTCCCAGGACTAGCAGGGTGCGCAGGCTCAAGCGGTGGCTTCGGCCAGGCGCTGGGCGATGCTCTCGCGCAGGGCGATCAGATCCTTGGCGAAGATCTCGATGCCGGTGGCGAGTTTTTCCTTGGCCATCGGATCGGCTTCGATCGCAGCCGCGAAACTCTGCGCATTGATCGGCGCGGCGGTCACCGGCCCGGCCGCGACGGGTTCGAGCTTGCGCGGCAGCGTGCCGTGATCCTGATCCAGCTTCTCCAGCAGATCCGGCGAGATGGTCAGGCGATCGCAGCCGGCCAGCGCCTCGATTTGCGCGGTGGAGCGGAACGAGGCGCCCATCACCACGGTCGACGAACCGCGACGCTTGAATTCGGCGTAGACGCCGCGCACGAACACCACGCCCGGATCGGCGTCGATGCTGGCGGGCGCCTGGCCCTGCGCGACGTACCAATCGAGGATGCGGCCGACGAAGGGCGAGATCAGGAACGCGCCGGCCTCGGCGCAGGCGATGGCCTGGGCCTGGTTGAAAATCAGGGTCAGGTTGCAGTCGATGCCTTCGGCCTGCAGCTGGCGCGCCGCCTCGACGCCTTCCCAGGTGGATGCCACCTTGATCAGGATGCGGTCGCGGCCGATGCCGCGCTCGGCGTACATGGCGACGAACTTGCGCGCCTTGGCCACGGTGGCGGCGGTGTCGTAGGCCAGGTCGGCGTCCACTTCGGTGGAGACGCGACCGGGAATCAGCGCGCTCAGCATCGCGCCGACGCCGACCGTCAGGCGGTCGGCCACTTCGTTGACGACCGCCGCGCGATCGCCGTCCTGGCCACGCGCCCAGCCGAGTTCGCGCTCGATGAGGTCGGCGTAGACCGGCAGGTCGAGCGCCTTCTTCACCAGCGTCGGATTGGTGGTGCAGTCCACCGGCTTCAGGCGCTTGATCGCCTCGTAGTCGCCGGTGTCGGCGACCACGACCGAAAGTTCACGCAACTGGGCCAGCTTGGACGGGGAAGCGGGGGAATTCATCGCAACACTCATGATGGCGAGAGGGGAGGCACAGTATGCCTCGCGCCGCCCGCCAGTTCAGCGGTCAACGATGGAATTCGCCGTTTGCCTCGGGCTGGTAGCGGATGCCGGTGACCTGCAGGCGCAGATGGCGGCCGCCGGGAGCCTGCCAGTCGATGGTCTGGCCCAGCGACAGTCCCAGCAGGGCGCTGCCAACCGGGGCCAGCACCGAAACGTAGCCCTTGTCGACATTGGCTTCGTTCGGATAGACCAGGGTCAGGTTGTGGTGCTCGCCGGTCAGCTCATCGATGCAGTCGATGGTGGAGTGCATGGTCACGACGCCGTCCGGAATCTGTTCCGGCGGCAGCACTTCGGCGCGGTTGAGTTCATTCATCAGGGCCACCGCGGCCGGCAGGCGGCGCAGGGCGGGGGAATCGAGCAGGGCTTCCAGCCGGTTGAAGTCGCGGCTGGAAATGATCAGCGAAGGCGGCAGGCCGCTGGTATGCGCGGTACTCATCGTGTCCTCTTTTTTCGGGCGTTGAACAAGGAAAATGGGCGCCGCGTTTCCGCGCCGCCCATTCGTGGTTGGTTTGTGCGGCTTACCGTAGCCGTTTGCCGGCCGCGGTTCAAGCCGGTGGCGTTCAGCCTGTGCGGACGGCCCGCGGACCGCCGCCGCGCGTTGCGGCGAGGTTCACGTCGGGCGCCGGGTCGAACAGTGATTCGGGCAGTTCCCGGAACACCCGCGCCAGTTCCTGCAGGAACGCGGCCATGGCCGAACTGCGGCGCCACACCATCGCGATCCGCCGGCTGGGATGCGAGTCGGTGAATCCCAGCAGGTGGATGCTGTCCGAACGCGCCACCGGCGGCTTGACCGCGAGCGTGGGCAGCAGGGTGATGCCGACGTTGGCGGCGACCATCTGGCGCAGGGTTTCCAGGCTGGTGGCGCGGAATTCCGATTTCTCGTTGGCGCCCGAAATCCGGCACACGTCCAGCGCCTGCTCGCGCAGGCAATGGCCATCCTCCAGCAGCAGCAACTGCTGGTCGGACAGCTCGCGCAGCGACAGCGAATCGCGCGCCGCCAGCGGATGCGCTTCCGGCACCGCCAGCAGGAACGGTTCCTCGAACAGGAATTCCGTATGCAGCTGATCATCCTGCAGCGGGAGCGCCAGGATGCCCGCGTCCAGTTTGCCCTCGCGCAGGCGCGACAGCAGCACGTCGCTTTTTTCCTCGATCAGCAGCAGTTCCAGCTGCGGGAAGCGGGCGCGGATGCGCGGCACCACGTGCGGCAGCAGGTAGGGACCGAGGGTGGGGAAGATGCCCAGCCGCACCGTGCCGGCTTCCGGATCCTGGCTGCGGCGGGCGGCTTCCTTCATCTGCTCGACCTCGGCCACGATGCGGCGCGCGCGATCCGCGGCGTCGCGTCCGGCCGGCGTCAGCATGACCTTGCGCGGGGCGCGTTCGACCAGCGGCACGCCCAGCTCTTCCTCCAGCTTCTTGATCTGGGTGGAGAGGGTGGGCTGGCTGACGAAACAGGCGGCGGCGGCGTGGCCGAAGTGCTTGTGATCGGCCAGGGCCACCAGGTATTTCAGATCACGAAGATTCATCCGGGTGAGTCCGTTGGGAAGCCGGCGGTGAGGCCCGTGCGAGCCGCTGCTTGCGGCGCGGCGGGCTCGACCACCCCAGAGAGTACGCCGATTCCGGGGACGCGACGCGTCCCCGGTGCGGCCGGGCCGGCGGGCCGGTCAGGCGATGGCGGCTTCTTCCGGCGCCTCGACCGGGGCCGAGGTCCGGATCAGGTGGTCGAACGCGCTCAGCGCGGCCTTCGAACCTTCGCCCATGGCGATGACGATCTGCTTGTACGGCACGGTGGTCGCGTCACCGGCCGCGAACACGCCCGGCACCGAGGTGCGGCCGTGCGCATCGACCTCGATCTCGCCGCGCGGGGACAGCGCGACGGTGCCCTTCAGCCATTCGGTGTTGGGCAGCAGGCCGATCTGGACGAACACGCCTTCCAGTTCGATCCGGTGGCTGTCGCCGCCGGCGCGATCCTTGTAGATCAGGCCGGTGACCTTGCTGCCATCACCCTGCACTTCGGTGGTCTGGGCGCTGGTGATGATGCGCACGTTCGGCAGGCTGCGCAGCTTGCGCTGCAGGACTTCATCGGCGCGCAGCTTGTCGTCGAACTCGATCAGGGTCACGTGGCTGACGATGCCGGCCAGATCGATCGCCGCCTCGACGCCGGAGTTGCCGCCGCCGATCACCGCGACCCGCTTGCCCTTGAACAGGGGACCGTCGCAGTGCGGGCAGTAGGCCACGCCCTTGTTGCGATACTGGTCCTCGCCGGGCACGTTCATCTGCCGCCAGCGCGCACCGGTGGAGAGAATCACGGTCTTCGCCTTCAGCGAGGCGCCGTTGGCCAGCTGGATCTCGATCAGATCCTTGCCGGGCACCAGCTTCTCGGCGCGCTGCAGGTTCATCACGTCGACGCTGTAGTCCTTGACGTGCTGTTCCAGCGCGGCCGCCAGCTTGGGGCCTTCGGTGTAGGGCACCGAAATGAAGTTCTCGATCGCCATGGTGTCCAGCACCTGGCCGCCGAAGCGCTCGGCCGCCACGCCGGTGCGGATGCCCTTGCGCGCGGCATAGATCGCCGCCGCCGCGCCGGCCGGGCCGCCGCCGATCACCAGCACCTCATACGGCGCCTTGGCCTTGATCTTTGCCGCCTCGCGCGAGGCCGCGCCGGTGTCGAGCTTGGCGACGATTTCCTCCACGCCCATCCGGCCGGCGCCGAACACCTGGCCGTTGAGGAAGATGGTCGGGACCGACATCACTTCGCGCGCCTCGACTTCCTGCTGGAACAGCGCGCCGTCGATGGCGACGTGGCGGATGTTCGGATTCAGCACGCTCATCAGGTTCAGCGCCTGCACCACGTCCGGGCAGTTCTGGCACGACAGCGAGAAATAGGTTTCGAAGACGTACTCGCCGTCCAGGCCGCGGATCTGTTCAATCAGATCCTGGCCCAGCTTGGAGGGATGCCCGCCGACCTGCAGCAGCGCCAGCACCAGCGAGGTGAACTCGTGGCCCAGCGGCAAACCGGCGAAACGCAGGTGGATGTCCTGGCCCGGCGTGCCCAGCGCGAACGAGGGCTTGCGCTCGTCGCCGTCGTGGGATTCGGTCACGCTGATCCGATCCGAGAGCGAAACCAGATCGGCCAGCAGCGCCTGCAGTTCCTTCGATGAATCGCTGTCGTCCAGCGACGCGGTGATCACGATCGGCCGGGTGACTTTTTCCAGGTAGGCCTTGAGCTGGGTCTTGAGGTTCGCGTCCAACATGCGGGGGCTCCTTGATGAAGGCGGAAGGAAGAACACGGGTGCGGTCGGGGAGACCGCAAGGGCGTTTGCAGTAGCGGCCTGGGCCGGAGGGAGGGAGCCAGGGGAGAGAGGACTGGCGCGGCGCAGGCCGCTGATGCAAACGTCCGTCTGCGGGGGGAGCGCCCGGGCGTGCCGCCCGGGCGCCGTTACAACGGGTGTTGCGTGGAAATCAGATCTTGCCGACCAGGTCCAGCGACGGCGCGATGGTCTTGGCGCCTTCCTTCCACTTGGCCGGGCAGACCTGGCCGGGGTTGTTGGCGACGAACTGCGCGGCCTTCAGCTTGCGCAGGGTCTCGGTGACGTCGCGGGCGATCGCGTTGTCATGGATTTCCAGCGTCTTGATCACGCCTTCCGGGTTGATGATGAAGGTGCCGCGCAGGGCCAGGCCTTCTTCCTCGATGTGCACGCCGAAGGCGCGGGTCAGCTGGTGGGTCGGGTCGCCGACCAGCGGGAACTGGGCCTTGCCCACCGCCGGGGAGGTTTCGTGCCACACCTTGTGCGAGAAATGGGTATCCGTGGTGACGATGTACACCTCGGCGCCAGCCTTCTGGAATTCGGCGTAGTTGTCGGCGGCGTCCTCCACTTCGGTCGGGCAATTGAAGGTGAAGGCGGCCGGCATGAAGATGAGCACGGACCACTTGCCCTTCAGGGTGGCGTCGGTGACTTCGACGAATTCGCCGGCGTGGAACGCGGTGGCCTTGAACGGCTGGACTTGGGTGTTGATCAGGGACATCAGGTTTCCTCTTGGTTCGGAGGGGACAGGGGTGAAGCGACGGAAGCAAGGTTAATAGGCGCAGCCTAATCAATCCAATGGATTGATAAGATTGCATCAATAGATTGTATCTATCGAAAGCCGCGGTCAGCCTCCCCGTCCATATGGGGACTCGATGATTTCCGGCCAAGGTCACGGCGGACCGGTACTTTCGGCAGGGGGGCGCCGTCGCCGGCGGGCCGTAAGTTCGAAGGCTTTCCACTGTGGGGTTCCGAGATGACCGTATTGCGTCGCAGCGCGCTGGCGTGTGCATTGTTGCTGGCGGCCTCGTTGCCGGGGTTCGCGGCCGAGTCCGTTTCCGCGGTTCCCAAGGGCCCGCTGCCGCGCACCGTGGTGCCGTCGCTGGTGCATCTGGAACTGAAGCTGGATCCGCGCCAGGAACGCTTCAGCGGCACGACCCGCATCGACGCCGATGTCAGCGAGGCCAGCCGGGTGCTGTGGATGCATGGCCGGGATCTCGACATCCGCAAGGCCACCGCCGTCCTTGCCGATGGCCGCAGGATCGCGCTGTCCGCCGAATCCGCGGACGTGTCCGGCGTGCTCAGGCTGACCGCCGCCGAACCGATTCCCGCCGGCAAGGCGGTGCTGGAGATCGCGTTCGAGGCGCCCTACGGGCAGTTGCAGGGCGCGTACCGGGTCAAGCCGGATGGCCGCGACTACGTGGTCACCCAGATGGAGCCGCTCGGTGCGCGCAACACCTTCCCTGGTTTCGACGAACCCAGCTTCAAGCAGCCCTGGGACATCACCCTGATCGTGCCCGAGCAGGACGTGGCGGTGGCCAACAGCCGGGAACTGAAGACCGAGTCGCTCGGTGATGGCTGGAAGAAGGTCACCTTCGCCCGCACCGAGGCGTTGCCCAGCTACCTGATCGCGTTCGCGGTCGGCCCCTGGGACGTGCCCAAGGGGCCTGACATCCCGGCCACCGCGATCCGCAGCACGCCGATCGCGCTGCGCGGCATCGCCGCGCACGGGCAGGGCGGGCGCATGCGCTACGCGCTGGACAACACGCCGGTGATCGTCACCCAACTGGAGGAATACTTCGGCACGCCGTATCCGTTCGACAAGCTGGACAACGTCGCCGCGCCGGATTTCTGGGCCGGCGCGATGGAAAACGCCGGGCTGATCGTCTATCGCGACACCCTGATGTTCCCCGACGAGAAGTCCACCCCGCGCGAGCGCCAGGGCTACTGGGGCGTCAGCGCGCACGAACTGGCGCATCAGTGGTTCGGTGATCTGGTGACGATGAAGTGGTGGGACGATCTGTGGCTCAACGAAGCCTTCGCCACCTGGATGGGGACCAAGATCACCGGCCAGTTGCAGCCCGGATTCCATGCCGATCGCGGTTTGCTGGAAGGTGCGCTGGAGGCGATGGGCGAGGACAGCCTGGTCAGCACCCGCCGCGTGCATGAACCGATCAACGACTTCACCGAAATCCAGTCGGCCTTCGACGGCATCACTTACCAGAAGGGCGGCGCGGTGCTGTCGATGTTCGAGACGTATATCGGCGAGACCGCGTTCCGCGACGGCATCCGCAGCTACCTGAAGGCGCATGCGCGCGGCAACGCCACCAGCAGCGATCTGATCGCGGCGGTGGCGGCGCAGAGCAAGGATCCGGCCGGCGTGGATCGCGCGTTCAAGAGTTTCATCGATCAACCCGGCGTGCCCTACGTGAAGGTGGAAGTCGATTGCGACGGCAAGACGCCTTCGCTCAAGCTGCAGCAGCAGCGTTACCTGCCGCTGGGATCCGCGGCCAGCGCCAGCCAGACCTGGGGCATGCCGTTCTGCGTGCGATACCAGGATGGCGATCAGGTGCGTTCCGAATGCAGCCTGGTCGAGCAGGCCGCGACGCGCATGCCGTTGACCCAGGCCAGGAGCTGCCCGGCCTGGGTGATGCCGAACGCGCACGGCAATGGCTACTACCGCTTCGCGCTCGACGCCAAGGCGGCCACGCAACTGGCCGGCGCCTTCGCCCAACTGGACGAACGCGAACAGCGCGTCTACGCCGACTCGCTGGACGCGGCCTTCAAGGCCGGCAGCATCGATGCGGCCGGCTATCTGGCCAGCGTGCCGCAACTGGCGTCCGCCGAGGTGCGACAGACCGTGACCGCGCCGATGGGACAGCTGGCGTGGATGCAGGAATACCTGGCCGCCGACGAAACGCAGAAGGCCGCCGTGGCCGCGTACGCACGCAAGATCTACGGGCCGCGCCTGCAAGCGCTGGGCCTGGAGCCCAAGCCGGGCGAAAGCGACGACGTCCGCATCCTGCGCCGCACGCTGATCGGTTTCCTTTACCGCACCGGCGAAAGCCCGGAACTGCGCGCCGAGCTGGTGCGCCGAGGCCGCGCGGTGATGGGCCAGAAACCCGACGGCGGCGCGGGCACCGGCAAGCTGGATCCGGAAGCGGTGCCGCGCGATCTGCGTGCGGTCTCGCTGGCCGCCGCCGCCCGCGCCAGCGATGTGGCGACCTTCGACCTGCTGGAAAAACACCTGCGCGCGACCCAGGACGCGCAACTGCGCACGGAACTGCTGGAAGCGCTGGGCGGCATGACCGCGCCCGCGCTGGCCGAGCGCGCACGTGCGTTGATCCTGGAAAAGGGACTGCTGCGCAGGAACGAGCTGGCGCCGCTGCTGATGCCGCAGATGGAGGACGAAAAGGCGCGGCCCGCGTTGCGGCAGTGGGTGGATACCCACTTCAAGACCCTGGAGGCCTCGCTGGCGCCGGCGGGCGCGCGGCTGGTGTCGGTCTATGGCGCCGGTATGTGCAGCAAGCAGGACGCCGCGGATCTGCTGTCCCGTTTCGGCGAGCGCATGAAGACCGTCGAGGGCGGCCCGCGCGCGCTGAAGCAGGAAGCCGAGAACATCGGCCTGTGCGCCGAACTGCGCGATGCGCAGCGGGCCAAGGGTTTCGGCAGGGCTTTGCAGTAAGCTGTGCGCCCGCATCATGCGGGTCGCGCAGGTGGAGTGATGGTCGGTTCCGGACAACTGGATGTGAGCCAATGTCTTGCGCGGGCGGTCGGTCGACTGCCCGCGGAGGATGGACGCCACGTTGCCGAACACCTGCTGTCACACGTGCTCGGCCGTGATCGCGCCTGGCTGTTCGCGCATGCGCGGGATCCGCTGGAGGCGGAAGCGGTGGCCCGCTTCGAGGCGTTGCTGGAACGCCGCGTCGCCGGCGAGCCGGTCGCCTATCTGACCGGACGGCGCGGTTTCTGGACCCTGGATCTGGCGGTCGGTCCCGACACCCTGATTCCGCGCCCGGAAACCGAACTGCTGGTGGAGCTGGCGCTGGCGCGCCTGCCTGCCGGAGCCGCGCTGGCCGTGGCCGATCTTGGTACCGGCAGCGGCGCGATCGCGCTGGCCCTGGCCAGCGAGCGTCCGCAGGCGCGGGTGGTCGCCACCGACGCCAGCGCCGGTGCGCTGGAGATGGCCGCCCGCAACGCGCGCGGACACGACATCGACAACGTCCGCTTCCTCCACGGCGACTGGTGGCAACCGCTGGCCGGCGAGCGCTTCGATCTGGTGGCCAGCAATCCGCCGTACATCGCCAGTGACGATCCGCATCTGCGGCAGGGCGACCTGCGCCACGAGCCGGTGTCCGCGCTGGCCTCCGGCGACGACGGCCTGGACGCCATCCGGATCATCATCGCCGCGGCGCCGCGCCACCTGCGCGCGGGCGGCTGGCTGCTGCTGGAACACGGCTGGGAGCAGGGGAGCGCGATTCGCGATCTGCTGCTGCAAGCGGGCTTCACGGAGGTCGCGACCGAGCGCGATCTGGAAGCGCGCGATCGCGTCACCCTCGGGCGCTGGCCGGGCTGAGCCGCCGGGCGCGGCAGCGGGAAAAGGCCGCGCCGGCTAGAATGGGCGCCTGTTTTCCGCGGGAATCGCCATGCGCACGCTCTATCCGGACATCGAACCCTACGACACCGGCACGCTGGAGGTCGACGATCGCCACACGCTGTACTACGAGCAGTGCGGCAATCCGGATGGCAAGCCGGTGGTCCTGCTGCATGGCGGTCCGGGCGGCGGCTGCAGTCCGAAGATGCGCCGTTTCCACGACCCGGCGAAGTACCGGATCATCCTGTTCGACCAACGCGGTTCCGGGCGCTCGACGCCGCACGCGGATCTGGTCGACAACACCACCTGGGATCTGGTCGCCGACATCGAGAAGCTGCGCGAGCGGCTGGGCGTCGCGCGCTGGCAGGTGTTCGGTGGCAGCTGGGGTTCGACCCTGGCGCTGGCCTATGCCGAAACCCACCCGCAGCGCGTCACCGAACTGGTCCTGCGCGGCATCTTCATGCTGCGCCGCTGGGAACTGGAGTGGTTCTACCAAGAAGGCGCCTCGCGCCTGTTCCCGGATGCCTGGGAACACTACCTGGCGGCGATTCCGCCGGTCGAGCGGCATGATCTGATCTCCGCCTACCACCGCCGCCTGACCTCCGATGATCACGCGGTGCGGCTGGCGGCCGCGCGGGCCTGGAGCGTGTGGGAAGGCGCGACCAGCTTCCTGCGGGTGGATGCCGATTTCGTCAGCGGCCACGAGGACGCCGAGTTCGCGCTCGCCTTCGCCCGCATCGAGAACCATTACTTCGTCAACGGCGGTTTCTTCGAGGTCGAGGACCAACTGCTGCGCGATGCGCCACGCATCGCCGATATCCCCGGCGTCATCGTGCACGGTCGCTACGACGTGGTCTGCCCGATCGCCAATGCCTGGGAACTGCACAAGGCGTGGCCGAAGGGCCGACTGGAGATCACGCCGACCTCGGGCCATTCCGCATTCGAGGAAGAGAACATCGACGCGCTGGTGCGGGCCACCGACGCGTTCGCCTGAATTCTGCCCCACGGGGCGTTTTGCCGGCGGGCCGCGGCCCGCCTCATGGAGATGAAATGTCGGAAGAAGAAATCGTGGTCAAGGACAGCAACGGCGCGGTGCTCGCCAACGGCGACTCGGTCACGCTGATCAAGGACCTCAAGGTGAAGGGCACCTCGGTGACGCTCAAGCGCGGCACCCTGGTCAAGAACATCCGCCTGACCGACGACGAGGAACTCATCGAGTGCAACGTCGACAAGGTCAAGGGCCTGGTGCTGCGCACCGAATTTCTCAAGAAGGCCTGATCCGCAGGAAGGCATCCCCCGGTAGGAGCGCCGTCCCCGGCGCGAGCTTTTGGGGTTGGCGGAGCGCGAAGAGCTCGCGGCCGGAGGCCGCTCCTACGTGGGGTGGACACCTCGTCGGTAGGAGCGCCGTCCCCGGCGCGAGCTCTTTGGGTTGGCGGAGCGCGAAGAGCTCGCGGCCGGAGGCCGCTCCTACGTGGGGTGGACACCTCGTCGGTAGGAGCGCCGTCCCCGGCGCGAGCTTTTTGGGGCGACGAAGCGTGAAAAGCTCGCGGCCGGAGGCCGCTCCTACCTGCCTGGGATGCGTTTACCGCGTCGGGTGGGCGGTTTCCAGGGACGCGGGGGCGTCCTGTCGCAGCCAGCGGACACGCAGCACGTCATAGGCCCAGTTGAAGCCCAGGGTGTAGGGCAGGAAGAACAGCAGCAGGCCGATATCAAGCACGAACGCCTGCATCAGGCCGATCGACAGCCACCAGGCGGCCAGCGGCACGGTCGCGACAATCAGACCCAGTTCGAACAGCAGCGCGTGGATGACGCGGACCTTCGGAGTCCGCTCGAAGCCCCAATGCTGCTGGGCGCGGTCGAAGGCCGCGGTATAGGCCATGTTCCACAGCATCGCCAGCGTCGAAACCGCCAGGGTCAGGGCGCCGGTATGCAGCAGCGACTTGCCCAGCAGCCAGGCCAGGGCCGGCGCGGACAGGGCAATCGCCAGGCCTTCGAAGGCCAGCGCATGGAGGATGCGTTCCTTCAGGCTCTTTTCGGGGACGGCGTGATTCGGGTTCATGGGAAAGCTCCTGCAAGACAACAGGCAGGCATTCTCATCGGCTGATAGGATGGATGGAAGTTGGAACCCATCGGGAAAACCGATATATGCATCCCTCTCCGGAATCCCTGCAGGCCTTCGCCCAAGCGGTGGCCCTGGGCTCGTTCAGCGCCGCCGCGCGCCGGCTGGGCAAGAGCCAGTCCACGGTCAGCGAGGCCATCGCCCGGCTGGAAGTCGACCTGGGCGTCACCCTGTTCGACCGCTCGGGCCGGCATCCCCGCCTGACCGAGGCCGGGCAGGTGCTGGCCGGTCGGGTGGAACAGGTGCTCGCCGCGTCCGATCGCCTGCAGCGGGTGGCGATGGAACTGGCCGGCGGGCGCGAGGCGCGGGTGACGCTGGGACTGTCGGACGCCTACCAGTCGGCCGGCTACGAGGCGCTGCTGGCGGAAATGGCCCAGCGCTATCCGGATCTGGAGTTCGAATGCCTGCTGGCCGAGCGCGAGGATCTGATCGAACTGGTGGACCAGGGCCGCGCCACCCTCGCGTTGCTGGCCGCGCGCGAGCACTACGCGCCGGAACTGGGCTGGGCGACGGTGGCCGAACGGGCCGAGTTCGCCCTGTTCGTGGGCCAGGATCATCCGCTGGCGCGATTGCCACGGGTGCGGGTCGAGGATCTGGCCGGCTGGCGCCTGCTGGCCCTGAGCACGGTGGGCCAGCCGGAAGCGCGAGACGATGCCTTGCCCGCCGGCGATGGCCGCTGGACCGCGCCGAATTACCTGCTGCTGCTGGAAATGGCGGTGCACGGCTTCGGCTGGGCCGAACTGCCGCGCTGGCTGGTCGATGGTTATGCCGGCGGCCGGCTGCGGGAACTCGAGGTGACCGGCTGGCCACGCAGCCAGGCGGTGGACATCATCTGGTCGCGGCGGCGGCCGCTGGGACCGGCGGCCAGCTGGATGCTGGCGCGCCTGCTGGCCGAACCGGCCTGAGTACCGCGGTCAGCCGCGCGGGGTGCCGTCCAGGTTGTGTTCGATCATCCACAGCCCGGCCCAGAGCTTGGCGTCCAGTTCGTAGCCTTCGCGCAGCTTCGCGGTCAGCCACGCCGCGGCTTCCGCGCGCGGGATTTCGTGGACCGTGATGTCCTCGTCGCCATCGCCGCCGCCCGGGCCGACCTTGCGCAGGCCGGTGGCGCGCACGAAGGCGACCTTCTCGCTGCTGCTGCCGGAAGACGTGGGACCGATCAACAGGACTTCCGCGTGCGCGGCGGTCCAGCCGGTCTCCTCTTCCAGTTCGCGGATGGCCGAGACCTCGATGGATTCGCCGGCATCGATGTCGCCGACCAGCCCGGCCGGCATCTCGATGGTGCTGGCCTGCAGCGGGACCCGGAACTGCTCGACGAACAACACCCGGTCGTCGGGAGTCACCGCGATGATGATCGCGGCCAGCCCGCCGCTGTGGGTGCGCTCGGAATACTCCCAGGTACCGCGTTCGACCATCCGCAGATAGCGGCCTTCGTAGACGGTGCGGGGTGCGGCGGTCTTGCGGTGTCGGGAAGCGTCATCCATGCCGCGATGCTAACGGCTGGCGATGACGTTTTGTAGGCGCCGGAGGGCGCCGCGCCGCGATCAGGCGACCGAAAGGCCCGCCGCTTCCAGCAGGCGCCGCCGGGTCATCGGCCCGAACCGCAGCGCTTCGGCCAGGGCGTGCAACACATCGCCGTCGGCGGCGGCGCGGCCGAACCCGGCTTCCTGCGTGCCCAGCGGAGCGTCCAGCGCGATGGTGGTCAGCTCGCGCCACAGCAGCGCGTGTTCGCGTTGTTCGCGCAGGCGCGCGGCGATGCCGGCGGCGCCGCGCAGGCGCAGGAACGGAACCTCGTCGATGCGCGAAAGCAGCGTGTCCAGGCTGCCGAAATGGGCCAGCAGCACCGCCGCGCTCTTGGCGCCGATGCCGCTGACGCCGGGAATGTTGTCGACCGCGTCGCCGGTCAGCGCCAGGTAGTCGGCGATCTGCCGTGCCTCCACGCCGTGGCGCGCCTTGACCCCGGCCATGCCCCAGCGCTGGCCGCGGGCGAAATCCCACTGCTCGTCGTGTTCCCACAGCAACTGCGACAGATCCTTGTCGGCCGAGACGATCACCCCTCGGAAACCGGTGGGCCGCGCGCCGTGCAGCGCGCTGCCGATCAGGTCGTCGGCCTCGTACTCGGCGTGCGCCAGCACGCTCAGCCCGAGCGCGGCGCACAGCGCCTTGCAATGGCCGAACTGCCGGCGCAGTTCTTCCGGCGCCGGATCGCGGTTGGCCTTGTAGGCCGGATAGATGCGGTTGCGGAAACAGCTGTCGAGTGCTTCGTCGAAGGCGATGGCGATGTGCTGCGGACGCTCCTTCTCCAGCAGTTCCAGCAGGAACCGGGCGAAGCCGTGGACCGCGTTGGTCGGCCAGCCGTCGGCATCGTGGAATTCGTCCGGCATCGAATGCCAGGCGCGGAACACGTACAGGCTGGCGTCGACCAGGTAGAGCGGACGCACCGGCGCGAAGTCGGCGTCAGCGGCCATCGGGGCGCCATTCGCTGAGCAGGGCGGCCGGATCCGGCCGTTCCCGCTCGGGGGCTTCCATCCGCGGCGTGCCGATGTGGATGAAGCCGACGATGCGCTCGTTCGCGCCCAGGCCCAGCAGCGCGGCGACGGCCTCGTCGTAGGCCATCCAGCCGGTCAGCCACTGCGCGCCGAAACCCAGCGCCTGCGCGGCCTGCAGCAGGGCGAAGCAGACGCTGCCCGCGGTCAGCAACTGCTCCTGTTCGGGGACCTTGTGGCCGGGCGTGATCCGGGCGATCACGGTGACGATGTCGGGCGCATGGGAAAACCGTCCGCGGTCCTTCTCCACCGCCGCGGCCGGCGCTTCCGGATCGCGCGCCAGGGTGCGTTCGGCCAGGGCATCGCCCAGGGCGAGCCGGGCCGGACCGGAGATGTGCAGGAACCGGAATGGCACCAGCTTGCCGTGATCCGGCACGCGCACCGCTGACTGCAGCATGCGGCGCAGGGCGGCCGGGTCCGGTCCAGGTTCGCCGAGCTGGCGGGAGGGTACCGAGCGGCGATCGTCGAGGAACTGGAGGGGGGAGGCGGCGGACATGCGCGCAAGTTTAACTTGTCATTCCCGTTGCACCGCGCCAAAGTGCCGATCTGGTCACGCCAGGTTCGCACTGGATTTCCTACGATGTGTGAGTCGCCTGACCTTAACGGGTCGTTTGCAACTTTCGCCTGCCAAGGCGGGGATCCTTGCGCATGACGAACAGCCCTCACGCCACCGTCCGTGGTGGACACGATCCGCGCCTGCTCGGTCAGGCGCGTGATGCCGTGTTGCCGCCGCTGGCCGATGCGTTCATCCAGGCGCTGGGCCGTTTCGACGACGCGCTGTTCGATCGCGCCGAGCGCGCCGGTCCCTCGCAGATGGCGTTCCTCGACGCGATGCGCGAACTGCGTCGCCGGCGCGAGGAAATCATCGGACGCTTCCGCAACGCCATGCTCGAAGCCTGGCGCTCGCTGGAAGCCGGCCAGCCGCTGTCGGCCGAGGAGATCCTGGTGCGCGGCGACAGTTCCGGACTGAGCCTGGTCACTGAACAGGAGCTGGAGTCGCGCCTGGCCGCGCGCAATCTGGCGGCGGTGCTGGCGCGCGACTGCAAGGCGGTGCTGAGCCGGCTGGAACGCCGCCTGTCGGTGCTCGCCGGGGTCAAGCTGGACGGCGAACACAATCCGATCGGTGCCGAACACATCGGCGCCGCGATCCATACCGCCTTCGGCACCTGCGATCTGGCGCTGGAAGTCCGGCTGGTGGTGGTCAAGCTGTGCGAGCGCGAGCTGGTGCCGCTGGTGGCCCGCATCTACGAGGCCCTCGACCAGCGCCTGGTGCGGGTCGGCGTGGCGCCGGACCTGCCGGCCGGACCGAAACCCGCGCCCACGCCGGCGCCGCGCCCGGAAACCTTCGACAGCGAACCGCTGATCCAGGACGAGGAAATGCATGCGCCCGCCTGGGCCGCGCGTTTCGTCAGCCGGATGGCGGGGTTCCGCGAAACGCATGGTGCCGCCGGTGGCCGCGCGGGACAGGAAGAGGGCGGCTACGGGCAGACGCCCGGCACCCAGACCGTGTTGCTGGAAGCCCTGCACCACCTGTTGCAGGAATCCCGCGGCCAGCGCGGCCAGGAGTCGGCGCGCGGCGCCCTCGGGACCCGGGACCTGTCGCAGCGGGAGATGCTGTCGGTGCTGTCGCTGTTGCAGTCGACCCCGAGCGCGACCCTGCGCGCCGCGATTGGCGACACCGGCGAGTCGCTGGCGCAGCGGCTGAAGAACGAGGTGCTGAGCAGCGCCACCCAACTGGGCGTGGACCCGTCCACCGCCCGGCTGGCGCCGGTCGACGAGGACGCCATCGATCTGGTCGGCATGCTGTTCGACGTGATGCTGGACGAGCGCGATCTGGAAGGGCGCCCGCGCGAGCTGATCGGCCGGCTGGTGGTGCCGTTCGTGAAAGTGGCGCTGCTGGACCGGCGCATGTTCGTGCAGAAGACCCATCCGGCCCGCCGCCTGCTGAACGCCCTGGCCGAAGCCTGCGAAGGCAACAACGGCGAGAGCGCGGCCGAGCGCACCCTGCTGACCAAGGTCGAGGAAGTGGTGGACCGGCTGGTGGCCGAGTTCAACGAGAACCTGGCGATCTTCCTGACCCTGGAGGAAGAGTTCCGCGCGTTCCTGGACCAGCATCGGCGTCGCATCGAGATCGCCGAGCGCCGGGCCGCCGAGATCCAGCGCGGCCAGGAACGCCTGGAGACCGCGCGCACGCGCATGAACGCGGAACTGTCGGCCCGCGTCGACGGCCGCGACCTGCCGGGCGCGATCGAGGAATTCCTGCGCCAGCCGTGGGCGCACCACGTCACCATGACGCTGCTGCGCGAGGGCGAGGACAGCAATGCGCTGCGCGATGCGCTGGCGCTGGCCGACGGCATCCTCGAGGAACTGACCGAGGCCCAGCGCCAGATCATCGGCAAGCCGTGGCTGCAGGCCTGGCGTCCGGGACTGGTGCAGGTGTTCGCCAGTGTCGGCATGAACGCCGATGCCGCCCACGGCGCCGTGGATGCGCTGCACGACACCCTGCAGGCGATCGCCGCATCGCGCCCGGACCTGCAGAAATCGCTGCCGGAGCTGCCGCAGGTCATCCTGCCCAAGCCGGCGGAGGACGAGAACACGCCGATCCAGATCGTCGGCGGGATCGACACGCTCGAATTCGATCATACCGACGCCGATCATTTCCGCCTGCTTGCCATCGGCACGTGGCTGGATTTCATCGACAAGGACAACAAGGTGCAGCCGGGCAAGCTTTCGTGGGTGAGTCCGATTTCCTCGCGCCTGCTGTTCGTCAATCGCCGTGGCGTGCGCTTCTGCGTGGCCTCGCCGGAAGAACTGGCGGCAATGGTGCGCCTGGGCCGGCTGCGCCGGCACATCGAGGAAGATGCGTTCGACAGCGCCATGCAGGGCGTGATCGATCGGCTGGAGCCGGCCGCCCGCCCCGGCGGCACGCCCTGATCCCGCGCCGCCCGGCCGCGCGCCGCATTTGCTAGCATCGGCTCCGACACAAACGGCACCGGAGTACGCATGGCGGTCGAGGTTCTGGTCCTGAAGGAAACCGCAGCGGGCGAACGGCGCGTGGCCGCCACCCCGGAAACGGTCAAGAAAATGGTCGCCGCGGGCGCCCAGGTGCGGTTCGACCCCGGTGCCGGACGCTCGGCCGGTTTCCTCGACGAGGCCTACGCCGGCGCGGGTGCGCGTCCGGCCGATGGCGATACCCTGGCCAATGCCGACGTGGTGCTGTGCGTGCAGCCGCCCGCGCCCGACATGCTGGGCAGGCTGAAGAACGGCGCGGCGCTGATCGGCATGCTGCACCCGCAGGCGGATGCCGCGCGTGCCGAGGCCATCCAGTCACGCGGCCTGCTGGCCTTTCCGCTGGAACGCCTGCCGCGCACGACGCGCGCGCAGGCCATGGACGTGCTCAGCTCGCAGGCGGGCATGGCCGGCTACAAGGCGGTGTTGATCGCCGCCCAGCTCGCACCGCGCTTCTTTCCGATGCTGACCACCGCGGCCGGCACCATCCGCCCGTCGAAGGTGCTGATCGTCGGCGCTGGCGTGGCCGGCCTGCAGGGCGTGGCCACCGCCAAGCGCCTGGGCGCGCAGGTCGAGGGTTTCGACGTGCGTCCGGAGACCCGCGAGCAGATCGAATCGCTGGGCGGCCGCTTCCTGGACCTGGGCGTGAGCGCGGCCGGCGAAGGCGGCTACGCGCGCCAGCTGACCGAGGACGAGCGCCGCGAGCAGCAGCGCCGGCTGGCCGAGCACCTCAAGGGCGTGGACGTCATCGTCTGCACCGCCGCGGTGCCGGGAAGGCCGGCGCCGAAGATCATCACCACCGCGATGGTGGAGGGCATGAAGCCCGGCAGCGTGATTGTGGATCTGGCCGCGGAGACCGGCGGCAACTGCGAGGCCACCCGGCCCGGCGAAACGATCGAGCATCAGGGCGTCACCGTCGCCGGACCGCTCAATCTCGCCAGCATGGGCGCGGTGCATGCCAGCGAGATGTACGCGCGCAACGTGCTGAACTTCGTCTCGCTGTTCCTCAAGGACGGGACGATCAGCTTCGACTGGCAGGACGAACTGCTGGCCAGGACCCGCTGGCCCGAACCGGCGGCCTGACGCCGCCGGCGGCGCGCCGCCTCCGGATCAGGGACGCGCGGTTTCGTCCCGGGGACGATGCTGCTCCAGCCAGGTGCGGCGCTGCTCCGGGGTCATCTTCTTCCAGTCGTCGCGCAGCTTCTCGCGCTGCTCCGGCGGCATCTCGCGCATGCGCAGGAACAGCGCCCGCGCGCGATCGCGCTGCTCGGGATTCATGTGTTCGAAACGGTGCATGCCGCGCCGGGCCTGCGCGCGTTGCTCGGGCGTCATCTGCTGCCAGCGGCGTCCGTGTTCCATCATCCGCGGGCGGCCCTGCGGGTCGCCGTTCCAGCGATCCCGCAGCGGCGCGATCAGGGTTTCACGCTGCTGCGGCGTCAGCTTCTCCCATTCTGGCAGCGGCGCGGACGGGGCCGCCTGCTGCGCCAGCGCCTGGCCGGTCCACAGCAACGACAGGCCCAGCAGCGACAACAGGGAACAACGCAGGGTTCGGGTCTTCATCGGTTCACTCCATCGCCAGTGGCGGCGCCTCGGAGGAGGCCAGCCACAGGTACAGATCGGGATTTTCGTCGAGCAGGGTGTTGGCGGGAAGCGCCGTCTCCGGCGTGGCCGCCGTGATCGCCGGCTCCGCGGATTCCGGCGCCGGCGCGGGGGACGACGGCAGCCATTGCAGGCCGATCATCACCGCCAGCACCGCGCTGAACGCGGTGGCGGTCAGCCAGGGCCATGCGCGCCGCTGCGACGCCGGCGACGAATGGCGGGCAGCACGCAGGCGCGCCAGGGTCTGCGGGGACACCTGCGCGAGCGCCGCGGCATGCGCCTGGCGCGCGCGGGTGTCGAAATCGTGTGGGTGGGCGGGGTTCATCGGAATTCCTCCAGTTGCTTCTGCAGCGCATCCCGCGCGCGCGACAGATGGGTCTTCACCGAGCCTTCCGAACACCCCATCGCGCGGGCAGTGTCGGCGACATCGAGTTCTTCCAGCACGCGCAGGGTGAAGGCTTCGCGCTGGCGGGCGGGCAGGCCGCGCAGGGCCTGCACCAGTCGCGCGTACGCCTCGCGCTGTTCGTGCGACTGCGACGGTCCGTGCGCGGAGTCGGCCCAGTCCAGCGAGGCCTCGCCTTCGCCTTCGGTCTCCGGTCGCAGCCAGCGCAGGCGGAAGCCCTGCCGGCGCTGCACGTCGACGATCTTCCGCCGCAGGATGCTCCAGAACAACGGCGTCCATTCGGCGGCGGGCCGCTCGCGATAGGCGAGCATCTTCATCATCGCGTCCTGCACCGCGTCCAGCGCATCGTCGCGGCTGCGCAGCCCCGCTTCGGCGAAACGGAACGCGCGGGTGCCCAGGCCGGCCAGGAACTGATCAAGCGATACTGCCGACGCCGCCGCCAGCGGCGGCGTCGCGACATCGGTTTCATGTCCGGGGCCCGTACTCACCAGCACAGCTTAGCTCCGGCGGTCCCAGCGGCGCTCGATCCGGTCACCGCGGCGGTCCAGGCGCGCCTCGATGCGATCACCCTGGCGGTCCAGCCGGCGATCGATGCGCTCGCCGCGCGCATCCAGGCGGGCGGCGGCGCGTGGATGGCCGTGCGCGGCGGCACGGTCCGCGCGGCGATCGAAGTGGCGCTCGATGCGGTCGCCGCGGACATCGAGGCGATGTTCGATGCGCTCGCCGCGCGCGTCGAGGCGGTGATTGGCCCGATCACCGGGATCGGCGGCGAAGGCTTGGGTGGCGACGGCGGACAGCAGTACGGCCAGGCACAGCGGGATGCGGTGGATCATGGCGGTTGCCTCGTGGCGGGTGGTGGGAACGGCGGCGCTTGCGACAGGGGAAACGCCCCGGCGGCGCGCGCGTTGACAGGCGCGCGACGGGGTTCCGCCGGGTTCAGGTGCGGTTATGATGCGGAAACGCCGCGGCGCGACCCGTCGGCGCAACGACAATCTGGGAGTGCGTGGATGAACGACGGTTTCGTGGCCTTGTACATCTTCATGCTGGCGGCCATCGCCGGGCATGTGATCATTTCCCGCGTGCCGGTCATCCTGCATACGCCGCTGATGTCCGGTTCCAACTTCATCCACGGCATCGTGTTGATCGGCGCTATGGTGGTGCTGGGGCACGCCGACACCACCCTGGAGAAGGTCATCGGCTTCGTCGCCGTGCTGCTGGGCGCGGGCAACGCCGCCGGCGGCTACGTGGTGACCGAGCGCATGCTGGAGATGTTCAAGTCCAGCAAGCCGCAGCCGGGCAAGGAGGGCAAGTGATGAGCTGGACCCTGCCCGAGCTGCTGTCCTTCCTGGTCAAGGCCAGCTACCTGGTCGCCGCGACCCTGTTCCTGCTCGGCCTGCAACGCATGGCGTCGCCGCTGACCGCGCGCAGTGGCATCCGCTGGGCCGGCCTGGGCATGCTGATCGCCACGGTGGCGACGTTCTTCCTGCCGGATCTGCACAACATTCCGCTGATCATCGCGGCGGTGGCGATCGGCACCGCGGTGGCCTGGGTGTCCGGCAAGCAGGTGCCGATCACCGACATGCCGCAGATGGTCGCGCTCTACAACGGCATGGGCGGCGGTTCGGCGGCGGCGATCGGCGCGGTGGAACTGCTGCGCTTCTCCTTCCTGGTCCATCGCGACACCACGCACTGGAGCGAGTCGGCGATCGCCGCGCTGGCCGCGCGCCAGCCGGACGCGACCACGCTGGCGCTGGCGGTGATCGGTTCGGCGATCGGCGCGGTGTCGCTGTCCGGTTCGGTCATCGCCTGGGCCAAGCTCGACGGACGGCTGGACAAGCGGGTGGTATTCCCCGGCCAGCAGGCGTTCAACCTGCTGGTGTTCATCGCCATGCTGGCGCTCGGCGGCTGGGCGGCCTACACGCTGTCGGCACCGTACATCATCGCGTTCTTCGTGGTGGCGCTGGCGCTGGGCGTGCTGATGACCCTGCCGATCGGCGGCGCCGACATGCCGGTGGTGATTTCGCTGTACAACGCCTTCACCGGCCTGGCGGTGGCGTTCGAAGGCTACGTGCTGGGCAACGAGGCGCTGATCATCGCCGGCATGATGGTCGGTGCGGCCGGCATCCTGCTGACCCGGTTGATGGCCAAGGCGATGAACCGGCCGATCCGCAACGTGCTGTTCTCCAATTTCGGCGGCGGCGGGCAGGCGCAGGAGATTTCCGGTTCGCAGAAGCCGATCGAGGCCGGTGATGTCGCCGCGATGATGGCCTTCGCCGAGCGCGTGGTGATCGTGCCCGGCTACGGCATGGCGGTGGCGCAGGCGCAGCATAAGATCTGGGAACTGGCGCAGAAGCTGATCGATCGCGGGGTGAAGGTGAAGTTCGCCATCCATCCGGTCGCCGGCCGCATGCCCGGGCACATGAACGTGCTGCTGGCCGAGGCCGGCGTGCCCTACGACCTGATCGCGGACATGGACGACATCAATCCGGAGTTCGCCAACACCGACGTCTCGCTGGTGATTGGCGCCAACGACGTGGTCAACCCGGTGGCGAAGACCGATCCGGCCAGTCCGATCTACGGCATGCCGATCCTCGACGTGGTCAACAGCAAGAACACCATCGTGATCAAGCGCGGCAAGGGCACCGGATTCGCCGGCATCGAGAATGCGCTGTTCTACGCCGACAACACCCGCATGCTGTACGGCGACGGCGCGGAGATGGCCAGCGCGCTGGTCAGCGAGCTGAAAGCACTGGACGGCGGCGGCCACTGAGCCGCCGCTCCCTCACGCGGACTTCAGCGCGGGGCGCGCCGCGTGATCCCGGCCGGGCCTTGCGCTACTTCGCCAGCCGGGCCGCCAACAGCGGAGACGCCAGCAGGCACGCCCAATCCAGCGTGCCGTTGGCGAGCTGGGCCAGGGTCCAGGCATGGGAGAGCCCCAGCCGCAGCGCCGATTCCCAGGGCAGCAGGCCGAGCACGAAGCCGAGCTGGCTGGCGATGATGAACCAGTTCGCCAGCACCGCCATCGCCACCGTCGCCAGCGCGGCCACCAGTGCGCGGCGGCCACCCGGGCGCACGCCGGCAAAGCGCAGGAGCACGGCCGCGTCCAGCGCCGCCAGCAGCGCCATCCAGCCGGACTGTCGTCCCAGGTAGAGCGCCAGCAGCACCCAGATCAGGCTGAAGCACAGGCCACCGAGCAGCAGGATGATCGGGGCCAGCCAGCGGGAGGATGGCGTGGAAGGGACGGCGGGCGGCATGAAGGCTCCGGCAGGGGGCCGCCAAGGATAAGGCCTGCCGGCCCCGCCCGGGCTGCCGCGATACAATGTCGGCCTTGCGCGCCCCCCACGCGCCCCCATGTGAACGGCATGTATTCCCGCAGCAGCGAACCCGTCCAATTCGAGCGTGACTGTCCCGCGGTGCTGGTACCGCAGGGCGAGAGCGTGACCCTGCCGGCAGGCACCTACGGCTACATCACCCAGGCGCTGGGTGGCAGTTACACGGTCTTCGTGGAAGGCAACCTGTTCCGCATCGCCGGCAAGGATGCCGATGCGATTGGC
>OFDB01000046.1_pt1 | contig 26597 bp, 24 predicted proteins | sample 1521001 | NCBI WGS metagenome assembly OFDB01 (sample SAMEA2532531, study PRJEB24079) | metagenome | biome: bacteria; feature: seaside; material: soil | place: India | collected 2012-02-01 | depth 0.1 m | reverse complement strand
CGATCCGCAGGACGACGCGACCACGCTGGCGCCGATGGCGCGCCAGGATCTGCGCGACGAACTGCATCGCCAGGTACAGGCGAGCATCGCCAGGGGGGCGAAGGCCCTGCTGGGCTGCGAACCGGATGCCTCGCATGCCGGCTATCCCGCCTCGATCCTGGATGGCGTGAAGCCCGGCATGCCGGCCTACGAGGAAGAACTGTTCGGTCCGGTCGCCAGCATCCTGCGCGTGCGCGACGAGGCCGAGGCGGTGCGGATCGCCAACGACACCACGTTCGGCCTGGGCGGCAGCGTCTGGACCGGCAATGCCGAACGCGGCGACCGGGTCGCGCGCCAGTTGCAGGTCGGCGCCGCCTTCGTCAACGCGATCGTGCGCAGCGACGTGCGCCTGCCGTTCGGCGGCACCAAGCGCTCGGGCTTCGGCCGCGAACTGGCCGAGCACGGCATCCACGAGTTCATGAACATCAAGTCCGTCTACGTGGCCTGACGCCGCGAATGATAGGCGCGGCCTCCGGCCGCGAGCTCTTTCTCATCGCGCCAGGCGGACGAACCGCGAGTGCGGGCATTCGCCGAGAGCTCGCGGCCGGAGGCCGCTCCTGCCGGGTGGGTCGGCTCCTTGAGGGCTACCGGGTCCATGGCTGGAACAGAGGGTTACGGGCGCCGGCATTCCGAAACCGGCGTCGCGCTGCCATCTTCCCGGCATTGCCCAGGAGGTCACCATGAACACCCCCGTCGATATCCATCCCGCCCGCGTCCTGCGCAAGGTGCGCGGCCGCGCCACGTCCGATGGCGCCGGCGTCAAGCTGACCCGCGTCATCGGCGGCCCGGACCTGCCGGATCTGGATCCGTTCCTGCTGCTGGACGAGTTCGGCACCGATCGCGCCGAGGACTACCTCGCCGGTTTTCCGGAGCACCCGCATCGCGGCTTCGAGACCGTCACCTACATGCTCGATGGGCGCATGCGCCATCGCGACAACCATGGCAACGAGGGCCTGCTGACGCCGGGCTCGGTGCAGTGGATGACCGCCGGCCGCGGCCTGGTGCATTCGGAAATGCCGGAGCAGGAATCCGGTCGCATGCGCGGCTTCCAGCTGTGGGTGAACCTGCCGGCGCGCGAGAAGATGACCGCGCCGAAGTACCAGGAATTCGCGCCGGAACGCATCCCGGCCGCCTCGCCCGGACCGGGCGTGGGCATCAAGGTGATCGCCGGCCGGGTCGGCGACGTGGAAGGTCCGATCTCGCAGCCGGCCACCGATCCGGTCTATCTCGATATCGCGCTCGACGCCGGCAAGGCGTGGGACTACGTGCTGCCGGAAGGCCACAACGCGTTCGTGTATGCCTTCGAGGGCGCGCTGACCGTGGGCGAGGGCGAGGATGCGCGCGCGCTGGAAACCCATGAAATGGGCGTGCTTGGCGGCGGCAGCGGACTGAGCCTGCGCGCCGGCAACCAGCCGGCCCGCGCCATCCTGGTGGCCGGCCGCCCGCTGCGCGAACCGGTGGTGCGGCATGGTCCCTTCGTGATGAACAGCAAGCAGGAAATCATGCAGGCCTTCGTCGACTTCCAGGAAGGGCGGTTCTGATCGCATCCCGAGATGCCGGACGGTAGGAGCGACGTCAGTCGCGAATTGTTTCCGGCATCGAGTTCTGAAAGAAGGAATCGCACCTCCTGCCACCCTGTGGCTGATGGTCATCGCGACTGACGTCGCTCCCACAGGGAAGATATGAAGGAAAAAAAGCCGGGCGACGCCCGGCTTTTTTCGTGTTGCAGGCAGGGCGAGGTCAATCCTTGCCAATCGCCTTGTAGATCACGCCGCCCAGCAGGCCGCCGAGGATCGGCGCCAGCCAGAACAGCCACAGCTGGCTGAGCGCGGTCGGACCGGCGAACAGCGCCACGGCGGTGGAGCGGGCCGGATTCACCGAGGTGTTGGTGACCGGGATGCTGATCAGGTGGATCAGGGTCAGGGCCAGGCCGATCGCGATGGGTGCGAATCCGGCCGGCGCGCGGCCATGGGTGGAACCCATGATGACGATCAGGAAGAACGCGGTCAGCACCACTTCGGTCAGGAACGCCGCCGCCACCGTGTAGCCGCCGGGCGACATCGCCCCGTAGCCGTTGCTGGCGAATGCGCCCGCCGCGTTGGGATCGATGGCGAAGCCGCTGGCGCCACTGGCGATCTGCAACAGGATGAAGCCCGCCGCCGCACCGCCCAGGACCTGGGCGACGATGTAGGGCACCAGTTCCTTGATCGAGAAGCGGCCGCCGGCCCACAGGCCGAAACTCACCGCGGGATTGAAATGGCCGCCGGAAATATGGCCGAACGCATAGGCGCCCGTCAGCACGGTCAGGCCGAAGGCCAACGCCACGCCGAGAAATCCGATGCCCAGTGGATTGGCGTCACCGCCGAACTTGGCCGCCAGCACGGCGCTTCCGCAACCGCCCAGCACCAACCAGAAAGTACCCAGGAACTCCGCCGCGAGTTTCTTTCCAAGACTCATCTGTAATCCCCCAAGGAATGGATGGAACCGTCGTCCGACGGGCCGCATGCAGGCGGAAATCGCCCGATGCGGCACAAGTATGCCTCGAGTAACTCACAAAATTGTGACGAACATCAATGTTGATTAATGATCGGGCAAGGGAATGAACTCGGTCTCGCCAGGCACCTGGCCGAACCGGCCTTCGCGCCAATCGTCCTTGGCCTGTTCGATCCGTTCCTTCGAACTGGACACGAAGTTCCACCAGATATGGCGGTGCGCATCCAGCGGCTCGCCGCCGAGCAGCAGCGCCTTCACCGGTGTCTTTGCGTGCAGCACCGGCCGCGTGCCGCGGTCGAGCACCACCAGATGCTTGTCGGGAATGTCGGCGCCATCGAGTTGCGCGTCGCCTTCCAGCACGTACAGCGCACGCTCGACATGGCCGTCGTCAATGGCGTGCTCGGCGTCCGCTTCCAGATCCAACGCCACGTTGAAGGTATCGGCGAACACCCGCACCGGCGATTCCTCGCCATAGGCGCGGCCGGCGATCACCCGCAGCCAGGTGCCGGCGTGACGCTGCTGGGGCAGCGTCGCGCCCTTGTGATGATGGAATTCGGGTGCGACTTCCTCGTAGTCCTTCGGCAGCGCCACCCAGGTCTGCATGCCGTGCAGCGGATGCGGGTGCGCGCGCACGTCGGCGGGCGTGCGTTCGGAATGGGCGATGCCGCGGCCGGCGGTCATCCAGTTGACGTCGCCCGGCAGGATGATCTGCTCCGAACCCAGGGTGTCCTTGTGGTTGATCGCGCCGCTCCACAGGAAGGTCACCGTGGCCAGGCCGATGTGCGGATGCGGACGCACGTCCACGCCGCGGCCCTCGTCGAAGCTCGCCGGACCCATGTGGTCCACGAACACGAACGGGCCGACGCTGCGCGCCTGCAGGCTGGGCACCGCGCGACGGACCTGGAATCCGCCCAGATCGTGGGTGCGGGGGGGAATGATGAGGGTCATGGCGTCCTCCGTGGGTGGCTGCGCGCAGGATGGCACAGCGCCATGACGTGCGCAGGACCGGCGGCGGCAACGGATTGTTTCCGCGATGCGCGCATCGCCCGCGTCCGTCGCCGTCCCCGACCGGCAAGGGCGTAGGAGCGGCCTCCGGCCGCGAGCCCTTCGTTCGCGGGGCCGATACAGCAACGGATGGTTTCCGCAATGCACGCATCGCCCCGCATCCATCGCCGTCCCCGACCGGCAGGGTCGTAGGAGCGGCCTCCGGCCGCGAGCCCTTCGTTCGCGGGCCGATACAGCAACGGATGGTTTCCGCAATGCACGCATCGCCCCGCATCCACTACCGTCACCCGACCGGCAGAGGGTAGGAGCGGCCTCCGGCCGCGAGCCCTTCGTTCGCCACGAGAGGGGTGAACGGCCTGAACGTGTTCCGGCGAGTTCCGCGGAAAAGCTCGCGAAAAAGGTTGCGAAATCCCGCAGAAAAGCTCGCGGCCGGAGGCCGCTCCTACCCACCCGCCTACCTATCGCGAGGCGGGGGCGCGAGGGGAATGTCGCCACGGCGCGACGCCAGCCGGTCGGCCAGGCGCGTGGGTTCCGGCAGCCGGTAGCCGCGCAGGCAGCGCAGGGTCCAGTCGAGCGCGCCGGCCATCGAGACACGGTGGCCGGGCGAGACGATCAGCGGCAGGCAACGCGGCTTGCTGCGCAGGGCCCAGCCGATCTGTTCGTCGCCGTCGAGCAGGGGCGTGTGGTCGCCGCCGCGATCACCGGGCGGATCGAAGCGGCCGCACAGCGGTTTCTTCGCCACCCCGATGCTGGGCAGGCCGGTCGCCACGCCGAAATGCGCGGCGATGCCGAGCCGGCGCGGATGGGCGATGCCCTGACCGTCGATCATCACCAGATCCGGTGCCTGCCGCAGCATCGACAGCGCCGCCAGCAATGCCGGCAGTTCACGGAAACTGAGCAGGCCCGGCACATAGGGCATCGAGGTCGGCACGCGCGCGACATGGGTTTCGAGCGGTTGCAGATCGCGCGCGTCGAGCAGCACCGCCGCCGCGCGGGTGGTCGCGCCGCCGTCCTCGAAACCGACATCGAAACCGGCCAGGTGGCGCGGTGGATCGAGATCGTCGCGCAGGCGGACGTGGCGGGCGAGTTCCTTCTGCAGCAGGCGGGCGTGGCGGGCACTGCCGTCCCAGGCGCCGAACACGTGGGTAACGTCGTTCATCGGCGCAGGGTAACCGATGTCGCCCGCGCGCTCCGTGCAGACGGCGGCGCGGTCAGTAGCGGGCGATCTCGACCCGCACGCGGCCATCCGCGTCGATGTGGATGCGGGTCAGGCGGTCATACTCGGTGTCCGGCATCGGCGCGGCCGGCTGGCCGGAGAGGGCGGCCACCAGATCCGGCACGGTATTGCTGTGGCCGACGATCAGCACCGTGCCGTGATCGTGATCGCGGCGCCAGCGGGCGGCGCTTTCGGTGGCGGGGCCACGCGAGAAATAGGCGGAGACGGGAACGCGCCGGCGATCCGCGATTGGCTGGGCGGTCTGGCGGGTACGTTTGAACTCGGTGGCGTAGATCGCGACCACCGGCGCGCCGGCCAGGACTTCGGCCAGTCGTTGCGCGCGGCGCAGGCCGGCCTCCGACAACTGCGGATCCTCCGGGTCGTCGGTGGCCTTCTCGGCATGCCGGACCACGACGAAGGTGGTGCCGTCGGTGGACGGCGCGCTGGCGCAACCGGACAGGGCCAGCACGGCCACGACGAGCAGGAGGCACAGGAAACGGTTCAGCGAGGTCGTCATGGAGAACTCCGGCGAAGGCGCGCGCAGCATATCGCAGCGTCCTGGCGGACGAACCACGCGTCGGTCATTGCCCCCGGCGCGGAAGCGAGCCCGCAAAGGGGGGCGCCGGGAGGCCCCGCGCGAACACAACCGTCAGGACCTACCCGGTAGAATCGATGCCTGTTCCCGAGGAGCCCACGATGGCACGCAAGCTTCGCCTGCTGGGCCTGATCCTGCTGACCCTGGTCATCGCCAGCCTGGTCTCCCTCTACAGCTACGGCCGGTTCGCCGCGCGCGTGCATGGACCGGCCACGCAGGCCCTGCCGATCGCCGCCAACGCCACCGCGCTGGACCGCGCCATCGCGCCGCTGACCGAAGCGCATCCGGATCGGAGCGGCCTGGGCCTGGTGTCGGACAACCTGGACGCCTTCGCGATCCGCGCGCTGACCGCGCAGGCGGCCGGACGCAGCCTGGATCTTCAGTACTACATCTGGCACGACGACCTCACCGGACAACTGCTCGATCGCGAACTGCTGCGCGCCGCCGACCGCGGAGTGCGCGTGCGACTGCTGCTGGACGACATGAACGCGCATGGCCGCGATTCGCTGCTGGTGGCGCTGGACCAGCATCCCAACATCGAAGTGCGGATGTTCAATCCGTCGCGCAACCGGGCCGGCTTCCTCGGACGCGGCATGGAAATGCTGCTGCGCGGCGTCAGCCTCAACCGGCGCATGCACAACAAGGCGTGGATCGCCGATGGGCGGATCGCGGTGGTGGGGGGACGCAACATCGGCGACGAGTACTTCGATGCCGCCACCGACACCAATTTCCTCGATCTGGACGCGGCCCTGCTGGGACCGGCGGTGCGGCAGACCGAGGCAATCTTCGATGCGTTCTGGAACAGCGGCTCGGTGATCCCGCTGCGCGCGCTCGCCCGCGACGACGGCGACGCGCTGGCCGAACTGCGTGCCGACGTGGACAAGGCGCAACGTTCGCGCCGGGCCGCGCCCTATCTGAAGCGGGTGGAGAATTCCCCCGGCGTGCGCGCCTTCGTCGAGGGACAGATGCCGCTGCACTGGCCCGCGATGGCGCAGGTCCATTCCGACCCGCCGGAAAAAGGCGCGGGCAACGGCAGCGAGGGTTGGCTGATCAACCGGCTGGTGCCGGCGGTTTCCGGGGCGCGGGAGCGGGTCTGGCTGATCTCGCCGTACTTCGTGCCCGGACGTGACGGCGTGACCTGGCTGGCCGGGCTGCGCCGGCGCGGCGTGGACGTCGGCGTGCTGACCAATTCGCTGGCGGCCACCGACGTGACCGCCGTGCACAGCGGCTACGCACCCTACCGGGTGCCGCTGCTGCGCGAGGGCGTGAAGCTGTATGAACTGATGCCACGCGGCGCGCCGGAAGACAGCAGCCTGTTCGGATCCAGCGGCGCCAGCCTGCACACCAAGGCGTTCGTGGTCGATGGCGCGTCCGGCTTCGTCGGTTCGTTCAATCTGGATCCACGCTCGGTCAGCCTCAACACCGAGATGGGCGTGTTCTTCGAGGACACCGACACCGCCGCCGAACTGGCCCAGCGTTACCGCGACAAGACCTCGCCCGCGCACAGCTACCGGCTGCGGTTGGTCGATGGCAAGCTGCGCTGGGACGATGGCTCGGTGACCCCTCCACGGACATGGGACCACGAACCCGGCGTCGGCCTGTGGCGCCGTGGCACCGTCAAACTGCTGGAATGGCTGCCAATCGAATCGCAGTTGTAGCGCCAGCCATTCCCCCCATTTCCCAACGGTGGGAGCGACGTAAGTCGCGATGCTTTTCAGCCATGCCGCCAACGGCAATCGCGACTCACGTCGCTCCCACAAATCGGCAAGGCGTCGGCCTGTGGCGCCGCGGCACCGTCAAACTGCTGGAATGGCTGCCAATCGAATCGCAGTTGTAGCGCCAGCCATTCCCCCAATTTCCCAACGGTGGGAGCGACGTAAGTCGCGATGCCTTCCAGCCATACCGCCTATGGCAATCGCGACTTACGTCGCTCCCACGAATCGGCAAGGCGTCGGCCTGTGGCGCCGTGGCACCATCACGCTGCTGGAATGGTTGCCAATCGAATCGCAGTTGTAGTGCCAGCCATTCCCCAAAATGTGGGAGCGACGTAAGTCGCGATGCTTTTCAGCCGTACCGCCTACAGCAATCGCGACTCACGTCGCTCCCACAAGCTCCCGCAAGGTGCCACAAGGTTGGTTGATGCCGTCAGGCCACCTTGAGGGTGGTCAACAGGCCCTTGGCGGCGCTGAATCGATCGGCGGCCTCCATCATCGGCAGCTTGATGCGAAGTTTGTCCGGGCCGTCCATGCTGTAGATGCGCGGCTGTTTCTGGATCAGCTGGATGACCGACATCGGGTCGATGTTCGGCTTGGGTTCGAACACGATGCGGCCGCCGGCCTCGCCCAGGTCGAGCTTGCGGATGCCCAGCGCGGTGGCGTCGAGCTTCAGTTCGGCGGCGGCGAACAGGTACTTCACCGGATCCGGCAGCAGGCCGAAGCGATCGACCATCTCCACCTGCAGATCGCGCAGTTCGTCGCGGTCGCGCGCGCTGCTGATGCGCTTGTACAGGGTCAGGCGGGTATGCACATCGGGCAGGTAGTCGTCCGGAATCAGCGCGGGCACATGCAGTTCGACCTCGGCGCCGCGTGCTTCCTGGCCCAGATCCGCATCCGGCAGCTTGCCCTGGCGGATCGAGCGCACCGCGCGCTCCAGCAGTTCGGTGTACAGGCTGAAGCCGATCTCGGCCATCTGTCCACTCTGGTCTTCGCCCAGCAGTTCGCCGGCGCCGCGGATTTCCAGATCGTGGGTGGCCAGCAGGAAGCCGGCGCCCAGTTCGTCCATCGCCGCGATCGCGTCCAGCCGGCGCTCGGCGTCGGCGGTCATGCTGCGCTTGTCCGGCACCACCAGATAGGCATAGCTGCGGTGGTGCGAACGGCCGACGCGGCCACGCAACTGGTGCAGCTGGGCCAGGCCGAAGCGGTCGGCGCGATGGATGACGATGGTGTTGGCGTTGGGGATATCGATGCCCGATTCGATGATCGTCGTGCACAGCAGCACGTTGAAGCGCTGCTTCTGGAAGCCGAGCATCACCTGTTCCAACTCGCGCTCGGGCATCTGTCCGTGGGCCACGCCGATGCGCGCTTCCGGTACCAGTTCTTGCAGATCGCGCTGCATGCGGCCGATGGTTTCCACGTCGTTGTGCAGGAAGTACACCTGGCCGCCGCGCGAAAGTTCGCGCTGGAAGGCTTCGCGCAGCAGGGTGCCATCCCACGGCGTGATGAAGGTCTGCACCGCCATGCGGTTGGCCGGCGGGGTGGCGATGATCGACAGGTCGCGCAGTCCGGCCATCGCCATGTTGAGCGTGCGCGGAATCGGCGTGGCGGTCAGGGTCAGCAGATGGACATTGGCGCGCAACGCCTTCAGCGCCTCCTTCTGGCGCACGCCGAAACGCTGTTCCTCATCGACGATGACCAGGCCCAGATCCTTGAACTTCACGTCCGGCTGCAACAGCCTGTGGGTACCGACGATCACGTCCAGCTTGCCCTCGGCCAGCTTCTCCAGCTCGGCCTTGATCTCCTTGGCGGTCTTGAAGCGCGACAGCACCTCCACCCGCAGCGGCCAGTCGGCGAAGCGATCGCGGAAGTTGCGGTAATGCTGCTCGGCCAGCAGCGTGGTCGGCACCAGCACCGCCACCTGCTTGCCGGCGCTGGCGGCGGCGAAGGCCGCGCGCACCGCCACTTCGGTCTTGCCGAAACCGACGTCGCCGCAGACCACCCGATCCATCGGCTGGCTGCTGCCCAGATCGCGCAGCACCGCCTCGATGGAGGCGTGCTGGTCCGGGGTTTCCTCGAACGGGAAGGCGGCCGCGAACGGTTCGTACATCGCCCGATCCACCGGCAGCGCCAGCCCGGCGCGGGCCTGCCGGCGGGCCTGGATTTCCAGCAGTTCGGCGGCCACGTCGCGGACCTTCTCGGCGGCCTTCTTCTTGGCCTTGGTCCACGCCTCGCCACCCAGCGAGTGCAGCGGCGCGGTTTCCACCGAGGCGCCGGAGTAGCGGCTGATCAGGTGCAACTGCGCGACCGGCACGTACAGCCGATCGCCCTTGGCGTATTCGATTTCCAGGTATTCGCCGGGCAGGCCGCCGGCTTCCAGCACCACCAGCCCGCGATAGCGGCCGACGCCGTGATCCTCGTGGACGATCGGCGCGCCTTCGCTCAGTTCGCCCAGGTCGCGGATGATGCTTTCCGGCTCGCGGCCGGTGCGCTTGCGGCGATAGGGCTGGGTGGCGCGTTCGGGGAACAGCTGGCGCTCGGTGAGCACCGCGACCGCGGGCGCGTCCAGGGCGAAGCCGTCTTCCAGCGGCGCGACCGCGATGCCGAAGCGGGTGCCGTCGGCGAGGAAGGCGGGCAGATCGTGCAGCACCGCCGGTTTCAGTTCGGCCGATTGCAGCACTTCCAGCAGCGCCTCGCGGCGGCCGGCCGAGTCGGCGGCGATCAGTACCCGGCCCGGGTAGTGATCCAGGAACGAGCGCAGCGCCTGGCCCGGCGCCTGATCCTTCTGCGCCAGCGGCAGCGTCGGCGAAGGCTGGTCGCCCAGCGGCGCGGCGTCGGCGTGGCGCGGGTGATCCGTTGCGCAGACTTCGATGCGCGAGGACTGGTTGAGGCGTTCGCGCAGGCTGTCCGGCGGCAGGTACAACTCCTCCGGCGGCAGCAGCGGGCGCTCGATGTCGTGGCGGCGCTGCTCGTAGCGGGCCTGCGTCTGCGTCCAGAACGCATCGGCGGCGGCGCTGGCGCCGTCGGCCAGCAGCGGCAGGGCGCGTTCGCCCAGATAGTCGAACAGGGTGGCGGTCTGCTCGAAGAACAGCGGCAGGTAGTACTCCACGCCGGCCGGCGCCAGCCCGGACTTCAGATCCTGGTAGAGCGCGCTGCGGCGGGTGTCGACATCGAAACGATCGCGCAGCAGGTTCATCGCCCGCGCCAGCGAGGCGTCGTCCAGCGGCACCTCGCGGCCGGGCAGCAACCGCACCGCGTCGGTCCTTTCCAGCGAGCGCTGGCTTTCCGGATCGAACTGGCGGATCGAATCGATGGTGTCGTCCAGCAACTCGATGCGCAGCGGCGCGTCGGCACCCATCGGATACACATCGAGCAGGCCGCCGCGCACGGCGAAGTCACCCGGATCCAGCACCTGCGGCACGTGCCGGTAGCTGGCCGTTTCCAGCCGGCGCTTCTCGGCGTCGAAGTCCAGCACCTGCCCGACCCGGTAGTCGAAGCTGCCGCCGACCACGTGGCGCAGTGGCGGCAGGCGCTGCATCAGCGTCTGCACCGGCACCACCACGATGCCGCGCTTCAGCGTGGGCAGGCGGTGCAGCGCGGCCAGGCGCTGGGAAACGATGTCCGGATGCGGGCTGAAGCGATCGTAGGACAGCGTTTCCCAGTCCGGAAAAGGCAGCACCGGCAGATCCGGGCGTCCCTGTTCGCCCAGCAGCGTGCGCAGGTCGCCTTCCAGTTGGTGCGCCTGGTGGTTGTCGCGGGCGATGGCGACGAGCGGGCCGTCGTGGGCGAGCGCCGCGCGGGCCAGGAACCAGGCCAGGGCGGATGGCGAGGCCGGTGCGCGCCACCAGGCGCGCGACTGGGCGCCGCGGGGCAGGGGAGGAACGGGCGTGGAGGAGGCGGAATTCGGATCGATGGTCATCGGCGCACAAAACAGCGGCAGCGCCGGAGGCGTCGTCCGCCACCAGCGCAAGGGACCGCCAGTTTACCGTGCCGCCGCTGCCGCCCGGGTAAATGCCGGCGCCGGCGCCGGCACCGTCGTCATTGCCGTCATTCGGCGGTGACCGGGTCGATCAGCGCGTGCACTTCGGCGATGCGGTTGGCGGGGAAACCGCCCATCCGCGCGTGTTCGCGGATCAGGTCTTCGTTGGGGGCCACGTAGATGCAGTACACCTTGTCGGCGGTGACGTAGCTCTGCAGCCACTGCACCTGCGGTCCCAGTTCCTCCAGCACCTCGCAGGACTTGCGCGAGAGGGCGCGCAACTCCTCCGCCGGCAACAGGCCGGCGCCGGGGAGGTCACGTTCGATCACATAGCGCGGCATGGGAATCTCCCGTGGTTCAGGGGCGTGCTTCGAACACCAGGTTGAACGGGGTCTGCGCCGCGCGCCGGAAGCGGCCGAAGCCGCCGGCTTCCATCACCGCGCGCAAGCGCGCCTCGCCGGCCTGCGCGCCCAGCGCCGGACCATGGCGGGCCAGCGACACCGGCACGCAGATCTGCGAGGAAGCGCCGTAGTAGACCCGGCCGACCGGATTGAGGTTGTCCTCGACGTTGTCGCCGGCGAACGGTTCCACCAGCAGGCAATGTCCATCCGGCTTCAGCGCCTGGCGGGCATGGCGCGCCGCGCCGACCGGGTCGGCCATGTCGTGCAGGCAGTCGAAGAAAGCGATCAGATCGAAGTCGCGTTCGCCATAACCGGTGGCGTCGGCGACCTCGAAGCGTGCATTCTCCAGCCCGGCCTCGCGCGCGCGTTCGCCGGCCACCCGGATCGACTCGGGATGGTAGTCGTAGCCGATGAAGCGCGAGCGCGGATAGGCGCGCGCCATCAGCAGGGTGCTGGCGCCGTGACCGCAGCCGACATCGGCGACCTGCGCGCCGGCGGTGAGCTTGGCGACCACGCCGTCCAGCGCCGGCAGCCATTCGCCGAGCAGGTGGGCGTTGTAGCCGGCGCGGAAGAACCGCTCGGTGCCATGGAACAGGCAGGCATGGTGATCGCCCCATTCGAGACCCGCGCCGGTGCGGAAGTTGTCCACGGTGCGATCCAGCGCGTGGAAGACCGCCTCGATGATGTAGTACGCGCCCGCCAGATCCACCGGGCTGGCCGGGTCGGCCAGGCACAGCGCCTGTTCGGGTTCCAGCCGGTACTCGCCGCTGCCCGGATCGTAGGTGACGTAGCCGCCGGCGGCCTGGTTGGCCAGCCATTCGCGCAGGTAGCGTTCGTGGGTGCCGGTGCGTTCGGCCAGCGCCGCGGGCGTGAGCGGCCCCTCCGCCAGCGCCTTGTACAGGCCCAGCCGGTCACCGGCCAGGATCAGGGTGGCGCTGATCGCCGCGCCGAGGTCCTCGACTGCCTTGCCGAGGAAGGTGTTGAGCCGGGTTTCGTCGATGCCCATCGGGGAGCCCTCCGACCGCACGCGGCAATGCCTGCCGCAGGCCTCCCCAGACAGTCATGATGACGGCGATGTCGGTGGCGGACGGCCGTCCGCCGGTCGGAAAGTGGCCCGCGCGCGGGGGCTTCCGGATCAGGTGACTTCGTTGAGGTCCAGCACCACCCGCACCAGGCCGGGTGCGGCATCGGCCTCGCGGACCTGCTTGAAGCCCAGCGACTGGGCCAGTTGCAGCATCGGCAGGTTGCTGTCGAGGACGTCGCCGTAGAGCCGGTCCAGCTTCTTCGAACGCGCCCATTTCACCAGCCGGCGCATCAGGTGGCGGCCCAGGCCCTGGCCGGCGATGAAATGGCTGACCAGGATGGCGAACTCGGCCTCGCGGGTGCGGTTGACCACTGACGCGCGCGCCACCGCGCCGACCAGCGCTTCGCCCGGCGGCAGCGATTCGGCGGCGACCAGCGCGAACTCGGTCTGCGGATCCGGCTGGCTCAGGCGCTGGGCCATTTCCGGGGTCAGTTCGCGCAGGGCGTACAGGAAGCGCTGGCGGATTTCGTCCGGTCCGAGCAGGGTGAAGGCGCCCTGGATGGGGCCGGCGTCCTCGGGTCGAATCGGGCGGATCAGCAACTCGCGCCCGCTGGGCAGGCGGAAGTGTTCATGCCAGGGGGGCAGTCGTTTCGGCGCGGTCATGTGATCATGCTCGCACGAAATCCCCCAGGCGGGCGAGGCGCCTGAACAGCGGTTCAGGCAGCGTGGCGTTTCCCGCGCAGCCGCCCGATCAGCATCGTGACCGCCACGATCAGGGCGCCGGCGACGATGCCGACACCGGCGTTGAACAGCATCGACAGCAGCCCGCCGAGCGCGCCCTGCGCGTACGGCTCGATGAAGTGGTGGAGGGCGCCGATGCCGTGCACCAGGATGCCGCCGCCGACCAGGAACATCGCGGCGGTGCCGGCGATGGACAGGAATTTCATCAGGTAGGGCGCGCTGTGCAGGATGCCGCGGCCCAGGGCGCGCTTGAAGCGCGGCCAGCCACCCTCGCGCTCGTCGCGGTTCAGCGCCAGGCCGGCGTCGTCGAGCTTGACGATGCCGCCGACCAGTCCGTACACGCCCACGGTCATGATCAGGGCGATGGCGACCAGGGTGAGCAGTTGTTCGGTGAAGGTGCGCCCGGCCAGGGTGCCGAGCGAGATGACGATGATCTCCGCCGACAGGATGAAGTCGGTGCGGACCGCGCCGCGGATGCGCTGCTGCTCGAAGGCGACCATGTCGACCTGTTCGTCCTGCACCGCGCGCACGCGTTCGGCGTGCTCCTGTTCGTCCTCGCCCTTGCCGTGCAGGAACTTGTGCGCCAGTTTCTCCACGCCCTCGTAGCAGAGGAAGGCGCCGCCGAGCATCAGCAGCGGGGTGATCAGCGGGATGTTGATGCCGCGCCCGTGCAGCCAGGTTTCCAGCGCGCTGATCGCCAGCGCGGCCGGCACCAGGATCGCCTTGTTGACCATCGATCCCTTGGCCACCGCCCACACCACCGGCAATTCGCGATCGGCCTTGATGCCGGAGACCTGCTGGGCGTTGAGCGCCAGATCGTCACCGAGTACGCCGGCGGTCTTCTTGGTGGCGACCTTGGTCATCGCCGAGACGTCGTCCAGCAGGGTGGCGATGTCGTCGATGAGGGCGAACAGGCTGGATCCGGCCATGGAGGAATGCGCAAGGAAGGGAGCGGCGATTCTCGCACAGCCTCCCGGCGGGATCGTGGCGACCGGCGCGCCTAGCCTGGACGCTTGCCGGGCGCGGCGGCGGTTTCGCGCTTGATCCACTCCAGCCGGCTGCTGGCGCCGGCTTCGCCCAGCGCGGTCTGCAAGGCGGGCAGCACGGGCGCGATGGCGGCGTCGAACTGCCAGGGCGGATTGATCACCAGCATGCCGCTGCCGTTGAGCCGCAGCGGCGAATCGTCCGGGCGGACCTGCAATTCGGCCACCAGCGCCGACTTGGCCGGCAGCGCGGCCACCTTGCGGAAGAACGGCAGCAGGCTGCGCCGCTGCTTGATCGGGTACCACACAGCATAGGTCGCGGCGGGCCAGCGTTGCAGGCCCTCGCGCACGGCATCGAGGATCTGCGGGTACTCCGCGTCCTGCGCTTCGTAGGGTGGATCGATCAGCACCAGCCCGCGCGCGAAGCGGGTTTCTCCGAGCCGCGGCGGCAGCAGGGCGCGCATCGCCGCGTAGCCGTCGCGCGCATGCACCGCGACCCGCGGGTCGTGGGCGAACAATGCCTTCAGTTCGGCCGCTTCCTCGGGTTGCAGCTCGCAGGCGGCCAGCCGGTCCTGCGCGCGCATCGCCTGCGCCGCCAGCAGCGGCGACCCCGGATAGGCCACCAGCGCGCCCACCGGATTGTCGGCCTGCACCGCGCGCAGGTAATCCTCCACCGGTGCCGGCAGGCGGGCGCTGTCGAACAGGCGGACGATGCCGCCATCGGCCTCGGCGGTCTTGCGGCTCTCGCTGGCGCCCAGCAGGTAACGCCCGCGGCCGGCATGCGTATCCAGCACGAAGAACGGCGTGTCCTTGCGCTTCAGTGCATCCAGCAGGGCCAGCAGCAGGACGTGCTTGAGGACGTCGGCGTGGTTGCCGGCGTGGAAGGCGTGGCGATAGTTCATCGGTGAAGTATGCCGGGATTCAACCGGTCGCCGGGAAAGCGGCGGTGCCCGTGCCGGTGCCAGTGATGGTGTCCGGGGACTCCCCGGCCTGTTCCCGCAGCCAGCTGCGCACGCGCGTCACCGCATCGTTGCCCGCGTGGCGCGGCGGCCACAGCAACCGGACCGGATGGCCTTCCAGCACCGGGCCGAAAGGCTGCACCAGGGTACCGTCGCGCAGTTCGCCGGCCACCAGCGCCAGGCTCGCCAGCAGCACGCCCTGGCCCGAGATCGCGGCCATGATGGCGTGCGACTCGTCGGAGAACATCCGCTCCGGCGCATCGCCCGCGGCCAGGCCGGCCTTGCGGAACCACAGCGGCCAATCGGGCGTGGCGCGATCGCGCTGCCGCCATTCGAAGCGCAGGCGCGGGAACGAGGCCAGCCGTGCCGGATCCCGCAGTTCCAGGCGCGGACTGCACACTGGCGCGAAACGGCAGCGCAGCAGGATTTCCGCGTGCAGAGCGGGCGGCGGCGTCCGGCCGTAGCGCAGGGCCAGGTCGGCCTGGCCCGCGAGCAGATCCACCGGCGCGTCGGAGGCATGCAGATGCAGATCGATGTCCGGATGCGCCTCGGCGAACGCCGGCAGCCGCGGCAGCAGCCACTGCGCCGCGAAGCCGCGGGTGGCCGAAACCGTGACCGCCAGGCGCGGCGAGGGCGCGCGCAGCGCCGCCAGGGTCTGGCCGATGCTGTCGAAGCTGTCGCGCAGCACCGGATACAGCCGCTGGCCGGCCTCGGTGAGCGCCACCCGCCGGGCCTGGCGGGTGAACAGCGGCAGGCCAAGGCGATCCTCCAGCAGGCGGACCTGGTGGCTGACGGCGGTGGGGGTGAGTGCGAGTTCCTCGGCGGCCCGCCGGAAGCTCGAATGCCGCGCGGCCGCTTCGAACACGCGCAGTGCATTCAGCGATGGCAGGCGGGTAATTGGATGAATTTCATTCATCTGTATGGATTCGCAAATATCGTTTTCTTCGAGGCTTAAGTCTCGGGAAAATACCCATCATGCACCTGTTCCGGTGCGCTGACAAAGATGAGTAAAAATGAACCTCCTGTGCATCGACTCCAGCGCCCGCGCAGGCCGCTCGGACCAGCAGGCGCATGGCTCGCACACCCGTCGTCTCAGCGCCGGATTCCTCCATCGCTGGAAGGCGCGGCGTCCGCACGACCGGGTGGTGCATCGCGACGTGGGCCTGCATCCGCCCGCGCCGGTCACCGGCGACTGGGTGCGCGCGGCGTTCACCCGGCCGGAACAGCGCGACCAGCGGATGCGCGAGACCCTGCGCGAGAGCGATGCCCTCGTGGACGAGCTGATTGCCAGCGAGCTGATCGTGATCGCCGCGCCGATGTACAACTTCGGCATGCCGGCCCCGCTCAAGGCATGGATCGACAACGTGGTGCGGGTCGGGCGCACGTTCGGCTTCGACCGCGGCCGGGCCGGGGAGCCGTACTGGCCGATGCTGGCCGGACAGGGCCGGCGACTGGTCCTGCTGGGCGCGCGCGGCGATTTCGGTTATGAGCCGGGCGGACGCCTGGCGCATCTGAACCATGTCGAGGATGGCATTGCCGTGCCGCTGGCATACCTGGGCATCGATCGGGTGGACCGCATCGCGGTGGAGTACGACGAATTCGCCGATGCGCGCCTGGCCGGTTCGCTGGCGGCGGCCGAGGCCGAACTGGATGCGCTGGTGCCGCGCCTGATCGCGGACATGGCCGGGGACGCCGGTGCGTCCCCGGTCCGGACGGCGACAGGCTGAGGCAGCGCGCGTGGCGGCATGCGCGGGGGCCGACTATCCTGTGCCGCATGCCGCTGATCCTGATTGCCGAAGACGAAGCCGCCATCGCCGACACCGTGCTGTACGCGCTGCGCAGCGAAGGACTGGAAACCGAGCATTGCCAGCTCGCCCGCGAGGTCGTGCCGCGGGTGCGCGCCGGCGGCGTGGACGTGGTGGTGCTGGACGTCGGCCTGCCCGACGCCAGCGGCTTCGACGTCTGCCGCGAACTGCGCGCCTTCAGCGACGTACCAGTGATCTTCCTGACCGCGCGCAACGACGAGATCGACCGTGTGCTGGGGCTCGAACTGGGCGCGGACGACTATGTCGCCAAGCCGTTCTCGCCGCGCGAACTGGTCGCGCGGGTGCGCGCGCGGCTGCGCCGGCTGCATCCGGCCGCGCCGGCCACGCCGGATGCGGGCTGGATCCGCCAGGGCGGTTTCGCCATCGACCGCGACGGGCACCGGATCCATTACCAGGACCGCCCGCTGGATCTGACCCGCTACGAATACGCCCTGCTGGCGGCGCTGCTGCAACGGCCCGGCGCCATCCTCAGCCGCGCGCAATTGATGGATCGTGGCTGGGACAGCGATGCCGAGAGCATGGATCGCACCGTCGACACCCACATCAAGACGCTGCGCGGCAAGCTGCGCGCGGCCGGCGCGGATCCGGATCCGATCCGCACCCATCGCGGCCTCGGCTACGCCATCGAGCTCTGATCATGCGCCTGGGCGCCCGCCTGTTCCTCGCCTTCTTCCTGATTGTCGGGCTGGCCGCGTTCTTCGTGATGCGGGTGTTCGTCAACGAGGTCAAGCCGGGCGTGCGCCAGGCGATGGAATCCACCCTGGTCGATACCGCCAACCTGCTGGGGGTGATGGCCGCCGACGATCTGAAGGCCGGCCGCATCGCCGATGGCGAGTTCGCGGCCAAGGTGGCCGAAGCCGCGGGACGTGATCTGCGTGCCCGCATCTGGAGTTTCCCCAAGCGCCATATCGAGTACCGGGTGACCGTCACGGATGCGCGCGGGATCGTGGTCTACGACTCGCAGGGCCGCGACGTCGGCCGCGACAACTCGCGCTGGAACGACGTTTACCTGACCCTGCGCGGCGAATACGGGGCCCGCTCCAGTCCGGAGACGGCCGACGATCCGGAGCGCACGGTGATGCACGTGGCCGCGCCCATCCGCGACGGCGACCGGTTGATCGGCGTGCTGACCGTGGCGCAGCCCAACCACACCATCGATCCCTTCATCACCGCCAGCCAGCGCAGCATCATGCGCCGCGGCGCCTGGCTGATCGGCCTGTCCGCGCTGATCGGCGTGTTGATCACCTGGTGGCTGGTGAGCGGCATCCGCCGATTGAACCGCTACGCCCAGGCGGTGGCCGCCGGCGAGCCGGTGCCGCCACCCAGGCCGCGCCGCGACGAGATCGGCGATCTGGGGCGCGCGCTGGAGGCGATGCGGCGCAAGCTGGAGGGCAAGGCCTACGTCGAGCAGTACGTGCAGTCGCTGACCCACGAGATGAAGAGTCCGCTGGCGGCGATCCGGGGCGCGGCCGAGCTGTTGCAGGAACCGCTGCCGGAAGCCGAACGGCAGCGCTTCGCCCGCAACATCCAGACCCAGGAACAGCGCCTGACCGAGACCATCGACAAGCTGCTGGCGCTGGCCGAGGTGGAACAGCATGGCTGGTTGCAGAAGCGCCAGACGGTGACGGCGGACGAATTGCTGGAAGCCGTGCGCGAGGCCGCCGAGATGCGCGCCGCCGGCCTGGACCTGCGCGTGCGCGGCGCGCCCGGCATGCGCCTGAGCGGCGATCCCTTCCTGCTCCGGCAGGCGCTCAACAACCTGCTCGACAACGCCATCGCATTCTCGCCGCCCGGCGCGGAGGTGGTGCTGGCCGCCGAAGCCACCGACGATCGCGTCCAGCTGAGCGTGCGCGATCATGGGCCGGGCATCCCCGACTACGCGCACGAACGCATCTTCGAGCGCTTTTATTCGCTGGCCCGTCCGGGCAGCGGCCTGCGCAGTTCCGGCCTGGGCCTGCCGTTCGTGCGCGAAGTCGCGCGCCTGCACGGCGGCGACATCCTCCTGCGCAACCACCCCGACGGCGGCGCCGAAGCCGTGCTGACCCTGCCCGCGGCCTGATCGAATCCCCATCTTGTGGGAGCGACGTAAGTCGCGAAACCCTGCTTGGTCGAATCGCGACTTACGTCGCTCCCACAAAGGGGAGAGGTACCGGCACCCACTTCACACAGACTTCAAATCCGCTTCCACGCCCGCCCACCGGCTGACATCAGGCTTGGTCCATCTCCACACCCGGATGGGCGAAGACATGAAGTCGTTGAAGCTGTTGTTGCGGTTCCTGACCGTGGGCGGTCTGGTGCTGCTGTTGATGATTCCGCTGCTGATGGTGCGCGGCGTGATCAGCGATCGCGAGCGTTACCAGGCGCAGGCGGTGGAGCGCATCGCCGAGAGCATGGCCGGCCCGCAGCAGGTCATCGGACCGCTGCGCGTCGTGCCGTGGCAGAAGACCAGCAACACCACGGTGGTCAACGCCGAAGGCAAGCCGGAAATCCGCCAGGAGACCGTGCATGGCTACGTGCTGCAGACGCCGAGGACGTTGCAGGCCGGCGGCGGCCTGAAGCCTGCGCTGCGCCGCATCGGCCTGTACGACGTGCGCACCTACCAGTGGTCGGCGCGGATGAGCGCGCACTTCGAGGCGCTGGCGCTGGAGCCGGTGGACGGCCGCACCTATGGCAAGCCCGTCCTGGTGATGGGACTGAGCGACGTGCGCGGCCTGGTCGGCACGCCGGTCGTCAAGGTCGACGGACGCACGCTCGCTTTCGAGGGCGGCACCGGCGCGATGTCCGCGCGCATGAGTGGCGTCCACGCGGTGCTGGGCGGCGAAGGCGGCGCGCCGCTGCCGGCCAGCGACGTGCAACTGGATTTCGGCCTGGCCGGCACCGAGTCGCTGGGCATCAGCCCGATCGCCGACAGCAACCGCATCGATATCCATTCGGCGTGGCCGCATCCGCTGTTCGGCGGTCGCTTCCTGCCGACCCAGCGCACCGTCGAGGCCGACGGCTTCACCGCCAACTGGGAGATCTCCTCGCTGGCCAGCAACGCGCAGACCCAACTGGCCGGCACCGAAGGCGAATTCACCCGGCGCATGCCGCTGACCGGCCAGGTCGCCATCGACGCGTCTTCCGAAGGCCCGTCGCTGACCCGCATCGACAGCGCCGACATCCATCTGGTCGATCCGGTGGACATCTACACCCAGGCCGATCGCGCCAGCAAGTACGGCATCCTGTTCGTCGTGCTGACCTTCGTCGGTTTCGCCCTGTTCGAACTGATCAAGCGCTTGCCGATTCACCCGCTGCAGTACCTGCTGGTCGGGCTGGCGCTGGCGATCTTCTTCCTCCTGCTGCTCAGCCTGTCCGAGCACATCATGTTCTGGAAGGCCTACCTGATCTCGGCGGCGGCCTGCATCGGCCTGCAATTCTTCTACCTGTCCGGGGTGCTGCGCAGCTGGCTGCGCGCGGCCGGCTTCGCGGCGATGCTGACCGCGCTGTACGGCGTGCTGTACATGCTGTTGCTGTCGGAGACCAATGCGTTGCTGATGGGCACGTTGCTGCTGTTCGGTATCCTGGCGGTCATCATGTGGGTCACCCGCAAGGTGGACTGGTACGAACTGGGCGCGAGCCAGCGCTGAGGCCCGCCGTGCTGGATCAACCGACCCTGCATCGCCGCGCCCGCCGGGTGTTGCCCGCCTGCCTGCACACCGAGGCCGTCATCGCCCTCGACGGCGATGAGGGCCGGCCCGCCGGCACCAGCGAGCGTTCGCTGGCCACGCTGCTGCTGCCGCTGCAGCACGTGCACCGGGGCTGGCTGGGGTTCCGGCTGGCGACGGAGACGCGCAACGCGCTGCGCAGCCGCCCGATGAGGTTCCTGCAGGACGCGACGGAGGCCAGGGAAGGTCTTTCGCGGCATGCCGTCCCCATCGTCTGGGGACCCTGGCAGGCGGCGGGAGAGCCGCCGCGCGTCCCGTGCTACACGGCGTGCTCGCGGGATGGACGTGCCCGCCTATGGCTGCTGCCCGACTCCGGCATCGTGGTCTATGCCTGGGACGATCGCCGATGGCCGTCGACGGGAGACGCCGACCGATGCCGGTGATGCTGGTGGGGACGGTGCTGATCCTGCTGTGCTACGTCATGGCGGCGGTGATTTCCTGGCGCCTGTACGGAGTGCTGTTCCTGCTGCCGCAACTGCTGTTGTCGCTGCTGTGGTTGCAGCATTGCCATGCATCATCGCAGCCGGGTCACGACGGCGGACCCGGCGAGGGATTCGGGGTGCTGATGGTGATGGCCACGCAGGCGATGCTGATCGTGGGCGGCCTGCTCGCGGGCGCGGCGGTGGCGATGGGGCGCTGGGTTGCCGGCGCGGATGTCGAGCCGCCGCCGGGCGGGACCGGCGACAAGCCCATGACGTGATCGTGCGTGGTCAGGTCGACGCTGCGGTAAAGTTCGCGGATGGATTCCCGCTTCGACATCCGCGTGTTCCGCGGACCGGACATCGGGCCGTGGCTGGCCGACGTGGCGCGCCTGCGCGTGGCCGTGTTCCGTGACTGGCCCTATCTGTACGAAGGCGATTTCGACTACGAACGCGATTACCTGTCTGCCTATGCGGGGTCGCCGCGCAGCGTGTTTGTGCTGGCGCTGGAAGGGGAGCAGGTGATCGGCGCGTCCACCGGACTGCCGCTGCTGGACGACGGCGAAGCTTTCCGCCAGCCGTTCCTGGCATCGGAGATCCCGCCGGACGAGGTGTTCTATTTCGGCGAATCGGTGCTCTTGCCGGAGCATCGCGGCCGTGGCATCGGCCATGCCTTCTTCGACCGGCGCGAGGCGCATGCGCGCGCGCTGGGCGGTTTCCGCTGGACCGCGTTCTGCGCGGTGGATCGCGAGCCGGAGGATCCGCGCCGGCCGGTGGAACATCGCGGCAACGACGCGTTCTGGCACAAGCGCGGCTACCGGCGCAGGGACGGGATGACCATGCAACTGGCGTGGAACGAAATCGATCGCGGCGAAATCCCGCATGCGCTGACGTTCTGGCTGCGTCCGCTGGAGGCCGCGCCATGAAGGTGGCCGTGGCCAAGTACCCGATCCAGGCACCGCGCGATTTCGCCGCGTTCGCCGAACGACTGGCGCGATTGCTGGGCGATGCGGCAGCGCAGGGCGCGAAGGTGGCGGTACTGCCCGAGTACCTGTCGCTGGAACTGGCCGCGACCTTCGCGGCGGAGGTGCGCGGCGATCTGGAAGCCTCGCTGGCGGCGACCCAGGCGCTGCATGCGGACTGGATGGGGCTGTTTCCGAAGCTGGCGACGGAACTGCGCATGCACGTGGTGGCCGGCTCGTTCCTGCTCGCGGTGGGCGAACGACGCTACCGCAATCGCAGCTACTGGTTCGCGCCCGATGGCCGCCACGGCTGGCAGGACAAGCTGCAACTCACCGGTTTCGAGAAGGCGACCGGCGTGATCGAGGGCGGCGACGCGCTGAATGTGTTCGATGTCGAGGGTGTCCGTGCCGGCGTCGCGGTCTGCTACGACAGCGAGTTCCCGCTGCCGGTGCGCGCGCAGCACGAAGCCGGCGCACGCCTGCTGGTGGTACCCAGTTGCACCGATACCGAGGCCGGCGCCACCCGGGTGCGGGTCGGCTGCCTGGCGCGCGCGCTGGAAAACCGTTTCTTCGTGGCCCAGGCGGTTACCGCCGGCATCGCCGAATGGAGTCCGGCGCTGGACGTGAATACCGGCGAGGCGGCCCTGTTCGCGCCGATGGATCGCGGTTTTCCCGCCGATGGCGTGCTGGCGCAGACCCGTGGTGATGAGGTCTGGGCCGTCGCCGATCTCGATTTCGACGCGCTGGAGGCCAGTCGCGGGCAGGCGCAGGTGGCCAACGATCGCGACTGGACCGGACAGGGCATTCCCGCACTGCGGCGCGCCCGCCGCGAACCGTTCCGCTGAGCCCGGCTCTCGCTGGCTCTCCCCCCGACCATGACTGATGGCAGGGGGACCATGACCTTTGGCCGGGGCAGACTCGATCCTTTATGCACATTCGGGGACGGACCCGGGGAGAGCAGGGGCGTGTTGAAGCGGAGCGTGATGGCGTTGTGCCTGGGCCTGGCCGGAATGGCGCAGGCGAATGAACCGGTGGACCTGGACATGGTCAACCGCATCCGCCAGGAGGCATTCCACCGGTCGCAGGTGATGGCGACCTTCGGCCACCTGACCGAGGAAATCGGGCCGCGCCTGACCAACTCGCCCGGCATGGCGCAGGCCAATGCCTGGTCGCGCGGCAAGTTCACCGAATGGGGACTGTCCAACGTCCATGACGAGGCGTTCGACGACTTCGGCCGCGGCTGGACCTATCGCTCGGCGAGCGTTGAGCTGCTGGCGCCGCGGGTGACCTCGCTGCGCGCGGTGCCCAAGGCCTGGACGCCGGGCACGCAGGGCCCGGTCGAAGGCGAGGCGGTGGTCGTCACCCTCAAGACCAAGGCGGACCTGGACAAGTACAAGGGCAAGCTGAAGGGCAAGATCGTCCTGCTCAGCGAAGCCCGCGAGTACAAGCCCGGCACCGAGCCGGATTCGCGCCGCTACGACGAAGCCGGCCTGACCGAACTGCTGTCCTTCAGCGTGCCCAAGGACACCAACCCGGCCGATCGCGGCAAGCGCCTGGCCGAGTACCGGCAGCGCCAGGATCTGGTGCAGGCGACCAACCGTTTCCTGACCGAGGAAGGCGCGCTGGCCGCGCTGAGCATCAGCGGCTGGGACAACGGCATCATCCGGGTCGGCGGTGGCGGTTCGCGCCGCGCCGGCGAGCCGGCCGGCATTCCGGAACTGGCGGTGGCGGCCGAGCACTACAACCCGCTGCTGCGCGCGATCGAGCGCAAGCAGGACGTGCGCCTGCGCATCAACGTGGACGCGCAGTTCACCAGCGAGACCAATGATCCCGGCTACAACACGATTGCCGAGATCCCGGGCAGCGGCAAGGCCGACGAGATCGTGATGATCGGCGCGCACATGGACTCCTGGCACGCCGGTACCGGCGCGGCCGACAACGCCGCCGGCGTGGCGGTGATGATGGAGGCCATGCGCATCCTCAAGGCGGTGGGCGCCAAGCCGCGCCGCACCATCCGGGTGGCGCTGTGGAGCGGCGAGGAGCAGGGCCTGATCGGTTCGGCGGCCTATGTCGCCAAGCACTTCGCCGACTATCCGGAAGCCACCGATCCGGAACAGAAGAAGCTGCCGCGCTACTTCCAGGAGCGCACCGGCCCGTTGCAGCGCAAGCGCGACTACGACAAGTTCTCGGCCTACTTCAACCTGGACAACGGCTCCGGCAAGATCCGCGGCATCTACGCGCAGGAAAACCAGGCGGCGATGCCGATCTTCGAAGCCTGGCTGAAGCCGTTCAACGACGTCGGCGCCACCATCGTCACCGTGCGCAACACCGGCAGCACCGACCACGTTTCGTTCGATCGCGTCGGCCTGCCGGGCTTCCAGTTCGTGCAGGACGGCCTGGACTATTTCAGCAACGTCCACCACAGCGATCTGGATACCTACGATCACGCGGCGCCGGAAGACCTGAAGCAGGCGGCCGCGATCCTGGCCTCGTTCGCCTACCACGCCGCGATGCGCGAGCAGAAACTGCCGCGCAAGCCGCTGCTGGAAAACTGAGCAGCATCCCCTGATGTGAAGAAGGCCGGATTCGCAGGAATCCGGCCTTCTTTTTTCCAGCGGTGTCCGGTCCGCTCAGGCGAACAGCGACACGCCCGGCACCAGCCACAGCGACAACCCGGCCAACGCCGAACCGATCACGGTGGCCGCCAGCACGTCGCTGGGATAGTGCAGGCCCAGCACCACGCGCGACACCGCCACGCAAGCGGCGAACGGAATCAGCAGCACCGCCAGCGCGGGGTAGTGGGCCAGCGCGACCACGGTGAAGGCGACCGCATGCAGGGTATGGCCGGAGGGGAAGCTGAATTCGTCCAGCGGCGCGATCCAGGCGCGGATCCGCACGTCCGAGGCGAACGGGCGCGGGCGCCGGGTCCAGCGCTTGAGCAGCTTGTACAGGGTCAGTGCGATCACGCCGGTGGCGGCCAGGTGCGCGGACGCGGCCAGGCCGTCCAGTCCGTCCACGACGATCAGCGCGCCCATCAGCACGTACCAGAACACGCCGTCGCCCAGGCGGCTGATCACCGCGAAGAAGCGGCGCACGCCCTGCCATTCGCCCCAGCGGTTGGCGCGCAGGCACCAGCCTGCGTCGCGGCCCTGGAGCGCGTTACGCGGTAGCGACGTTCTCATGCGGCCTCCTTTGTCCGGCCAGTCCGGCCAGCAGGTTGTCGAAATCGGTGGCGACCTGTTCCGGGCGCAGCACGCGCACGGCCTCGCTGGCGGCGTCGCCCAAGCGCCGACGCAGCGCGTCGTCGGATCCCAGCTGCGCGGCCGCGGCCACGAACGCATCGTCGTCGCGCACCGCGAAGCCATGCACGCCGCTGCGCAGGTGCTCGCGCGCGGCGCCGTAATCGAAGGCCACGGTCGGCACGCCACTGGCCATCGCTTCCAGGGTCACGTTGCCGAAGGTTTCGCTGTGGCTGGGGAACAGGAACAGGTCGCCGCTGGCGAAATGCCGCGACAGCGCCGGGCCGCGCTGCACCCCGCAGAACACGAAATCGGGATTGGCCGCCGCCAGCCGCTCGCGCGCCGGGCCGTCGCCGACCCAGACGAAACGCGCGTCGGGGCGTTCGCGCTGGATCGCGCGGAACGCCTGCACGGCCAGGGTCAGGTTCTTTTCGGCGGCGATGCGACCCACGTAGATCGCCACCGGCGTGTCCGCGCCCGCGCCCCATTCCGCGCGCAGGCCATGATCCCGATGCACCGGCGAGAACTGCGAGGTATCGACCGCGCGCGCCAGCCGCACCACCCGCGCGAAGCCCTGCGCGGTCAGGAATTCCTGCAGCTCGCGGGTCGGCACCAGGGTGGCGTCGGCGCCGTTGTGGAAACGCCGCATCCAGCGCATCGCGGTCTGTTGCAGGAACGCCGCGCCGTAATCGCGCATGTATTCGTCGAAGCGGGTGTGGAAGCCGGTCGCGACCGGAATGCCCAGCCGCCGCGCCGCGCGCAGCGCCGACCAGCCCAGCGGGCCTTCCGTGGCGACATAGATCGCGTCCGGCGCGGATTCGCTCCACAGCCGGGCCAGGCGGCGCGCCGCCGGCAGGCCGAATTTCAGTCCGGGGTAGCGGGGCAGTGCCGCACCGCGCACCAGGGTGGTGTCGTCGAGTTCGCGCGGGTCGCCTTCCTGGCGCGGCCGGACCAGCGAGACCCGGTGCCCGCGCGCGCGCAGACCCTGTTCCAGCCCCTGCACGGTCAGGGCAACGCCGTTGACCTCGGGCGGATAGGTTTCGGTGACGATGGCGTACCGCATGCGCAACTCCACGTTTTGCGCATGGTGGAGACCGGCCATGAAACCCGTATTGCAGTTACATGGCGTTCGCGTGACAGAGGGCGGGATGGGGGAAAGGATGCCTTCGGAAGCATGGACCCGAAAGCAAATGCCCCCTTTGAAAAAGGGGGCGTGGCACCTGCGAAAGCAGGTGACGGGGGAGTTGACCAGCCATTCGGCTGTTGAGAAGCGCTTGCTCTTGGCGCAAAAAACAAATTA
>OFDB01000043.1_pt1 | contig 30915 bp, 23 predicted proteins | sample 1521001 | NCBI WGS metagenome assembly OFDB01 (sample SAMEA2532531, study PRJEB24079) | metagenome | biome: bacteria; feature: seaside; material: soil | place: India | collected 2012-02-01 | depth 0.1 m | reverse complement strand
TGAACCCCCGATAAAGCACAAAGCGCCCTCTTCCGGCGCTGCGCGCCACCTTCTCCCGCAAGCGGGAGAAGAGTTCATCACCGCACCTACACAGCCGGCAACACCGCCACGCAATCGGCATCCAGCTTCAAATCCGCCAGCGCATCCGCGCGGGTTTGTCCGCGATTGAGCAAGGCGATGGGCTTGCCCGCCTCATGCGCGATGCGGGCGAAACGGAACCCCGAATAGACCATCAACGAAGAACCCACCACCAGCAGCGCCTCCGACACATCCAGCGCTGCCAGCGCCCGCGCGTAACGATCACGCGGCACGTTCTCGCCGAAAAACACCACGTCCGGCTTCAGCATCCCACCGCAGACATCGCAGGCCGGCACCCGGAACCGGCTGAAATCCAGCCCCTCCAGATCCGCATCCCCATCCGGCGCGGTCGCCGCCCCCAGCCCATGCCAATCGGGATTCGCATCGTGCAGCCGTTCCTGCAACGCCGCCCGCGCAGACAACGCCCGGCATTGCAGGCACACCACCTGATCGATGCGCCCATGCAGATCGATCACATCGCGGCTGCCCGCACGTTCGTGCAGACCATCGACGTTCTGGGTCAACAACTGCGACAACCGCCCATCCTGCCAGGCCGCCAAGGTCCGGTGCGCCGCATTCGGCAGCGACTTCGCCATCCGCGGCCAACCCACAAAACTGCGCGCCCAGTAACGCGCATTGGTCAGCGGTTCCCCGGTGAACGCCTGATACGTCACCGGCGGCGTGCGCTTCCATTGACCGTCGGCGTCGCGATAATCCGGAATCCCGGACGCCGTGCTGCATCCCGCTCCCGTCAGCACGAACACACGGTCAAACGGCAGCAGCCACTCGCGCAGGCGATCAGCGGCTTCGGTGTGCGGGGCGATCAAGGCAATCGACATGCCGCCATCATACGGTGGTCAAGGCATGGGAATGCATCACCTTTCATACCAAGATTCCGCTTGGAATCTTGGGGCCAGATAATCCCTCATGAAAGCATTCCTACCCTATTCCGACCAAGGCGCGACGCGAATCCTGACTACCAGCAGCCGTAAACATTCGCTACAGCGAGATTAATCCTAAAGCTAAACCAGTAGATCAGAGAAGACAGTCCCAACTATTTCCTTATTATTACTGATGACCAACATCCACGAGTATTCACCATAGCGACTAGGCAATATTTGATCTAAGATTTTTTTCGCCCCCTCGCCAATCGACCGCACCAACTCCGAGTCGACGTCAGTCTCCAGCTTAGCTGTGACTAGAATAAATTGCCCGCCATCCTGGACTTCTGTCTTTATATCGCGCAGACCTTGCCGCTCAAGAAAACGGAGCTCAAGAACTATCTTTTCTGCAAGTTTTTCCCAGTTGTTTGACATTTTCACAATAGATAAGGAAAAAGCGGTGCCGGCTTGTAAAGCATTTCGTATGCATCCGGCGGAATAGCACATCCTTTTCGTTGAGCCTGTTCAATCAGTCCCCGCAGCCCAAATCGCAATCCCTCATACCTGATTACATGCCCATTCCACGTTCCATACCCGGCCAAGTCACCACCAGGATTTGAGTACTTAGCAAGGTTATAGAGATTCCGAGGATCAGTCGCAAGCTCGTTCCATTTCTTTTTCATTCCCGCTACGTGGGCGGCTATTTGGAGCGCAAGACGCTCACAATCCTCATTACCTTCGTTACATGAAATGGGCTTATCAAGAGTATCGCAGGCCGATGTCGTGTTTGGAATCGCCATAAGCACTGCGCCAACTCCAATTGCCACCATCAAGGGGACAGAACAGACAGTGCCTGCGGCTTTCACCGGAACATCGCCCCACCAAGGAAACGGCATAGTGACCGGGCGGAGTCCAGCGGAATCAAGATAATTGAAAGGACTCGAAAAAGCGTAGGAATATGTAGTTCCTCCACCTTGCAATCCGATTGGATCACTCTCGACGTATCGTCCTGAACCGGAATCGTAGTCCCTGAAGTAGTTGTAGTTGAGCATTGAGGCGGTGTCATACCGCTGCCCCGGGAACCGCATGTCGAGCACGAAGGGGATGCCATCTCCATCCGGGTCCTGTTGTGGCGCCGTACTGCCGAAGGCTTCGCCCTTCAAGTCCCAGGTCCACACCGGTACGTTGCGGGCCGCTTCAATGACCACCCGCGGGCTGCCCAGGTGGTCGGGCTGGAGGTAGTGCAGTTGCTGGCCGTTGGCCAGCAGGCCCACCGGCAGGTCATCCATCCATAGCGCCTGCTGGACGGGCGTGCCGGTGTCGTCATAGTCGCCCAGCCAGTGACCGGCTTCGTCGTAGACCGTGTAAGTGCTGGCGGTGCCCAGGTAACGCCGGACCTGTTCGCCGCGGCCGTTGTAGGCGTATTGGCGGGTGGTCACGCCCGCCTGCTGCACGAGGCTCATCCGGTTGGCGTCGTTGTAGGCGAAGCCGCGAGCGCCACCAATGGCGGTGGTGTTGCCCATCGCGTCATAGCTGCGCGGCACACCGGCCACGTCCATGAGGCGATGGCTGGTCGTGGGGTAGCTGTAGGCCGCCGTGCCCGCCGCCGTGGTGTGGGCGGTGCGGTTGCCGGTGGCGTCGTAGGCATAGACGTCAATGGCCGCCTGGGTCGGGCCGTCCTCGGTCCGGGTCAGCCGGCCCAGGGCGTCATAGCCGAAGCGGATGGCCGGGTTCGCCACGCCCTGGGCGGTACCCAGTTTCGTCAGGTTGCCCACCGCGTCATAACCAAAGCCCAGCGACAGGCCGCCGGTGTTGGGGTCTTCGATGGTGAGCGGGCGGTAGTCCTGGTCCACCGTCCGGCTCAAGGTACGGCCGTTGCCAAAGGTCCAGCCGGCCACCGGGCCAAAGGGGTGGTACGTGGCCTGGTTCAGCAGCACCTGCCGAGGCTGGCCGCTGCGGGTGACGCCCACTTCGGTCACCTGTCCCTGCGCGTTGCGGCCGTAGTCCACCGTGGTGCCGTCCGGGTAGACCATGGCCTGCAGGTTGCCAACCAGGGTGTAGGCGTAGCGGACCACGAAGCTCACCCCGTTCGTGGTCTGCACCTTGCGCACCAGATGACCAAAGCGGTTGTAGCAGTAGCGGGTGCTGCCGCTGGCATCGTCCAGTCCGCTCAGCCGGCCCACGCCGAAGGTCTCTCCGGCCTCGCAGACCGTGGGGACGCTGTCGTAGGTGTAGCTGACATTGAGGGCGGTGTCCGGGTAGTTCACCGCCGTCAGCCGGTTCAGCACGTCATAGGCGTAGGTCGTGGTGACCCCGCGCGCGTCGGTCTGGCTGGCGCGGTTGCCGGCGCTGTCGTAGGTGTAGGTGGTGGTGCCGGTATCCGGGCTGTGCAACCGGGTCAAATCCCCCAACCCGTTGTAGGTGTAGCTGGTGTCCAGGCCCTTGGGGTCGGTGACCTTCGTCAGGTTATCCAGCGCGTCGTACTGGAACTTCGTCTCGGCAGCAATGCCGCCCACGTCCTGCAAGGTGCGCGCCAGCCGGTTGAGCGGGTCGTGGTCATTGTCGGTCACCCGGCCCAGGGCGTCAGTGACCGTATTGAGGTTGCCGTTGGCGTCGTAGGTGAAGTCGGTCGGATGGGCCTGGGCATCGGCCTGGGTCGCCAGTTGGCCCAGTTGGTTATAGACCCGGCTCAGGCTGCGCTTGAGCGCGCCCCCGGCGTCCTTCGTCTCCTCGGCGATACGGTTGCTGGCATTGTCCAGGGTGTAGTGAATCGTATTGCCGGCGTTGTCGGTGATGTCGGTCAGGCGATGGGCCTGGTCATAGGTGTAGTGGGTGAAAGCCCCATCGGGCTGGGTCACCCGCTGCACCAGGCCGGTCGGCCAGTAGGCAATGCGGGTGATGGCGTCATCGGTCTCCACCGCATCATCCGGTCCCCGCACCTTGCTGGCCGTCAGCCAGCCGCGCGAATGGTACTCGAAGTCGGTGATGACCCCGTTCGGGTCCTTGACCGACAGCACACGGCCGCCGCCGTCGTACCTCAGGGTCTCGGTCACCTGGCCCTGGGCGTTGGTGACCTTCCAGAGGTCGCCTTTGCGGTGTGGGCATGTCGTTGGCGCAGTCGCACAGGTGGTGTCATCGCTGGGGTAGTACGTGTAGGTGGTGGTGTCGGCTGCATCTGTTCGGGCACCGTCGACCGAGGTGATGAGCCCCAACAGCGGGCAAGCGCCGACATCAATCCCGGGCTGCTCGCAGTAGGAAGTAGTAGCCGTGCGCGAACTTCCGAGCGCAGGCTCCACCACGGAATACGTCAGTACCTGCCCGCGGGCGTTGTAGTTCCACGTCGCCCGCTGCTTCAGCGCATTGGCGGCATCGAAGGTCTCGCGCTGGACTGGCTTGCGGAATGTGGCGTGCCAACTCGTCTCAACCGTGCGCTTGGCGCCCGACGTACTGCCAACCGCATCCACCTTGCGCACCACCAATCCTTCCGGCGTGTAGTCGCTGTCAGTTTGATTTCCGTTGAAATCGACCTGTACATCAGGGTAGCCACTGCCGTCATACGTCCGACTCGCGAAGGTCGCTCCATTGCAGGCAGGACAGGCCTGACTGAAGCTGACCGCCTTGGCGCGGCCGAACAAGATGGCCGGCGCAATGACGTCCGAATGGCCGTTGGCATCGGTGACTGTCGTGCCGCTCGATGTGTAGGCAAAGGTGGTTTGCTCCACTGCTCCTGTCGGGTTTCCGTGGACGCTTCGGACTACCCGCTTGCTGATGTCATACTCCCACGTCGCGAAGATGGAGTCGTTTTCGTCAAATCGTTGCGTCAGTAACTGTGGATAACCTGGATTGGTGTATCCATACCTCGCAACCTGCCGTTCAACATTATCGGCCCCCTTGATTTTCACGTCGGACAGGCGGGCACTCGCATCATAGCCATAGAGAAGCTGCCCCCCATCGGGCAGTGCCACGGCGGTCAGCTTCCCAGCCTGATATGTGAATGCCAGGCCCCTGCCGCGAGCGTCGGTTACCGTAGCCAATTCCCCACCAACGTAGGACAGCGATAGGACTTCCGCCGCGGCAGTTTCAATCTTGACCAGGCGGCCAGCCGTGTCAAAGCGCTCCACCGAATCATCCGGCAGCGTCAATGTCCAGCCGCTGGTGACGCCTCCCGCATCCACCAATTCCGTCAGTCGATACGGGACATCGGGGTCCCGCATCCAGGCACCAAGATGTTTCCTGAAGGTATAGAAATCACCGGAGGGTCGGGTAACCGCTACCGTCGAAGCATCGACCGTGCGGATGCTCCGCATGTAAGTGTGCCGCCAGGTCGCCCCCAACTCGGATACTGGCTGCAAGGAATCCGCGCTCGTGTAGTAGCGCCTGAACTCCAAGGCACCGACAGGGGAAGAGTAGTCGGTCGCCACCTCCAGCTTGACACCTGAGAATACATTGACCGGATTGCCAGCGGTGATGACCCCATTCTCTGCTTCGCAGCAGTTGTTCTTGGCAGGATCAATTATTGGCGCAGGGTTGATACAGACACGTCCAGTCGGACTGAAATCCGAACCATTCGATGAGCCGTACTCACAGCCTTCCTCGCAAGTGAGAGTCCCCGATGTAGTTCCTCCAGGCGCAGCGTAAGCTGGTCGTGTCGCGCAAGTGCGAGTATGTTGAAAGTACGCAACGCCGCACCCTGCCAATCCGCCGTGATCCCATCCCCAGAGGCGATAAATGGTGCAGAATCCATCAAGGCGTCCGTTAACGGTGCTATTCACCGTGTATGGCTTTACCCAATCGTCGCGTATCGAATCCCACGCTGCTATCTGACGGTATACCTCGACGTGGGCCTGCCCCTCATCGCATGGCGGAAAGTTACCCGCAGACGAATGGGTAGGACAGTAATTTGACAAGTCTTGGGCGTAAAGACCGTCAATGCTCATTCCCACGATCGCGTATAGCAGCAAGCAACCTAGAAATCGTGCCATCGCAGCTCCTCGAGCAGGATGACCAGCGCCAATAGAGGCGCTATGAGATAGCAAGGCGTCCATACCCATTCCCCAGTTGAGATATCAGGATTGCCAGCGCGTTATGTCGAATGGCGCCCTGACTTAATAGTTCATTACCCCAATGCCACGCCTTCCGTCAAGCCGATGACATTTACTGGCGTCGCGGAGAGCGACGGCGGTCTCAAGAAACATGGTTTATGCATCTACCGAGGCGGTCCATTGCCAGCAGTGGCCAGATCTGGATGCAAAGCTCATTCTCGGATTCGCATAGACGGCCAAGTCTGGAATCAAAATTGCACTCGCGCTCAAAGAGTTTCCTCTTGCGCCCTGTAGCGCACCTCTATTAGGTGAGTTCTTGAGACATGAGAAGTCACCAAAAACCAGGAGTCAGAGCATCATTTCCTGGACTAGCCACTCGCTGTGACAAGTTGCTCTGCCTCCTGCTTTACTTATGGTCATGCTAGCGCCTACAAAGTAGGCGTGCCGCAGCTACCAGCTCGGTGGAACCTTCTCGCTGGATATCCCAGCGGCCCGACGTCATGTTTGAGGCCAATACTTCCACGTCCGCGGACCGACGACTACCCGTCGGTCCAGTCTCAAGACGAATTGCCGCATAGGCACTATCCGCATCACCTTCACCAACACCATTGAATGTCGCATCAATAGGACAGCCCGGATTCGCTTCAGCCAGGATACGTCTGGTTTGCGAGACCAGCTCGTCACCATTGGGACCTTGGCCACACCCGGTCAATAGCACTGCCAATAGGACCGCGCAACAGCGAATATCCACATATGCCCCTGCGCGCAACTCTTCGGACTCAAGCCGCTGGTACAAGGGTCGACAGGAAATAGATCAGGATGCCCAGCAACAGGATTGCCCAACAGGCGCCGCCGACGGTGATCGCCAGCCAGTTCCATGCGGTGATGCCGTCTTCATCCCGATATACATCGGCGTTGACGAACTGGTTGTAGCGGCGCGCTCTCGCGTTCATCGGCAACAGCGGCAGAACCGATAGCGGAGACAGCAACCACAGCGGGCCGGGCAACAGAACGGAGAGCGCCAGCACGACATAGGCGATGGCCAGCAGCCCCGCCGGAGCCCTTTTTTCCCGCGTGCCATCGGCGGCGATTCGATTGATCGCCCGAAAACAGGCATAGGCATAGAAGATGCCGAAGATCGAGCGCCAGGCGGGGTTGAATCGCCTGCGTTCATGCTGCTTGACCGCACGCCAGGCTCGGTAGAACCACCAGATGGCGTACCAGCCCAAGGTAAACACCATCATCACCACCAGCTTCAAGGTGGGTGGCGCCAGGAAAAATGGCCTGGCGCGCGTGGCCGGCTGCTCCTCGATTGCCCCATCGGGTGCCCGATAGGGGCTGCTTTCCAGGCCGGTATCCATCCCGTCAGATCGCGCGCCTCAGCGCACTTCCGCCACTTCCACCCCGTCCAGTCCCTGCGCCAGGGTGCGGGCGTCGCCGCCCTGGGAGAGTTTGATGCGCAGGCGGACTTCGTTCTGGGAGTCGGCGTAGCGCAGGGCGTCCTCGTAGGAGATTTCGCCGGCCTGGTACAGCTCGAACAGGCTCTGGTCGAAGGTCTTCATGCCGAGGTTGGTGGATTCCTTCATCACTTCCTTCAGCTTGTGGACTTCGCCGTCGCGGATGTAGTCCTGCACCAGCGGGGTGCCGAGCAGGATTTCCATCGCCACGCGGCGGCCCTTGCCGTCGGGGGTGGGAATCAGCTGCTGCGCGACCACGCCCTTGAGGTTCAGCGAGAGGTCCATCAGCAGCTGCGTGCGGCGGTCTTCCGGGAAGAAGTTGATGATGCGGTCCATCGCCTGGTTGGCGTTGTTGGCGTGCAGGGTGCACAGCACCAGATGGCCGGTTTCGGCGAAGGCGATGGCGTGATCCATGCCCTCGCGGGTGCGCACCTCGCCGATCATGATCACGTCCGGCGCCTGGCGCAGCGTGTTCTTCAGCGCGGCGTCCCAGCTGTCGGTGTCGATGCCGACTTCGCGCTGGGTGATGATGCAGCCTTCGTGCTTGTGCACGAATTCGATCGGATCCTCGATGGTGATGATGTGGCCGGTCGAGTTCTGGTTGCGGTAGCCGATCATCGCCGCCAGCGAGGTGGATTTGCCGGTGCCGGTGGCGCCGACGAAGATGATGATGCCACGCTTGGTCATCGCCAGCGTCTTGATCACCGGCGGCAGGTTCAGTTCCTCCACCGTCGGGATGCGGGTCTCGATGCGGCGCAGGACCATGCCGACCTGGTTGCGCTGGTAGAAACAGCTCACGCGGAAACGGCCCACGCCGGCCACGCCAATGGCGAAGTTGCACTCGTGGGTCTTTTCGAATTCCTCGCGCTGGGCCGGCGTCATCACGTTCAGCACCAGGTCGCGCGACTGCTGCGGCGTCAGCGGCGTCTGGGTGATCGGCGAAATCTTGCCGTGGACCTTGATCGACGGCGGCATGCCGGCGGTGATGAACAGGTCCGACGCCTTCTGGTGCGCCATCAGCTTGAGGAAGGAGGTGAAGTCGATGCTGCTCATGGGTGGCTCCCTGTGGGAGCCGGGATTGGGGATTGGAGATTGGGGATTCGCATCCCGTCTCGACTCTTGAATCCCGGCTTTTGCGAATCTCTAATCCCGAATCTCGAATCCCGGCGCTTACTCGAACAACCGCTTGTCCTTCGCGTATTCCTTCGCCTGCTGGCGGGTGACCAGGCTGCGCTTGACCAGGTCCTGCAGGTGCTGGTCGAGGGTCATCATGCCGTACTGCTGGCCGGTCTGGATGGACGAATACATCTGCGCCACCTTGTCCTCGCGGATCAGGTTGCGGATGGCGGGGGTGCCGACCATGATTTCCCAGGCCGCGGTACGCCCGCCGCCGACCTTCTTCAGCAGCGCCTGCGAGATCACCGCGCGCAGCGATTCGGACAGCATCGAGCGGACCATCGGCTTCTCGCCGGCCGGGAACACGTCGATGATGCGGTCGACGGTCTTGGCCGCCGAACTGGTGTGCAGGGTGGCGAACACCAGGTGGCCGGTCTCGGCGGCGGTCAGCGCCAGCCGGATGGTTTCCAGGTCGCGCAATTCGCCCACCAGGATGTAGTCCGGGTCCTCGCGCAGCGCCGAGCGCAGCGCCTCGTTGAAGCCGTGGGTGTCGCGGTGCACTTCGCGCTGGTTGATCAGGCACTTCTGCGAGGTGTGCACGAACTCGATGGGGTCTTCCACCGTCAGGATGTGCGCGTACTCGCTCTTGTTGATGTGGTCGACCATCGCCGCCAGCGTGGTCGACTTGCCCGAACCGGTCGGGCCGGTCACCAGGATCAGGCCCTGCGGCTGGGCGATGAGATCACGGAACAGCGGCGGGCAGCCCAGGTCTTCCAGGGTCAGCACGTCGGAAGGAATGGTGCGGAACACCGCGCCGGCGCCGCGGTTCTGGTTGAACGCATTGACGCGGAAGCGGGCCAGGCTGGGAATCTCGAACGAGAAGTCCACTTCCAGGAATTCTTCGAAATCGCGCCGCTGCTTGTCCGACATGATGTCGTAGACCAGCGCGTGGACCTGCTTGTGGTCCAGGGCCGGGATGTTGATGCGGCGGACGTCGCCGTCGACGCGGATCATCGGCGGCAGCCCTGCCGACAGATGCAGGTCCGATGCCTTGTTCTTGACCGAAAACGCCAACAGCTCGGCGATATCCATAGGTTTGCCTTCCCCCGAAATAATGCTGCAAAACTGGAACGATGCTGCCCCTGAAGGCAGTATAGCGCTCCCCAATGACCTTCCAACCGCCCCGGATGCCCCTCGCCGATACCCTTCGCGACACCCTGCAACGTATTGAAAACGCTGCGGATGCCGCCCATCGGCCAGTCCCCCGCCTGCTGGCCGTGTCCAAGACCCAGCCCGCCACGGCGGTGGCGGCGCTGGCGGCCGCCGGGCAGCGGTCGTTTGGCGAGAATTATGTGCAGGAAGCGGCCATCAAGGTCCGTGAACTGGTCGAGCTTTCATTGGATTGGCATCTGATCGGACATCTGCAATCCAACAAGGCCGACCAGGCCGCGCGCCTGTTCGACTGGGTGGAAACGGTGGATCGCCCCAAGCTGGTCACCGCGCTCGCCCGCCACCGACCGGCCGATCGACTGCCGCTGAACGTGCTGATCCAGGTCAACATCGACGACGAAGCCAGCAAGCACGGCTGTGCGCCCGCCGAGGTGCCGGCGCTGGCGGCAGCCATCGCCGCCGAACCGCGCCTGGCGCTGCGCGGACTGATGTGCATCCCGACGCCGCATCCGGATCCGGAACGGCGCCGCCCGGCGTTCATCCGCATGAAGGCGCTCTACGACGAACTGGTCGCGCATCACCCCGGCGTGGATACGCTGTCGATGGGCATGAGCGACGACTATCCGATCGCGATCGCCGAAGGCGCCAGCCAGATTCGCATCGGCACCGCGTTGTTCGGTCGGCGGCGGGCTGATCCTCCAACCTGATTTATCGCCCTCCCCCGCCTGCGGGGGAGGCTGGGTGGGGGCTGTATCCGGAGCAGGGAATTCGTCCGTGTGTACGGAATGGCGAGCATCGCTCGTCTTCCAGCTTTCCTCTTTGCCCCCATCCGCCCTTCGGACACCTTCCCCCGCAAGCGGGGGAAGGGCACCCGCTCCTTCTAGCGAGAAGGAACATCAAGTTTCTTGCTGAGAGGCGACGAACCGGATCATTGAAAACCCGCCGGCATCCGATTCGGCAGTGCTCCGCATCCGCAGGCATCGCCACGCCCGCGATTGCAGCCTCACGTCGACATCCGCGCAAGCACGGATGAACGCCGGCTGACATTGATCGGAACGCAACCCGCGTGCGAGGCATGCGCCGCTGCCACCACACCATCGTCGCGACGGCGATGCGGGACCTGGCCTCCGTCGTCCGCTGTTTCCGGCATTCCCACGCAACGGGATCGGCGCCGCCCAACCCGCCTCGTCCCGGCCGCTCCGGGCACACCGAACGCCGGCGCCACCGCCTTCAGGCTGGGCCAATCAGGGCACCGCACCGGGTTTTTAGGAGTTTTCCTATGGGGTCGATGCGCCGGCGAATCGACAATCCCGTCTCCTTTCCACCAACCAATGGAGTTTCTCGCAATGTCGAAATCCCTCAAGGGCCTTCTGGCTCTCGCCATCACCGCCGCAGCCGCCAACTCGGCGATGGCCGCTGACGGCACCATCACCTTCACCGGCGAAATCATCGCTGCTTCCTGCACCCTGGGCGCCACCGGCTCCAGCCCGAGCGTGACTCCGGGCGAAGGAGCCAAGGACAAGAACCTGATCGTCGCCCTGGGCAAGGTCAGCAAGGCCGGCATCGGCGTTCCCGGCGGACAGGGCGTCATCAACACCGCCAAGAACATCGATCTGGCCCTGGACTGCAAGGAAGCCACCGATCTGACCTCGGTGACGATGAGCTTCGATCCGAAGAGCGGCTCGGGCCTGCACCCGCAGGATTCGCGTCTGTTGAACCTCACCGGCGCGGGCACCGCCGGCGTGGCCACCAACGTGGGCATCGGTCTGTACAACGGCAACAACGAGCTGCTGAACCTCGGCTCGGAAGCGTCCGTCACCGGCGCCCTGACCAAGTCCGGCGAAGGCGCGGAAGCCGTCTGGAAGACCAACCTGAACCTGCGCGCGGGTTATGTGCAGGCCGGCGCCGCCGCGATCACCGCGGGCACGGCCAACGGCACCCTGCCGTTCCTGCTGTCCTACAACTAAGCGGTTCGCTCCAACGGGGCGGGATTCTCCCGCCCCTTTTTTTCCCCGCTTTCCTTTCTCACATCCAGGACCGCCATGAACCTCACGCTCCGCACCCGCGTCGCCCTGGCCGGCGCACTCCTGCTCTCCGCCACCCTGGCCCAGGCCGGCACCCAGTTGGGTGCCACCCGCGCTATCCTGGCCGCGCCCGCCAAGGAAACCTCGATCCCGATCAAGAACAAGGGCGACGAGGACATCATGATCCAGTCCTGGGTCGAAGCCGATGGCGACGACGCTTCCCAGGATGTTCCCTTCGCCATCACGCCCGCGCTCAGCCGCCTGGGCGGGGGCAAGCAGCAGACGCTGCGCATCTTCTACCAGGGCCAGGGCCTGCCGACCAACCGGGAATCCGTGTTCTGGCTGTCGGTGCAGGAAATCCCGCAGAAGGCCAAGGAAGAAAACACCTTGCAGATCGCGGTGCGCCAGCGCATCAAGCTGTTCTATCGCCCCGCCGGACTGGCCGGCAAGCCCGCCGACGCGCCCAAGGCGCTGACCTGGCGCCTGGTCGATCACGGCGTGCAGGTGAGCAATCCGACGGTTTATCACGTCTCCCTGTCGAGCACCACGCTGCGCGATGGCGCGCGCGAGTACCCGCTGAAGACCGACATGATCGCGCCGGGCGCGACGACCGTGCTTGCGCTGAAGGACGCCGGCGCGCGTCCGTCGGCCACCGCGACGGTCTCTTTCCAGGTCGTCAACGATTTCGGCGGCATCGACACGCTCGACAGCGTGCTGTCGCGCTGACGCGGAGCCATTCGCTCTCCGTTACCCCGAGGTCCCCCCATGCGATGCGCCGCCTGTCCGGGATGACACGCGGCCCAAAGGAAGTCCCCCATGCCGGTTTCGCCCACCCCCACCCGCCTCAGTCTCGCCCTGCGCTACGGCATCTCCTGCCTGTCGGCGGTGACCCTGTTCGCCTCCGCGGCCCATGCCGGGGAAGCCGGTGACGACGAAGCCAGTTTCGAGTTCAACGAGCTCTTCCTGCACAACCGCGGCGGCGGCGGCGCCGATCTGCGCGTCTTCGAGCGCGGCAGCACCATCGCCCCCGGCAGCTACGGCGTCGATGTCTATCTCAACCTGAGCCTGGTCAAGCGCCATGACCTGGTGTTCAAGGCCGATGACAGGGGCCGCGTCGCCCCGATCATTCCGCGCAGCCTGCTGCGCGACATCGGCGTCAACCTGGCGCGGCTGGAAGCCGACGGCCTGATCGACGCGGATCAGGACGACGCCGCGCCGGTGGATCTGTCGCGGATCCCCTCGGCCCGCGCCGAGTTCGATACCAACAACCTGGCCCTGATGGTCAGCGTGCCGCACATCTATGTGTTGCAGCAGCGCCGCGGCTACGTGGATCCCTCGCGCTGGGATACCGGCGAGACGGTGCTGTTCACCAACTATCAGGCCAACTTCAGCCACGACCGCCAGAACGGCTACAACAGCCAGTACCGCTGGCTGAGCCTGCGCAGCGGCCTGAACATCGGCGGCTGGCGCCTGCGCAACGATTCCTCACTGAGCAGTACGGGCGGCCAGCACACCCGTTTCCGCAGCAACCGCACCTACGTCGAGCACGACGTGCGCCGGCTGAACGCCACCCTGTCCCTGGGCGAGCTGTACACGCCCGGCGAGATCTTCGACAGCGTGCGTTTCCGCGGCGCCCAGATGACCAGCGATCTGGGCATGCTGTCGGGCGATCGCCAGGGCTACGCGCCGGTGGTGCGCGGCATCGCCGAGACCAACGCCACCGTGGAAATCCGCCAGAACGGCGGCCTGGTCTACTCCACCTCGGTGGCGCCCGGTGCATTCGAGCTGCGCGATCTGTATGCCGGCGGCTCCAACGGCGATCTGCACGTCAAGATCATCGAAGCCGATGGCCGGGTGCGCGAGTTCACCCAACCCTATTCCTACCTGCCGGTGATGACCCGGCCGGGCAGCCTGCGTTTCAGCCTGAGCAGCGGCGAGTACGAACTCGACGGACGCCCGTCGCCCCGCTTCTCGCAGGGCACGCTGGTCTACGGCCTGGCCAACAACCTGACCGGCTTCGGCGGCGTGCTCGCCGCGGACAACTACCGCGCGTTCAATGCCGGCCTGGGCATCAACTCGACCCTGGGCGGCTTTTCGCTGGACTTCACCCAGAGCCGCTCCCGCCTGCCCGACCGGCGCGCCAACCAGGGCTACAGCGCGCGCCTGCTGTACGCAAAGACGCTGACGGCCACCAGCACCGTGCTGACGATGGCGGCTTACCGCTATTCGACCGAGGGCTACCGCAGCTTCAGCCAGCATGTGGACGATCTGGTGCCCGGCTCGCAGAACGGACGCGGCAACCGGCAGCGAAGCCGCGTTGACATCAGCATCAACCAGACGATGCCCGGCAGCAGTTCGCTGTACCTGACCCTGGGCGAAACCAGCTACTGGAACCTGCCCGGCCGCAGCCGCAACTGGCGCTTCGGCTACAACGGCAACATTTCCAAGCTCAACTACAACCTGGCCCTCTCGCGTGACCGCGATCCGTCGCTCAGGCGTTCCGATACCCAGATCTCGGCCAACTTCAGCGTGCCGCTGGGATCCGCCGCCCGTTCCCATCGCCTGTACACCAACCTGATGTCGTCGCGGCGCGGCGCTGATCAGATCCAGGCCGGCCTGAGCGGTTATCTCAACGACAGCGGCAGCGCCAGCTACGCGCTCCATGCCAGCCATTACGAAGGCCAGGGCACCTCGGCCGGCGCCAGCGCGACCTGGGAAACCCCGCTGGCGCAGTTGAGCGGCAATTACCAGTACGGCCCGGGCAGCCGCCACGTGGACGTCGGCGCCTCCGGCTCGCTGGTGCTGCATCGCAACGGCATCACCTTCGGCCAGCCGGTGGGTGAGACCTTCGGCCTGCTGGAAGTCCCGAAGACGCGCGGCGTGGGGGTCGAGGGCTGGAACGGCGTGCGTACGGACCGCCGTGGTTACGCAATCGTCCCGTATCTGCAACCTTACCGGATGAACTGGCTGAACGTGGATACCCGCCGGTTGGGCAGCGACGTGGAAATCCTCGGCGATGCGCCGCTCGTGGTGCCCACCCGCGGCGCGATGGTGCGCGCCCGCTATGGCGCCGAGACCGGCCGCCGCGTGCAGTTCGTGCTCAAGCAGGCCAATGGCCAGCCGGTGCCGTTCGGCGCGATGGCCTACGGCGCCGAAGACAAGGTGCTGGGCATGGTGGACAACCTGTCGCGCGTGCTCGCTTTCGGCGTGCAGGAGCACGGCCGGGTGGACGTGCGCTGGAATGGCGGCGCCTGCGTCGCCGACTACCAGCTCCCGGCCCAGGACAAACAGCTCGCCTACGAGCGGGTCGCGCTTTCCTGCGTCGCCCCCGCCGTGATGGGCGAGTGACGCATATCGATGAAGCGCCCTTAGGAGCTCTCTCATGAACCTCATATACACGCTGTTTTACCGCCTCACGACGAGTCTGCTCCTGCGCCGCCGAATGCCGTCGGCCTGGCAAGCGGGCGCGCTCATGCTGTTGGCTCTGGGTGCCACCGGAAACGCTGCGGCGGCGTGCTACCCCGTCTCCTCCGGTGGCTCTCAGACCCCCGGTCCGCATCCCTACAATGCGCTGCCGGCCAGCGCCAACCTCAACAAGGCGGACATAGGCTCCAATACGGCATTCGTCATCACATCTTCCAACAGCCGCCGAACCACGTGGTCCTGCTTTGGATCCACGATCTACAGTGCGGAGGTCGCCTCGACCTCCCTCAAGGTCTGGGACGCCTCGAAGGGCATCTATGAAACCGGCATTCCCGGGGTGGGCGTCCGCTTCTCCGTAAAGGCCGATAGCAACAACTGGCCTTATGACAAGTACATTCCTTTCTCCGTGAATACCGGGGATCTAGAGATAAGCCTGCCGACCGTTCTGTTTGCCTATTTCGTCCGCATTGGCGTTGGTGTGGGGCGCGGCCAGGTGCAGCCTTTCGATCTCGATGTCAAGTTCACGATCAACACCAATCCCGTCACCGAGGTGATCCTGCGCGGTACCGGCATGACCATCCGCCTGAACCAGAGCTTCTACTACACCAGTTGCCACAATGCGACCACCGACCCGATCGTCAAGATGGGACGTCCGACGATCGCGAGTGTCAAGCAGGGCAACGTATCGACCCAGACATTCGCCATGGACATCCAGTGCGAGGGCATGAATCCGAGCAGCAAACCGCCGGTGAAGATGTACTTCGAGGGCAATTCGCCCGGCACGGGCCGCCTGAGCCTGGACAACGCCGGCCAGGCCGGTATCGCCAAGGGCGTGGAGCTTGCCCTGACTACCGGTGATGGCAAGACACCTTTGCCGTTCAGCCGATACGGCGCCCTGTCCCTGCGCCATACCGATACCGCCCCCAATGTGGAAACCTACCGGTTCGAGGGCAAGGCCCGCTATGTTCCCACCGGCACCACGGAAGCAAAGGCGGGAAAGGCGGACGCCACCATGACCTACGTCCTGCAATACAACTGATGGCCCGTCCTTCGACCCGTCCTTCGACTGGGCGTTGATGCGCTCCATTTGATCGCTCCAGCGGCCGCCCTGCGCGGCCGTATCGCTTTCACGGATTACTGCTGCCAAAGCCAGCACCAATGATGGAAGTCTGCTGTCACGCAGGCAATTGAAAGCGCCACTCCCAGCTGGGCGCCTGACGCCGCTTCCATGCAATTTCCGTTGCGAGCCAACATGCCTGGGCTTCGCTTGCGCGGTGACGAACCGCGGCAACGGGAACCGGTTGGGTTGCCCCTTCCACCCAGCACCGGAAATTCCGAGCCGCTACGTCATCACCGCGTCCGTGCTCCGCCCTGTCCGTACGCCGCAGCGCGATTATCCGCGCATAAAAAAGGCGGCATCGCTTTCACGATGCCGCCACGCGACAGAGATGCATGACGCATCCAGATGTTCCGGGTTGTCACCCCCTGGAGCTTTCTTGCAACGATCCGGAACATCTCCTACCGCGGTACCCCACCGCGGCTGCCGCTCAGTCGTCGAAGCGACTGTCCAGGACGCGGCCATCGTGGCCGCTGACTTTCAGTTCCATCCGCCGACCGTGGGTGTCGGTGGCCTCGATGTTCCAGACGCCGGCATCGCGATCGATGTCGGTGAAGTCCCGGTATCCCTGACCTTCGAGCGTTTCCAGCAGCTTGCGCATCGGCATCGCCTCGCGTTGCCCGCGCAGGTCATGGATCTCGCCGGTATCCGGTTCGATGGAGATTTCTTCCCAGCGCCCGTAGGGTCGGCGGACTTCCGCTTCCCACAATCCGTCGTCGAACTCGATATCGCGGATTTCGCGATAACCGGCCTGCTGCAACAAGAATATGACCTGCTTCGGACCCATCGGATCGGCGGCCAAGGACGGCAGCTGCGGAATCATTGCCAACCCGAGCAAGGGCATCACCTTTATTGCCAGCCCTTCCATCGTGGATCGCACGGGTTTCATCGACTTGCGTGGACTAACACATTCATCCACTGCTCCGCTGCGGCGAGCGGGGCAGACGGCCATTTCTTTCTTCATTCGGAATGTTCTTCTTTTTTTTTGCGACCAGGTCCGTTGGACCGGGCGCACATGATGGAGATCCGACGCCGGGCTGTCCCTCGGAACCGTCCGAAAAGGTGCAATGGATTCCGTTGTCTGGTTCTTTTCCTGACGTGCGCCCGCCATTCGGAACCCGCGATGCGTCCTTCCCATCGCGACATCCGGGATACGTCCTTGTCATCGCAGGTCCATCGCTGGTACGCATAGGCCCGCCGGCGAACCCCGCCCCGCGCGTCCGCTCCTGCACGAATAGGCTTGCCATGTCCGGTCTTTCCCAGCCATCGCACGGCGGGATACCGAGCTCCTTGCCCCATCGTCATCTCCTTGCCTGCTTCGCATCGCGCAGGGGGAGCGGGATTTCGTGTGTCCCGATTCGGAATCCTCTGATTCCCGCTTGTGTGCTGTTTTCTGAGAATCCTCCCGCCTTTCCAAACGGCAAGGCATGACTACGCGTACTCCCCACGCGTCTTTTCGCCCGGCGGGGATACCTCATGACTGCCGGTTTTTCTCCTTCGCTTTTAGAGATCACTTGATGAAACTTCATATTCTGGCAATCGCCGTCGCCATGGCGGGCCTGACCAGCGTCGCTCACGCCGAGGAGGCGGACCAGGGCCGCTTCGCCGTCACTGCCGGTTTCGCAGCCCAGCACCTGGGCGGCGACAAGCCGTTGAATGTCCAACTGATCGATGCCCCCGCGGGTTCGAACGTGGAAAACGACCGCAGCGATATGGCCGCCACCCTGGGTTTCAGCTGGTTCGTCAACCGCAACATCGCCATCGAGCTGTGGGGCGCTTCGAGCTTCGACGCCAAGACCGAGATCGACATGGAAAACGCGGCGGATATCGGCGTGAGCAAGTACCGCACCCGTCCGCTGGCGCTGAGCGCGCAGTACCACTTCACCCAGTTGGGTGATCGCGTCAAGCCGTATATCGGCCTGGGCGTGCACCACACCAAGGTGGAAGGTGAGTGGATCAACCCGTCCCTGGGCGGCCCGTACGACTTCCGCATCGGCAACGGCACCGGCGTGGCCGCGACCGCGGGCCTGGACGTCAACCTGCCCAAGAACTGGTTCGTGCGTGGCGATATCCGCTACCTGCGCTGGAACAGCGGCGTCCAGTTGGACGACCTGCGTTCGGACGTGGACATGCATTCGTTGATCTACGGCGTCAGCGCCGGCCTGCGCTTCTGATCCGCATCCGGTAGCCGCTTGCCGCGCCCGCCTGCAATGGGCGGGCGCGGCGGCAACGTGTCCTTTCGAGAGCGGCGGGTCTGCCGGGACTTCGCACTTTCTTCCCCCTTCCGTGAAAGGGGGCTTGAGGTGGGGTGAGCGCTCGCGCCAAGAGCAAACTCCCCCGTCCTCCGCTGCGCGGACGGCCCCGTCCCCTTTGACGAAAGGGGTCTTTTTTTTTTGCTGATCGTTTGAGGGGATTGGGAAGATTCTCTTCCCGCTCACCCAGGCGGAGGCAACGCTTTTCCTCCCCCTTCGAAGAAGGGGGACCGAGGGGGATTGGCTTTTGGCGCGAAGTGGCAAGCGCTCATCAATCACCCGACAGTCGCGCAATCCCCCGCCGCTGCGGTTATCCCGACGCCGCCAGTTCCGTTTCCAGTGCGCGCATGGCCGACTCCACCTCGCGTCCCGCCTCCGAGCCGATTCCGTCCGTGCGGATTCGATCTTCCAGTTGCTCGAAACGCGCAATCAGCTCACTCATCTGCAACATCGCCATCGCGCCGCGCATCCGGTGCAAGGTGGCGAGCAGTTCACCGGCCTGGCCGGCGGCGAGCGTTGCGCGGGCGTGTGCGATGTCGGCGCGCATGGCGTCGTTGAACAAACCAGTGAACTGCGCGGGCAGGCCCGTGTCGTCGGTGATGCCGTCGCCGTCGGTTCGTGGTGCCGGCGCCTTCGTCGTTTCGCCGCGCAGGTGGCGGTACAGCGCGCGCAGGCCGATGGGCTTGACCAGCCATGAGGTCATGCCCGCTTCCCTGCACTTGTGTTCCTCTTCGCGCATGGCGTTGGCGGTGACGCCGACGATGCGTATGCGGGGGTCTTCCGCACGGATCGCGCGCGCCAGGCCATAGCCGTTGAGGCGGGGCATGTTGACGTCGGTCAACACCGCGTCGAAATGCGGCGATGCGCGCCAGTGCGCGAGTGCTTCCACGCCATCGGTGGCCGCGGTGACCGTGCAGCCGAGCAGTTCCAATTGGTGCGCCAGGGTGGCGCGGTTGATCGGATTGTCTTCGGCGACCAGCACGCGCATCCCCAGCGGTTCGGGGAGGCTGCGTGCCTGCGGTTCCGCGCCGGAGGCCGTTTCTCCGCGCAGGGTCGCCGCGATGACGCTGGCGATGCTGTCCAGGCGATGGCCGTCCGCCGCCGCTGCCGACATCGGAATCGCCAGCGCGCTGCCGGCCACCACGTGGCGGCCACGCCAGTTCGGCGGCGGCGTCGGATCCGCCAGCATGACGTCGACCAGCACGTCGTCGGGGCCATCGGCCAGCGGCGGCGCGCCGGCGGGACGCGCCTGCGCGCCCCAGTGCCACGCCCAGCGACACAAGTTGTCGGCCAGTTCGGGATGCGCGGCGCGCACCTGGATGCGGGCGCCGGACAGTTCCGGCGCGGCTTGCGCCTGTGTGTCCGTTTCGCTGTCCGGATCCGCTTCGCGTTCCAGTGCCAGATCCAGCGAGAAGCGGCTGCCCACGCCCGGCTCGCTGTCCAGTTCGATCTGGCTGCCCATCAGTTTCGCCAACCGCATGCAGATCGCAAGGCCCAGGCCGGCCCCGCGGAATTCATGCTCGCCGGCGTCAATCTGATAGAACGGTTCGAACAGGCGCGCGCGATGCCCGGCATCGATGCCGACGCCGGTGTCCGCCACGTCCAGTGCGATCAGCGCCCGGCCGTCGCGTTCGCCGCTGGCGCGCAGGCGCACGATCACGTGGCCGGTTTCGGTGAACTTGATGGCGTTGCTGATGAGGTTGTTGAGGATCTGGCGTATCCGTCCCGGGTCGCCGCGCAATGTCGCCGGCACCTCGGGATCGATGACCGCGAACAACAACAGCTGCTTCTGCCAGGCCATCGCCGCATAGGCGGCCACCGAATCCTCCACCAGATGACGCGGACTGAAGGATTCCGATTCCAGCACCATCTGGCCGGTTTCGATGCGGGTGGTGTCGAGGATGTCGCTGATGAGCTGGAGCAGGATGCCCGAAGAGCTCCTGATCGTGGTCACGTGCCGCTGCTGCTCTTCGCTCAGCGGCGTGAGTTCCAGCAGTTCCAGCGTGCCCAGCACACCGTACAGCGGGGTGCGGATTTCATGGCTCATGGTGGCCAGGAAAGTGGACTTGGCGGCGCTGGCGCGATCGGCCTCGCGCTTGGCGCGGGCCAGCGTGCGTTCGATTTCCGCGCGGGCGCTGATGTCGGTGAACGCGCACAGGGTGACGTCCTGCTGGCGGTAACGCGCGGGGGCGTAGGCCACCTGCAATTGACTGCCATCCGCCGCGACGAATACCGGAATCTCGTCCGGCCCCCGCGCATCGGCGATGGCGGCGCGAAGGCGGTCCAGCGTCGCGCTGCCCGTCGCCCCTTCCGTCAGCCCCAGCCAGCGCATCGCCAGGGCGTTGCCGGAGAGGACACCGTCGTTCCGTTCCAGCACGCACAGGGCCACCGGCGCGGTGTCGATGATGGTGCGGTTGAAGGCCTCGCTTTCCACCAGCTCGCGCTGCGCCGCCCAGGCCGGCGCCACCACTCGTCGGTTGTACCAGTAGGTGAAGCCGGCCGCACCGCCCACCCCCAGCACCAGCAGCGCCAACGCAGACAGCGGCAGCCATGCGTTGCCGCGGAGCATCTGCGCGTAGCCGATGCGGTAGTGGGCTTCCCAGGCGCCATCGTGGCTCTTGAAGCGGAACACCAGGCCATCACGTGTGTAGCGCGGCGGATGATCGCCGGGTGCGTCGTCCTCTTCCACGCTTTCGTCCACCGGCGGAACGCCCTCGCCCACCAGTGGAAGGCCATTCCCCTGGCTCAGCCAGAATTCGTCGTAGGAGGGTTTTCCGAGGAAATAGTCGAACACGGCGATGCGCTGCGATCGCAGCACGCTGGCCGCATAGACCTCCGGCGCCACCGCGCCCTCCCAGACGCGGCGGGAGACCGGCGCCCGGATCACGGCAATCATCGAGCGCGGCAGGCGCGGCGAATACAGCCACTGCACGTCACGTCCGGTCGGGCCGCGCCGCCGCACCGAGGATCCGGCGCGATCGCCGAAGGCTTCCCGCACGCGGTCGGTCACCGCCAGGAATTCCTCTCCGCTCAATTCCCCCATGCCGGACGCCACCCGCACGCCGGGTACGCTGAAGGCGACGCTGCTGTCGCGATCCAGCAGGAAGGTCTCACCCGGCGGAAAGGACGAGGTGGACCAGAACGTGGTGTAGGCGTTGCTCAGGTACGGTCCCATGTGCAGGCCATGGCGACGCGCGGCCGCGCAGTCCGGCGGCGCGCACAGCATCGAGAACGGCAGGTGCATGCCCTGCTCCTGCCCGCGGAACAGCGACTGCCCGGGGCGTTCCGGCAGCGGCTGCGGATGCAGCGAGGCGCCCTCGCCGGGCGGCGGCGCGCTCAGCCGCGCGTTCTCGTCCTGCAACCGCCGCAGCAGCGTCTCGTGCATGTCGATGTAGCCCATCAGCAGCGAGAACTGGACCTTCAGCGTTTCTTCCCGCTCGGCCACCAGCCGCTGCGTCCCCCAGTACAGGCCACCGGCGAGGATCAGCAGGATCGGCAGCACGCCGAACAGCGCGAACCGGAACCAGCGGACCGAACGGGTGATGCGTCCGAAGGGGGTGTCTTTCATCCAGGGTTGCCGTGGCTGCCGAAGGAACGGGATTCTCCGGGTTCGCGCCGTGGGCCCGGATGGCTGGGATTCTAACGGCTGGCTTCGAGGGCGATGGCCGGGCAGGCGGAACGCCTCCGCGCCCCGCCACGGGGACGCGGCGTCCACTCGCCGGGGACGAGCCGGCAATCCGGGCAATTCCGACGCCTGCGCTTCGAAAACACCACCGCACAAGCCTCTCCGCCCCGGCCCTCGCCACGGCGTGCTCGGCGACAAGGCCATTGGGAACATTCCGAGGGTCTTTCTGATCCGGCAGCGCTAGCCTGCCCGCATGCCCCGGTCGCCCGCGCTCCTCGGAATGCAAGCGTCGCCGCTCCCGCGGCCCCTGCGCGTGGCCGTTCTGGATGATCATCCGGTGGTGATCCAGGCCGTGGACAACCTGTTGCGCAATGTCGTGGACATGGAGGTGTCCTTCGGCGACACCCAAGCCCCGCGCTTCCTGCGCAAACTGGAGCGCACCCCCGTCGATGTCGTCCTGATCGACTATCGCCTGCCCGGCCAGGTGGTCGGCGGGGGTTCGGTGATGCGGCAGGTGCGCAGCCGGTTTCCGCAGCTGTTCGTGATTGCGCTGTCCGGCGACGACAGCATCGCCGGCCTGTGCCGCGCCGACGGCGTGCATGGCTTCTTTCCGAAGCGGGAGCGATTGCAGTTGCTGGCGCCGCTGATCCGCGTGGTGCATGCAGGCGGCGACTACGTGATCGTCCGCGACGGCACGCTGGTCCGCCTGCCCGCGCCTTCCGATCCCACCCCCAAGCAGCTGAGCACCGCGGAATCTGCGGTGCTGCGCGCCCTGTCCGAAGGACTGTCCCTATCGGATATCGCCCGCCTGAATCGGCGCCAGCCCAAGACGGTCAGCCAGCAGAAGCGCGACGCGATGCGCAAGCTGGGGCTGTCGCACGATTCGGAATTGGCGGCCTGGCTGCGCGAGCACTTCGGATAGCGCATGCGCAAGCGACCGGAAGGTTTCAAGCGTCCGGTGCGGAAGGCGGCGACGCGCATAGCCCCACCCGCGCGAAACCTGCGCGGCCCCCCGCCCGGGCGATGCCCGCAGGTCACCCGCGTCCGAATTGAACCGCCATGCCTTCGACAAGGCGGCAGAACTCGTCCGGCGCTTCGAGCATCATCATGTGGCCGGTATCTTTCTGCACGACATGCCCGCGTGCGGCTTGCCGCGCCCAGCCAGGCAGATCCCATCCGGATGCGGAACGTTCGCCGGCCAGCAGGAACAACGGCATGCCGCGCGCCAGCAGCGAGCGGAGCCGCGGCAGGTAGCCGGGATCGCCCGTCTCGGCCACCACCGCGCATGCCATCGCCCGGACCGTCCGCGGTGGCTGGTGCGCGAGTATGCGGTTCGCCCATTCGATCCGCCGCGGCGTGGTGTCGATGCCGCCGCCTGCCAGCCATCCCGCCGGATCGGCGACGATCCTTGCGTGTTCGCCGGACCATTCGTCCTCCGAAAGGCCGGCGATCCTGCGGCACCAGAACGCATCCGCAAGCGTGAAATTCCCTTCCACATTGATGACGCCCAGCACGCGCTCCGGCGCCGCTTCCGCGACCAGCATCGCAACGGCGCCCCCGACGCTGTGTCCAAGCAGCACGCACGGCTGGCCGACCTGTTCGTCCAGATAGCGGACGATGTGGGAAGCCTGATTCGCCAGCGTGATCCCGGATGCGCCCACGTCCTTGCATTGGCCGTACCCGATGAGGTCCGGCAGATGCAACGCGACGTCGCGCATGCGCTCGCGCGGCGCGTAGAAATCCAACGATCCCATCAGGCCATGAATCATGACCAGCGGCACAGCCTTCATCATGTCTTTTCAATTCATCGGCGTCGGGAACGCATCGGCATCTCCGGCCGTCCTGCACCTGCACGCCCTCGCGGAGGCGGCGTGCGGGAGAACGGTTCCGGAGACGAACGACAGGCGGAGGGCGCCATCTTCGCACGCGCGCCTCACGTTTCAATGACAGCGCCTTTCCGAGCCGGGTGGCGAGGGTCGCATTCGCGGAGCGTGCACGCCGCGGCGAACCGGGCAATCCGTCAGGGCCGGTCGCCGTAGCGTGTCGCCAGCTTCAGCCAGAACTGCGGCAGGCGGTGCTGGTTGAGCACATGCACGCGGGGCACCCGCAGCGGATCCACGCCTGCGCGGGCACGCCCGCGCTGGGTGGTGGTCGCGCCTTCAAAGCCGGCCGCCCGCACCGCATCGACGACCCGGTCGTCATGCGAACCCCAGGGATAGCAGAATTGGCTGACCGGAACGCCGAAGGTGTCCTGCAGCGCCCGCCGGCTTCCTCCGATCTCATCCGCCAGGGCGGCATCGTCCAACAAGGTCAGGCGCGCGTGGGTGCGGGTATGCGCGCCCAGCTCCATGCCCGCATCGATCCACTCCCGCATCGCCCCGGCGTCGGCCAGCGGGCTGGTCACGCCCAGTACGTCGCGGGACCAGCCGTTGTCCTGCCCCATCCGGTCGGAGACAACGTAACAGGTCGCCCGGTGCCCATGTTTCTTGAGGACCGGCAGCGCGGTGGTCACCGTGTCGAGAAAGCCATCGTCGAAGGTGATGGCGCAGAGCTTGCGCCACGGCGGCGCAAGGCCGGTCAGGCAGCGGTGGGCTTCGGCCATGGTCACACCGAGATAGCCGCAGCGGCGCAGCAGCGCCATCTGCCGCTCGAAGTCGTTGGCGCCAACAAAGATGCCGCGCCGCCGGCTGCCGCGCGGAACCGGACCCACGCTGTGGTACATCAGTACCGGCAGTATGCGGCTCACGCGGTCTGTTGCAGCAGTTGCCGGTACAGCGACACGGTCGCATCGGTCATCGTCCGCGCACTGAAACGTTCCCGCTGGGTCCGGAGCGCGCGATGCCCGAGGCGCTGCCGTTCGCCCGCATTGAGAAGTTTCTTCAACTGCCACGCCAGATCATGGGCGTCTTCCGGCGTGAACAGCAGGCCGTTGATGCCGTCCATCACCACCTCCGGCATGCCACCGGTGCGGGCGGCCACCGCGGGCAGGCCCACCGACATGGCTTCCAGCAACGACAGCGACAAGGCCTCGCTGCGCGAGGGTTGCACGAACACGTCCAGGCCCCGCAGCAGCGGGGTCACGTCATCGTGATAGCCGGGCAGGTGCACGCGGGCCTCCAATCCCAGCCGACCCGCCAGTGTCCGAAGTTCATCGGCCCAGGCGCCGGTGTCCCCACCGATCAGGAACAGATCGAAGGGCGCACCCGCCGCTCCCAGCAACGAGAGCGCACGGATCACCAGATCGTGGCCCTTGTGCGGCACCATCCGGCCCACCATGCCGATGGCGATCCGATCCGGCGCCACGCCCAGCCGCTCGCGCGCCGCCATCCGGGCGGTGGCATCGGTCTCGGCAAGCGCATCGACGCCGTTGTAGATGCGATCGATCCGCGCGGACGGCAGCCCCTTCTGGATCAGGAATTCGCGCACCGCCTCGGACACCGCGATCATCCGCTGGTTGCGGCGGAAGCCCTTCCACGTCTGCAACGAGTGGACGGTCGCCACCGAACGGCAGCGCCCCAACCCGCCGGCAAACGCGCTGTAGAACGCGCTGCGGCGTGAATGGCCGTGAACGACGTCGATGCCGCGTTCGCGCACCAGCCGGCGCAGGCGCAGATGCGACACCGGATCGATCAGGCCGCGAAAACGCAGCGGCGTCCAGTCGATGCGCTCGGCCTCTGCCTGCTGCTGCAACCATGAGCCCGCCTGCACCGCAAGGGTCACCGAATGGCCGGCATCGCGCAGGCCGCGGCTCAGCGACAGCACCTGCCGTTCCAGGCCGCCGTAGCCTTGGGTATGGACGATCTGGAGCAAGCGCAGAGGACGAGAAATGGACATGGGGAAGGTCACACGGAAATGTGACGTGACCTTGCCGTCCGGCCGCGGGCCAGACCATCGGAAGACTCTGAAAGTGGTTACGGTGCTACCTGCTCCTCGTAGAATGCCCGTGCGGAGCACGGCCCCGGTTTCTCTGGGCACCGGCCAGCTCACACCGGAAACCACGAGCCAGGCACCGCCCTATCTGCCATTCCCCGCAGATCCGTGGGTAGAGCAAAAGACTTTTAATCTTTTGGTCGAAGGTTCGAATCCTTCACGGCCTACCAATCACATCAATCACTTACGTGACCCCTGCCTCCGAAATGGGCGCATTGGGAAAATTATTGGGAAAACTCGCGCCTCGCGCGATGTTCCACGCCGCCCTGCAGAAACAAAAACGCCGGTCTTGGCGGGTTCTCATGCGGCGGATTCATGACTTCTGCCGCTCGGTTGGCTTCACCACCTCCAGTTTGTGATGGTATCAATCGCCATCGTCGGACTATTGTGACCCGCTGCGACCAGCACGTCGGCAATGTTCCCTATCGTGTCGCTTATCCCGCAATGTTTCAGGCCGTGCAGGCTGAAGCACTCGCTACACCGTCCTTATTTACACTGGCGATTGCACGCTGCCTCGCGGAATCCAGCGCCGACTCGCTCAATGGCGTTCCGGTTGCCGCAATTCCTGGAGCATGGCGGAAAGGCGCAGCGCGTCGCGGTTTCACCAGTTGCACAAAGATTAGGTCAACGAATTGTCAGCGCATTAGCAGGCGGTTGGTGATCTGACGGCGAAGGAAGTGAGGGACCGGATTGGAATGATTGGCGGAATTCAGGCGACAATTCGCTCGGTCTCTCTCCATGCTGAGATGCTTCTCTGTGACCGCCCGATTTGAAGGCCAAGGGGAACCAAATGTGTCGCGGCCGGGTGGAAGCACGCCAGCAAATAGCGAGGCACACGATGGCATTGCGCCGTGCCGAGCCGATCAAGAAAGCCGCCCCAAAGGGCGGCTTTCTTGCGGGAACCATTTCACGAAAACAGCAAGAGGAGCCGCCGATGAAAGCGGCCCTCTAAGGGCTCCGACATACGGAACTAGAGCGAGTACTTCAAAGCCCCCGCCAAAGCAGTGAGAACCAGAGCTGTTGCTCCTGTTATAAGCGAAAAGTGCTTTACCTTTCCTTTCTCTTGAAGGGCGACAAACACCAGGAAAATCGATGTAATCGCCGACATGCCAATAAACAGATAAATCAGCTTCGAATTGAGTGAGGCAAAGCAAACCGCGCTCATCGCAACGGCAAAGATCGCAAGCCAGGTCCTCTGTGTGTTGCTCATGAAGGTGTCCTTATAATCAGCCAGGCGAGCAAGAAGTCACGCCGGTTTCGGGGTCGGTTACGCAAACAAGTGGCCGCCCGGGATTGCTGCCGATCGGCCCTGTAATTTGAACGCCAAGCATTTGCATCCGGTCCAGGAAATTGGCGAGGTCATTTACATTGTCGAACTGATAAATGATGGTATGCCCAGGCCCACCGGAAACATCCTCGACAGTCTCGGGAACGATGTTGTTACTCGCGTCCCGCGCAGAGTTCTCGACCATCTCCCATGTCTGAGTGGTGTGGTTGTAGATGAAGAGGGCGCTGCTGCCATCAGGCATGTGCACACGAATGGTTAGGTCAAAGGCTTTGACATCGAAGCCAACGACGGAACCTACTGCGCCGATGTAGGTCAGCATGTCTTGGAAGTAGCCAATGCCGTGTTCTTTAAGATAATTCCCCACGGTGGCCTGAAGTTGAGGATACTCAACAAGCTCGTACGCGTTCCCGGGGAGGGCGTCCGTATCGATCAGCTGAACTGGAGAGTCCTTTTTTGCAACGGCAAACTGCGCGAAATTGATGACAGCTTGCTCTACTGGCATATCCCTCGGGACAAGGCCCTGTCTGACGATATAAACAACGTTGTACTTCCTCACTTCCCCACTGAGCGGATTGACCACATAGTGGATTCCCACCCCAGCTGCCTTTGCTTTTGCCTTGAAGTCGCCGCAGGTACTACAAACAATCGTGTCAGTTGCGGCCAAGCTGGAAAAGCTAGCAAACAGCAAAGCAAGGCCTAAAATTATCCTCATCATTCCTTTGTCCTTGAGATTTACCTGATAAACGTTGAAGGGAGACATCCGCCCTCTGTAATGGGAGTCCGCTCCCATTGCGGACTATATCGCAGATTAACCATCGTGCGGGAGCGCGAATGGCCATGCCAACAAATCTCGATACAACGGTACTTTCCGAGAATGGCTGGTGCCAAACGGAAAGGGTAGTGCCGTCTCCAGTTCCAGGGCGATGGTAAAGCCACCGCCGCCAGTGATCATTTGCGTCGCTCTTTTGATGACCCACATCTGACGGCCGCCTGGACCTGATCTGGTTCGGCAAAAAAAAAGCGTTCCGCGCAGCGAGCTATCAGCAAGCTATGCGATTCGCGGAGCGCTGGAGGGGTGGCAGGCTGCATGCTCACTACGATCGATGGAAGAAGCCTGCCAGGTCGCTGGTAGACAAACGCGCCGAGTTGATGGTGAAGTGGCAGGCGCTTTCACCGATGCGGAACGGAGCGCCGCCATTGCGCGTCGCCGGCATACGGACGCGCCGGAATATGAATCGTTCGACTGGCGCAGCCTGCTTCCCGATTAGTGATCTGCCGTGGCGATCACTGAGAAAATAGCGACGAAGGGGGCCAACGGTGGAGTTTTCACGACGCGGGCTTGGGAAAATCAGTTGCGCTGAGCAGCTGAAAAGCGTTGAAACATGTCCGCATGTGGCCGACTGCGGACGCTGTTTCCGGTGGAAAGATGGCTTCTAATTTGAGACGTCCATCGCCTGAGTGATCCATAGCCTTTCAGACCGGCTCCATTTATACCTACAAGCGGACATACTCAGCGACGGCAGCCGGCGCCCCGCAAATACAGGGGCCGGCCATCATCGGGAACCCGGGGCCTCAGATACCGACGGTCAAGCCTCCTCCGCCGCCTCGTCGTCGCCTCCCCGCGACTCCTGCAATGCATCGGCCAGCGCCAGAGGCAGCGGCAGGTTGCCCAGGTACTCGGTCAGTTCGTGGCCCAGCAGGTCTTCGTGATCGCGGAAGAATATGGGGCCGGCGGTCAGCGTCCAGCCGTCCGGGATGCGACGCCAGCCGCGCGTGCTGCGCACCATCAGTCCGCCCATGTCCAGCAAGCCGGCCAGGGTGATGCTGTCCTCGCTGACGCGCATGGTGATTTCGGCCGAGACGCGCGAACGCCGGGTTTCGGAAGCGGTTGGACAATGCGAGATGGAATCACTCTGAAGGTATCCAGGCTCCGGTGCTGACGGATGACGATCGTGTTGCGCGAGGACGAATGGGGCATGGTCGCCTTCCCGGGTTTCGCCGATGCAGCCGTGAATCTGACGCAGCGTCAGATCGCCCACCGGCTTGCCCGATGCCAGCAGGCGCGCGCATAGCGCCTGCCATGCGTCGGGGTTCCCTTCCAGGGTGTCGGCGATGGCGCCGAAGTAGTCGGCCAGCTGTGTCCGTGGGTTGCTATCGGGCGTGGTTCGAGTGTGCTTGCGCATGGTGCGGGACTCCGTAGGTAGATTCGAGTCCACCACCCCGACTGCAATCAAGGCGGCGGGCGGCACGGGTTGCAGTACCGGCCTACGGACCGGCGGGGCCAAAGCCCCCCACGTACCGCCCGCCATGAAGCTGGCAGGGCTGCGCCCATCAAATGCAGGAAAACAAAAAAGCGCCGTGCATTTTTCAGATGGGCGCTGGTGCGCCGTAGGAGTCGAGACTGCAATCCCGGTCGCCGAATTTGCGGCGACCCAAGGATGCTGGCTTCCCTCACGCGCACCCGTCAACGCACATTGAGCCAATGATCTTCCTCTGACATTTATTGCGTCAAGGGTGCAGAACGCCGCAACGCGATTGGTCCAGAACAAACGCGAGCAGGAACTTTGCACGGAAACGAAGTGTCCAGTATAGTAGACACATGGCGACCATTCAGACCACGGATGTGTTTGAGCGCTGGTTCGAGAAGCTGCGCGACAGGGAAGCGAAAGCGCGTATCACTGTACGGATACGGCGTCTGTCGATGGGTAATCCCGGCGATCACCGCAATCTGACGAAAGGCGTGTCGGAACTCAGGATCAACCACGGTCCCGGCTACCGCATCTACTACGTCACGTGCGCCGGCATCACCTACCTCCTGCTGTGCGGAGGCGACAAGGATTCGCAGGAACAGGACATTGCCCGGGCGCTTGCCATGGTCGATGAACTTTAGTTTCCCGAAGGACCGAATTTCCCGCGATTGACCGTCTGCGCCACAACACTCATTCAGCTGCAAAGGGAATCAGACCCATGAGCGCAAAAATCAAAACCCGTCCCTGGGACGCTGCGGAACATCTGCGGGACGAAGAAGATATCCGCCGTTACATCGAGGCAGCCCTGGAAGAAGCCCCGGACGACGCATCCTTTCTGGCCGTGGTGTTGGGCGACGTGGCACGCGCTCAGAATATGTCCAGGCTCTCGCGCGATACCGGCATTGCCCGTGAAACGCTGTACAAGGTGATGCGCGGCGAAGGCAATCCGACGCTGGAAACCGTTGGAAAAATGGCAAAGGCGCTCGGGTTCCGTCTCACGCTCACGCCCATCAAGCGCGGAACGTCGGTCGCCAGGAAGCCGGTCGCTGCCCGCAAGGCAATCCGGAAGCAGAAAGGCGCCGCCCAGGACGCGATCGATGTTCTGACGAGCAAGGCCAAAAAGAAACCTGCGTCGATGACGCGGCGCGTTGCCGGCGGCTGACTGGCGCGGGTCATCACCGACACCAACGAGGCGTGGGTCTGGTACGTCGACCCGAACCAGATCTTGGGTGCCGTCATGTCCATGGTGTTCGAACCGGTGGA